>Ga0194135_10002150_pt1 | contig 11921 bp, 11 predicted proteins | sample LitLau_LLRF_2013_FD_134024 | JGI IMG/M metagenome (GOLD analysis project Ga0194135, IMG submission 134024) | Freshwater sediment microbial communities in response to fracking from North America - Little Laurel Run_MetaG_LLRF_2013 (version 2) | ecosystem: Environmental > Aquatic > Freshwater >... | reverse complement strand
TGGAATTGCAGCGCGTCGACCAGACGGATCAGCTCTTCCATGTTACGGCCCAGCGGCAGGTCGTTGATGATCTGCGAACGGACAACGCCTTTGTCGTCGATCAGGAACGCGCCACGGAAAGCCACGCCGCCTTCGGACTCAACGTCGTAGGCCTTGGCGATTTCATGCTTCATGTCAGCGGCCATGATGTATTGAACCTGACCGATGCCGCCGGCATTGATCGGGGTGTTGCGCCAGGCGTTGTGGGTGAAGTGCGAGTCGATGGAAACGGCGATCACTTCGACGTTGCGCGCCTTGAAGTCGGCCATGCGGTGGTCCAGAGCGATCAGCTCGGACGGGCAAACGAAGGTGAAGTCCAGTGGGTAGAAGAACACCAGGCCGTATTTGCCTTTGATGGCCGAGGACAGGGTGAAGCTGTCGACGATTTCGCCATTGCCGAGAACGGCCGGTACGGTGAAGTCAGGGGCTTGTTTGCCTACGAGTACGCTCATTGGATATCTCCTGGTGTGGACGTAGTAATGAAGAAGGGGATTGGCCTTGAGCCTGCCACGCTGATGCGACAGCTCTGTGACCCGACCCCGCTTCGCAAGGACCGGCCATCATACACCGCGTCTTTGAGCTGTCCTTAACGGTTTTTCATCTGCCCGGCTCACAAAGCGCAAAATGCGAATCATCTGTCACTATCGCGAACAAAACCGTTCGTCACCCCGGTAGGAAACTGCAACAAAGGTCGCCGAAACCACTTTGACAATCATTCTCGTTAACATTAAGATCCATCGCAATTGAGCCCTAACCAGCGACGGTTCTCATCCCATGTATGTCTGCCTCTGCACCGGTGTCACCGACGGACAAATTCGCGAAGCAATCTACGAAGGCTGCTGCAGCTACCGTGAAGTGCGCCAGGCCACCGGCGTCGCCAGCCAATGCGGCAAATGCGCCTGCCTGGCCAAGCAAGTGGTTCGCGAAACCCTGACCGAATTGCAGAGCAGCCAGGCGGCCATTCCCTATCCAGTGGAATTTAATGTTGCTTGATGTGCCGAATAAATAGCCGCATTTGAAACAACCGGACCTAGCGTCCGGTTTTTTTATGTCTGTAATTCAATCGCTTAGGCGCAAAACGCGGAACACAAACATTCTTATTCCGATTAATTTTCATATATTATTCAATAACTTAGGTTTGACAGTAATGTGTGTGCGGCTCAGACTCTGCCCTTATTTCACTAATTAAAGGGCAGGACCCCAACATGAAAGGCGACATTACAGTCATCCAGCATCTCAATAAAATCCTTGCCAATGAACTGGTCGCGATCAATCAGTACTTCCTGCATGCGCGCATGTATGAAGACTGGGGCCTGAACAAGTTGGGCAAGCATGAGTACCACGAGTCCATCGACGAGATGAAGCATGCGGACAAGCTGATCAAGCGCATCCTCTTCCTCGAAGGCCTGCCCAACGTCCAGGACCTGGGCAAGTTGCACATCGGCGAACACACCAAGGAAATGCTCGAGTGCGACCTGCGTATCGAACGCACCGGCCACGCCGACCTCAAGGCCGCCATCGCTCACTGCGAGTCGGTGGGTGACTTCGGCAGCCGTGAACTGCTGGAAGACATTCTGGAATCCGAAGAAGAACACATCGACTGGCTGGAAACCCAACTGGGCCTGATCGATAAAGTGGGTATCGAGAACTACCTGCAATCGCAAATGGGCGACGAATAACCAACGTCCGATCCCAAGCAATAAAAAGCCCCGCCCTCGTAAGAGAGGCGGGGCTTTTTATTGACCGCGAATAAGAAGTTCGCGTCAGGCTTCAGTCTTGGCAGCCGCTTTTTCGGCAGCAGCCTTGATCAGGCTCTGCAGCTCACCATTGGCGAACATCTCAGCCATGATGTCGCTACCGCCGACCAGCTCACCGGCCACCCACAGTTGCGGGAAAGTTGGCCAGTTGGCGTACTTGGGCAGGTTGGCGCGAATCTCAGGGTTTTGCAGGATGTCCACGTAAGCGAACTTCTCACCACAGCCCATTACGGCCTGAGCGGCTTTTGCGGAGAAGCCACACTGCGGGGCATTCGGCGAGCCTTTCATGTAGAGCAGAATGGTGTTGTTGGCAATCTGCTCTTTAATAGTTTCGATGATATCCATGGAACACCTCGGCTGAACTTTCCGACTCTGTTGTCGGCACGGTGGCGCATTGTAACGGAATCCTGAGCGCCCTGCTCGGCCTCTCCGACAGACACCTCAGGCCGCTTCCACGGTCACCGGCACCCCATTCAATGCCGCATTCCCGGACAACGCATCGAGCTGACGCTCATCGGTCAGATCATTGGCGCTGCATCCGGGCTGCTCCATGGCGATGCTCATCTGCACACCGGGACGCCGATGCCCCCAGCCATGGGGCAGACTCACCACGCCCGGCATCATCTCGCTACTGGCCAGCACCTCCACCTCCACCGCGCCCACCCGGGAACTGACTCGCACCCGCTGGCCATCACTCAGGCCCCGCTGGGCCAGGTCATCGGGATTCATCAGTAGCTGATGACGAGGCTTGCCCTTCACCAGGCGGTGATAGTTATGCATCCAGGAGTTATTGCTGCGCACATGACGACGCCCGATCAGCAACAACTCGCCCGGCGCTGGCGCGCTCAACGCGGCAAAGCGCTGCAGATCGGCCATGATCGGCGCCGGTGCGGCCTGGATCCGTCGATTCTCGGTTTTCAAGCGGGCCGCCAGGTTCGGCTGCAGCGCCCCAAGATCAATACCGTGGGGATGCTGATCCAGAGTCGCCAGGGACAGCTTGAGCGGCGAGGCGTCGCCGTAAGGCCCGGCGCGCAAGCCCATGTCGATCATCTGTGCGGGTGCCAGGGTCGGCTTCAACGGGCTGGCGGTCTGCGCGGCAAATGCCTTGGCCAGGCCGACGAAGATCTCCCAGTCATGCAGCGCCCCTTCAGGCTTGGGCAGGATCGCCCGATTGAAGCGACTGACATTGCGCACCGCGAACAGATTGAAGGTGGTGTCGTAGTGATCATTCTCCAGAGCCGAGGTGGACGGCAGGATCAGGTCGGCATAACGGGTGGTTTCATTGATGTACAGATCGATGCTGAGCATGAACTCCAGCCCGTCCAGGGCCTGCTCCAGTTGCCGGCCATTGGGCGTGGACAACACCGGGTTGCCGGCCACGGTGATCAGGGCCCGCACCTGCCCTTCGCCCTCGGTGAGCATCTCTTCGGCCAGGGCCGATACCGGCAGCTCGCCAGCGTACTCGGGAAGCCCGGAAACCCGACTCTGCCAGACATTGAAATGACCGCCCGAGGTCGCCGCCACCAGGTCCACCGCCGGCTGGGTACACAAGGCACCGCCGACCCGGTCGAGGTTGCCGGTGACCAGATTGAGCAACTGCAGCAGCCAGTGGCACAGCGTGCCGAAGGCCTGGGTCGACACGCCCATGCGCCCATAACAGACCGCCTTGTCCGCCGAAGCGAAATCCCGCGCCAGCTGACGAATCTGCGCTGCCGGAATGGCGCACAACGGGCTCATGGCTTCGGCAGTGAACCGCGAAATCGCCTGGCGCACCTCCGCCAGCCCATCCACCGGCAAATGGCTGTCGCGGGTCAGCCCCGCGTCGAAAAGGCTGTTGAGCAGACCGAACAGCAGCGCCACATCGCCCCCCGGCCGGATAAACAGGTGCTGATCGGCCATCGCCGCGGTTTCGCTGCGCCGCGGGTCGACCACGACCACCTTGCCGCCCCGGGCCTGAATGGCCTTGAGGCGCTTCTCCACATCCGGCACGGTCATGATGCTGCCATTGGAGGCCAGGGGATTGCCGCCCAGGATCAGCATGAAATCGGTGTGATCGATATCCGGAATCGGCAACAGCAGGCCGTGGCCATACATCAGGTAGCTGGTCAGATGATGGGGCAATTGATCGACCGATGTGGCCGAGAAGCGATTGCGGGTCTTGAGCTGGCCGAGAAAGTAGTTGCTGTGGGTCATCAGCCCATAGTTGTGCACGCTGGGATTGCCCTGGTAGGTCGCCACGGCATTGTTGCCATGGCGCTGCTGGATGCCCGCCAGCCGCTCGGCCACCAGGGCAAAGGCCTCGTCCCAGCCGATGGGCTGCCATTGGTTGCCCACACGGCGCACCGGCTGGCGCAGGCGGTCGGGATCATTCTGGATATCCTGCAGGGCCACGGCCTTGGGGCACACATGGCCACGGCTGAAACTGTCCAGGGGGTCGCCCTTGATCGAGGTGATGCGCGGAGCGCTGCCCGGCTCTTCAGTGATTTCCAGGGTCAGGCCGCAGATGGCTTCACACAGGTGGCAGGCACGGTGATGGAGAGTCTTGGTCATGGCCAGTCTCTATTGTTTGAAGGCGCCCCGCACAGGGCCGCAGGAAGCCAAAACTATGGCGGCTGGGCTCTGCCGACACCAGCGACGTTCGCCCCATGAATTCACGGCCATCAGCCCAGGTCATGATCAATGCTGTCAGTCCGGCGCCACGAATCAACGGGTTTGCGCCGCACAACGGGCGTCACACTCGATTGCCAAGCCGCGTCGGGGCAGTGTACAAATGCCCGGCTGCTGTCTGAAAAACGGTCTCAAAAGCGCCAGCGCATTCGCGTCCTGGCCTCTCTGAATGCCCATGAACGCCGTAGCACTATTGGTAAGACGCGACATTTAATTATAAGATCGCGCCTTCCCCTATTTCGTCGCCCCGTGCGGCTTTCGCCGCAGGTCCAGCCCGTTGTTCGATTAAACAAGGCTTTGAGAATCTGCGGTCCGTTGCAAAAAGGTAGTTAATGATGAGCGCAAGGCACTTTCTCTCCCTGATGGATTGCACGCCCGAAGAGCTGGTCAGTGTGATTCGTCGAGGCATCGAGCTGAAGGACCTGCGTAACCGCGGCGTACTCTTCGAGCCTTTGAAAAATCGTGTACTGGGCATGATTTTCGAGAAATCGTCGACCCGTACTCGACTGTCTTTCGAAGCCGGCATGATCCAACTGGGCGGCCAAGCCATCTTCCTTTCGCCACGGGACACCCAGCTGGGTCGCGGCGAACCGATCGGCGACTGCGCCATCGTCATGTCGCGCATGCTCGATGCGGTGATGATCCGCACCTTTGCCCACAGCACCCTGACCGAGTTCGCGGCCAATTCCCGGGTACCGGTGATCAACGGCCTGTCCGATGACCTGCACCCCTGCCAACTGCTGGCGGACATGCAGACCTTCCTCGAACACCGCGGCTCGATCCAGGGCAAGACCGTGGCCTGGATCGGTGACGGCAACAACATGTGCAACAGCTATATAGAAGCGGCCATCCAGTTCGACTTCCAGCTGCGCATCGCCTGCCCCGAGGGCTACGAGCCCAACGCGGAATTTGTCGCCAGGGCCGGCGATCGCGTGACCATCGTCCGCGACCCTCGCGAGGCCGTGATCGGCGCCCATCTGGTGAGCACCGACGTCTGGACCTCCATGGGCCAGGAAGAAGAGACCGCCAAGCGCCTGCAACTGTTTGCGCCCTTCCAGGTCAGCCGCGCGCTGCTCGACCTGGCCGCCCCGGACGTACTGTTCATGCACTGCCTGCCCGCCCACCGCGGCGAGGAAATCAGCCTCGACCTGCTGGACGACCCTCGCTCAGTGGCTTGGGACCAGGCGGAAAACCGTCTGCACGCGCAAAAGGCCCTGCTCGAGTTTCTCGTCGAGCCGGCGTACCACCACGCATGAGCCAGCCATTACTGCTGAACCTGCGCAATCTGGCATGCGGCTACCAGGACCAACGCGTGGTGCAGAACCTCAATCTGCACCTCAACGCCGGGGACATCGGCTGCCTGCTGGGCTCGTCCGGCTGCGGCAAGACCACCACCCTGCGTGCCATCGCCGGGTTCGAGCCGGTGCACGAAGGCGAGATCCAACTGGCCGGGGAAACCATTTCCAGCGCCGCTTTCACCCTGGCCCCGGAGAAACGCCGGATCGGCATGGTGTTTCAGGACTATGCGCTGTTCCCGCACCTGAGCGTGGCGGACAACATCGCATTCGGCATCCGCAAGCATCCGCACAAAGAGCGAGTGGTCGCCGAACTGCTGGAGCTGGTCAACCTGAAAAACCTCGGCCAGCGCTTTCCCCACGAACTGTCCGGCGGCCAGCAGCAACGCGTGGCCCTGGCTCGCGCCCTGGCGCCAGAACCGCAATTGCTGCTGCTGGACGAGCCCTTCTCCAACCTCGACGGCGAACTGCGGCGCAAGCTCAGCCACGAGGTGCGCGACATTCTCAAGGCCCGTGGCACCAGCGCGATCCTGGTCACCCACGACCAGGAAGAAGCCTTTGCCGTGAGCGATCAGGTCGGCGTGTTCAAGGAAGGCCGCCTGGAGCAGTGGGACACCCCCTACAACCTCTATCACGAACCACAGACGCCCTTCGTCGCCAGCTTCATTGGCCAGGGCTACTTCATTCGTGGCCAGTTGCACACGCCGGAATCGGTGCAGACCGAACTGGGCGTACTGCAGGGCAACCGGGCCTATACCTGGCCGACCGGTGGCGCGGTGGACGTCCTGCTGCGCCCGGACGACATCGTCCACGCGCCGGACAGTGACCTGAAAGCCCGAGTCGTCGGCAAGACCTTCCTCGGCGCCTCGACCCTGTATCGCCTGCAATTGCCTACCGGCAGCCAACTGGAATCGATCTTCCCCAGCCACGCCGACCATCAGGTCGGAGCGGATGTGGGCATTCGGGTCGCGGCGGAACACCTGGTGCTATTCCAGGCCTCGGGTAGCACAGCGGCGCAAATCCCCCATAGCGACTCAGGGGTAAGGCGCTACAGCAGCGCTCATTGAGCCGCCTTGCCGGCGAACCCCCCACCGCAGTCATTCCAGGTGCAAATGCCCGCTGGCAATCAGCCGGGCATGCCCGCCGATCTTCACCCGCTCGCCCTCCAAGCGACAGAACAACGCCCCACCTCGCGCCGAACACTGATACGCACTCAACTGCTGTTTATCCAATTGCTGCGCCCAGTAAGGCGTCAGGCAGCAATGGGTCGAGCCCGTCACCGGGTCCTCGTCGATGCCGATGGCCGGGGCAAAATACCGCGAGACAAAGTCATGCCGCTCACCCCGCGCGGTGACAATCACCCCCGGCCAGGGCAACTTGGCCAGCGCCGCCATATCCGGCCGGCAATCACGCACCGCCTGCTCCGACTCCAGTACCGCCAACAGCTCATTGGCACCTTGCAGATCGATGACCTTGGCGCCGAGTATCTGCGCCACCTGCTCCGCGTCGGGCTGGCGACGCGGGCTGCGCAGAGGAAAGTCCAGCCACAACAGGCCGCCTTCACGGGTAACGCTCAGGGGCCCCGAGCGACTGAGAAACTCAATGCGCGGCCCCGGCTCGCCATGCACCTCGAACAGCACGTAGGCACTGGCCAGCGTGGCGTGCCCGCACAAGGGCACCTCGGTGGCCGGGGTAAACCAGCGAATCCGCCAGCCTTGGGCTTCACGCACCACAAACGCGGTCTCCGCCAGATTGTGCTCGGCGGCGATCTGCTGCATCAGTGCGTCGTCAAGCCATGCATCAAGCCGGTAAACCATGGCCGGGTTGCCGGCAAAGGGTTGATCACTGAACGCATCGATCTGTTGAAACTCAAGCTGCATAGCCTTTCTCCCTGATCAGTCGGCGGCCAGCATGGCCTGGGTGACCGGGAGCGTGACAGACACAGACGAGAAGATTTTCCGGCATACAGCAGCGGCCTGTTCAACCGCCAACGCCTGGGCTCAAGGGCGACCGATGTCGGCGAACTTGCCCTGGGTCTGCTCGGCCAGCACGGTTGCAGCCAACTCCACTTCCAGGCCACGACGGCCGGCACTGACAAAAATGCTGGCCAAAGGCTGAGCACTGCTGTCGATGAAGGTCCGCAGACGCTTCTTCTGCCCCAGCGGGCTGATGCCACCCAGCAGATAGCCGGTGGCGCGCTGGGCCGCGGCCGGATCGGCCATTTCGGCCTTCTTCACCCCGGCCGCGTGGGCCAGGGCCTTGAGGTCGAGGCTACCGGCGACCGGCACCACCGCCACCAGCAACTCCCCCTTCTCGCTGCTGGCCAGCAGCGTCTTGAACACCCGCGCCGGATCGAGACTGAGCTTCTCCGCCGCCTCCAGACCGTAGGAGGCCGCCTTGGGATCATGTTCGTAACTGTGGATGCGATGTTCGGCGCGAACTTTTTTTAGCAGATCCAGTGCAGGGGTCATGGCAGCTCCAAGGGGGACGAAAAGGCAAAACCGAGCGCGCGAATTTTAGGCCATTAATCGGCAAAAGGCTCTATTCCAGGCCTTGATAAGCCCTGGCCACGGACAGCAGCGCAGCACCACCTGTCACTCCCGGGACTATCACCCTGGATCATTCATTTGATTGATATCTATAAAATGACCAGCCGTTCACTTTCGACCTTTGACAGCGGTGTTTCTTGTCTATATTTTTTCGTTTCTGAATATCATGCAGTAGATGCACCGTTGCACCCAGCAGCAAGACGAGGCCGGAATGGGGATTCCGTCTTCGTTGGAAGTCGCGCTCCATGCCTTTTGCAGCAGCGCCAGACAACAACAAAAAACGAGGTTCACAATGACAACTGCTCTGCAACAACCGTCACTATCGGGCCAATGCATGGCCGAGTTCCTGGGTACTGCGCTGCTGATCTTCTTCGGCACCGGCTGCGTCGCGGCGCTCAAGGTCGCGGGAGCCAGCTTCGGCCTGTGGGAAATCAGCATCATCTGGGGGATCGGCGTGAGCATGGCGATCTACCTCACCGCCGGCGTTTCCGGCGCGCACCTCAATCCTGCCGTGAGCATCGCCCTGTGCCTGTTCGCCGACTTTGAAAAACGCAAACTGCCGTTCTACATCCTGGCCCAGGTCGCTGGCGCCTTCTGCGCGGCGCTGTTGGTTTACACGCTGTACAGCAACCTGTTCTTCGATTTCGAACAGGCTCACCAGATGATCCGCGGCTCCCAGGCCAGCCTGGAACTGGCCTCGGTGTTCTCCACCTTCCCCAACCCGGCGCTGTCCACGGCCCAGGCGTTCCTGGTGGAGGTGGTGATCACTGCGATCCTGATGGGCGTGATCATGTCCCTGACCGACGACAACAACGGCCTGCCTCGCGGCGCGATGGCGCCCCTGCTGATCGGCCTGCTGATCGCCGTGATCGGCAGCGCCATGGGCCCGCTGACCGGCTTCGCGATGAACCCGGCGCGGGACTTCGGACCTAAACTGATGACGTTCGTGATGGGTTGGGGTGAAATCTCCTTCACCGGCGGCCGTGACATTCCGTACTTCCTGGTGCCGGTCTTCGCCCCGATCCTCGGCGCCTGCCTGGGTGCGGCCGCTTATCGCGGACTGATTGCCCGGCACCTGCCCAACGCCGTCGCTGCTCCCGAGAGCGCATCGGCCGCCGATGGCAAAGTCAAAATTTCTTGAATCTCGCGGCGCGTGATCCTGCCCAAATCGATCACGCGCCTGTTTCCACTCCCTTATTTCGTCCAAGGCAATCGACATGACCGACATTCAGAATAAGAACTACATCATTGCCCTCGATCAGGGTACGACCAGCTCCCGGGCGATCATTTTCGACCGCGACGCCAACGTGGTGTGCACCGCCCAGCGCGAGTTCGCCCAGCACTACCCACAAGCCGGCTGGGTCGAACATGACCCGATGGAAATCTTCGCCACCCAGAGCGCGGTAATGGTCGAGGCCCTGGCGCAAGCCGGCCTGCATCACGACCAGGTGGCCGCCATCGGCATCACCAACCAGCGTGAAACCACCGTGGTCTGGGACAAGACCACTGGCCGGCCGATCTACAACGCCATCGTCTGGCAGTGCCGCCGCAGCACCGAAATCTGCCAGCAGCTCAAGCGCGACGGCCTGGAAGACTACATCCGTGAAACCACCGGCCTGGTCACCGACCCCTACTTCTCCGGCACCAAGCTCAAGTGGATCCTCGACAACGTCGAAGGCAGCCGCGAACGCGCCCGTAGCGGCGAGTTGCTGTTCGGCACCATCGACAGCTGGCTGATCTGGAAATTCACCGGCGGCAAGACCCACGTCACCGACTACACCAACGCCTCGCGCACCATGCTCTTCAACATCCACACCCTGGAGTGGGACGCGAAGATGCTGGAGGTGCTGGATATCCCGCGGGAAATGCTCCCCGAGGTGAAGTCCTCGTCGGAAATCTACGGCCGCACCAAGAGCGGTATCGCCATCGGCGGCATCGCCGGCGACCAGCAAGCGGCGCTGTTCGGCCAGATGTGCGTCGAACCGGGGCAGGCCAAGAACACCTACGGCACCGGCTGCTTCCTGCTGATGAACACCGGCGACAAGGCGGTCAAATCCCAGCACGGCATGCTCACCACCATCGCTTGCGGCCCACGCGGCGAAGTGGCCTACGCCCTGGAAGGCGCGGTGTTCAACGGCGGCTCCACCGTGCAGTGGCTGCGTGATGAACTGAAGATCATCAACGACGCCCACGACACCGAATACTTCGCCAACAAGGTCAAGGACAGCAACGGCGTGTACCTGGTACCGGCCTTCACTGGCCTGGGCGCGCCCTACTGGGACCCCTACGCCCGTGGCGCGCTGTTCGGCCTGACCCGTGGCGTGCGCGTGGATCACATCATCCGCGCCGCCCTGGAATCCATCGCCTACCAGACCCGCGACGTGCTCGACGCCATGCAGCAGGACTCCGGCGAACGCCTCAAAGCCCTGCGCGTGGACGGTGGCGCGGTGGCCAACAACTTCCTCATGCAGTTCCAGGCCGACATCCTCGGCACTCAGGTGGAGCGCCCGCAAATGCGCGAAACCACCGCCCTGGGCGCCGCCTACCTGGCAGGCCTGGCCTGCGGTTTCTGGGGCAGCCTGGAAGAGCTGCGGGGCAAGGCGGTGATCGAGCGCGAGTTCGAACCGCAACTGGCCGAAGCGGAAAAAGAAGGCCTGTACGCAGGCTGGAAGAAGGCGGTCAGCCGCACCCGCGACTGGGAACCCCACGAAGAGGCCAAATAAGCCAAGCCGTGGATAGGTAACCGCTTGTAACTGGTCGGGAGGGGATTCCTGCGGCATCATGGGCAAATTTTGCACGGCAGCCCAAAGGAAGCCCCATGAATCTGCCTCCCCGTCAGCAGCAAATCCTCGATCTGGTCCGCGAACGCGGCTACGTCAGCATCGAGGAATTGGCCCAGCTGTTCGTTGTGACCCCGCAAACCATCCGCCGCGACATCAACCAGCTGGCGGAAGCCAATCTGCTGCGCCGCTACCATGGCGGCGCGGCCTATGACTCCAGCGTCGAAAACACCGCCTACGCCATGCGCGCCGACCAGATGCGCGATGAAAAGCAGCGCATCGGCGAAGCCGTTGCCGCGCAGATCCCCGATCACGCCTCGCTGTTCATCAACATCGGCACCACCACCGAATCCATCGCCCGCGCCCTGCTCAATCACAGCCACCTGAAGATCATCACCAACAACCTGCACGTGGCCTCGATGCTCAGTGCCAAGGATGATTTCGACGTGCTGCTCACCGGCGGCAATGTGCGCCGTGACGGCGGCGTGGTGGGCCAGGCCAGCGTCGACTTCATCAATCAGTTCAAGGTCGACTTCGCCCTGGTGGGCATCAGCGGCATCGACGAGGACGGCAGCCTGCTGGACTTCGACTACCAGGAAGTGCGGGTATCCCAGGCGATCATCGCCAATGCCCGGCAAGTGATCCTGGCCGCCGACTCCAGCAAGTTCGGGCGCAACGCCATGATCCGCCTCGGCCCCATCAGCCTGATCGACTGCCTGGTCACCGACCAGCAACCGGTCCCGGCCCTGACCCAACTGCTCAACCAGCACAAGATCCGCCTCGAAGTGGTCTGAGCCCTCCCTCCCCTCCCTGCCACAAAGGATCGAGCCGCGC
>Ga0194135_10002149_pt1 | contig 11922 bp, 8 predicted proteins | sample LitLau_LLRF_2013_FD_134024 | JGI IMG/M metagenome (GOLD analysis project Ga0194135, IMG submission 134024) | Freshwater sediment microbial communities in response to fracking from North America - Little Laurel Run_MetaG_LLRF_2013 (version 2) | ecosystem: Environmental > Aquatic > Freshwater >... | reverse complement strand
CAGCAGCCCTCAGGTATTAGTCCTCTTCTTTGGCCCCTCTTTTATCCTTATTCACCGTCTTCTAATGTCCCTGTTATTGTCTTTTGTCCAGCAGACGACTTGGAAGATTCCTCTGAAGAGGATGTTGACGAAGAAGACTGTACGTCAGACGAGGACGTTGGTGGCGTGAGCTGCTCCCTCCCCGTGGAATACACGGGAGAGTCTCTCCCCTCATGCCAACACGAACCCTCGTCAGCCGTTGTTGTAGTGCAACACGGGAGAGTTGTTGAAGACGAAGAAGGCGGACTTCTCCCAGCACACCCACTCAACTCAAATCCCGTCTCTGCCATTCCACAAATCGTGGGTGTGGAGGAGGAAAGCGCCTCCGTGCACGGGAAGATGTACCTTGAAGAGCGAGGCGGTGTAAGGTTCCATTTGAAACAATGGAGCGATTCAGGTTTCCCTTCACTTCATTCCTGCTCCCGTGAAGATAAGCGTGGAGGGTGTCCTTTGTGTCGACTCAAAAAGGATGTCTTTGGTCATGCGCAAGAACACAGACATCCTGTTCGTGGTCTCATTTACGCTCATATGGACTGTATTGTATTAGAACTACTTGGAGATGAAGATTGTGGCCAACAACAGCAGCAGCAACAACAGCGTTCTTATCATGGTCCACCACCTTCACCTCCTCCCCCGTGTCCCCCTCCTCCTCCTTGTCCTCCTCCGACACACAACATCCCTGAACCTCCGAAGGAAAACGAAGGAAGTTGGTGGGATGACTTTGACTCATCTAGAGGAGGTCAGAGTATGGAAGCGCCTCCTCCTTTGGAGCCTCCACAACAACAGCAACCGCAACCTCCTCCTCCTCCTCCGCAACCTCCTCAAGCTCCACAACAAACGGAGTTCAAAGTTACTCCTCCTCCTCAGCTATCTCCTCCAGAGGAAGAAGAACCTCCGGAGGTTTCACATCCTCCGGATGTACTGGCCGTCAGTGGGAGTCGTGAGAAGTACCGCTGTCCGTGTTGCAGGAAGGCTTTCGGACTAAAGAGATTTCTTAAAGATCATCTTAGCTTAGAACACAGGTTGGACTCGGACACTTTTTTTTCTATTCCTTGTCACGTATTGTGAAGAAATTGTAACTCAACTTACTTTTTGTAAATCTATTTGCTGTAGGGAAGAGAACCCGTGGCGATGTGAGAAATGTGGAGCGCAGTTTGCAGACGACAAAAGGAAAAAGAAGCACTCGTGTACATTAAGTGTAGCCATGTTGGAGAAGAAAAGGACGACATCAAGTCCTCCACCTCCACTTCCTCTTAGTTCAGAGGACGACGTCAAACCTCTGCCTTCTCCGCCACCGCAGTCGTAAGTGTCTCTCTTGTACTCCGTGTCTTGCGTGTCTTTGTTTCGATTAACTTATTTTTGCTTCGTTATTATTCAAGGAGTGACGCAGAGGGCACGCCAACTCCAGCTTCCTCCTCATCCGGTGGTGGGGAACCATCAACGCCGACAAAAGCCCGCTGGCGATGTTCCGCCTGTTCCAAATCATTTACAGTAGAACGCCGTCTAATAAACCACATCGCAGCTTCCCACAAATCAGACCGAGGTTCTGTTTGTGAGAAATGCGGCAAACGTTTCGCGCGTCGCGACAAACTCCAACGACACATGTACGTCCACTCAGAAGAAAAAATGTTCGCTTGTGACGAATGCGGAAAACGTTTCTCTCGTCGCGACAAACTAGCCGACCACATAAAATCGCACGGGAAGGAAGAAGAATCTCACCGGTGTCCCCAATGCGAAAAAACATTCCTACGTCCAGACATTCTCAAGCAACACGTTAAGCTCCACCGTGCGCGGAACAAGCATCAGTGTCCTGAATGTCTGCGCTTTGTAACAGGCGCAGATCGACTTCACAAACACATGGAACGCCACGAGGAAGCTAAAGCCCAAGGACTGACTCTCCTCTGCCCACTCTGCACAAAGTTTTTTATACAACGACAAAGTCTGAAGGCACACATAAAGAAATTCCACCCAGGCGCTCCCGTCCCTCCGCCTCCTCCGTTGCCACCTCGAAGTACTAATAGTAATAATCATAAGAAAGGACGCAACACAACGTCTTGTTCTTCGGAACCTCCTCCTGAAAGCAGTGACCAGACGAGTGAGTCGTCATCGAGTGCCGGTTCCGGCTCCTCTTGCGCTGTTTCGGATCCGCCTCATTCTCATCCTCCTTCCTCCATTGTCCTCCCTTCCTTTGGACAAATGGATACTGGAGGAGGAGGAGTAGGACCACCGAGTTTCGGAGGAACAGATTTCCTCCTAACGTACCCTCCCCCTCCCCACCATCATCCTCCTTCCCATCACCACGCATCATACCATTTCGAATAATTGTTTATTACATTGTATGTGTTTAGTGATGCTCACAAAAAATACATTTCAAGTTTTTAAAGATATTTTCATCATATTTTGTTAAGCTTTTGAGGCAGCGTCGGCAGCGTTGTACAGCCGGGTAATGTAGTCTTTGACTTTTGGATTCTTGAAGATGTTTTGGACTGCGGGTTCAGCTGCAATCTTGTCGATAGTATCATCACCCAGTCGTTCCTTGATAGCTGGGGCATTGAGGAAATCGGTGATAGCTGCGTCTGTAGTGAGTGCTTGTAATTCAGGGGATGCCAAAAGGTCTACTAGGATGGATGCCTTGAAGACAGAGCCGAAAGCTTCGGAGTGGACGATCTTCTTCAAGTTCTCTGGGGAGAAGACAACGTGGGCTACGGGATTGTCAATGAAGCCAATGATGATCTTAGGGTCAGCGAGTAATTTGACGATAGGAGATTCCAAGATTGCTTTAGCATTTTCTGGGGTGAAGAGATTCGCGAGGATGTCAGTGTTCAGGATTTCACGGAGAGTTTCGTGGGAGAAGATCTTCTGTACTGTGGGGTTGTCTAAGATAGCCTTGAGGATTGCTGGGTCTCCGGCCATCTTCATTATCTCGGAGTCTAAGATTGCCTTGATTGTTTCTGGGTTGGCGTACTTCTTGACAACGGGGGAGGCCAAGGCTTCCTTCAAGAAGGCGGGCGAGAGGACCTTAACAACTCCATCGGAATTGAGGAGAGCGCCGATTGTCTCCTTGCTCAGAGCTGTCTTCGTGACTTCGTAGTCGAGGATCTTCTTGAGGAAAGCAGGGCTCATCATTTCTTTGAAGGTTTTCGAGTGTAAGAATGTCTTGAGCATGGATGGAGAGACGATTCCCTGGACTACCTGGGCATTTAGGACGATATCAATGAGTCCAGCATCAAAGAACTCCACTGCAGCGTCAGAATTGACGATCTTCTCGAATTCTGCGGGTTCCATGGCCTTGACTACTTCAGGATTGTCCAAAAATTTCTTCAGAATGCTCTTAATGACGGAGCCTTGCATGTCTCGTCGTCCTCGTTCATGGCCTTCGGATACCTCGGCTGCTTCGGCCAACGCTGTATAGTGACAATGAGACGTATGAATTTCAAACAGAAACATATTGCATGGGAACGATTACTAAGGACGTAATTGGTATTATAACTCACCTTCGAATATTTCAGCGAGTGCGCCCGGTGCCCCTGGTGCCCCAGAGTTGGGTGTGGCGAGAGTAGTAAAGGGAAGAAGCCCTGGAAAGAAAAAAAGAAGGTATGAGGACGTGTCCTGAGCTGACGTGTCAAAAAGAGATGACGTGGCTGACTTACCTGCGACGAGAAGGATGAGAGAAGGATTCATGATGACGGAGTCTCAAAGTGGAATGAAGTGAGTTGGCGGAGGAGAAGGGTTTCTTATAACGTCCAGGTGAGTGACTTCCTCCTCTACTTCTGACTAGCTTTAATTGACAATGGACAATTAAGAGACAGTTCTCGTAAACCCGGAAGAGAGGCCAGGGAAGGCTATAAGTAGCACTCCCGTGGGCCTCCGCCCTCAATTGCCAACATGACGTCCACCACCATGCTTCTCTTCTCAGCCGTCCTCATCCTCAGCAGTGTCTTCCCTGGTAAGTCTCCCCCTTCCCCCCTCTCATACTACTTAATTAACCCTCTCATTGAACTCTGACACTAATACGACTGTCTACTATTTCTCTGTATTCCAGGTCATGGACTCCCTCACGTCCGTAAAGGTAAAGCTTCTCTATAATATTACTCTTATCTAAACTAAATGACTTCCACGTAATCATATTACCATATTGCACAGTTGCTAGTAACTAAATATGGTCCTTATGTGTTGTGTGTTCCCAGCTCGTGAACTGGACTTGACCAAGGAAGGAGGCCAGAAGTACAGAGAACAACTACAGAAGATCCTCGACTCTCCCATCGTAAAAGGCTTCTTAGAACCAGCAGCTTTGGAGAAGGAACTGAACACAGAAGGAGGAGGTGGATTTTTCAACATGGAAACCGTCGACATGATCATGAACTCTGCCCTCCTCAAAGGACTCTTCAATCCTGCCAACATCAATGCACTGATCAACTCCAAAGCTGCATCAAAGATTTTCAAGGAAGGAGAAGAAGGATTCAAGAAGCTTATTGCGCATCCAACAGTCGCACAAATCCTGAAGCCAGAGACCGCGCAGATTATCTTTGAGTCCCCACTCCTAGGTTACATCACCGACCCTGAAATCTTCCACATTATTGTGGAGTCTCCTATCGCCAAACAACTCCTTTCTCCTGAGACCTTCAATGTCATCTCTACCTCTAAAGCCTTCACTGCTCTTACTGATCCCGCACTTCTCCAGACTCTCGTGGAATCTGAACCCTTTAAGGCTATCTTCAACCCTCAAGTCCTCGATATGATCATTACTCACCCCAACGTTAAGAAAATCTTTGACGACGAACACATCCAATTGATCCTGAACTCCGACATCCTCAAGAAATTCCTCGACCCTGCAGAGTTCATGAAACTCCTCGAAACGAAGACAGTCCAAGCTGCACTTAACCCAAAGATTATCCACGAGATCCTCTACTCCGATGCCTTCAAACAGGTCACGTCCCCTGAGACTATTGTCGCTATTCTCCGGACAGAAACTGCCAAGAAGCTCCTCACACCCGAAGTCATTGAAGATGTCGTGTCTGTACCAGCAGTGGCGAAGGCAATGGAAGATGGAGAGATCTCTTCCGTAATCAACACTGACGTGGTCAAGAAGATCCTTAAGAACGCTGTCTTCAAGGATTTCATTGACCGAGCTTACAAAAAGGCCTCTGCTATTGCTAAATAATGTCCCACTTTATCATCTTAATAACAATAAATTGTCTCTTTATTATTTCAAATTCGAATTACACCTGAAGTAACTTTTTCATGGAGTTCTTTATCTAACGGTACATACCGGTCACCATCGTAGAAAAAGAGACGGTCAGCTATTTTCTGAGGGTCATAACCTTCCTCTTGCAATCCCAATTTCTTCAGCTTGAACGTACCTTTATATAAAAGATATAAAGACATTCCATCATTACTATAATATACAAGTCCACGTGGCTTATGTATCAAATAGCCCCTTATGCACATACCTGTCATCTCAATCTCCTTGATAATTCTTAGAAACAGAGGCCTGGCATACTTTGGGAGTTGCTTGTTAATCTCATACGTCAATTGTTCCACGTCGAGGTTTTCTTCCGGGTCGGCGATCGCTGCCATGCCACATCGTCCTTCTGTCCCCACCAGTTGAACTCCATAGACCACCACCCCCTTCATTCCTGCACCCCGAGCAACAACCCCTTCCACCTCGGTCGTCGATACATTCTCTCCTGTTCAGACATAATTGAGAATTCAGTTGAAATTTAAAATCCATTCATTTCAGCCATTCAACTCAGCTCACACTTCCTGCGAACTCAAATTCGGCGATGGTAATTTAATTGTTCATTGTGTATGAATCAAATCGGTTAGTAACCTTTCCAACGAAATGTATCGCCGAATCGATCCTTAAAGTATAAATTTCCCATGACGTCACGCATCAAAATGTCTCCTGTTCGGAATACAGAGTCTCCACGTCGGAAGACATTGTGTGCGATTTTCTTCTTGGTAGATTCCTCGTCCGTGTACCTGAATATCGTCCACCATGCAATTAGCATTTAGCCATGTGTGTTAATTTAGCACTTTTAATATGCTCGTTTCATGTGTCCACGTAAGCATATATACCCATCGAATTGCCTAAGAGAGTCTCCTTTCCTAATGACTCCTACGAATTCCCCTGGCTCTCCAAAGTCGCATTCGATTCCAAGTCCGGTTTCAGGGTCCCTTACAATGTCTCCCGTTGCGAGATCGACCTTAACAACTCCTGCAGGCACAAATGGCCAGATCCATAGAGGAACGAAGCCTGCAGCACCGATGTCTCCGCGGAAGTTGACTAAATATGTTATATGGTATATGGTAATACAGACATGACAGATACGACAGCTATGAATATATGCTATGGCATCTCATTTGACGTAAGACGTACCAATATTGGCGTTTCCCTCAGTAGAGCCATACATCTCTTGAATTCTTGTCCTAAATCGCTCCGTAAAGTCTTTCCACACTCCTGGGTTCACGCCATTTCCAAATAGGAACCTCACTCGATGTTCCTTCTCTTCAGGACACTCTGGAACTTTTACTAGGTACCTTATGATTTCTCCAAGGTACTGACAAATCTAAAATAACATATACACACAAACACAGATAGTCTTAATAGTTGCCGAACTCTCTTTCCTTCATCCTCCGTCTCATTCACACCCACCGTCACGTCATACTTGACACAATCCTTCCAAAACCTCGAAGCACTAAACTTCCTCACGATAACTTGAGGAATTCCAAAGCAAAAGGCGAGTCCAACGCCACTCACTCCTCCCAAAAGATGGTACAATGGAATAGGCGTCATCAGAACGTCAGTTTGACGCATTCCTTGCATGATGTACATTGACGTGAACATGACCGCTCTAAACATAAATCCATTCTTATTACAACTAGGTCCCAAGCTACTCTTCTGTCGAATGATTCCTGTCAGAGTCTTATTCATACCTGGAGTGCTTGAGAACCGCGGCCTTGGGAAGTCCAGTGGTTCCCGAGGTGAAGACATACAGAACGGGATCAAGTGCCCCCACCGTCATACTCACCTTCTCTTTCGAGCTCTTCTCTAACTCACTACTAAGATCTGTTGTATCCTTCACCACACCCCCAGCACCTCCCTTCATGTTCCTCATCTCTCCCCTATCCTTAACACTGAACAGTCGAATTCCTTCAAGTCCCTCTGTACTATCTTTCAATTCTCCCACAACTTAAGAAAGAAGAAAGAAGGTCAGTGTTATCGTACAAGAACACTCTTCTAAACGACCAAAAAGTCAAAGTATAATTACCATTTGTAAGTTCTTCGCCGTAGACAATGGCCTTGCATTTAGCAATTCGGATGCAATGACGGAGAGAGTCATGTCTGAGGTTCCAATTGAGGAGAGCAGTGATGACCCCCAACTGATGACAAAAGAACGAAGCATATATAAATACATAATACATCGATGACACTTGTGACATTGACTCCTGACATAAAATTGACAGTTGACATGCATGCAGTCATTCATACACATACCCTGCTCAGCCCCAACCACACGCACACAAACTCAGGTCTGTTCTCCATGAGAAGTCCCACAGTGTCTCCCTTCGAGTATCCTTGTGCCTTGAAGTAGTTCGCCACCCGGAGACTCATTTCCTCCACCTCCACCACACCCACATCATCATCATCTTCATCAGTATTAGCTAAATATAAGGTCTAATTTGTACAAATTCTCTATACCTTATGAAAAGTCCACACTTCATCCTCAAAGTACCAACAGACGGAATGACGCTTCCTCTTAACCGTTCTATCAAACATTGATGGAACAGTTTGGTTCGTCCAGAGTGTCAGTTTGGTGTAAACCTTGACCCAAAAGTATCTCCAGCATCCCCTTTATCCCACACAACATGCATTCTCACTATTTCTCACCTTCGTAAACTTATCGAGAACGATAAAAGAGAGTCGCAAACACTTACTGTAAATCCCGGGGCAAGGAGAGAAAAGCAGGCCAGAGCAACTTGTTGTGCTTGAGAGCAAGGAGAGCTCCAGCGGCGAGGGTGCCGTAGAAGGCAAGCGTTAGTAGGAGCAACGCCATTTGACGGATAATGTAAAAGGCAGCGAAAGCTCCGAAGACGAGGACGTTAAAGAGAAGAAGTAGATAAGTCGACATGAGAGAGTAGAAGGAAGAGAGCTAGCGCAACTAGAGCTCAGCAGCGTAGTATTATTAATATTATTATTACACACTTTCGTCTCGCTTTCCTCACCGCTGACGACGACGATACGACTACGAGAGTTATTGCATTGCCTTATTCTTACGTAACCCCTTCACGTCCTACCCCCCTCACCACCCACCCCAGTCCATGCGGAACGGGGGGAGGGGGAATGTGAGATGCGCTTGTACCCTTAATCATTATTATTACGATTGTCTTACGACTCAATGAATTACATAATAAAGATAACCCTTAATTGACCCATATCTACACATATATTGCCGACAGAACCCTCCGCGGCTAATTGTGCAATGTGTGTGTGTACATCAAACTATGTAGTCATATGTTATATAGATTATAAATAGCAAAGATATAGAGCAAAGTTCCACGAGAGTTGTTTATCTTCATCAGAAGGAGCAGATAATATGACAAGTGTGTGTATTGTGTGTGTGATTTCTCAAGTTCGCCAGGCAAGGTCCTTGTTCATAGTCTCGTATAGTTTTATTTGGAGTTTCAGAGAAATGAGATGAGAGAGAAGGACGACGACGACGACGTGCGTTCCATAGTAATAAACTCAATCCAGCACCATCACAGCCACCACGCCATAGCCAGACACTTCCCCAGACAATTTTACTTCCGACCGGAAATGATGACTGCGAATCCCCATAACACAAAAAACAATCTTCCTTTTACGAGTTCCATAAACGATTCTCGTGTCCAACTTGTTGACTTACCTATCTATCTCTACTAGTTCTATATACTACGAGCACACACACACAATCCAATGCATTTCATTATTAGATCACCAGTTAACACATCATCTTCTCTTTCGCTTGTCTTCTTCATCTCCTTTTGATGCATCTCGTGGAAATACAAATCCATTTCACACACATACACTCAAAGACAGACTATCATCATCATCAAAGGACACACAAGGCTTTTTGCATGACTGAATGACACACGATAAAGAATATATTTATGTGTCTCGTGTGGGCAGAAAGCAGAGAAAGAGTCAATAAGCCAAGACCACCATAATAAGAAGAAGAAGTTCAAGAAAAAAATAGGTTTCTCGGGTAAAAAGGAAACGAATATTACATGGAGAAGTATATTATCTATATCTATCCAAAGTATCTTCACTTCTTACACCTGAATTGCTCTCCTCATTTGCCCCCCTCCCCCCCGCAATTCAGCCGATATTATTATAGTAGAGTTGGTGGAGCGTGACTTCGACTTGTTAGCATGGAAAGGGGAATGTGAGATGCGACACCGAGGACGAAGTCGTCGTCGTCGTCGTGAGATGATTAGAGAGTCCCTTGTGAATAATGGAAGGGGATTAATTGTGTGTCAATTAGCCGGGTAATGTGAGAGAGCACTCCGCCTCGGGATTATCGGCCACAGTTACCCGTTGTTACCCGGACAGTCACACACAACAACTCCCGTCTCTCACTCTCTTCTTCTTATTAGTCCTTTCTTACTGGGGCAACCTCACACATACACACACACACACGCTCACCCGAATGGACGAGTCTGGTGGTGGTAAGTCTGCTTAAATGTTCTTTATCAATGTCCCTTAAAGGTCCCTTAATGTTTTAAGTTCCCTTGTTGTTCCCCTCTTGGAACACACAGGAGAACGGTCCAACACAACAACAGTAGGTATACAGGATGAAGATGCTTTCACATGGGACGACGCTACGTGGATTCTCACGTCATCATTCATCATCTTCACAATGCAGACAGGTAAGTAATGATGATGTTCACTGATAAGGATGGAGTAGAGAGTACTGGAGGGTCCACCTTATCTTGATGTCTTAATCTTAATTACAGGATTCGGTCTCCTTGAATCCGGATGCGTCTCATTAAAGAACGAAGTGAATATAATGATGAAGAACGTAGGACATAGTGTTCGGTGGCCTCACCTACTGGCTTTTTGGCTACGGCCTCACATACGGAAAAGCCTATACGACTCCCTTCTTTGCCGTGGGGAGTTTCGCAGTTGACGCCGAGCTAGAAGACATGGGCCGTGTCTTCTCGAAATTCCTCTTCCAACTTTCTTTCGCCACGACATGCACGACAATCGTGTCAGGAGCTATGGCCGAACGGTGCAACTTCCGTGCTTATTGTTTCTTCTCTCTCTTCAACACGATTGTGTACTGTGTCCCTGCAGGGTGGATTTGGGGATCTCATGGGTTCCTTCGTATCCTTGGGGCTATTGATATTGGAGGCTCAGGGGCTGTCCATCTCGTCGGAGGGGCCTCAGGTGAGCCTTGTTTTTACGATAAGACTTTCATTTAGAGAGTGCAGTTGTGTGTTTGCTCTGGGGCATTCTGCGAATTTCCAGGTGGACACGAACGACGAATCTCTCTCCTTATTTTATTACATACGACAAAGACATAATTACCCACCTGCCAATTAGCGGTTCTTTTATGGCTGCTATTAAAACAAAAGTATAAATCGATTTCCAAATTTTATTGCAGCACTCGTAGCTGCATGGATGCTTGGACCTCGTCTTGGCAGGTAAAATAACAATATGGCGAACACGCGAATAATGCACCCCCTCCTACTCTCCCCCCACTGCCTTCCTAGTATTGTTTTTTTACAAAAACCACCCACCTGTCTCCTCGATCGTTCCAGGTACGACAATGGGACACAACCACTTCCAATGGGAAGTCCTACGAACGCTCTCCTTGGTCTCTTTATGCTTTGGTGGGGATGGCTTGCATTCTCTTCAGGCTCTGTCTTTGGCGTCTCTGGACACAAATGGAAGTTCTCTGCTCGCGCGGCTGTCACGACAATCAACGCGTCCTTCGGAGGAGGTCTCGTGGGCCTTGTTTACTCTTACACGAGGACAAAAGGGAAGTTCGACATTATGGATTTGATTTCTGCTGTTCTTGGCTCACTCGTTTCGGTGACGGGTGGCTGTGCTCTGTATCGTCCGTGGGAGGCTATTGTCATTGGTGGGGTTGGAGGGGCACTCGCCTGTTTTGGCATTCCTTTCTTTGATTGGCTTCGTATTGATGACCCTGTTGGGGCGACGTCTGTCCACGGTATGGAAACGTCAATTCAATAACTATTGCATTACTACAAAGCAGGGAATGAATCTCACTTTGCCCCGTAGGATTGGCTGCTTTCTGGGGTGTCGTGGCTATCGGTCTGTTTGCTGATGGAGAGAACCTCTTGTCGCTCACTCACGGTCGACCTGGACTATTCAAAGGTAACCTCACGACCTCATTCGTCTATAAATACGGTCTTTTGAACCTACTTAACTATTTTGTGTGCAGGAGGTGACGGTTATCTCCTGGGAGTCCAATTGCTCGCTGCCGTCTGCTTTTGCGTTTGGTCAATGGTGGTCACTTTCATTCTTCTCTGGGTGAGTCTTGTTTTAATTACCCACGGTAACGTTGCATTCAAACTCTTTACTGAAATTAAAATTGGATTTCAGTTGACGGACAAAGTGATTCCCCTAAGGATGGAGACTCATGAGGAACTGCTCGGAGCGGATTTCGTAGAACACGGGATACGTCGTCCCGGAGTTGGAGTATCTCGCGCTATCTCCGCTTTAGGATCACATCCAGCAATTGATGCGGACGCTGGGCAAACGATCGGAACAAATCCCGGCCACCAAATGGCATTAGCGCGGTTTCTACGCCTGAAACGCGCTCGAAAAGGAGATGAAGAAGAAGGGGGGAAAGTAGGGAGTATTGAAGGGGGAGT
>Ga0194135_10002148_pt1 | contig 11924 bp, 11 predicted proteins | sample LitLau_LLRF_2013_FD_134024 | JGI IMG/M metagenome (GOLD analysis project Ga0194135, IMG submission 134024) | Freshwater sediment microbial communities in response to fracking from North America - Little Laurel Run_MetaG_LLRF_2013 (version 2) | ecosystem: Environmental > Aquatic > Freshwater >... | reverse complement strand
GATGAACACACCGAATAAGACGCGATTAGGTTTAGTAGGTAAATTGGGTAAAATAATAGAACTGAGATAGGTAAGCAGATAGGAAAGGCGGCTGACTAATACGAAGACCGATACTAGAGTGAGTGCGTATAGGATGGTAACGGCTAGTTGGTTTGTTCTAACCGGTTATAGTATTAACTATTCATAGATTGGTTAACTTTATTCAAGGAAATGTTTTTTTGAGATCCAACTTCATCAGCAGCTGATCAATAAATCACAGTGGTTACATTTTAATTTTCCTGTCGATAGCTCGGATGGTTCAAGACCTGCTAGCCCATTACCAGTTCACGAGGCAGCCAACCTATCGCATTTGGCCGAAGCAGCTGCGGGAACGTCAGGCTTGCATGAAATTCATCAGGTAGACTAATATATACTTTGATTTAATTTGCACTTTAAACTCCCAGAGAGAGAGAGAGAGAGAGGCGTGTAGTAGAATTACGTGCTGACCACGGAACTATACTGTTTTGATATGCTGACTCCCCTTACTTTAAACTGTAGTAGTTGTAGTAGACCAGCCCACTACGCAGCTAATATAACATAATAATTCATATTTAAGGAGGTTCCGCAACCAGACCAAACAACCTTATTGCAAAACGAAGAGGAAAGTTTCGCCCTGGCGCCTGTCGATGCATCAGCCCTTCGTGGATACCAAAAAACAAAGAGGAAGCGGAAGCTGATTGTAGATGAGGTGAAAAATATCTCTGGAGAAGAAATGAAAGCACAGTTATCGGATACGAGTGACATAGTCACTACTTTGGACTTAGCTCCACCTACAAAACGACTTATGCATTGGAAAGAGAGTGGTGGCGTTGAGAAACTGTTTGCACTACCTTCACGATCTATTCCCGGCAGGTCGCTTTTCAAGGTTAGTTTCTTTTAAGTATGTTCCTACAATAACACGAAAAGTCTGTAGCCGTAGAGGCGTAGATTGTATATAGAGTGAGCCAGCTAACAGCCGTCACCTCAAAAAAAAAGCCACCTGTTTATGACGACCCCAGAGAAAAGAATTTAACTAACTTATTTTTAGTTGTAGTACCTAAATGAATAAAACCAGAAAGTACTAATAAAATCGCATACAACACATTACGCTAATTCACATATCATTGTTTAAAACGTGTTACGCAAGTCGATGTATACGCGTGCCTATATGGATACGACTCGAAACAAAGTAAAAACCTCTTTCTATTTGGGGCAACCCAAAACAATGCATGGATTTCTTGCATGCTTATGGTTGCGCATGTACGTTTCTGACGTCTCGCTCATCTAGAGAACCAGGGGTTTATCTTCTTCAATCGTCTGCGATAACGGGGCACCTCAAATAACCTATTCTTAAAAGTGGATAAGTCATAAGTTCGACGGGATATGTGCTTTCTATTTTTTAGAGCTATCAAAGAATGTTGACCTTGCGCGCTGTTGAAAATGAGGGGCAAGATGCGGATAAACAAGACGAACTGAATCTAGAACAAATTCGTGATGCGGACGGGGAGAACGCTGAAAATATCCCGCCTGGACCTGGCAGACGTGGTCGTAAGAGGAAAGTTCCCGAAGTGGAGCCGGAGGCCGCTTTGCCTGTAAGTGCTCGACATTTTTGTACAGATGAGTTTGTCCCCTTGGAGGAAGAAGTCACTTACTGCTAAAACCTAGTTTTGAGATGAAAATTTATAACACACGTTATTAAAACTTTTTCTGATCAGAAACAGGACAAGTCAGGTAGATCGTTTGTGAACCAATTTGCGTTTTGCTCTTTTACTGTTCCTCCTGCAGTTGGTGAGTTTGTGGGCTAAGATAGAACTTTTTGACAAAATTATCTCAAAAAACGTAAAATTGTCATTTAGTGGGCGAGTTGTTACGTCTAAATAAACGGTTTTATTTAATGTTTTCAGCTTCACAAGGAACCTGTTGCGGAACAATCGATTCCAGTACCCGAGTTTATGGTGCCCACTCCAATCCCGCCGCCACTGGGAACTTCAATGTCGGACAATTATCATATGGCACCCAACACCCCAATAGCCCCCATGTCCGTTGGGCCGGAGCTGCCTCTTAGCATGTGCCCACCCCCGCAGACGCCGCTCCAGCAGATAGAAGACATACCGGCCGACACGCTGCATTCCTTATTGGAGAACACCCATCATCCTCTCATGGAGAACATGGGATACGATCAGAATAATCCTATGATGGCTAACATGGGTTATGATGACAATCATCCCGCTACTACCCCTGGAGCTGTAAGTATTTTTAAAATCCGATTTCGTAAAAAAATAACCGAAGAATCCAGCATATTAGGTCAGTTTACAGAGGCCTTTTAGGTCGATTTCGAAGTAAAATCGCACTCACGTCGGAACTTTCATCGTTAATTTTTCCAAACGTGCCCCCTCGGACCCAGAACTGCCTTTAGTTCAAAAGTTATGTTATTTTTTTTGTATATCACTTGTTTTGAGACACGATAACGGTCGCAATTTTAAAGATATCGTAATCAAACTTGAGTATTTTTTGTCTGGTAGTTTAATGTGTAAATCGGACCCAGGGGGTAAAAATAGAAATAAGTAGAAAATGTTAATTGAGTTTATCCATCTCTGTCCTAGCATTTGAAAGATCTATTAGAACACGTTAAACTAGGTCTGAAACAACTGTACATGCGACCATAAAGCACTTTTTAAAATAATAAAGCAGAATTTCTATGTCCCAATAGCTTTACTTAGTTATACTACGACTTCGCCAGTTCTGGCATCGCTGCCCATCGGCCTCGAGCCGTGCCAAAAATGTATTCATCTTAAAACGTGTGGTTCTAACCGGTAACCATGACATTCTTAGGTGAGTGAAAAAGGCCAAGCGACTCCTTGGAACGATGATTACGACTTTCCACATTCGGCGGGTCCGGCAGACGAGCAACAGAATGATGAAACGTATGAACAATTTGAAGAGAGAGTGCTTAACAAGAGAGCGCTGCATATGTATCAAATCCTGAAGAGCAAGTTTGCCCGCCAAAGCGAACTACAGTTTTCAGAAATGGTTCATAGGAATAATAAGAAACAGGTCGCCCAGAAGTTCTACACTCTCTTGGTGTTAAAAAAGTCGACGGTACTTGAATTGGAACAGGAGTCTGCATATCAAGAGTTGATGATTACCAAGGGCCCAACATTTGAGAATCCTGTACTGTAAGGTACTTAAGGTTTCCATCATACTTTGAATGTGATTCTAATGTGGAAGATATAGCTGAGCACTAAAAGTGCGCATGGCTATGGGATTCACTTGCTTGGATTGCTCTGAGTTTTTTTTACTGAACCGCAAAATTAGGTAAGCTAATGAGAATTTTGTACAGATAAAGCGTCGAGGTTAGAAGTATAATTAACACAGAATTTTCTTTAAATATCATATTAGGTACATTGAATCACCTCCAGGTCATCAGCCGCTATATCAAGTAGGTACCTACATTCTTCAGATTAAAATAAATTATGCACAAGTGCATGGGCTAATAACTTTAAAGTTTTTATGTCGTGGAACAAGAAAAACTTGCATAAAAATACCTTCAGGTCGACACCAGTTTTACTATCGTTTCACTCCTTTATGAAGTTATTCTTAAAGGTAATTTGGTAGGGAACATACAAACAAGTATTCTTTATTCTTTGTTTTAATCAAAGTTGGAATACCAAAGAGTGATGAGGGATCCGCCTTAAATTTTAGATTCAGGCCGGATTTATTTATTTTAATTATTATTGTACAGTGAAAAAAACGGGCAAAAATGCCACTGCTTGTAAATACTTCATTGCTAATATTAAATCTTATTTTCAGAGCTTGTTAGGTTTTTCGTTTTAGGTAATATTGCTGACGTTTGTAGAATTAAAATTAAATACCTAATAACAAACATAGATGTCAAAGTAGTGTCACCTACTTTAATATTAAGAGATTTAGAACATGTTGTGTGGGGCAAGAATAGTTTATGATCTATATGTATCTATTGCGTTAAGGTTTTTAAAAAAATAAATAAAAAATCAAATGATACCTCTGTATTATTTTTTTTTATGTACCAACTTACAAAGTTTCAATAGCAACAAAAATAAAAAAATTATAGCCGTAACAGATTTTATTTCGATTCAGACCGGATTGAGCTGATGAACTAGATCCAATGATAAAGAACAGCGATTGGGTTGGCGAGCTTTTGGTGGCAAAAAAAATTGACTCAATCCGAACTGAATCCGACAAAAGATCAGGGAGCTGTTTCAGACAGTTTATGTCGATATCGGGATAGCTCAAATTGACCAATGGGAATAGACATAAACGCCAAACTATACCACTCGCACTGGTCAAGCTATCTCGATAAACCGTCTGAAACAGGTCCCTGGCCTATAGTTTTGTTAAAGCCATATTTTCTAATTTTAGCATGGAAACAGTAGCTAACGTGGTTGCAATATGAGAGTCTTGTTTTATTTTGGTGGTCTGTCGGGGAACATAAGTTTCATTTTCTAAGAAAGACAAAAGATGGCGGAGCTTTCGGCTGAATCCCTCATGCGTTCGTTCCATCAGTTTCAACTTAGCCACAATATTTTTTTCACTTAAATCCCAGCATTTTCTCAAATCGAAACACAAAGGGATGACTGTGTCGAAAATTAACGTGCGGTTTTTATTGTTTTCCGAAAGCATGCATCTCTCATACATTCGATCCAAAAGTCCATCATGCTCTGCAACATAACAAGTTTTTAGTAAATATAGGCGTCATAATGTGTAAGCATTGACTACATATTGTGACTATCAAACAGAGCCGTATTATACCTACTAGCCTACAATACCATATGGGGCCAACCTGGCTGGGCTGCGGCCATTTTTTCCTATGTCAATACCATGGAAATCAGGTATTGGCAAGCGTGTCCCCCAAATAGATTTGTGAGGAGGTGGTCGGTAGCTCCCTATAAGATGGTTCTTACAGTACACTACAAAATTCGCCCCTTTTCAACTCAACAAGGTATTAGGCGGTATCTAAGTAAATCTAAATAACATACCTTCTATAAGGTGTTGTACGCCAGAGTATTGGCTGCAATCTTCAGTAAGATGAGCAACTACTAGGGTCATCAGGTAATTGTTGAAGATGTGTAAGTCGGAGAGACATCGAAATCGCAGAATCTGCAGACGGTGGGCAACGTATTTAGCTCCTGCTGATAATGGTCTGAATTTTTCTGAACAAAATTTAGTGCAGGTAGGTAATAACAACAACAATAGACTTATTTTTAATGGGTTAAATATAAAAGCTATACGAAAAAAAAATTCTATAAGGCTTAAAGCCCACTATAATAAAAAACTGTAAAACTGAATTACATACGCCTTCAACTAACAGCAAACTCAATAATAGAGGTTCTCACGGTAGCGGGAATTCAAGCCGATTTCCGTGGTTTTCGAAAAAATTTCGAACTCCCTAGGGAAGATCCATGACCATTGTAAACCAAGGAAATCCACTTGAATTCCCGCTACCGTGCTAACCAATAATAATTTTTCAGTTTATTTTTGCGATATTTCACACAAGAGATCAGTTTCTTATCAAGTAACCTAACTGGAATAATTCCAGCGATTGAGAACAGTCAATATGCCACTAGAAAAAAAATCCCAGTTTGCCGCCGATTTCCCGAATTTTTTCTAGTGGCATATTGATTACTAATAATTTAGTTGAATATCCACAACTTTATTTCTTTGTCTTACCTTGAAATTGAAGTTGTGCCAAAGCCAACGCCCATTTAACTTTTAAAAGAACTCGGAAAATAGCATTATACTTCTTAAGGTTCTCGGAAGTGATGATCAATGTCAAAGGATAATCCACCTGAAATGGAATTGAGATATAATATTGAAGAAATCGTTTTAAACGAGACTAACTAATAATACAAATTCGCATAACTTATCTTTAGTCTCAATGTTGTGTAAGTACGTACTAGCCAGCTCCAGCTCACTAAATTGGGGAATAACATTGCATGGGAGCTAACTCCACTCAATCGCAAAGAATAGGTCATACCTATGTGACATCAAAGTATTTTTTGACAGGTACTGTGACTATTTGAACGGCATAGAACAGAAGTACATTTTTACGTGTTACATGAAAATATACAAACCTGAAAAGAAATATTAAGGCAATCAATAGCTTCGACAACATTTTTATGCTGCAATCCCGCTCCCGGCGATACGGTTACGTACACATTTCCAGCCAATCCTTCATAGTGCTCCGAAAGACAATCTCTCATCAAAATGGTCAAGTATTCATTATTACTCCAGCAACTGCTCTACAAAAACAGACAGAAATAATTAGACTCTAGAGAATAATAACTGCTCTCAAATTGAACAAGGGCGTGATCGAGCGCGAATAGGTAGGTACGTAAGTAAAATACTTAATGATAGAAAGGCGATAAAATAGCAAGCTGTCCATTCTCTACTGGGCCGCGAGGCGCCAAATGGCTATAGCCAGCCACAAGCGGGCGTTGAATAAGAAGACCTAAGTGGTGCAGTCAGTACATGGACACAAGTTTCATAGGTATATTACAAAATATAAATGTGTTCCTTATAGGTATACTCTGTCCGAGGCTCGGAGCGGAGTGGATTGGGCGGATCTCATGACTGCCCAGGGCGCCTTTGGGACCGATTTTTATTTTATGTCTATTCTCCGTCCAAAGCATTGTGCCTACTATCGTTCTGGTAGACCTGTCATAAAAATTGGTCCCAAAGACGCCCTGGGCAGCCATGAGATCCGCCCAATCCACTCCGCTCCGAGCCTCGGACAGAGTATAGTAGGTATGGGCAGCTATTTTGTTGATACATACATATACCTACCAACCTATTAAAACTATGAACCTGTGTTCATGTGGAGCGTCTCAGTGCGGAATATTCATCATAACATGGGAAATTACCCGGGATTGAAAACTTATTACCGAAATAGAGTGGGTACCTAAGTATCACAATATTTTAATTTAGATAACTACAACGATCAATCGAAACTTTATGACTACTCCTGTGCGATGATACCAAGAGAAAGCAAAATGAGTTTTCGATACTTACTTCATTGAAAAATACATGGCAGAAGGTGAGAATCAGAGATGCATCGTTGTGAAGGTACAAATTCCGCAGAAAGTTTACATGTTTCACAAGTTGGTTTTCATACACCAGAATATGAAGGGCCAAAGTCTGAACCTGAGCCATCTGCCCTTCGACAGCATTATTTAGCTCCTTTTCTATAACCTTATTAACCGGCATCACGTTTTTAGATTTCCGAACCCATCTATAACAGAAACAAATCGAAACTTATGCATAGGCACCTAGGTAGATAGCTAAATATGTATGCAGCAACTCAATCTTTTTTATAGAAAAAAATCTGAAATTCAATGAACTGTTCCACTGGTTTGAGTTATTTGCACAATCAGATACAGCATAAAAACTAGGTTAAGGAAATGAAACCGTTTTTCGGCGCGATGTCTCAATTTGTCGAAATTTATGTTTGAAGATAATAAAAGGGGACGCCACACGCCATAAGACGCCGAAACTGTGACGTCAAACTTGAAATAGTATTTACGGGGAATTGAGATTTCGCACAGAAAAACGGTTTTCACTATCACAACCTAGTTTTTATGCTGAATCTAATTCTGTTAATAACTCATACCAGTGGAAGAGTCCATTAAGTATCAACTTACTCTGGCACTTGGAGAAAGTCTTGAATGATAAAATTATCCGCATCAAGGACTTGAGCCATTTCCAGCATTAGATTATCAGCAGTATCGCTTTCCCCATTACAATACTCCCGTTTCAGTGCAGAGTATAAACATATGTTAGTGTTTTTTGTAACTTTTATACTTCCAAATCTATGATAGAGCATTGACAGAGAAACTGCACCATCGGCAACCTGAAAATACAATATTCACTACGTCAACTAAGATACAGCTAGATCATTCAAGAATCAATTAACGACTTATAAATAGGTAACCTATTACAAATGCAACACGTACAAACTTACTATCTCTCAATCTACCTATAGCTATGTTTACTTACTTTACTACAAGTATAAGTACCTAATTACGGTAAAACTTAGCAATATTAATCTCAGCGTGAAGATTTATAGTTACTGACCTGTTTAGCAATACCTTTTATTATTGGCAAAACATCGAAATTGAGATTTTCATACGGTTCAGTCACGAAGGAACATCTTTTACCATCACGTGACACGATCCTACAATTATAAATTCCAGTTATTTTCAGTCTCTTTAAGACGGAAAGAAACAGTCGTCAAGCGTTATTTCGTCATTTAAATCCAACTATTTTCAAATTTAAGGCAGACAGTCCAATTATGTTCAATTTCATAAATGGCCAGTAGTTTGCTGTTTTTTTACCAATCAAAATGCCATTTCTATTTATCAATTCGGTAATTTTTTGATTAAAAAATATAAAAAAAACGGTCAGTTTTACACGCAAATTCAATATTTTAATACATCAAAAATTATTCGAATTAGGTACCTTCGCACGATAGATTCTTGATGGTGGTCACATGACATCATTGAAGTCATTATAGAATCCAAAAAATCATTGTAAACAGCTAAACATGTAAGGAAAATTCCCAGAAAGGTTCCTCTTAGTTCTTCGCTAGAATTTTCATTCATTGCCTTAAAAACACTGGTTAAAACTCTGAAACAGAAATTCCACCAATTTTAATCACTATTAGCTACTTAATCAAACAGAGTTTTACGTGCACGCATCTTATTTTTTTCAACCTCCAGCATTTAATTAATGCAGAGAATAACCTCTATAAGCCAGTTTATTGTACAGGGAAATAACAATAAGAGTTAACTCAAGTCAATCGCAAAGGATTGATAAACTGCAAAGTGGTTTTTTTCATGCAAGAATGCTATTTACCTAATTGAAGTAGCCCGAGCCGGTTCAACTCCTAGGCCGGTAGTACACTCTTTATGAACAGACGCCAGACCCAAAATTAACGGAGCAATTGACTCTGTCAAGCATCCGAGTTGTAATAGTGACAAATTATTGATTCCATTCAGTTCCAATATTTTCAGGTCGTAAGAAAGGAAATAGTGCCTCAGGCAGGAATTGTAAGCTTTTATCACCTCCGGCCTGAAAATAAAAACAAATATTATCTTTGGTAGGTAGTTATAAGCACTGTTCTTTGTTGGATCTTGACAGAGTTAAGTCAAACGTTTTTGTGGAACCAACCTGTTCTTAATCATTTGGCCGAGTTAATAAACGCGACTCGGTAAAGATCCGAGAAAGAACTAGTTCTCAAACCGCGTGGTCTACTAACTGGCATTAAGAAATAAATAAAAACATACGTTGATTCATTATCAGCGACAGAAATAAAATCCTTCAATATTTTGACTGCTTCCACGCAGGGTTTAAATGTCTTTAGCAACCCATGTGTTGTATTCTGAAAAAAAAGAACTTAATGAATAACAATTTCGACCCTGGCAGCAAGATTTGGACCAGGGGTCCTAGCTCGCATAAACGTAGAAGAGTGCTCACAGAGCAACAATAAGGGTATTCAATACCCTTAATAATTCCATTCTTTAATCCGAATCGGAATCAATAGACAGGGTGTGATGCGCGTACGTAAATCGTTCATACCTTAGCTAAATATGGCACTGTTGCATTCTGTAGGTTATCAAGAGACGTCCCAGTAAGCAAACTATGCAAGACTGTTTCGATTGCTTCTTTCTCAGACACAACTACTGTTTCTGCATGGACAGTCTTGTTCTGTCCATCGACAGCTTTCCTAAAAACAATTTGAGGATTCAGGGCCAAGCTCAAATTTATAAATTCATATCCATAATTTTTTATATTGAAGGAAAAGGGGACAATACCGTTGCAAATCCCTAACTCGTATTAACTTAAAAATACGGGAAATATAAAAAAGGTTTTTTTAGAGCAAATTGTTACTGGTCTTGAAACAGTGGCATTGCCATCACTAGCCCTCATGCATACTATACCTATACCTATAGGTATATATAGGCGTATTCTTTTGGCTGGGTTGAGTCGTGATTGAGTCAACTTTCCTGTGGAATCGACTGCACTGAGTTTACTCAATGACGACTCAACCCACCCAAAGAAATACGTTAGGTACATATCAATATCAATAGGTATTATACTAGCCCAAAATACAAGGCAAAAAATAAAATGCATACCAAATTTCAAAGAAATTCCCTTTCTTCGAAATAGACTGCTGAACCCACGCTTGTTGGTCACGTTCCTTTAGGGCATCTAAGTAAACTTTGCAGTCAATTGTGGAATCGGTGGAGTGTTCTTCGCTGGCTGTATCTAATGGCTTCGGCTCAGGTCGCTCCCTTGAACAACTGTAGTACATAGAAGCCGATGTTGATGTAACAGATGGGGGCCTGATGAATTCCTCTTCATCAGAGGACAAAGAAGAAAAACTTGACAAATCCTAAGTGAATAAAAAACTTCAAAACAATACTAACATAGGTATTAACCAATATTATGAATCCTTTGGTAAAGAAATTTACTGTTTTAAATATTAGGTATTAGGTATACGTATTATAATTAGGAATCACTCTATGTAAGAAAGTCTAAGAATGTCCGAAGTTACCATAGCAACCACGTCGCGTGACAGCGCTCACCCAATAAGGATGCAAATTTCATTCGAAATTCGGACATTCGTCACCTTTCTTAAATTCCTAAACTTAGGGCGAATCCCATTATTATTGACAAGCGTCTTACCGAATCACCATAATGATAACTTGGAAGGCCTTCTTTTAAGTAAGTACCCCAATCAAATTTTTCCTCGCTAACTGATATTTCTTCAACAGGTAGAAGTTTAGGTACATCTTTCAATGCGCTCAAATTACAGGATAATGCTGATACAAGACTGAGTAGAATCCATTCTATTTGGCACTGAAAATAAAGAAACCAAGATGGCAGTTAGCAGTCATGGTTGAAATAATGATATATGTAATATTTTTTATTAACATAACAGGCACAGGGTTCAGGGTAAGCAAGCACCTTAGGTTCCAATATTATTAAAGTACTAATAGACACAAGCGGAACAGTACGCTACTGAGCGCACCGGAAAAACTGGCACCAGACAGACAAAATATTGTGTATGTACCCTGCTATTTTAGCATAATTTTTAGTTACTCGGAGCCATCATTCGATACCAACGCAACGCCGGAGCCCTCTGCGACCGGCCAAGCACCGAGAAGTGTATTTGTTACTTTGTTACTTACTTCTGGATTCTTTTTATACAGTTCCTCAAATTTCAAAAACGTATCTAATTGATGCTTAAGTGATTTGGATAACTCAAACTGGCCTTTTACATAAAATTTATCTTGAAACTCTAGCATATCCGATTGCACAGTCGATTTGCTAATAGATGGATACGAATGGTGCATAAAATGTGACAGGCAATATTTCTTGCAAGCATCAAAGTTTTGATGAGACTCCTGAAAAAAAATTGTACAGCTAGTAGGTGTCTATTTTCAATTATATTTAAGAACCTAAGGTAAGTAGGTAGGTAGGTACTTATTTAAAAGAAAATATGAAAGGGCGCCACACTAACTTGGTTTACAAAAGTTTGTTAATTACTGACCAAAGCCCTACAGATACTTACTTCAAAACCAGTAACAACAGTGATCAAATTGTACAAGTCAGAAAGAACTTCCTGATTTGGCATTGCCATGATAAAATAAGGGAAAATCAAAATTCAAAAATTTGTTCCGACGCTTTGTTTTTTTATGGTGTTGTTGATAAACAAGGGACTATCGCCCGATTATGTTGGCAGCAATGGCAGATTGGCAGCAATGCAATGGAAACAAACAAAATGTGTTATCTTTTTTGTTCTCCAATTTTCTTTTTATATGTTAAATTTTTCATTTTTCTCACTATGACCAAAGTAAGGAAGTATG
>Ga0194135_10002147_pt1 | contig 11931 bp, 7 predicted proteins | sample LitLau_LLRF_2013_FD_134024 | JGI IMG/M metagenome (GOLD analysis project Ga0194135, IMG submission 134024) | Freshwater sediment microbial communities in response to fracking from North America - Little Laurel Run_MetaG_LLRF_2013 (version 2) | ecosystem: Environmental > Aquatic > Freshwater >... | reverse complement strand
TTACTGCATTAACCACAAATATGGATTGATCAAACTCATAGGATATTTTTACGTCATCCGGTAATAAATTCTGCATTTCAGGAAGTTTCTTTTTTAAATCCTGAACAACTGTCCATGTAGAAGCAGAGGCTGTTTTAACTACGGGAATGTAAACCGAACGTTTTCCGTTAATCAAAGCATAATCTACTGTAATATCGGCTGCATCTGTTACCCTGGCGATGTCCTTTACATAAATAGGAACACCATTTTTTGTAATAACTGGTATATCACCAAAACTGGCTGGTTTATTTATCAGGGAGTTCATGGTGGTGATGTACATCGTATTGCCCAACCTAAGATTGCCTGAGGGCGACATCACATTATATTTGGACAAGGCCTCCACCACCTGATCGGGTGTAAGATCATAACTCCGTAATTTATCAGGGTCAATACTAAAAATGATAGACCTTGCATTTGAACCAAATGGAGGGGGTGCCGAAAGGCCGGGAATAGTGGCAAACATCGGGCGTATACGGGTAGCAGCCAAGTCGTAAATATCTTTAAGGCTTTCCGTTTTACTATCCATTACCAGTTCGCCAACCGGCAGTGACGACGCATCAAACCTCACAACTTGCGGAGGAAGGGCCCCGGGCGGGAAGAAGCTTTGGGCCCTGTTCACCTGTAAAGCAACTTCGGCAGAGGCTTCAGCCATAATCGTACTTTCGTAAAACGATATCTTTATGATAGTTAAACCCTGAATACTTTTACTGCTGATGTTTTTTATACCGTCTACATACAAAAATTGATCCTGCATGCGGGTAGCGAAGAAACCCTCCATTTGCTGAGGCGACATACCACCATAGGATTCTATTACATAAATAGTAGGAAGATTTAATTGGGGAAAGATATCTATTGGTATATTAATTGCACTCAATAATGCAAATATTAAAAGGCTCACCGTAATCACAACTACAGTGATCGGTCTATGAAGAGCTGATGAGATAATCGACATTTTTAACTATTTTATAATAAATAAGTTATGTGTTTATTTTGTTAAAGGTAATGGAGGCTGATCAGGTGTTTCGATGTCCCCGGGCATCAAAGAAGGATTATCATAAGTAGTCTTATTTTGTACCCAGGCAAACACCAACGGCAATATAAATAACGCTGCCAGCGTTGAGGCGAAAAGCCCTCCAATAACAGCTCGTCCAAGCGGTGCTGTTTGCTCACCTGCTTCACCCATCCCGGATGCCATTGGTATCATCCCTGCTATCATAGCCATACTGGTCATCAATATGGGCCTTAGTCTGATAGATGCGCTGGTAATAGCTGCTTTGCTGGAATCGCGGAATTCCAGTCTCAGTCTTTCAGCATTGGTGACAATCAGGATAGCATTTGCTACAGAAACGCCTGTGGACATAATCATTCCCATGTAAGACTGCAGGTTAAGCGTTGATCCTGTAATTAGCAAGGCTGTTATAGAGCCTAAAATCACTGCTGGAATTGTTGATAATACCGTAAGGGAAACCTTAAATGACTGATAATTTGCTGCCAGTAATAAAAATATAACAAGCACCGCAAATGCCAACCCATTTTGCAGGCTGCTGAGCGTTTCTGTTAACAAACTTGACATACCACCTATTTCGGCGATTAAACCCTTAGGGGGCGTACCTATTGATTTTACAGCCTTCTGTACAGCAGTAGTTGCTGTTCCAAGATCCTTTTTGTAAATATTGGCACTAATGGTGATAAAGCGCCTTGGTCCCGTCCGGTCGTATTCACCAGGTGCCGTATTTACCTTAAAAGTTGCCACATCTGCCAGGGTCGGACTGCTTTGGCCTTTAACCAAAGGAATTTCCTTTAACTCGTCCATTGACTCCATGATATATTCAGGTATTTCTACCTGCACCTGGTAAGTGTAGGAGTTATTTACATCAAGCCATAAGTTTTTTTCTGTGAAACGGCTGGAAGAAGTACTCGCTGTTACCGAACGGGATATGTCCTTTACGTTTAATCCCAATTGCGAAACTTTCAACCTATCAAGGGTAATAGCAATAGTTGGGAATTTCAGGGGCTGATCAATCTGAACATCGCGTAAATATGGAATCTGTTTTAATTTTTCTAAAACTTTATTTCCATAGGTCTCAATCTGCTCCATGTTTTTCCCGGCCACCTGTACCTCAATAGGAGTTGAAGCACCCTGGCTCATGATCTTTTCGGTCATGTCAATAGGTTCAAAGCTGATGGTCATTTCGGGGAGGGCGGCGGCAATATTTTTACGTAGTGCATCCTTTAACTCATCCAGGTTTACCTTATAATTTTCATCCAGGTTCACCTGTAAAACAGCTTCATGGGTACCGGTATTAAACACGTATAGGTTACTGCTTCCGAAACTACTGGGTACCAATCCGATATAACCTGATGATATTTTTACATGGTGGTCGACCGTTTCGTCAATAATATGTAATACCTGTTTAAACTTGTCCTCTGTTCGTTCCAGCCTAGTCCCTTCGGGTTCCTTCATCCTGATCTGAAACTCGCCGTTATTGAGTTTAGGCATCATATCCTTACCTATAATTACGAAACCGACCCCTGCCAAAAGGATAACCACTGTCAGGTAAACCAACACAATGCTTTTTTTGCGGGGCATTAAGTTGCTGATAATTTTAATAAAACGGTTTTTTACCGTTTCAAAAAAATCGTTGTTTTCAGGATGCAGTTCATTACGATTATTAGGATCATCACCAGCTTGTTCATGTACCGGTCCATGGTTCAGATGCTGATAGCGTTCGGCCTTTATCATCCAGTTGCTGAGTATCGGAACTAAGGTTTGCGCAAGCAGGTAAGAAACGATCATAGTTAAACCAATAGCCATGGATAGTGGAAGAAACATCGCTTTAGGCACACCATTCATTAAGAAAGAAGGGGCAAAAACGGCCAGGATACAAAGTAATATAAGCAATAGCGGAAACGATATTTCTTCACAGGCATCATAAATTGCTAATCGTTTGGATTTACCCATTTCGAGATGCTGATGTATGTTTTCTATGGTTACCGTTGCTTGGTCGACGAGTATCCCTATAGCAAGCGCCAAACCGCTTAAGGTCATGATATTAATGGTTTGCCCGAACAGGCTGAGTAGCAATACCCCTATTAAAATGGATACCGGAATAGTAATAACTACTATTAAACTGCTTCGTAAATCACGAAGAAAAAGCAGCACCATTAAACCTGTAAGCAAAGCGCCTAGTCCGCCTTCCGTCATTAAACTTTTTACTGCATTAACCACAAATACCGATTGGTCAAACTCATAGGAGATTTTTACATCATCGGGGAGTAGATTCTGCATTTCGGGAAGCTTACTTTTCAAATCCTGAACTACCGTCCATGTTGACGCGGAGGCCGTTTTAACAACTGGGATATAAACAGAACGCTTGCCATTGATTAAAGCATAATCTACCGTAATATCCGCGGCATCGGTTACCCGTGCAACATCTTTAACAAAAATGGGTACTCCATTTTTAGTGATTACCGGAATATCACCAAAGTTCACTGAATTATTAATCAGCGAATTCATGGTGGTGATGTACATTGTATTGCCAAGTCTCAGGTTACCTGAGGGAGACATCACATTATATTGAGCCAGTGCATCCACTACCTGGTCTGGCGTAAGATCATAACTGCGCAGCTTATTAGGATCAACACTAAAAATAATTGACCGTGCATTTGAACCAAACGGAGGTGGTGCAGAAAGACCGGGAATAGTGGCAAACATGGGCCGGATACGGGTAGCTGCCATATCATAAATATCCTTAAGGCTTTCGTTTTTGCTATCCATAACCAATTCCCCAACAGGCAGTGATGACGCATCAAAACGCACGACTTGAGGAGGCAAGGCGCCGGGAGGAAAAAAGCTTTGGGCCCTATTTACTTGCAAAGCAACTTCAGCAGAAGCTTCTGCCATGTTGGTCGTTTCATAAAACGAAATTTTAATGATTGTTAAACCCTGAATGCTTTTGCTGCTTATGTTTTTTATTCCGTCAACATACAGGAACTGATCCTGTAAACGGGTAGCAAAAAAACCTTCCATCTGCTGGGGCGACATTCCCCCATATGACTCTATCACATAAATAGTGGGCAGGTTTAACTGCGGGAAAATATCAATAGGTATTTTTATTGCACTGAGTACTGCAAAAATCAATAGGCTCATAGTAATCACCACCACGGTGATTGGCCTTTTCAGTGCGGATGTGACCATTGACATAATTATTTATTTTAATAAGTTTAAAATAGTACTTACCTGATTCTCTGTAATTGCTTTCTGGAACAATGCATTGGCATAATCATATTTCGCCTGCATAAAATCCGTTTCGGCCCGATAAAGAATATTTAGTGCGGCATCTAACTCAATAATATCAGTTAATCCATTTCTGTAAAGCGACAATTTTTGCCGGTAAGCGGCATTGGCTGCATTTAACTGATTAGGAATTTCTTTGAGGCGGTTAAGCGCTGTTTGCATTTCCACTTCGGCCTGGCTGGCACTGATGGAAAGTAATTGCTGCTGTTCCTGCAACTTTTTTCCATAATAATCAGTACTTGCTTCCTGGGTACGTAATTTCAATTGTCTCCTTCTCAAATCGAACAGATTATAGGAGATGCCCAAGCCAACCAGGTAATTTCCTATTTGAAAGCCATAACCTGTTGACAAGCTGTTGTATTGATCATTAGCGCTAACACTGGAACCGCGGCCCCAGGTGGCAGCCTCCAGCATAATTTTAGGGTTATATTGTTTTTTGACCAGGTCTTCCCGAACAAGGCTGTTTTGATAAACAGACTTGTAAAAGTTGATCAAGGGATGATTTGCTGTGTCTGCAGGAAATAAATAGGCAGTCGGCTGATTGATTAAACTCATTTCAACCGTTGTATCCGGCACAATGGATTGATAGGGGACCCCTGTCACTTCTGCCAGTTGTAATTGGACCTGTTTCAGTTGATTAGCTAATTCAATATAATTTAGCCTTGCTTTCGACAATTCAGCTTCGGCAATACTAGTATCGACGCCTGCTTTTACCCCACTGGTGGCAAGGGATTGGATAGAACGCCGTATTTCTAATGTGCGCTGAATGTCTCTGCTTTGTATAGAAAGATAATCCTGTAAGCGGAGTAATTGTAAGTAATTGCTGATGGTAAATGCTTGCAGGTCATATTTTGATTCTGCATACTGGTTTTGTTCAACAGTTATGTCAGAATTTGCGACCTTGTTTTCTGCTCCGTACTTACCGAAATTGTATACCTCCCAGTCGAGCGCTGCAATGCCCAGGTTAGTTGAAACAGCAGAAGTAACATTGGTGTTATGCACACCGCTGGTGCTTGATGGTATAATACCGAAGCCAAAATAGGGTCCGACTACGTTATTACTTGTGCCGATGTCTGCCTGGTAGTTTAAATTTAAATTAGGCAGCCAGTTGCTATGCGTTTCTGCAGCTTGTGCCTTCCTGATCAGGATGGCTGCAGAATCAGTTAATAACTGAGGGGCTTTTTGACTTACCCTATTCAATAACTCTTTTAGGGTAACAGGTGGTGGTAATTGCTGTGCATTTGCAAAAATTATAGTTGTTGATATCAACAATAAAGTACAAAGGCATCTTTTTAGATTATACATATGTCTATTAAATAAATCGAAGAATTTTAGAATTTAATTCAAAAAAGAAGTTTTGTTTATAATGTCGATAATTAAATGACTTATAATCAAAATATTAGCAAGTAGAATTAAAGGTAGTTTGCGTGTTTTCTGCAGTAGACTTTAGCAGAAATGACAAATCAGATACGAAAAACGCAGAAAGATAAATAGGAATATTTATAATTACAAAGCTGATATAAATCAGGGAGCCGTATGGCCCCTTTAATTTTAAAAAAGGTAGAAAAAGCCGCTAAAAACGAAAAGATACTGGTGAAAGATGACAGAACAGCATACAGAACGGATTTATTTTCGACTAAAATCGACCTGTCCATCCGTGTAATCAAAGAGCCCGTAGTAGTGCCGGAAATCTCCTTTCGCTTAAACATTGAGTTATGCGAAATTAAGTTAGGGGCGAGACCGCTATGCTGTGGAAGCCACATAATATGCGTAACTGTGATAAAAAGATAAATGAATACCATCAGGAAAACTCCTGTGTTAAGGTATTTTTTATGATTTTTTCTTTTCAAATGATAAACAATTACGCTGACTGGCAAATTTATAAATAAAAATAGATGTTTTTTTGCAATATTCTTGTTTCAATCCATCGTTTCGCCTGGCTTAATCAAGCTTGGCGAATATCACTGTGAAATCAGTTGATCGGCGGCCGGGAATGTACTGTTGGGTATCCTCCAATTGCCTGATTCCTTAAATCTGTAGAACTCCTGTTTGAGTTCTCCCCCGGATCATTTTTACGCATTAAGCAAGAACTCATAAAAACAACAGTAATTATCAAGATGTAAAACCCGATCTGTTTCATTTTCAATTTCATAACGAAAAAAAATACTTTTTGTTTTTAACAATTTAAATATCTTGACAAAAAATATGGTCACCATTTCCTATGTTATATCGGTATTAACAGCCAAAAATCGGACGACGAAACATACTTTTATTATAAAATTATCAACATGATGTACCAGCACCAGCTTTTAGTTTGCTAATTTTTCCTGGGAAATACAGCTTTGACTTAACATGCTTGTTTTCAGTCATCCTAATATATGCATCTGTAATAATTTCATGTTCTTTTTCCTTTTGAACAAGCTTAAACCATAAAATTGCCGGAATCAAATTATTGGAATGCAGTTCAAGCCGTACCAGGAATTCTTTAGTTGGCTTCCTATGGTCGTTAAGGTATTGACTAATAGCAGCATGTGTTACACCAATATCTGTTGCGAATTGCTTATCCAGTTTATTTTGTCGGCGGATATATTGATTTAAAAAATAGCTAAAACTTAAATACTCAATAAATGCATCGCTCGTAATATAGGCTTCTAACTCAGTTTTTAATTGTTGCAATTGGTGGTATATTTGTTTTTTGGTTGCCCTTGGTAAACCGTTTTTCATGTCACTATTGCAAATTTCAGGAGGAGTATTCCCTGCATTTTCCGAAAGTGGCAGACTGTCCGTTCCTTTGATGTTTTCTGTTTTCCTTTGGGTAAAGTGATGTAAACCAAAGAGTTCCTTTTTTTCTTTGATAATCAAAGTCTTCATAAGTTAATTAATAACGAGGCACTCATACTTTTTATATGGTACGCGTAAGAACAAAAGAAAAATGTTGTTTGTTATAGGGGTGGGGCTGATGATTTACCAATTTTTGCAAATAATGCGACAGGTATAAATCAGCTTTTTACGTCAGGAGATCAGATCCTAAATACGCAGCATGACAGGTAAATATGTCGATGTTGACAAAACGTATTCGTATTGACTAGCCGTATCTTTTGAAAGTTATTTTCAAAGTTCAGTTCACTGGGCTGGGAGGAGACATCAATGCAGCCCCCCCCTTGTATTAAAGTTGTCGTACCGTTCTTAAAAGTAGCCCTGTCGATCCTGTCTAAACCATTGGTAGTCTGAACATTTTCATTTTTTCGTTTAAATATCGAATTGGTATTATGAGAAGTATAAACGGTAATACGAGGAAGATAAAAAATATGCGTGGATATGACCAGCACGTAAACCAGTAGAACGGCTAAGACCAGGCCGCTTTTGATCATATTTTGCTTTACTCTTTCCACAGCATTGAAAATTACAAAAAAAAATTATTGGAAACGATAAATAATAAGGAGATTTTAATTCAGCTTTATTTTTATCTGGTCATTGATTAATAGGATACAAATTAAAAAGTATAACATAGTGTATAGGATCACCGGTACCGAAAGGGCACTAAAACCAGGCAAACCGGTGGTTAGAATTACGCCGGCAAAAATAACATCGGCTATCAATGCATACAATAATACCCGGCTGATTTTTTGTTGATAAAACTTTCCTGGTGTGCGAATAATAATAATATTGTAAATGCCAGTATAAAAAAGTATGGCAAAACTGAAAGAATGTAATTCATTCATTCCATTGATGCCTAAAAAATGACTCCCTACAAACAACCAGATAAGTGCTTCTGCTGTATTAAGAAAGCCTAATACCAAACCTATTTTAACAAGCGGCTTTATTTCCCAGCTCTCCGGTTTGGGCGACCAGCTAACAGTATCTGTAGATAAAGTGAGAGATACAAAATCTATAATAAACAAAAGTAAAATCATATCAAATGCGTTTACTATAAAACTGCCGATGATAAGATAAGCAATACAGATAAACATTACCGTAAAGAGCGTTTTTGCAATCTTGCTGACAACCCAATTGGTAATTCGGTGATGTATCGTTCTGCCAACGGTTATTAGGCTTATGATACTTTCCAGTCCTTCATGCAATAAAATCACACTGGCTGCCTGCTTAGCCACATCAGTGGCTGATTTAACTGCAATGCCAACTTCTGCCTGTTTTAAGGCAGGCGCATCATTAACGCCGTCACCAGTCATTCCAGTTATCTCTTTTTGATTTTGTAATGCCTTTACGATATTATACTTATCCTCCGGGAAAACTTCTGCAAAACCGTCATTATTGTTGATGATTTGATTGGCCTCAGTCATATCTGTTGCTTTTCGGAAGGTACTTGCTTCAACAATATGATCACCTATTCTAACCTGGGTAGCAATTTCCTTGGCAATAACCAGAGCGTCACCCGTCAGCATTTTGACCTTGATACCAAGCTCTTTTATCTTCGCTATCATCTTTGCAGAATCAGGAAGCGGTGGGTCAATCAGCGCAATAATACCAGCCATCGTTACCTCTTCATTGCGGGTTATGGCTACCGCTATTGTTTTATAACCTTTAGCAGCCCAATGAGCAACCACTTTATCAAAGTTTTTATCTTCATCATGACACAGTGCTTTGATGGTTTGGTAAGCACCTTTAAATACTCTGTATACTTTTCCATTTGTTTTCACCTGCGCCTCTGTCCTTTTAACAGCCGAAGAAAAGGGGACGAACGACAATTGTTCGTAGCCAGTTAAGTCGATTTTATCCTGATTTGCTTGATGGATAAATGCCATATCTATAGGATCATTATTGGCAGCTACGGATGCCATAACAGCATAAAGAATTACTTCGCGATTGCTGTATTGCTCTGCTGCAATTATTTGACGAACTGCTAATCTGTTTTCGGTTAATGTTCCAGTTTTGTCTATGCAAAGGGTTGTAAGCGTCGCAGCATCCTCAGTTGCACTTAACCTGCTAACTAATATCCCCTTGTCTGCTAAAAGGCGGGAGCCTTGCGCCATGCTTACTGTAAACATTGCTGGAAGGGCCACTGGCACTGCTGATATCAATAGAATAAGCATCAAGGGCAAAATAGATAGGAAGGCCACTCCATGCAAAAGTGAGATGCATATGGTTATAGCGAGGAACGAGGCTACAATTGAAAATAGTATTTTCACCACTTTTGATACCACTTCCTGCATATGTAAACGTGGTTTCGCTGTTTGTACAAGTTGGGCTGTTTTACCGAAAAAAGTCTTTATGCCTGTCGCAATAATTACTGCGTTACATTCACCGTTTTTGATCATAGAACCTGCATATAAGATGCTTCCCTCCGTTTTGCTGATAAGCTTCGATTCCCCGGTTAATGAAGATTGATCCACAGTGGCATTACCATTGATCAATTTTGCATCCGCCGTCATAAAGTCTCCTGTGCGTATTCTGATGATATCTCCGGGTACCAGCTGACTGCCGGGCATAGTTAGCCAACTGCCGTTCCTTAAAACGCGGACATCAATCTGTAGGTCTTTTTTAAGCGCCTGTACCGTTTTTATTGCTCTCCGCTCCTGAATAAAGCTGATTGCCGCATTGAAAAGTAATAAACCGAATATCAGAGAAACATCCATATATTTTCCTAAGATAAAGGAAACCAGTATGGTAAGTTCCAGCATAACGGCAGTCATCCCCCAAAAATGGCCAAGGAAGAGGATCACCATAGATTGCTTTACTTCTGGAACTTCATTGAGTCCACCATGTTGTTGACGTTCTTTTACGTCGACATCATTTAATCCTGCCGACGGATTTACCTTCAACGTTGATAATACTTCTGCGACTGTTTTTACCTCGTAAGGATTGGCTTGATTATTCATTTTTCATACGAAAGACAATTTGTAGCCCATATTGTGTCAGTTTACTTTTTTTATCACCCCCTGCGTAAAAACAGAGGCACTGTCGTCGAATGGGTATCCAACATTATGACAAACCTATCTCCGCATTTCGGACAATATATTGTATTTCCAATGATCGAGTCGGCAATCGGCTTCGGAACGCTCGCCTCGCTAAACGGTCCTGATATATTTTCTGTTACCTTAGCATAGGCGTCAACTTCATTAGCGCATTCAGGGCATTTGAATGACACATAGTTATTGGTTTCCATACTTATAAGCTGCTATTTGATTATTTAAATGTAGTTTTCACACCAGACCCTGATTTTCCGTGTTTTAAATGATAGCTAATACGATCCGCCAAGAACCCGGTATCGAATGGTTTTTCCAACAGTTCGTCGCAATTATAGGTACCTAAAGATAACACTACACGGGAGTACGCCGACATTAAAATAACTGGAATATCCCATGTTTGCTCATTGCGCTTTATTTGTACGCAAAGCTCGCCTCCATTGATGGCCTGTAATAAGTAGTCTACCATTACCAAATCCGGTTTGCACGCTTTCATTGTGGCAACTATATCACTAGACTCACTGAGTGCAGTTACATCATATCCCAAACCTACCAGCAGGTCACGGGTTATCTCCAAAAAATTTTGATCATCATCAATGATTAAAATATGTTCTTTCATATGTCCTTCTATTCATTAAAATTTTATTAATTTGATTTTTTATTGTAATGTCATGCTGCATTTAAAAGTAAATGCAGCAATAACAAAAAGTAAACAACCGTTATACCTGTTAAATAAATGGCACTCAAAGTATTCAGCATGCCATACAAATTACGGTACTGATAATCTTGCCTTTTCCATTTACAAAAGCCTATTGTCATTCGGCAGTTTAGTTACTTTCCAGATCGGATTCAAGTGCTACAATTTTAAAGGCCTTCTGATGATTACTATCAGTGGTCTCCTGGTAATAGATGCCATCTTCGGATACGTAAAAGGTCTGCCCTGACAAACTGATTTTTCTGCATCCGGAAGGAAGTTGGGATACCAGATCACCTACTTTTGGAACAACCGTAGTTGTTCCGTCTGGAGCTGTATTCAATTGGCCATCTTTACCTGCGATCTCATAAGCAGTACTTCCATCATCTTTGGTTATCGGAGAATAATACACCCCATTGAGTTCATAGTATTGTTGACCATCAATAACGATTGATTGCGCATCGGTTGGCAATGTATTAATTGTAGCGCCAACGGGAGGTTCAACAACCGTATATTGTTCATCGGAATCGGATTGGTAATAAAGTCCGTCGCTGAAATAATATTGTTCGTCCCCCCAAACAAAAGGGTAATACCCATAAGGCAAGTAACCAAAATCCAAACCTAAATATGGATAGTACAAACTGCCGTAATAGCCATGACAATAGAAATAGCCCCCATGGTTACGCCAGCCGTATGCCCTTCCGTAACCCCCATGTCCGTAACCCCCATGTCCATAACCACCGCGCAAGTATGTGCCATGGTTATTATAAGCACCATGAGCGTAACCACTGTACCCGCCACGCCCGGCAAAACTGCCGGCATTGCCACGGATAGCGCCATGGCCACCTGAAGAAAAATTACCTCTTGGAGCAAAATTCCCCCTGGATGCTCCGCTGAAATGAGGAGAAGATCCCATGCTACGTGCCCCGGAGAAACCGCCACCAAAGTGACCACCTCCACCCCCGCCAAAGTGACCA
>Ga0194135_10002146_pt1 | contig 11936 bp, 14 predicted proteins | sample LitLau_LLRF_2013_FD_134024 | JGI IMG/M metagenome (GOLD analysis project Ga0194135, IMG submission 134024) | Freshwater sediment microbial communities in response to fracking from North America - Little Laurel Run_MetaG_LLRF_2013 (version 2) | ecosystem: Environmental > Aquatic > Freshwater >... | reverse complement strand
GTGTATTTACGCCTAATTACCTGCATTGAAGAAGAAGTAATGCGCCTTGACGGGTAAGAGTCTGATATTGATTTTACGTTGAGTCATAATTCAAAATCCAATCGCTAATCGCTCGGTCAGTTCAGTCAGTGAGATTGCAGCCAGGTCGTGTCATCGGGTCTATGCACAAAAAAGACACCCGACGAATGGGATTTCTTTCGCACCACAAAGAGTCCATGTTGGATTATTAAATCGGAAATGCAACTGTTTGATAAGAGATAAGAGGAGAGTAGAATTGAATGACAACTAATTTGGAAAACGTGAAGCTTACCCGTTCGTATTGGAAGTTGACCCTCACCGAAACTATTAATCGGGAGATCTAATTATTCATTAATACTCAGTGAGGGTGATTGATTGATAATCCTCCTCTGCTCACTACGTCACTTTCACTGGACTTATCTCTAGATTCTGCTAGACTGCCAGAGCACCACTAGAATTTTGAGCTAAAACAGCTGATGAGATGAATGATTTTTGTAATTTCTGCCTGCACAGCAACAGCTTTCCTCTCTGCCGGTCACCTCCAGCAGCCTCCTCCAGCGGGGTTTGTTGTTTGTTACGTCATTTTACTGGCCCCAATTTATAATTTTTGGTTCCTTTGAGCACGTGCGTGCTCGATGACGAAGGAGATTGATTGGTGGTTTTTAGCATTTTTTTTTACAGATTTGCAACGCGACCGAAAATTATTGTTTGATGGATGGATGATGATGATTGTGTGAAGATATCACAAGGAGAAAGTCGAAGTCTTTGTGATTTCCCTCTCCATTTTATAACCCATTTCTTACCGACCCGTTGAACGGTGACCTTCTGAATTTGGCCTTTTCAGGTAAGTTACGAAAGTCATTCACCTCTCCACGTCGTCCACATGCACCTGCACATGAGTTTGCAAATCTTGAAGGCATACATATGGACGGTGGTGGTGATGGTGAGTGAGTCCTCTCCCCATTGAATTGTAAATTGCACTATTGCAAAAATCTTCCCCTCCTCCCTGTCCCTACCTAGCCCAACAATGCAAAAACCTAAAACCCACTTCCGTACTGTTAAAACTAACGTTTTCTACTCAATTCTCACACTTTCACACCTCCACGAGCCACGACGACGGGAGAGATGAATATGAACGTGCAGTTTTATTTTTCTTTGACCAAAAGGCAGAAAACTAAATGAGATTTAGAAAAGAGTTCGTCCGTATTTTAGGCAACTAAGGAAGGATCAATTGAATCCCGTGGTTCGAGCCCTGTCATGATCCTTCTGGGTGGAGTGAAGTGTAGTTGTGATTTTGTAAACTAAAACTTTCCTTAAATCAAAATCCATTTGATTGAAACTGAATTTGAAGTGGAGGAAGAGTGGATCCAGAAGGAACGTGAGTTGCGCAATAAGCATTTATATTATGTAGAATCTGCCAGTCAAGTCAATTTATTTAATTAGTAAGTTAAGCGTGAATTTTGGAAATGCCCATCGAAAGGGTTTGTTTATGTAAGAAGACGAGAGGAACTTTCACGAGCTTCTTCAGCTGTCAGCTGATCACTTTTCCCTTCTTTTTTTCTACTTACGGACGACGAGGACGCAAACATTCAAAACTTAACAGTTTAGTTCATTTTTACATCAAAGTCCATTCATTCTAAATATTTCGTAATCAAGTGAACCCCTTATACGCGTGATTTGCTTTTACGTTTACGTGACTTGAGAGGGATCGACTAGGAAAGCCTCAAGGTTAATTGAGGATCATTCCATAATAATTAGTAAGACTGGATTGTCCGACTATCCCAGCCCCTGTCATACCTGCTCCTGAGGTAGTTCCTCGTCTCTACTTACGTACGTTGACTCTGGTTTAACATGTCTACTATTTATCTCTTTGTGATTTCAGCTCAACCCAGAACGCGAGCCCACATCTCCTTTGGATATTGTGTTCATGATTTTAATTTTTCCAGTCGGTATTCTTATTTTCAAATTTTTTATCTGGTGGCACCAGAAGACTGTTGAATACCAGGCGCAACATCCTCCCTTCCACTGATCAGGTAAGTTCTCCGTAATACTTTCAATAGTCAGTCAATCAGTGTTTCATAGTCTGCATGGAAGGGAGGCAGGCGGTGAATCGTCCGCTTTTCGCTAGTGGACTTTGTCTGCGGCAGCGGATTTAAAATATTTGGGTCTTCAGTAGTGAGCTACGGTTTTTATATCTGGTCAAAACGCAGATCGTCATCATCGCTTTCGTGGTCGTGGGATGATTGGTTAACCTGGACTTTGGAATACCTGTCAAATTTATTTCTTGGTGCCGCTGCAGGATTCTTCTATGATATATTAATTAATAATTCACTTCGTGATCCTCTAGGGCCAGCACAGTCGGTTCCTCCAAGCTCAACCCTTCCACAGGTCATCATCCAGACAACTTACCAACCAACTCCGACAACACCACTACCATCACCAACTCCATTTCCAGCTCCGGCACCACATCATCAGGCCCTCCAGGTTTCGCCCCCACCATCACGTCAGGAGGTCGTCCAAAGAGTCCAGATCTTCATCCCGCCACCTCTAATCCAAGCAGCGCCACAACCTGCAGCTGTGTCTCCTGTCCTGGTAGTCACACTAGTTCAATATCGAATTCCCTACACCCGTTTGGTCATGTCCTTTGGCACTCAATAATTTTCCACTTCCCGAACTACCCCACAACAGGGGTAACCCACCCAAACCCACAATGCAACTAGACGTCATTATGAATAAGAAGAAGAACGCGGCAGCAGCCTACATCCGTTCGGAATGCTGTCGGTCCTCTACCCCCGAAACGCTAAAGATGGTCCTGGACTCTCTCCTGGATCCACATAAGAAAATCGACAACGACTCCTTCGAGTTAATTGAATGGATCAAGTGGTTGATGGCTGGTGGCTGCTCCCCAGAGGAATTTACAGCAAATGGTAAGGAAGAACCCGTGAATTCCCTATTTCCCGCATGAATGGAATTTCCTTAAATTCACACTAACTTTTTGTTATCTTTTGCAGTCCGCAAGTACGACAATGCAACGACATGTGGGTTAGTGTGGACAGCCAACTTTGTTGCCTACCGGTGCAGGACTTGTGGAATATCCCCTTGCATGTCTCTCTGTGCCGAGTGTTTTCAGCGAGGGAATCATACTGGACACGACTTTAATATGTTTCGGAGTCAGGCGGGAGGAGCCTGTGACTGTGGGGATATGAACGTGATGAAGGAGTCTGGGTTTTGTTACCTCCACGGTCCGCATTCACAAAATCCCAACATGTCTCCGGACGGACCGAATGCTGCCCCGCCAGATTTACTTTGCGTTGCATCCCAGATGATGCCACGACTCATTCTTCGACTTATTCAGCACATGAGAGACAACAGTAATTCACTGAGTGGGTTCCTCGGGAGTGTCCAGGATGCAGACAGTTTCATTACAATGCTCCATGATATGAGTGGGATGGGCGCCGCGATGAGACAAGTAATGACGTACGCCCTCACAAATCCTCAGGTATGCCTTGTCTTATCATTTTATGGACGACCTTGGGGTCTTTAAGTTATTAGAAAATTATCCTTCTCGTCTATATTTCTGTTTTCCAGATATACAGAAATCTGACGGATATAGAAGAAATCGGGAGTTCCATGAACCCTGACTATTACGAGTACATGTGCGGCTCGAAGGCTGCTTATGAACAGGCACTCCGAACCCTTCCTAATCCAAAACCGCCAGAGGAATACAATGGTAAGGATTGACAAATCTGAATCCATTTTACTTCATTTGACTGTGTAAAAAACTAATGATTATTTACGTCTCTTTCACGCTCACGATATATCGATGTAACTGACATATTCTTGTTTTACCCCAAAGATATCCCTGCCTTGCAACAGGATTTGGTGCATCGTACATTTCTCGAGGAATTCGTTTTCTGGACGGCTAAATTTGAGTTTCCTCAAAAGATTGTCTGCCTACTTCTGAATTTGCTTCCGGACGATGACTATAAAGTAAACCTTATTCTCAATCAAACAGTTCCATATTCAAGCTTTAGTGCAAACGTTGTTTTCAATCTTAGGAATCCTTTACTCGAGCATTTGTACTACACTACGGTCGTATCTCCCAACTCCTTGTTCAATCTGCTGATCCGGACATGCTCTCCAATCGTGTCGTCCATGTTTCTGTCCAACTTTTTTCCAATGAAAAATTGGCCCTTCGAATGGCTGAACAAATGGGGCTTTTGCACGTCATGGTTATCAGTCTCACGTACATGATGAACAAGATCACAGTCCCTTGCTCTCTGTCCTCGGGTGGGGTCAGGAACACGCACTTGGTCGTGGACTGTGGAAATCAGTGCATGAAGGATCATTGCTATTGGCCCCTTGTCTCAGATTTGAACAATATCCTCTCACACCGTCCAGTCGCACTCCGTTTTTTAGAAGATGACGGCCTACTCAAAATGTGGTTTAGCTTCCTGTCCTTGTTTCAAGGTTTGCAGAAAATTTATTTGTCGTTCTTCTCTTTATCGCGTACCGTCATTTATATTCAGACCAATAATTCAATTTTCTCCTTTCAGGAATGAACACAAACCAACGGGAATTGCATCAACATGTTGAATATGAACCAACCACTTACTATGCAGCTTTTTCTACGGAGCTTGAAGCAAGTGCTTCCCCGATGTGGGCTCTGGTGTCACATCTCCGAGATTCATCCACGGCTCATTTGACAAAGAATTTGATTCGGCATTGCAAGGAGGAGCTAAAGAATTGGTTTTCACAAATCGGATTCAACGGGCAGGATGTAAGGGATTTGAATTTTTTCAAGTATATAGTAAGAATCCTTTGTTAATTCACAATTGAGATGAATTTTTATTCGTTTAGCTGGACGAGGACCAAGTTTCATTTCATTTGCCACTCCACCGCTATCTCTCTGTGTTCTTATACCAAGCTGTGCGGAATCAAGGCTTGTCCCTCCAGGAGCTTCTCCCATCACCCAAGGATCTCCGAGCGATAATTCAACACCCCCTTCGCGTCCAGACTGGCTTCTATGAAATTATTAGTGGGCTTTGGGTGCGCAATGGTTTGCAAATCAAAGGGCAGGCTATGACCTACGTCCAATGTCACTTTTGTAACTCCATGGTGGATGCGGACCTCTTCTTGCTCCAAGTAGCAATGATGAATTTACCATACGGAGAATTCCTCTCTACAGTTCTCAAAAGGTGAGAACAGAACTTGACAATTACAATAATTGAGTGTGATTTTGATGTTGAGACGTTGAGCTCAAGGGTGTAAACTAAAATCGTGAGATGATCACTTTCTGTTTCAGGTTCAATATAATCGATTCGCTGAGTATAATAAATGCTCCGATAAATCCTTCACTGGACGCAGACCATGAGATCCTTATGATCGAGAATTGTCTCATCTTCTTGGCGAGTTTGGCCTCAATCCGGACGTCTATCGGCGTCTCTGACAGCGACTTGGTTACACTGGAAATGGTCACCCTGCTTTGCATGGGAGACAAAACTCACAGTCAATTGATGGAGTTGATGCCTGAACGGTGTGGAAATAGTTCACAATCAAAGGACTTTGAGGCGGTCCTCTCCAAGGTAAGTTTGCAATTATTCCTTAACTAATAGCCTGAATTTAAATTGAATTTTGACGTTGCTTGCCTTGCGACTTTATCGTGGAATTTAAGAAAATGCACAAGTCTGATTAATGTATTTTTTGGGACAGGTTGCTGTCTACCGAGCCCCGAATTTCGAGCATGGAAATATGCTGCAAGGAATGTACGTGCCAAAGCCATTTGTGTGGGAAAATCTCTACGATCCAATCTACATCCTCCTCCGTGCTGTTCATCGGAAAGACTTTCAAACCTCCCTGGACCGCTTCGGTGAATTGTAAGTATGGAGGAGATGTTGACGTCTGGGGGATTTAGCGTTTGAAGTTAATGAAACTGCCTATTTAACAGTGCAAAACAGACGGGGAAATTCAAGGGGCCTGGCACACCGTGGCCGCCATTTCGAATTCCAGAGCTTGCCGATTCTCCGTACAGGGATCCAAGATTTGTACTCCATAGTCGCATATTCCATGGCGTTCTGTTAATTATCTTCTACAAGGCAGTCAACACGGGTCAATCCTCGGATCAACTCGTAGCTCTTGCTGTCTACTTGCTGGAACTCGCTTTAAGTGTGACAGATCCAATCGGCCCAGACGTGCGTTGCAATTAATTTGGAATTTGGAATACTAAACCCTTATTCTTTAGTTACCATCATGATTGCACCCACTTTTTATAATTTTGAAGGTGATGTCGAACAGGGAAGATCCAAACGAAGGAATCAGGGACAGATTTGATATGAATTTCGACGCTTGGTTTGCTTCGGACTGCATCCTGGCTAATATCAAAACAGAAATTGGGAACATCTTAGTTAAGCCAATGGAAGGTGATCCAATTCCAGGCTCTGATTCCTCAGAGGATGAAGAAGGTAGTGCGTGATATTATATAGCTCGTATCTTGGGTTACTTTACATCCGTTTTCTGATATTTAGAAAACAGTGCTGACGAGGTGATGGACTTCGAGAGTTATGATGCTGCAGTTCAGATGTTTGACGAGCTTGGCGTGGATACAGCGAATCAGGCGACTGGCTTCACGGCGACTACGGCATCAGTTGGGAATTTAGCAATAATGCCTCCTCCTGAAGGTAGTGAAAATAATTACTCAGTCCGAATAGACCTGGAAAAGAAGTTACGTTTTTTCTCTTTTTAGGAATTGTATCACGGGGTCCCTTAGCTCGAGGGATGATGATACATGATCCACACAGAGCTCATGGAACTGCCCGAGAGGGGGATATTAGACAGAGGAGCATGCAAATGATGATATCTGCTCCGAAGCCTGTCATCAGGGTCCAGAAGAAAGAAGTTGACATAAGCTCTTGCGCGGTAATTGTCCTTATAAAAAGTCACCTCTCATTTTGATTTGTGTAAATATTCATAGAGTTGGAACCTTTTCAGAGTGACTTAATGCGCGAGATCGACGTTCCTGTGAACGAGTCCATAATTTCTCTGCTGTTGAGGCTCCACTCAAAGTTGTCCTCGTCTCCGGATTCCTATCTTCCCTACTGGGAAACCTCGGCTGCTCAAAATATAATTGCCGAGGCAGAGTCTGGAAAGCAGAACGGCCTGGACCCTGCCACATTTCACAGGGACGGATACACCACGTCATACAGCCCACTCTTCTATACTCAACTGTATAATGTCATGACGGAGCAGGGACTTCACGAATCTCGGATTGGGGATGGGCCTTTCTTCATTGGCAACGTTCTAGATCGACTCTGTCGACTCGACACCTCCTGTCGAGAATACATTTTGGAAATGAAGAGGAAGCTGTGGCCAAAGGAGGCTGAGAATGAAGAGGAGAAATTACGACGAGAAGCTGAAGAGGACGCGGAGCGGAAGAAGAAGGCGAGTGACCGACGACGACAGGCGACGGAGGACATGCAACGCCGTCAGAAAGCGTTTCTGGACAAGATGAGGAGCGAAATGGACTCTGGCTCAAACCCATTTGGAGAAACGGAAGAGGAGGATCCAGATCAGGATTCGTATATCAAGCCTCTCGAGTACCACTGCGTCATTTGTAATTTAACGGGCCCGAGTACGTCGGCTAATCCGATTGGTTTAGTAATTCTCCTGCAGGCCACGAGTGTCTTGGGTCACCGGAGAGGAAAAGGTAAAATTCGCCAGACAAGGACTCGCCACACGGCGTCAGGGAAATCATTAATAATGAAAGTTTGAATTTTCACAGATTCCTCCTCCTTGACGCTACCAACTAATGATGAGGAACGAGTCTGCCTTTTGGCAAGGGAGTCAATGTCTTCTGTCAACGAGAAACGACTTCAAGAAATGACTAACAATTTTGATGATGACTCTTGGCTTATGGCAGTGTCGGCCGGATGGGAGGGCGGAGTCCATGTCCAAGCCTGTGGTCACCACATCCACCATGAATGTCTTCGAGACTACCATACCTCCCTAAAAACGCAGCAGCGGCAGCATAACATTTCTATTGAAAGGCAAGAGCCATCAATCAGTGATTGAGCAAAGGATGCGGTATTTATTATTATTTCCAGGACTCGCATAAATTGAAAATTTTGTGTTTTCAGAGGGGAATATTTCTGTCCATTGTGTCGACAATTGGCAAATTCCTTCCTGCCGCTTTCTTCAGAGTTTGGGGTTCGGAAGTCAGCCTTGGTGAAGGATAGGAAAGGCAGTGCTGAGCCCATGACGCCAGAGACGACTGCTCCGGAAATCCCTCCTTCCCCTGAAGCCAACGTCGCTCTTGAAATATTGAAACTCCTCAAGGAATATCCGCTTCCAACGGATCATTCCAAGATGGTTGATGCAATGGTAAGTGAAGAATAATTGTAAATTCGTGTCTAACAAAGTCTGGATTGGATATCCTAAGGTTAAATTCTTAAATCCTGTCCTTGGATAATCCTAGGCCAAGACAATGGAGGAAATGACCAATGCCACAAGTCTCAAGTATCGGAAAATTGGGTCCACGAACAATACCAAAAGTATTCTTCTCTTTGTCAACTCCATTGCACGAAGTAATTTGGAAATGGAATTGGTCCTGCGTGGTGGAGATTTGGTTTCCATTCCGACGGATCCACAACCCTCAACGTCCACTGCCTCTCCTTTAATGTCCACGGTGTCGAAGCGCTCTTGCATTGGTATGATAAGAAAATGGAGAAATCGGAAGCAAGAGGAACAGTTTTGGAATTTAGGAATTGAAAATTTGATTATTCCCTCGCAGTTCCCTTACTTCATGTCTTGGGAGTTCATTACAAGATCCTGTCGACTGATCAATGTTTACCGAAAAGCTGGGAACGGATTCTGGGCATCCGGTTCTTTCCAGACACTGCAGTGATGACACCAGACCGAGAAGTCCCCCTAATGCTCCGGGACTGCACCTCAACTTTACTTCATTTTCTATTGAATCTCCCAATGCACGTCGACTCGGGTAAGTTAATCCTTCCAAGCCTAACTGGAATTAAGGGGAAGCTTCACGTTTTCAAATTCGAGGTTGATTTGATGCCTTTCAGCGTATTTCAACTGCATGGTTCAGGCTCTCTACAATCACGTGTATATTCAAGCACTCTGCACCATTAGCTGCCGACTACGAGACAAGGAGCGAGCGGAGTGGAAGGCCAAGAAATCTCTATTCCTCAGCTCCACTGAGCCAGTGAGCAAGTACTCGGACATCAACCAGTTGGACTTTCTCCTCGGTACCGTCATCACCTACCTCGAGAAATCCCCAATATTCCTCCCCGACTCAGACTATGGAGACATGGACTACACTTCCGTATCCTCCCCGGTCATCTCCAGGTCAAATAGCCTGACACAAGTTCGGACTCGGACGGACGGTTCCTTTGAGCTAAATGAAGATGAAATTGAGAACCAATTGGAGAAACTCATCCTTCCTTTTGTCCGGATCGCATCGCTTCTCCGCCATCATCTCTACGACGAGGAACTCCCGTTTATAACCACAATAGACGAAGAGTTTAGTCTCCTCGGGCAATTTCTAGGTCTGGGCCTCTCTGAGGCTACCAAGACCAAGTATTCGACGATCCATGATGGGATCAAGGCTCACCACTTCCTCTTCTGGATCTCTCCAACTCCACTCACGGCTGTTTGGACATGGTGTGAGGACTTGTGCAATTTTGTAGGAAGGAGTCAAGTCGTCGCTCGCTCCTTGTTGAGCACGCAAACCCTCAGTTGGGGTCAGCCAAGGCTCCTCGAGCTCCCACATGCCTATGACAGTATCTTCCAGTACTATCATCGACGCCAGTGTCCCAAATGTAATTCGATTCCTAAGGATCCCAGCGTTTGCCTTGTTTGTAGCTCCATGGTTTGTCTCCGGGATTCCTGTTGTAAGCAACAGGGGATTTTCGAAGCTACTCAGCACGCCATCAACTGTGGGGCCGGAACGGGCATTTACCTCAGCGTCAATTCCAGTACCATCGTTGTGATCCGAGGGAAGCGGGCCTGCCTCTGGGGCAGCGTCTATTTGGATTCCTTTGGAGAAGAGGACCGAGAGCTCAAGTAACAATTCCAACATTTCTATTTTCCATTTCTTACTCTGATAGTGTGATAGTGCTGGTGATCATTGTGACTATGAGAAATTTATTAATTGGTGCAACTCATTTGCAGGAGGGGAAAACCATTGTTTCTCAGTAGGGAACGATATTCTCTGCTCCAGCAACAATGGCTCACCCACCGCTTTGACCACTCACCCCGGAAATGGATCTTTCACCGTGATGCCTTGTAATGTAACCACACAATTCCTCTCACATGAACCGGAAATTAATCTTAAAAGCTGAACTTAATTGATGACTAACATGGTGAACAATTTTCAAATCACAGGGAAGATCTTTTGCCCGAATAATAAACCCAAAACAACGAGGATGACGCTGTGAGTCTTGTAAAACAATACATGTGATGTCCCTATTTTAGTAGTGAATGGTCGGTAGTGCAGATAATGTTACGCCTTTCCCTTGTCCGATTTAAACTTTGACCACTTGGGATGAGTGCGTTAGGAATGAAGGCTAATGATGCCTAGTTTGAAATAGTTGTCTCTCACTGACTAATTAATTTCATGAATGTAAATGAAGGCTGACCGAGCTAATAAAACGACGAGTTTCTTTGATAGTAAGGCAAGCTTGCTCGCTATTTACATTACTGGTATTTAACATACTGTTGTCTTTTTTTCGTTGTAAGCATTAGATGTGAAAGAATTTATAATTATATCATACATAATCATAAAACGAAGAAAACATTATTGTAAAAGATTGGTATATCTGTGATAAGTAAAAGGAAATGTTGGAATACTTTGCGGATTTCATGATTCATGGAATGAATTCTTCACAATAATTGTATTGTAAAGTTTATTAACGGATCAACTGAACTTATGATTAGTTACACAACAACATCTCAACTTTAGATCGATACACGGTACACCCGGATCGCGCATGGAGAACCCTTAGACTGTTATAAAAATGAAAATGAATTGTGCATTATTTTGGACAAAGTAAAGAAACACTTAATTTAACAATCATTGCTTAGAAAGGGAAGATGGCATTCAAACAGATCCTTCCTCCTCAAGAGCATTGGAAGTTCTACAGGCTAGGAAACTGAAACTGACAATTTGTAATTTCCTAAGCTAGAACTTTACAACTGTAAAAGGTGTAAACGTTGGGGAATGAGAGCCGAAGGTTATATTGAATAATTGGATATTGTATCTAATGCTGAAGATAAGCTCAACCGGCTTACCGCATGCCTCCTCCAATCCGCCAACCGCCAGTCTGCTCCTGATAGACCTCAATGACATCGTCGTTTTCCATTTCCAACTGAAAGAAAAGCATACTGGCGATTAGCGACATGTTAACGATTGGAGGAATCGAGTTATTAGGAAAGATGAGCTCCATTTATGGTAAATAGCTTACCTGTTTCGGCGTCTCATCGTCGTTGATCCGACGCCCGTCAAATAGGAAACGTAAAGACGTCATTGGTACGCCCTGTCTCTCGCTGTAGCTCTTCTTCAGTTTCCCCATCTGGGTGCTCATCTTTACTCGGAAGTGGATCTCATTGCTATCCTGTCCAACGACTTTTAATTTGATGTATTCTGAACTTCCGTCGTCCTGCTTAGCATCCTATTGCAATTACAAATTACAAATGGAATTAGGTTCAATTTAGTTAGCATACAACCCAATCCATGCTGATTAGATATTTTGTAATTTATAGTTTGAATTGCATGAGAAAATTAATGAATTTCTGATAACCTACCTGGTTGTTGTCTGACATTGCAGCGATTTAGCGTAGAGAGCCTAAGACAAACAGATTCCAGCAGTATCCAGTGACTTGACTCGACGGTGGTGTGGTGACTGGTG
>Ga0194135_10002145_pt1 | contig 11941 bp, 12 predicted proteins | sample LitLau_LLRF_2013_FD_134024 | JGI IMG/M metagenome (GOLD analysis project Ga0194135, IMG submission 134024) | Freshwater sediment microbial communities in response to fracking from North America - Little Laurel Run_MetaG_LLRF_2013 (version 2) | ecosystem: Environmental > Aquatic > Freshwater >... | reverse complement strand
GTGTTTTAATATTTCCTCATACTCTTCATGCTCATTTCATTTCTGCATTTCTATGCCTCATGCGCAATATGTCGAGCCCAGCATTCTGCAGCGTTTGCCAAGAAGGCATGTGGCATCAGTTCTTTCAACGAATTTCCATCATTGATAACTTGGTTGTGGAATCGGATGAAGAGAATCCGGATACAAGGACACTAATTGTTGAGACGCTTAAATTGGATCAATTGAGAGATTCCGTCATTCCGGTTCCAGAAGAGAAATTGGAGGAAGTGAATTGATATTTGAATGGAGAGGAAGCCATGACTCTTCGTTATCAATTTCAAGCTTCTGTTTTCACGGGATCAGGATCTTGGACAGTGGACAGTGAAAGTGACGTTCATCACTTTGGAAGTGAAAGCAGACCCAACTGGACTTTTGAGCGATTCCAAATCCGTTTCTATCATTTTCAAAGAAGCTCAAATAATATATCAACTCCAAAAAAGGCAATATTACTTTTGGCTAATCGTCTCAATTATTTTAGTTAACCAATCTAAGACCTCCTTCCTTAAATCCCCCCAAGTTCAACTCGCTGGGAGCCTGGAAACTTGGAAGCGATCCGTCTGGTTCACTCTCCACATGGTCAATGATTTTTACAAAACAGTTAAACCTTCATCCGAGGTCACCATCAAAATCACCAAATCCAAAGCTCCGACATTTGGAGACGGGGCAGGTGTGGAGGTGGATTGGATGAGACGCTCGAGTTCCCGCATATTGCATATGTCGGCTTTGGTTCCAACATTGAGCCTCGGATTCAATTCATTACGCAAGACTTGAAAACAATCAATTGTTCTTCCAATATGAAGATTCTGGGGACGAGTTTCCTTTATGAGTCCCTTCCTATGTACTATGAAGCTCAAGCTGAATTTTACAATAATGCGGTCAAGGTCGATACGAATCTTCCCCCGATGGAATTAATGGAGGCTTTACAATTAATTCAAAGGATATTGGACGGAAGAAAGGAATTGAAAACAGACGTTCATGATTACTGCACACGTCGCATTGTCCGCCTCTAAACCTCAAGACTTTTAAGTGCCTGTGGCAGTTAGCCCAAATCTTAATTTCCATAAAAATAAGTGAAATGGGAAAAATTAAGTTTTGCCTTAAAACCTTGTCTGCTTTCAAAGCAAATACAGCCAAGGACCCTGTCATTCATTTAGCAAAAATATAAAGTTCATAATTCATGAAGAAGAAACCCCAAACGGAGCCGCTGGACTCTTGCGTGGGCGTGGATGTAAAGTCCCAATTTCGTGGATGTCTGGAAATCTGCCGTAGCCGAAGCTACTAGTGGGGCTGGCGCAGATGTGATCAATGAATGACGTTGAGAAGTTGCGATGGGGATGGGAGTCCGTGATCCGATAATGATCCCAATGGAACCTAAACTTGGCATTCCCCTTATCCTCATGCACACTCGAGAGGGAGTCCGACGGACATGCACACCTTACAAGAATGACAATGTCGTGTCGGGGGTTATCAAAAAACTTCATCAAGCCACCGAGAGGGCTCTGAGAGTTGGAATATCATAATAGGATAGGAATAGGAATTACCAAAACGACGGAACAGAATATGGAAATTCTGAGAAATTTGGAACGCTTTCATTTCAGGGATTCTCCTAGGATTCGGCTATCCAACCCTCCTAGCCTGTTCAAGAAAAAAGTTCATTGGGACTGAAACTGGGGTCGAGGAAGCATCGCAGTGAGGCCTGGGGTCTGCAACTACTCCATGTATTCCTGTAGGGATTGATATTATTACGTGTCCATCACACTCCGGAAAACATTCGAGTGGCCACGTTCGCGGATTTCCTTTGGAGAGTGAAAAAAGGGACGTTCTGAATTGTTGGTTAGTCCCTGTAGAATATGAAATAAAGAATTGAACGAAAATTGTGTAAAAACTGGTTGCGTATACATTCGGAGTCTTCTTACATGCCATGTTGAATACATGTTGAATACGAAGACGGGCAAGGTGGATCTAGAATTGCGTTCCGTTGGAACAGTTTCGGTTGAAAAGTGATCTCACACAAAATTGGAGAACAATTGAAATGTACAGATTCATTAAATAATTGAATGGTTTTAATAATTACAAGATTTGAACTTAGGATCATTTACAACGAAAAATGACAAGAGAAGAGAACCCAAAATCGAATGTTTAACTTCAAAACAAACTCATCCTCCTGCTAAACGAGCCATTCAAATCAAAAAGTACAAAAATGGTATTTCTCGTATTGTTAGATGACACTTGACACGAAAGAGTCGTCACGGTTAGCAGGATGAATCCTTGGTTGTAGTAATATGTATTTCCAGGGATGGGATTTTACTTTTCAGACCACAGTGGGGACAGGAAAATTTTGGTTCCTGGTTGCATTCGAAACGCAAATGACGCTTCAATGACGATTTCTGAGAGTAGTAACGTCCACATCCTGGATTTGGACATTGGAATTCCGGTTTCAGGGTTTTCCGTCCTTTCCGATTCGACACTATCCTCATCTCACGCAAACAGCCTAGGAACAGAAGTGGAATTCTCGTGAGAATAAAAATGACGTGGGGAGTGGAGCAGCTTTTACTCTGGCTTACATTCTAATCTGAGCTTACCTAAGCCATCAATGTCTACGCTCTTTTTCAAAGCTTCCAACCCCAGAGTGGGACTATAAAGCATTCGCTCTTCATTAGAATTTCCTGCATCCTCAGCGATTCCTTGTTTATCCTCGTTCTCATTGTCAGAATCCCCTTCTGCTGTTGACAAATCTATTTATAAATACAAATTAAAATTCAAACTTCTGAAACTGAATGAAGAAAGCACCTTGAATTCAGATTATGCTTACGCGAGTGCATAGTCGAATCCTGTCTTTTCTCGCCCTTGTGCGGAAAGTCGGAGATACTGTCCACTGGATCAAAGTAATCTTCCATCTATGGCGGCCACTTGACACTTCTTGGACCAAATATATGCAAGAACTAGCATGGCCAACTCGACGTCGCTGGTGAGATGCTTGAAGTCGACTTCAACTTCCTATATAATTAATCAAAATTGGAAGGAGTAAAAATTCCAAAACGCCGAATAAGATGGCCCATGTTCTAGATAAGTTTTAGGTGTCTACCTGTTGGAGCTGACCGGCTACTTCCTGGATTTCAGCTGGGAGCATAGTCAAAGGGACGAAAATAGTAACAAAAAACTCACTTGGTCTTCGTGTCAGAAAACTCTTGCTTCAATTGAGCATGATCAAAAGACAACTTGGGATCGTCCTTTGCAATTTCCTCACCAATTCGGCAAGACTCTGATATTTTTTTATCGAAAGCCTTCGTGACTCGAGCAACGGTCCGAGTGAGATATTCCTCAGATGATGCCAACTATAAAATACCATAAAATAATTGCACCAATTAATTAGCCAAGTAACCAATCAATTCCTAAATCTTGCCCGAGTTACAACTCCGCATCTCTGTCTCGTACCTGCTTTAACATGTTGCCGTGCTGATTTTCTAACTGTTGAATGCATTCAATGAAAGCAGCTAATCCGTCATTGAGATTGAGAGAGACGAATGTGTTCTTTTCCTGAACAAGAGACATCCTTGTGGGCCGCATTGGGGTATGGGATGGAGCTTGAATTTGAAAAGTCAAAATTAAATCTTTCAAATTAAACTTAACTTGTAAGCATGAACCTCAAATACACATGGATAAAAAGAGACGTCTTTTTTCACAGCCAACCCAACAGGTAATGCCAGTTGTGTGTTGCCAACTGGTAAGTAGAAAAGTCGGCCATTGTGTTACAGAGATCGCAAAAAAAAAATTATACGCCGATTATATTTGTGTAAGATATAGAAAATAGTCTGGAAACTTTGTCGAAAAGTGCTTTTGAATATGAACATTTACCGAACTTCTGAGACAAAGAATAAAACTAAATAAAAGTATCCAAAACCCAAAATATATCAATATAGTCCAAGTCCAGCTTGAATTGAATTAACTGAGTTAGATAATGATACATGTGGGTGGAAGGGACTACTACTGGAAGGAGGAGAAACTCCAATTCGACCGTTACTCCTTAGAATCAACGATAATTAATCCAACTACAATTTGTGCATTGTTAGTGCTGAGCTTGGTGAGTTGGTTGTTGGTGGGATAAGGGATTGGGATACCGAGTGAGGAGTCTGTGAGCCGACGAAGAAGGAAATGCAAAAGGAGCGGCAGTGGCCACGCCACGACGAGAATGCTTCCTTGCGTTAGAGGGCACACAACCCCTACGAAATCGTGTTAAACTAAAAGGAGGTGACTTTGGCTCTTTGGTATTTGGTTTAGTAGTAATGAGTCTTGCCACACGATTACGTCAAGTAATTTCTTTAAATATAAACGGATAAATTAGAATACCACGAGCATTAAGTGCAACGTAATTATGACTATTGACTATGACCAACACCTCGTTTCCTTGTTTTCTCTTATATAAAATTATATAACTTATCTAATTAGACTAACATGCTTACACAGGGTGTTTAGAAGTTACAAGTTGTGAGTTGTGTGTGATAGAGGGAGGATGAAAGCAAGTCAACTAATATTATTTATCTGTAAGCCAGCAGGACATTAATTAAATTCCCAAGTACTATGTCCAGCGTCAGGAGCATTGTCCCAGGATCCGCATAGTAATACTTCCCAACGTAAATCCGTATTTCTCTAATGGGGACAAGGATGATTCTTCTATGCGGACTTTGCATACTCCGCAGCTCATTGAGGAGTTCCATAGACTTCCCGGTGAGCATGCTCGACATTTTGGTAATCATCCCAATCATAAAGATATTTCCCAAGATAACCGATAAGGCGATATATGAATTGAGAAGCCCAATTTGATTGTAGAATAAGAGCGTAAATGCGGCCACCACGACAACAGCAAACTGAGCCAAGGCCATTGCCAGAGGCAGAAAGAGCGTAGAGAATGCACGGGCATAGAGAATGTTCACATGGCGAATGCAACGGTAGAGGTGCAGAACTTGCTCAAAGTCCAAATGCTTCTCCCTATACGTTTTTCTGGAATAGGGATTATATAGATTATGAAATGAGGTTTAGGCTGGCTGGACGCATGCTATAGGAATACTTACAGGATGTCATGAATCCACATGATTGTGCTGATCAAGTAGAGACAGTTGAGCGTTGAAAAGTAGACCCAATTCCGCCAGTTCCAAAAGACCCAGACGAGCATTGCCGTGATGTAGAAGTATCTCCCCGGCGTCATCCCAAAGTAGTAAATATACGCATTGACATTAAAATAGTTCTGAAACCAGATGAATACGGGACAAATGGTGCAAAATACGCTGGTAATGTCCATGCACACCATCACCATTCCCAACGTTCCTTGTCCCTTCATGTCTCCATCTTTTATCCGAAGGGCGCGGGCTAAGTTTAAGAAAACATTTAAAATCAAATTTAAAAAGTTTAAATTAGACTAGGCTAGATTTCTTAAGCCAGCGAAACTTCTCACCCAAATATGTGTTAACTTTGAGGAAGCCGTTGAGAAACTCTTCAATTTCGATTTGATAAACGTGTGAAACGAGGCCGATGATGGAGACCCAGTTGATGGCACACAAGTATAAACTAGGCAGAAATGCTCTTATAACCGTGGATTGGTTTTGTAAGTTCCGGTATATCATAAATCCATAGGCAATGTTGGCCCAAAGGCGATACGTTACGTCCAGTATTGTCGTCACTACATGGAGCCTGGAATAAAGTTTTGTTCCTTTTACAAATTCATGCCTCACCGGATCCCAAGTACTGGGGATAATGTACAATCGCGTATTTATGTCCACGAAACGACTGAATGTTTGGATAATTGAATGGGACAACATTGCACTTTAGCCTAAGAATTTAGAATAAAAGGGTGTGCTTCTGGGTTTGTATCTTAGTTTGCCTGTTAGAATAAAAAAATTTTCTACTCAAATAAAATGTCAAAAATTGAAACGTCCAGATCGACTTGCAGCTTACTTTTATACATGTCCGACCTCTTGAGATCGAATTCCGCCGAAGGCATCGGGATTATTTATTTAGTTTACATTTCTGATTTCCATCGACAAGCTTGGTACAAGATGCCACATAAACAACCTAGATGACTTTGTGGCAAACAGTTTAATTATTAAATTTGCTTACCAAACCCGAATTCAACAAACAAAAACACAAATCCGTATTACACGGGACATTGATGGGTTGGTGTAAAGCCAAAGTCAAGGAAATAAAATTGATTGGTTTATCTCATTGATCGACCAAAATTCTCATTGATCCTATTCAAAAGACTTGGGCTGTGGCTTCGTTGGAAAATCTAAATTTCCGTGGTGTATTTCAAGTCCAGTTTAAATTTAAAGTGATATTGTTGTGCGTGTTCATCCTTTCCTGAAATTGTTTAGCATGTAACTTGGTAATTGAAACTGGATAGACACGGGGCCTGCTATGCATTACTAATGAATCTTATCTCAGTCCAACGCACAGTTTTTAATTTAGCGTCAGGTTACGGGGATCGTCGTAAGAATTTTGTCCGTTGTATTCTTCTCGTTACGAACATAACCATGGAATGAATTTATAACGAGAGACCCCAAATTCCCAATTAGCTTTTTTCTGAGGACTTGTTGGGAGAGCATAAGACTTCTAGAAGCGAAAAATTGTCTAATCCGAAAGGTAGGAAAATGATTATATAAAACTGCCGCTGTATTCCTACTGTAAAACTAAAGTACAAAAAAGTGGTTTTCAACAATGGTACTCACATGAGGAAATAAATCATGATGGTGAGAAGTTTGTTTCATCATAAACCCAGTATGGAGAAAGTGGAGATGTAGGCTAACCAATCAATTGAAATTCAGTTTTAAAGTCAATTTTAAATATGCCTCCATAAATCGTCTGTCATGGCATACAGTTGGCTAGACGGAAATAAACGGATCATCATTAATCTTACTTAATGTCTACGACATGAAAATAAATTGTTAGCCTGGAATAGAACTAGCCTTGAATTCCCTTTATTCGTGTCAGTTGAATTCCTGGCATTGGGATCCGCCATTCACTGCGGTAAATTAGGTGTTATTATTAGTTTCGTTTACGTTCGTTGGAGTATTCTGTCAACTGGCTTTGAAAAGAATGATATAGCATAGCGGAATTATAAAACTCAAATAATTTATTTAGGACATCGGAAAGGAAGGGGATTGACAAAGAGAAAAAAAAATATTTAAATTGTGAGAAGGGTTGGCTGTATCCTGCTTCTCCATTTTCAGTTTAGTTTGGTACTTTAAAGCATTGATTTTGTTTTTAAATTATATTTCATTTGCTTCTCTTGTAGGCTGTGCAATGCTAAGGAAGTCCCCTCGGAACTTATGCATGATTCTTATCGTTGGGATTATAGTGGCATTTCAAATAGTCCTTTTCCTTACATCTTCGGATATTTTTCTACGCCATAGGACCTCGGAAAGAGAAACGGTCACTGGTTGTAGCTCCACAATGCTTTGGAATCGAACAGGAAAGATTTATACTCAAGAGGATCTAAAACGTTTACTGACGCCAAAAAAGGGCAGGAAACATTATCCCTCCAAGTCGGAATTCGATTTTCTCATCCGCCTCCGCAAGCTTGTGTTATACAGCGTAAGGGAGGTAAACCAACGAATACGGGGGTTAGAGTGTGCTCTTTGGTGGGCCAACCCCCTCTCGGTCTCAAAAGTGAAGGTCTGGAATCTCTCGGAGGGCTTAACCAAGTACCAGCTAACGTTTGAGATCCAGCCAGGCCGAATGCCATTTCAAACTGAGGTGACGGTGGACCAACGCCGCCGCAGGAATGACCCTGGCTTGGGCTACGATCCGGAAGATCTCCTTTTCGTGAATGGTCGCCGTCTGGATGGAACTCCGACATCTTGTGGGACTGTTCCTTCAAGTCTTCGAGGAATGTGCCTTTGTCCCGAGGAAACGGCCAAGGCGGAACGGGAGACCAAGGAAGCTCGTCAAGAACGGGGAATCCATGATCCTGAGCTCATTTCCTGGCCTCCGAATGTGTCCATGCTGATTCCGGATTATATCACTTTTGGCACAATGAGCTTCTACCTCAAGTCCCCCCTCGGAGAAGCGGAATTTTGTGGGCCGGAGGTGGAACTGCTCCTGTTCGTCAGTACACATCCAAGTAATTTCCATGGTCGGGAAACCATTAGGAAAACTTACGGAAATCCGAAATTCCTAAAGGAGCAAGGCGTTCGGCTCTTGTTCGCCTTGGACAGGGTGACAGATGTAAAGCTCCAAGTAAGGCAGCTAAAAGTATAGGATGACCAATTGGAAAGTGGTCGCTCAGGTTTGAAGTGCCTACACTGAAATTAGGATAAGATTGATGAGGAGTTCGGACGCTATGATGACCTCATCCAAGGGAACTACGCTCACTCCTACCACAATCTGACGCTCCGTGCCGTGTCCATGATGAATTGGCTCATGACGCACTGCAGACTCCGGGGAACTCCCATGCCGCGGTGGTTCATGAAGACGGATGATGACTATTTCATAAATATCCCTTTGGCCCTGGAGGTAGCTGCTGCCAATCCAGACTCTGAGGTCATGTAAGTCTCCGCTCAGCCCACTTATCCAATTGTATTTGCGATTAATCTCTGAGGATTTCGTAGGGGTGGACAAAGCTGTGGACAGCCGGCAGACCGGGACAGCTCTGACCAGATGAAATTCTACACACCAAAATACATTCATTCCCCGGAGTATTATGGAGGGTAATTTTCCAAATTTGACTTATTACTGTTACTATACTTTCTCATTGTATCACTAGTTATGTCCAGGAAGTAATGTTGAGATTCGACCAACAATCATATTATGCATTCTTGGTTTAGATATGTAAGTGGGGCCTGTTGGCTGATCCGTACGGATGTCTTACCGTCATTACTCAAAGCTTCCCTTACCCTCCCGCTTCTGCCAATGGAGGATGGTAAGTTTAAAAATTTGGGCATTGATAGAAAAATAAACGGAATTATATCCAGGAATCATTTTTAATTTTAGTTTATATAACGGGAATGTTAACGAGAGAGGTAGGGATCCTTCCGAGGAGCCTCAGGCAAACGACATACGAGCGAGGCGCTGGTCCTTGCCTTACAAAGCAAAGGGTAATAAATTCTCGAAAGCCATGAAATTTGCGAAGGGGGATTGACTCTATTACTCATAGCAAGCGCCTGTTGCCCTCATTTCCAGATAAACTCAAACACGAATAACCTGACGGACATGTTGATTCACTGGGAGTACTTCAGTCAACCCAAGCCCACCGATTGCGAGCTACCCAGTTTACATATGAAGAGGGCAAGAGAGTTAACGGATGAGAGATTGACCCGCTGCCTGTTTGCCTGAAAAGGCGTTTATGCTCAATAATTTTTAACCTAAACGTTTTTTAACCTATAAAGAGAAACAGAGCCATACGCAGCAGTGCAGAGCAAAGTGAGATTTATATAGCATATAATATGTCCAGGGCCAGGGGAATGGTAAGTGTGTTGTGTATTGTTGTTAAATTAGTCGGAAATTGAAGGTGAGTGTTTGTGTCAGTTCTTAAGCCTTCTTCAGCCTATCTTAAACTGTCAAAATGGGGCAATGTTAGTTAAGATCCCTACGAACCATCAACAATTAAATCGTAAATTCAAAAGAGGAATATATTACTTCAAAAAATCAATACATCGTTCAGTTTCCTTCCTAGTTAACTTAGAGAAGCGTTTCCTAGGTATGGGCTACCCAGTATCTATTTTTAAAGTAGAATTCGAACCCCTGGTTGATCAATTGCTGAGGTTTAGACGGTTTAGTACAACTTGATCCTGTTCCGGTTTAGTATTTTTTGGTACGCTTTGGAGTCCTGGAGGGACGAGGCTCTTCTGGGGCATTTTGTCGTCCAACCCGAGGAGTTGAGGGCAGCTGTTGACCTCCACTTGGCGTACCTGGGTTCCAACTTGAACTGCGTCAGACGAAGGCAATTCCACGATGGTCACACTCCCAGTAGCTCCATACCGTTTAGTTCGCTTTGAACCTTTGGAGGAGAGGCGAGGCTGTTTTGGGCCAATTCGTCGTCCAATCCGAGGAATGGAGGACGAATGACGTGACGAGTGGAATGACGTCCACCTGAGCCCACCGGAGCGGGTCCTTCTTCCTCGTTGTCACTCGCCGGAAGCTCCACAATGGAGACACCCCCATCGGCTCCATATGGTTGTTCATCGTATGGCCGCGTTGTCAATTGGAGCTGCGCTCTGTGATTGTGGTTGTAAGCTGGATGACGGTTGTATGAGCCAATGGAAGGATAAACGGAATGATGGCCCAGTTATTTTGTTCATTTGTTCTCCAAGCCCAGGGTGATCGAGGTCCTCTGGAAACAAGGTCATCATTAAAGTTAGTGAGTTAGTTTTATTTGACTTTTGGCTCGGGGCCCTCTGAAGAGAGGGCGAATACGGGGCTTGCATGAAAATAGTAATACTGCTATGTAGATTAAGTTTTGTAGTACTTGTAAAGTATGTTAGAAAAGAGTAACTTAAGTTTAAGTGGTAGTACAGTGGAGGAGCCTTGGACTGTGATTTCCGACATAAGATGAATTGGGTCCTGTGGAACTTGAGGGAAAATGGAGTCGCGGATGTGGAACATTCCCACATAGTGTGGAAGAAGGAAAGGGCAGCCCCACACAGTTTGCAGGATTCTTCTGTGTAATGTCCTAGATTAAACCAAGTACCATTACTATAGATTGCGTTTAAATTTAGTCTAACATGAAGTATTGGAGTGGCAAGGAAGGAAGGGAGTCCACATTCGAGAAACGGAGCTGGAGTGTAGGAGTTACACGAATATTTTTAATCCAGGGGTCAAAAGCCGACTTTGAATTTTGAATTTGGAAAAAAAAAGAATATGGCCTAGTAAAGATTCTAATTAAATATTTATTTTGATGTTGGTGACCGGAAAAATTAATTTAGGCAATGTTGAAACACCTAGGATGTAGAATTAATTGAAGGAAGGAAATTGTAAACTTAAAATGATGCGAGGGATCTGGGAAATGAAAAATGAAATGTTCAACTCCTAGCTCTCAGGCCTCCTGATCCTCTTCCCCGTCTTCTTCCTCTTCCATTTGCTCAAGCCAAAGAAGCCACTGATTAACTTGAAACAAAGCCTTTCCTTTTCCCGGATAATCGTCCCCAATGTCTTCCTTCCATTTCAAGAAGGCTTCCTCTTCAATAATTTCCAACTCGTACATGTTCACAAACGAACGGAGAAGCATAAGTTTGGGGCAATCCATAGCAAACCAAGTTCCTTGGAGAGCATAGATTCCAATGACCTGGAGATCAACTCCTTCTTGCAAGTAATTCGAAAGAATTGGTTTGAAGCTCGTCAAGAGTTCTCTCTCCATGTCACGAACTAATTTCTCCCGTTGCTCCGTAGTCTGAGCCTGTGAGACTTCCTGGATGATGAACTTGAATATCACTGTCATTAAGGGCACTAATGAAGCCATGTGAAGTGTGATAAGCAGAATCCACGTTGACTAAAATCCAATTTGCCAGATCTTCGGTTCTCGGGCTTAGCTGAAGCTGCTTCGTCATCTCCGCCTGAATCTTCACAAGGGGAAACAGAAAGGAAAGTTCACGCTCCTCCAGAATGTCTGCCATACGATCCTTGGTACGATCAATTTTAGGCAACGTATTTAGCATTTGGATTTTCCTATCTTCGACCATGTTATACAAAGCTTGACCTTATCCATGGATTTGCTCAGTTGTTGGAGGACGAGGAGCAAGAACGGGTAATGATTGCCATTTTCCGTGGACTCAACAACTTCAGCCAGAGACAAGTAGCCCTGAGTGATAGATCGTGCAGCATACGAGGCGACTTGATGCGTGGGATATCCGACTCAATGTCCGCCATAAGATCCAAAGTATTCCGAAAAATCTCTTGGAATTGAGTAGAAGTGATG
>Ga0194135_10002144_pt1 | contig 11942 bp, 13 predicted proteins | sample LitLau_LLRF_2013_FD_134024 | JGI IMG/M metagenome (GOLD analysis project Ga0194135, IMG submission 134024) | Freshwater sediment microbial communities in response to fracking from North America - Little Laurel Run_MetaG_LLRF_2013 (version 2) | ecosystem: Environmental > Aquatic > Freshwater >... | reverse complement strand
GTACGGCATCGAGCGCACAACGCACCTTGGGCAGCATGCCGCCGTGCACGGTACCGTCCGCGATCAGGGCTTCGACCTGCTTTACGCTGAGGCCGGTCAGCACCTGTCCCTGCTTATCCATCAGGCCGGATACGTTGGTCAGGAGCATGAGCTTCTCGGCTTTGAGCACCGAGGCCAGCTTGCCGGCCACGAGATCGGCATTGATGTTGTAGGCCTCGCCGCTGGCGCCAACGCCGATCGGCGCGATGACCGGAATGAAGCCGCCGGCCTCGATGTGGTGAACCACGCGCGGATCGATGGCCTCGACCTCGCCGACCTGCCCGAGGTCATGGCCTTCGGTCACGAGCTTCCTGGCTCGGATCAGTCCGCCATCCTTGCCGGTGAGACCCACAGCGCGCCCGCCCTGCCGCGTGATCGCGTTGACCACGGCCTTGTTGACCAGTCCACCGAGCATCATCTCGACCACGTCCATGGTCTCGGCATCGGTGACTCTCATACCGTCGATGAACTCGCTTTTCTTGCCTAGCTTTTCAAGATGCTTGCCGATCTGCGGGCCACCGCCGTGCACCACGACCGGGTCCATGCCGACGGTCTTCATCAGCACGATATCGCGCGCGAACGAGTCGATCATCTCGTCATCGCCCATGGCATTGCCACCGTACTTGACGACGATGGTCTTGCCCGAGAAGCGCCGGATATACGGCAACGCCTCGGTGACGACTCTGGCAATCAATGTGGCCCGTTTGGAGTCCATCGGCTTCTGGATACGGATGTTGGAAGGAAGAAGGGGATGCGCAAAATGCTCCATCGCGCTTGCCGAAGGGTCAGTGGCGGCCCGTGTGACCAAAACCGCCGGCACCGCGTTCGCTCGCATGGAATTCCGAAACCAACTCGAAATCGGCACGCACCACGGGCACGAACACGAGCTGAGCGATGCGCTCGCCGGGTTCGATCGTGAAAAGTGAGGCGCCACGGTTCCAGCAGCTCACCATCAGTTCGCCCTGATAATCCGAGTCGATCAGGCCAACGAGATTGCCGAGCACGATGCCGTGCTTATGGCCCAGCCCGGAGCGCGGAAGAATGACTGCCGCCAAACCGGGATCGGCGATATGGATCGCGAGTCCCGTGCGCAGCAGCGTCGTTTCGCCGGGCGCAAGCTTGTACGGCTCGTCGAGCAGCGCGCGCAGGTCCAGGCCAGCCGAACCATCGGTCGCGTAGGCGGGCAGCGGCAGGTCGCGGCCGAGTCGCGGATCGAGAATCTTCAGCTGGATGGCGCTCATGGCTTACGGCTCTTCGTGGTCTTCATTTTGCTGCGGCTGGCTGCGGCCGCGAACCGCTCCGCGATCAAGGCGGCGAGACGTCGCGCAATCTCGGTCTTGTCGGCCGGACCGATGGCAAGCTCGCCATCGGGCCAATAGACGTTGAGGGCATTGTCGTCGCGATCGAAGGCGCGACCCTCGCCCACCCAGTTGGCCGCAATCAGGTTCAGTTTCTTACGTTCCAGCTTGTCCTTGGCATGCTCCGCGAGCTTCTCGGTTTCTGCCGCGAAGCCGACGATGAACAGCGTCGGCTGAAGGGCGCGGACTTCCGTGAGGATGTCGGCATTCTTGGTCAGCGCGATATCGAGCGTCTCGGCTTTCTTCTTGATCTTCTGCGTGGCGACATCCAGCGGGCGGTAATCCGCAACCGCCGCGGTGCCGACAAGAATCTGTGCGTTTTCGCAGGCGGCGATGGTCGCATCCAGCATCTGTTTTGCGGTCTCGACATCAACGCAAGTCACCTTGGGGGGCACCGGCAGGTTTACCGGCCCGCTGATCAAGGTCACGCTGGCGCCGAGACGGGCCAGCGAGTCTGCGACGGCATATCCCTGCTTGCCGGACGAGCGATTGGTAATGAAGCGCACCGGATCGATCGCTTCGCGCGTTGGACCCGCCGTGACGACCGCCTTGCAGCCTTTGAGTGGCCCGTCAGACGGGTTCAGCGCAGCCAGGACGATCGCGGCAATTTCCTCGGGTTCCGACACTCGGCCCGCGCCGACTTCGCCACAGGCTTGCGCGCCGCTCCCAGGACCGATCACCTGAACGCCCCGACGGCGAAGGATCGCCATGTTGTCCTGCGTCGCGGCATTCGCCCACATCAGGCGGTTCATGGCGGGAGCGACGAAAATCGGCTTGTCGGTGGCAAGACACAGCGTGGTCAGCAAGTCATCGGCGAAGCCATGGGCCAGCTTCGCGAGCGTGTTGGCTGTACTCGGCGCGATGACGATCGCATCCGGCCATCGTGCGAGTTCGATATGGCCCATCGCCGCCTCGGCCTGTTCATCCCAGAGTGAGGAACGGACCGGTCTGCCGGTCAAGGCCTGGAATGTCTGCGCGCCGATGAAGCGCAAAGCAGACTCCGTCATGACGACCTGCACTTCGCAGCCGCTCTTGATGAAGCGGCGCGCAAGTTCGGCCGATTTGTACGCGGCGATTCCGCCACTGATGCCGAGCAGCACGCGGCGGGTGGTCGCGGTGACCTGGGACATGGATGAGGAGAGTGGAAAGTAGAGTGGAGACGTGATCTGCGCCTCGGAATTGTAGCCGGTCGTTGGATTAATCTAATGTCCCCGCTGTTCGAGACAGGGAGGTCTCCAATGCGTATCACCGACTGGCCGGCAGAAGAACGGCCCCGCGAACGATTGCTGGCGAGCGGCGCCGCCGCACTATCGGACGCTGAACTGTTGGCGATATTCCTGCGCACCGGCATCGCCGGACGCAGTGCCGTCGATCTGGCACGCGACCTTCTGGCCCGCTTCGGAGGTCTGCGCCCCCTGCTCAAGGCGCCACGCGAGGAATTCTGCGTAGCCAGGGGTCTTGGCGATGCGAAGTACGCGCAGCTCCAGGCCGTACTGGAGATTGCGCGCCGTCACCTCGCCGAAGGGCTGAGCGATCGCACTGCGCTGAAAGACCCCCGCGCCGCGCAGGACTTTCTGATGTCCCAGCTTCGCGATCTCGATCATGAAGTCTTTGCCGCCTTGTTCCTCGACACCCAGCATCGCGTCCTGGCATTCGAAATCCTGGCGCGCGGCACGCTGAATGCGGCGAGCGTCTATCCCCGTGAGGTCGTGAAGAGCGCATTGAAGCAGCAAGCGGCCGCCATTATATTTGCGCATAACCATCCCTCGGGCATTTCCGAACCGAGCGAGGCCGACCGCCAGCTGACCCGCCGGCTGCGCGATGCGTTGATGCTCGTGGACGTGCGCGTGCTCGATCATTTCGTGATCGGCGAGGGCGATCCGGTCTCATTTGCAGAGCGCGGCTGGCTCTAGAAACACGTGCCGCTTGCTCGCGGCCAATTGGATTGGTATTCTTCGCGCCCTTTTGTGCATCCCTGCAATGTCGTTCGGGGATCTCACCCTCCGCTTCCGAGGTTTTGCGTCATGTCCAGAGTCTGCCAAGTCACCGGCAAGAAGCCGATTACGGGTAATACCGTCTCGCACGCTAACAACAAGCGTCGTCGCCGCTTCCTGCCCAATCTGCACACGCACCGTTTCTGGTTCGAATCCGAGAAGCGCTTCGTGAGTCTGCGCGTGTCCTGCAATGGCATGCGCATCATCGACAAGAAGGGTGTGGAGGCGATCGTCGCCGAAATCCGCGCCCGCGGCGAGAAGGTGTAAGCCATGGCAAAAGGCAAGAAGGACCGCGAAAAGATCAAGCTCGTGTCGACTGCCGGCACCGGCTACTACTACACGACCACCAAGAACAAGAAGAACACGCCGGACAAGTTCGAGTTCTCGAAATACGATCCGGTCGTGCGCAAGCACGTTGCTTTCAAGGAAGCAAAGATCAAGTAAGCCAAGGCGCATGCCACGGTTTATCTCGGTGACAACCGGGATTCAGAAGGCCCGCCCCGTGCGGGCTTTCTTGTTTCTGCCATCTGCGGCGCCGATCATGGTCGCACATGAATCCCGAGCAGAACGACAGCGCGCATCACCGCCATCTTGAGCAGGCGCGCGCTCAGGTCATCGACCTTCTGACACGCCAGGCGGTCGAGCGCGAGCTGGTCTCGAAAGCCGAGACGCGCGATGGTGGACCGACAGGCGTGGTCAGCCAACTGGTCGAACGACAGCAGCAGGCTGCACTGGAACAACGCCTGCTTCGCTTTCATCCCGCCGACATCGCCTTCGTGCTCGAAAGCCTGCCGCGTGATGCCCGCGGAATGGCCTGGACACTCGTCCACTCCGAACGCCGCGGCGCCGTGCTGCTGGAGACGACGGATGCCGTGCGCCGCAGCCTGATCGAGGACATGCCTGCGGCCGACATCGCGATCGCACTGCATCCGCTGGAACCCGACGACATCGCGGAACTGATTGCCTCGCTGCCCGATGAGATCGGCGCCCAGGTGATCGAGCAGCTGGATCGCAGCGATCAGGCGGATGTGCGCTCGGTATTGTCCTTTCCGCAAGGTTCGGTCGGCGCCATGATGCATCTCGACTTCCTGACCGTGCGTGACGACGCATCGCTGGAAGCGGTGCTTCGCCTGCTTCGCCGCAAAAAGAAACTACCGGCCGAGACGTACCAGATCATTGTCGTGGATCGCGCCAACATGCTTCGCGGCGTACTGACCCTTGAGCAGTTGCTGCTCTCGGAGCCCGACCAGACCGTTGCCGAGGTCATGACGCCGGATCCTCGTTATTTCTATACCGACGATGCCGTCGAAGATGCCGTTGCCTCCTTCGAGCGCTATGACCTGATCAGTGCGCCGGTGCTGAACCTGCATCGCGCCGTCGTGGGTCGCGTCACAGTCGACGAGATCGTTCACGCGATCAATGCGCAGCGTGATCGCGATGCCCTGCGGCAGGTCGGCCTTCGGGAGGACGAAGATCTGTTTTCACCCGTCTGGCAAAGCGGCAGAAACCGGTGGCCATGGCTCGCGCTGAACCTCTGTACGGCATTCGTCGCGTCGCGCGTGATTGGTCTTTACGAGCCGACGATCGAGAAGCTCGTGGCACTGGCGACGTTGATGCCGATCGTGGCATCGATCGGGGGCAATACCGGCAACCAGACCATGGCGCTGGTGATCCGCGCGCTCGGCCTGAATCAGCTCACCGGCCCGTTGCTCAGCAAGATGCTGATCAAGGAGCTGTCCATCGCCGCCCTGAATGGCAGCGTCTGGGGCTCCGCACTTGGGATCGTGACCTTTGCGCTATATCGAGACTACAAGCTGGGGCTCGTCATCGCGGCGGCAACGCTCGGCGAACTGATCGTTGCCGCCACGGCGGGCGCGATGATTCCAGTCGCGCTGGAGCGCTTCGGGCGCGATCCAGTGCTCGGTTCAAGTGTCTTGCTGACCGCCCTGACCGACAGCATGGGCTTCTTCATTTTTCTGGGGCTGGCATCGATCTTCCTGGCCTAGGCGGACAACGCCGGTGCATTGCATGATCGGGCGGCTTGCCTTAGAGTCCGCCCGCTTTCGGGGTCTGGTGAGGACGATGGACGACGGACGGGACGTAATGATGGAGCAGAAGACGGCCTTCGCCGATCAGCTCATTGCGGCCTGCTCGCTGTTCCATCAGCGTGGCTGGGTGCCGGCGACGGGAGGAAATTTCTCGGCCCGGCTATCGCCCGAACTCATGCTGATCACGGCGTCGGGTGTGCACAAGGGCGAGCTGACACGCGACGACTTCCTGGTTGCGGATCTGGCGGGCAAAGCGCTGGAGCCGGGCCGCAAGACCTCTTACGAAACCGGGCTGCATACGCAGCTTTATCGCCATGACCCGGCCATCAAGGCCGTGCTGCATGTGCACACCGTGGCGAACACTGTGTTGTCACGTCGGCTCGATAAAGTGCTGCTGTCAGGTTACGAGCTTCAGAAAATCCTGCCCGGAATTGTTGAGCCTCGGATCGAGACCGTCATTCCGGTATTCGACAACGATCAGGACATCGCCCGCTTGAGCCGACAAGTGGATGAGTATATGAAGGAACATTCTGGCGTCCCGGCCTATCTCATAGCCGGTCACGGGCTGTACACATGGGGCGACTCGGTGGCGCAAGCGCGCTACCGGGTGGAAGCCCTGGAATTCATGTTCGAGTGCGAGTTGTGGAGCACGAGGTAAGAAGAAATGAGTGAACTGAGAATCTTTGACGAAAGTGCGCAGCCGATCGCTACCTATACGGCCTTCGAAGATATTCGTGACGAGTTGGGAAAGGTCGGTGTTCAGTTCGAGCGCTGGGAAGCAACCCGGCAGCTTGATGCGCAAGCGACGCAGGATGAGGTCATCGAGGCGTATCGCGAGTCGGTCAACCGGCTGATGAACCAGTACGGCTTCAAGTCGGTCGATGTGATCAGCCTGCAGCCAAGCAATCCGCAAAAGGAAGCGCTACGCACCAAATTCCTGAGCGAACATCGTCACGACGAATTCGAAGTGCGCTTCTTCGTCGAAGGCGAAGCGCTGTTCTACATCCGCGAAGCGGGTCGTGTGCATGGCGTTCTGTGCTCGCAGGGCGATCTGATCTCGGTTCCCGCAAACGTGCGCCACTGGTTCGACATGGGCCCGAACCCAAGCTTCAAAGCCATCCGCCTGTTCATCACGCCAGACGGCTGGGTTGCGAACTACACCGGTGACAAGATCGCCGACAGCTTCCCGCGCCTTGAAGCACCGCATTATCTGAAAGCCGCCTGAGCATCCAGTTGTCTTATGAGGCCGCCGAAAGGCGGCCTCTTTGCTTCAGAAGCCGAACCGCTCAAGTCGTCGTTGCCGATATCGAAAGGTGAGGACCGACCGTCTTGCGGGCACTGCCCGCAGTCGGGCCGAACGGCCGGCCTTAAAGCCGGGCAGGGTTCCGCCGCGCCCCATCGCCGACGGCTCCAATCTAAAATGTTCGCCATGCCAATCAGCGCCATCGTTACCGATATCGAGGGAACCACGTCGTCGATCGACTTCGTGCATAAGTCCCTGTTCCCGTACGCCAAGCGCGAGCTGCGTACATTCCTTCATGGGCATGCCGACGATACCGAAGTCCGAAGGCAGCTAGAGGACACGGCGAAGATCGAAGGCCGAAGCTTGAGCCTTGATGAAGCGGCAACCGTGCTTGAGCGCTGGATCGATGAAGATCGAAAGCTGACGCCGCTCAAGGAACTGCAGGGCATGATCTGGGCGCAGGGGTATGCGGCTGGCGCGCTGAGCGGCCACGTCTACGAAGACACGCCGATTTATCTGCGGCGGTGGCACGCAGCCGGCAAGCACTTGTACGTCTACTCGTCCGGCTCCGAGGCTGCCCAGAAGCTGATTTTCGGCCACTCCGATGCCGGCGATCTGACACCCTTGTTCTCAGGCTATTTCGATACGCGAATCGGCGCGAAGCGCGAGCCAGCATCTTACGCCACGATCCTGACGCGGCTCGGGTTACTCGGCGATTCCGTACTGTTCCTGTCCGACATCGGCGAAGAACTGGACGCAGCGCGTGCCGCCGGCATGCAGACCTGCCAGCTCATCCGCGATGCCAAGGCCAAACCTTTCCTCGCCCACGCTCAGGCGAAGGACTTTTCCGAGGTTCCGGTGACCTAATCCGCCAGCGGCTCGGAGATCGAAATCTCTGCGCCAACGCTCGCACCGCCCTGTTCCGCTTGCGGGGGACCTAGCTTGTTCCAGCACCAGTGCCAGGGTTCGTACTGATAGCCCTCGGCATTGCCTTTCGGATAAGTCATCGTGAAGCCATAACGAACCGCGTTCGTGGTCAGCCAGCGAAATGCTTCGGTCTGATCGAAGGCTTCTTCCAGCGGCGGGCAGCCGGCCTCGCCAACGTCGACGGCGCGACCAGTGTGGTGCTCGCTGCAGCCGGGCGGCGCGTTTACGGTCAGGATTTCCTCGATTACGCGTCCCTTCGCCAACTTGTTCCGGATCAGACCCGCCTGGAAATCGATGCTGCGAAACGCGGACACCAGCAGAAGGGCGACCCCGTCGAATTGGGCTGCCATGCGCATGGCAGCCCAGGCCGCAGCGGCGCCCGGCACCAGCATCTTGTCTCGTCCGTCGCTGCCGAGGCCGACGGGCTGCAGCCGCTGCGCCTCCAGATGCACCGGCAGCCGCCGCGCACGCACCGCGCGCTGCGAAATGCCGAGTTCGTCCCAAAGCGCGAGAACGCGCCGACGGTACGGTGCGGGCAGACGCGCAGCCATCAGCCTTTCTTCAGTTTTTCGCGCCAGCCATAAGCCGGATCGCCAATGACGACAAAACCCGGATTCAGCAGCGAATCCTTGGTGTTGTAACGGAGCGGCTGCCATTCCGGCAGACGCAACACCGACGCGCCAGCCACTTCCGCCACGCAGTGCGACGCAGCAGTATCCCACTCGGAAGTCGGGCCTGTGCGCGGATAAAAATCAGCGACACCTTCGGCGACCATGCACAGTTTCAGCGAGGAGCCGCGGCTCTGCTGCTCGTGCTCCGGCGCATTCACCAGGAATTCATCGAGCGCGGCATCGCGATGCGATTTGGTCACGACGAGCACGGGGCGCTCGGGCGTCTTGCGCGTATGCATGGGCTTGCGCTCACCGTCCCGGATCACAAACGCACCGACCCCGCGCGCCGCGAGATAGCTAACTTTCAGCACGGGCGCATGAACCACACCCAGCACTGCCTCGTGCTCTTCGATCAGCGCAATATTCACGGTGAACTCGCCGTTGCGCTTGACGAACTCCTTGGTTCCATCCAACGGATCGATGAGCCAATAGCGTGTCCAGGCGCTCCGTTCGGCAAACGGCACTGCAGCGGATTCTTCGGACAGGCAAGGAATGTCCGGCGTGAGCGTGGCCAGCGCATTGACGATGACGTGGTGGGCGCGAAGGTCCGCCTGCGTCAGCGGTGAATGGTCATCCTTTTCGGTCACCGCGAAATCGGATTCGTAGACCTCAAGGATGGCGCGCCCGGCCTCGATAGCAATCAAGAGCACGGATTCAAGCAGTTCGGACGGATTCATGGCGGCTTTGGTGGAATCAGCGGCTATGATAATGGCATGCCCGCATCTCTCATCGACTGGTCGACCATCGACCACGTCCTTCTCGACATGGACGGCACGGTCCTCGACCTCGCCTACGACAATCATTTCTGGTACGAACTTGTACCCAGGCGCTACGCCCAATTGCATGGCCTCAGCTTCGAGGAAGCCAATGCACGGCTGGATCCCGAATTCAAAGCCGTTCTCGGTACCCTGAACTGGTACTGCCTCGATTACTGGAGCCGCTTCACCGGGCTCGACATCATCGCGATGAAAGCGGAAGTGAAGCACCGGATTGCCGCTCTGCCCGGCAGCGAGCATTTCCTGCAGGCGGTTCGCGGCAGCGGGCGCGATCTTTGGCTGGCCACCAATGCCCACCATGGCAGTTGGAAGCTCAAGCTGGCGGAAACCGGCTTCGGGCAATACTTCGATCAGGTGCATTGCTCGCATGACTTCGGCGCGCCGAAGGAAGACGCACGTTTCTGGCCTGCGCTGCGTGAGCGCCACCCATTCGATCCGGCCCGGACACTGTTCGCCGATGACAACCTGTCCGTGCTCCGCGCTGCCGACGCGTACGGCATCGCCCAGGTGGTGGCAATCCGCCATCCGGACTCCACGGGTCCGAAACGTGTCATCGAAGACTTCCCCTCGGTGGATCGCCTGAGCGAGCTACTGCCCATCGTCTGATCGCAGCCCAGAATGTGATGCACTTCGCGCCCTGATGGCAGGAACGCTCCAGAACGAGGCGCAGTTCCCATTGAAACCTGAACGGAACCTGTCAATATGAGCTGTCGCTCGGAAGCGACTCGTTGTCGCCCGTCGACTTCACTCACTCAGATGTTTGCCACGGAGGGTTTTATGAACTTCATCAAAGCTGCATTCGCCGGTCTCGCGCTGCTGATTGCAAGTGCGGCCTGGGCCGCGTCTATCGACATCAACAGTGCCGACGCCAAGACGCTCGAAGGCATGAATGGTGTCGGACCGGCGAAAGCCGAGGCCATCGTCGAATACCGGACCAAGAACGGTCCGTTCAAGACCGTTGATGATCTCGAGAAGGTCTCAGGGATCGGCAAGGCGACGATCGACAAGAACCGCGACAACCTCACGGTTGGTGGCGGCGGAAAAGCGGAAAAGCCGTCGAAGAAAGACGCCAAGAAAGACAGCAAGTAGTCAGAAAAATGAAGCCCCGGGATGCGCCGCATCCCGGGGCTTCATGCTGTTCAATGCGAATTTTCGTTAGCGCCGGACTGGCCGAGTGCTGCGCTCGGGCCGACGCCCGCCGCCGGGACGACCGCCGCCCGGCCTGCCACCACGATCCGGCGGACGGCCGGAGCGATCGCGATGGATGTGCTTGGGCTTGAGGTAGTCGGCCGGCATGAGTTCATCGACATTGCGCTCCATCTGCGGAATACGCATGCCGATGGCTTTCTCGATGATCGGCAGCGAGTAGACATAGGTTTCGCAGCACAGCGAGATGGCATCACCCGAGGCACCCGCGCGTGCCGTGCGGCCGATACGATGCACGTAGTCTTCGCCATCCTGGGGCAGGTCGAAATTGATGACGTGCGAGACATCCGGGATGTGAAGCCCGCGCGCGGCGACATCCGTGGCAACGAGCACGGGAAGTTCGCCGAGCTTGAATTCGCCAAGCAAGCGCTCGCGCTTGTTCTGGGGTACGTCACCTGAAAGCACGCCAGCGTTGTAGCCGTTTTCCTTGAGTGCCGCTTCCACTTCCTCGGCACCGCGCTTGGTGTTCACGAAGACCAGCGTCCGCACCGGGGCGTGATGGCGCATGAGACCGATCAGCAGCGGCAGCTTGTCTTCGTTGGCAACATGGATCATCGACTGCTTCACGCGTTCGGCCGTGACCTGCTCCGGCTGGAGCTCGATGCGCGTCGGGCTGTTCATGTGCTCGTAAGCAAGCTCCAGTACCCGATGGCTGAGCGTGGCCGAGAACAGATAGTTGATGCGAGCACCCGGCTTCGGCATGCGGCGGAGCAGGAAGCGGATGTCGGCGATGAAGCCGAGATCGAACATGCGGTCGGCTTCATCGAGCACCAGCACTTCGATGCCGTTGAGCTTGTAGAGACCCTGCTTGAAGAAGTCGATCAGGCGGCCTGGTGTGCCGATGAGGATATCGACGCCGTCGGCGATCGCATTCTTCTGCGCGTCATAGCCCGTTCCGCCGTAGCAGCAGGTCATCTTCAGGCCGGTGTGCGCGCCAAGCTGAAGGGCGTCGTTATAAATCTGCAACGCGAGTTCCCGCGTTGGCGCGAGAATGAAGGCACGCGGCTGGCCCTCTTCGCCGGTGCGCGTCTGGGTCAGCAGGTGGTGCATCGTCGCGAGCAGGAATGCTGCGGTCTTGCCGGTGCCGGTCTGCGCCTGGCCCGCGAGATCCTTGCCTTCAAGAGCCAGCGGAAGCGTGGCGGCTTGGATCGGCGTGCAGTGCGAATAACCCATCGCCGCGAGACTGCTCTTCAGCGTGGCGTACAGGGGCAGACTGTCGAATGAGGTCGTGCTGAGATGCTGGGGACGCGCGCTCGGTAGAGCTTCGGCGTCGGATGAGGCTTGCATTTGGTCGGGCTTTGGATTGAAATAGGGCCAACAAATCACGACTGACTGCGCACCAAAAGCGTCGCGCGTCCACAGTCGAATCGCAAAAAATCTTCCGGCTATTAAAGCAGATCGTTTGGTGAAGCGCATTGAATTCGCGCGCCCAAGCCCCCAGAAACCCTCGCAGCGGGCTTTAGTCCTGCCCCTGCTGCTGCACACACCCAATCTCACGCTGGCCATCATTCCGTGCCAGCACCATCGGAGTACAGACATGAGCGAAAACATCTCGGCCGTGACGGACGCCAGCTTTGAAGCGGACGTCCTCAAAAGCGACCTTCCAGTCCTGGTCGACTTCTGGGCTGAGTGGTGCGGACCCTGCAAGATGATTGCGCCGGTGCTTGAGCAGATCGCTGC
>Ga0194135_10002143_pt1 | contig 11944 bp, 12 predicted proteins | sample LitLau_LLRF_2013_FD_134024 | JGI IMG/M metagenome (GOLD analysis project Ga0194135, IMG submission 134024) | Freshwater sediment microbial communities in response to fracking from North America - Little Laurel Run_MetaG_LLRF_2013 (version 2) | ecosystem: Environmental > Aquatic > Freshwater >... | reverse complement strand
CCCCAATAAAAAGGGGCATTTTGTCTAAACAAAACATGGCCACTGTCACGGTTCATATTCTTATTCGGTGGGGAGTCCACGTGCTATTTTTATACTACAATTTATTACGTATGTAATTGCGTATTCGCGTAAATCGCGGAACACTGGAATTAAAAATGGCGGGGCGTAGTAAATTGAGGGAAACAACGCTTGTGTTGAGTTTACGGGCTCTACTTACGAGGACCGACCAAATTGTAGAGACGAAATACCGTGATTCTAAATTTCAAGTTTACCATTCCACGATTTATCCGACTCGAAAACTAGTAATTTCATTGGGTAGATTTACGATACCAAACTATAATTTTCGAAAGAAAGAAGACGAAAAAAATAATAATTGATTTCTGTTCCCATTCCAAAATCAGTATAGTTTTTTAAATTAACGTGAAAGTATGTGTTATCAATAAAATAAAAATAGGAAACTGACTTCAGCATCAAACGACTGTAACACAAAGTCTGAGCTATCTAGATATTCAACTGTGCTGCGAACAAATATTTTCATGACTTTTTAAAATATTGTCGATGAGAATACATTAAATTGCTTTTTGTTTTATAGACTATTTGAAATTTTTAATTGTTTTGAAGTTTGATAAAAGTGCATTAACATAATTTAACTTCTAACCAGTCTGAACTTTGATTCGAAGAAAATCCTAGGAAGAAGGTGAGAGAACACGAGTGCAAACATAAAATAGAAACTTACATCCCTCACCAGATTCAATTTTTCCTTGCAGCTCCTTAATCATGCCCTCCTTCCTCTTCACTTCGTGGGATAAGCTTTCATAAGAGGACCGGAAATCCCGTAGTTCCCTGAAAAACCAGAAATTCTCTTAACTTGGGATGTGTAATACTGGCCATTGTGCTGGTTTTTTCCCACGTCTCATCATGCCCTGTTCCCAGATAAGATGCGGCCACTATTGTTATCTAAAACTTAAGTGGTTACAAAAAAAGAAAACTTCTAATTTTTAGAAGAAAATACGATAGATATGTTATTCCAAACGTTTTTACGTTGGTAACTCGGTCACCCTAAAAAGAAGTTACATAAAACCGTTTTGGGCGCTATCTGTGAACTGGCTAAGTCCCTTCATCTATACCAATATAGATTTCACTTACTTCTGTACAGCTATTAACTCAGTTCTCGTCTTGGATAACTCTTCACTAATTGCCTGTTTGGCTTGAATTTCCGACTGCAAGCTGCTCTGCAGATTCAGCAATTCCATTTTATCAAGTTTTTGACTTCTTCGATTCCTCCAGTTTTTATCAGCAGTCGAAAGTGAATTTGAGCCATTCGCGTGTTTCATATACTCTAGTTCTTCGGTCATTTTAGTGGCCAAGGCTTGTAAGTACCCTCTAGCGTCTTTTTCATCGCTGACCCTATAACAACGAGAATACATAGGAAATGTTCATTAAATCTGTTTTCCTGTGCTTACGAGCCGGTGCAAGCAGGTACAGGGGGTTCAAAACGCTCTAATTCTCTACGTCACCTCTGACTATTAGGTAAGTGTAAAATGTTTTATTGTAATAATAGAAATAAGACAATACATTTGATATATTACCACTAGGGGACCCGTAAGGATTTCCTGTGCTGGATATCAGATATGCCTAACTGGTTTGGACTCCGCTAGAATTAGGAGGTCCGCTTTAGTTCAGCAATTTTTTCTCCTCTAACTATTATTTATCACAATCATTTTCTCATCATACCATTGAATGATTTCAGTGATTTGAGCTTCCCATTGGGCAATGGCGTCCTTTTTGTTCCGTAGCTCCTCGTATTCTTCATCCAATTGCCGCCTATCATTCTGCAGTCGGCTCATGTTTTCAGAAAGCTAAAAATTTTAATGTGTAATCATGAGTTAATTATTACTTTCTCGCATGGATCACCAATTGGGGAAACTCCTATACAAACAAACCTAACAGATTTTAAGTAAAAGCCCAAAAACGGACACACTGGCAGTTTTTTCTCAAAAAAAAATACATCCGTCCGGATCCAACTATTTTGTTTTCGGACGCAATAGCTCATAGTTAGGGCCACAAAATGCCAATAAAGCTCTATCTACAAGTATCTAACTTTCATTCTTTCCACCAACCATTTCTAAATCCATGAGAAGTTTCTTGTTCTCCTCTCGGAGACCCATTTTCTCCCGTTCGTGTCGCCTGCTGAGTTCGGCGATGGTTTCCTCGCTGTCAGTGAGGTTCTCCAACCGCGAGGCCTCCAGTTTGTCCTTCGTCAACTGGACTTCTCTCTCCATCATCTCCCGCCGCGCCACCTCCTCCGTCAATTGCTCGCGCAGGCTGTTGGTATCCAAATTGTAACGAGATTGAACCTGAACTAGGCTTTCATTTAACTCCAAGTCCCGTTGTTCCACCTCAGCCTTTAATCTAAAATTAGAGCGAATCAAGCCAATCAAAAGCACTGATTCATTGTTAAACCCAGGATAATGGCTATTGTACCGTTCACCTTTAGTCAAATAAACAGGCCAACATTGCTCATGTGAATACTAAGTATTGGTTTCAAAATTTGGTAAAAGTAACAGAGTTCAACAATGTTCATGAAACGAGAAATTAAATTCAAACACAACACTGCACAGTCGAAAATTGCTTTATTGCGCGGTTTTCAAGTCTTCAAAAAAAAAAAAATTATTATCGTAGAAAAATGCATGCATGTTATAAATAAAGAACGGACTATTTATTTGAAGACTGTTGAATTAAACATGATAAGATATTATAGGCTAGAGCCGATTGAAGGTTATAGGTCACACAATTTAAAATGAAATACAGATTAAACTTAAACACATCAGGGTAATGGATGCAACAAACAAATAAAATAATTATCTATGCAAAAAGGGGGCTTAGTTAGGGCTGTTTTTTTAAATTTCTTTTGTTGGAAATAGTTTTTGGATAGAATTAAGACCATTTTTTCTGCTACTGGCAGGAATTACCAGGTACTATTTTTCTTGAAAAAAATCATTTATCCCGGCAAATGCCATATTACAAGATTCATTCTTTCCAAAACGCACCTTGCTAATTCCTGAGAAGCATGCGCGTTGGCAGCTGCGGAATCTCCAGTGGAGACTCGTGCGCGCATGCGCTCGGCCTCCTGTTCCACTTGGCGACAATACTCTTCGCTTCTCTCGCGCATCTTCCGCTCCTTGCCCGTCTCCGCAATGGCCTCCTCAATGCGGGCCTCCATGTCCCGACGTAACTTCTCCGCTTTACGGATATCATGTCTGAGGGCGTCAATCTTTTGCATTGCTCCCTCCAACTCCTCTTCTTTGTCCCTTACTTGACGCGACAACTTCTGTTTCTGTAGACGAAGTTCAGCAAGTCTGCGAATAAACAATTTGGATAAACTCAAATCCCAAATGTTTGTCAATTCATAGTAAATAACTATTATTTATCAGATAATTAAGATTTCCACAGCAATTTCTTCAGAAGAACGAAAGTTTAATTTGAATCATCATGGAAAGTAATTTATTAGACAGTGGAACGCTTGACAACTGTTTTATCCCGCCTTAAAAGACCGTACGTACCTATCAGTGACTTCTGTATACTCAGTCATTGCTAGTTTTCGTTGACTGAGTGCATCTGTTAGTTCCTTCTCCTGCATTTTCAGTTTCTCTTCTACGTCTTGTTTCTCCTTAACAACAGTCTCCTTCTCCTGTCTGAGGCACCTCACCAGTCTCTCAAGTTCCCTCACCTTCCCCATCACCTCCTCGTTCCCTTCCTTCCCCCCTCTTTGCTCCATTGAGAAAAGATGCGATTCCAGCTCTACAAGTTGAAACATAATCCTATTAAAGGAGTTGTCACGGTCTTGGAAAATAACGTGATTTTTGAATTTAACACAGTGGCACATGTGTCGTATTCCAAAATTTTCCCGGTTCGAATTTTTACTGTGCAAACTCCGAAAAACACAGAAAAGCCCCGCCACCTCCATTAGCCCTTTCTCAATTCTACATATCGTAATGCTTTTTAGAAACTAATAATTCAAATATTTCAATGCTCATGGACCTTGATTGAAAATAATAATAATCAGTCGGACTAGTACTGCATGATTCGTATATATTAGCTATTTTAAACCGCTCTATAGTATTGAAAAAACTTATGTCAGACTACTAATAGGGTAAAAATCAAAAGATTACCGCAATTTCGTTTGGTGAGAATATTAATCTCGTCCTGAAGCTTCCTCGTTCCATTACTATTCTCCACTTTGTTAACATCTATATTAGTTGAATCAGAAGTGTATTGTCCTACATTATTTACATTTTTCAATTCTGAAAAAAAAAAAATAGTTTTATGCGATTTAGAATGCACTGCTAGAGCGCCAGGTAGTTAAGGTGAGAGAGGTACAATAATCCTTTATATAATGAAAAACAACTCACCTGATAAAGTCTTTAATAACTGAAGATTTTCATCTTCCAACTGTTTTAAACGTTTTTGGACTAGAAGATTTTCAGACTGGGGTCCTACATATAGGGACCCTAAATCTGATATTTGACTGGAAAAGAAAATTTATATATTATGTTTGATATTAAATATTTTATTAAACCATATACGAGTAACTCACAAAACAAATTTCATTTAAAACTAGCTCGCAGTTTATAATTCCATCTCCTATCTCCATGCAGATGCCTCAACACAAATAGCGTAGGCCCGGACCATGAACATAGAATTTAAATGGACTTCGGAGTTTTCACGTTTGGTCCATAATACCCGCGACTCACTTCACTGTCTAATAATTTATACATGGGTTGGCCTTATTGCACCTCATTCTATATATGAATGCAAACAGGTAACACTTACCACCCCTGAGTGAAGGTGAACCCAACAAAAGGAAGGTGGAGGGCAGTGAATGCAGGATTGGCAGAAGGGGCGGTGGCCTCCGACGCGCGCACGTCCGTGTCGTCTACATCAAAATTGGAGGTGTCCGTGGGGCTGCTCACCTCGGGCACGTACGGCGCCGAACTGTCGCGAATCATCTCCCAGTCTACGCCAGCAAACCACGGATGACTCTGAACACAAAGTTAATTAAATTATTTTTACCCATTGGCAAAACAAAGCCTATCCCGCCCATATAAAAGCAGACGAAACTAGAGTGATCCGAAACAATGAACGGATTCTTGTTTACTCAGCTTATGGCCGTTTCGCATCCATCTAGTCTACCTCGAGTTATTTTCTTATATTATATATCGCATTCTCTCACTAACTAATTATTGACTTATATTGACACTATGATAAAATTGTGACAATTTTAATTGTACCTTTTTTAAAATAATGAATTTTGTATGTATGTAATTATTTCTTTAATTTTTAAACGAGGGTTAACGATTTTAATGGAAAATGACAGCTTTAAGTTGTTACACCAGGGTTTAAGGCTATTGTATTGTTCTCCCGAACTAAAGATTGAGCCCTGAAGACAACTGAACGAATGGATGACTGGGGGCTCACCGTAAAATCGTCAACGCCCTGCTGACCGAGGCGAAATTCGGAACTACAAATGAGCCGTTTCATGAGATCTTTTGCTTCTCCACTGACATCATACCCAACATCCTGAGGAAAATCAAAGCAGTTCTGAAACAAATAATAATACACGCTATTAGGGTTTTAAATAATAAAATAGATATCGTGTCTTTCTTATAGTAGGTGGGAGGTTTACGGTACCTGGTGGGTTCGTTAACCATATTTAATACTGCCGGGTGAACATCGAGCACGATAACTCCCCGATTAGGGGTTGTCACTGTGCCAGGAAATCACGAGCTGTTCGAATTTTGCACATCGTTATTTACCAAAGAAAAATCGAACCGGGAAAGTGTTGGAATACAATACATGTGGATGTGGCCACTGAGGAAAATTCGAAAAACTTGTGAATTCCCACCACCGTGACAACCGCTATTATCACTAACCACATCACAGAAAATGAATTTTTCTGCGGGTTTCTTCCACTGCTTGTACCTTTTGTCGCTGACGTGCCATTTATAAGCCGATTGTTTTAGTGGATTTTTTACTCTTTGATGTTAGAAAAAGAATTATAAAAAAGTGAAGTGATATGTTAACTGTGTCGACAGGATTAAAGTGAGCAAGTAATACCTTGTGATTCATAATCTTGCCGTAGGTTTCTATGAGAGATTCAGCATAGAATGGAGTTTCCCCGTACAACATTTCATACATGCATACACCCAGCGACCACCAATCACATTCTGGGCCGTACCTTCCTTGCCCATCTTCCATAGCCTGCGAAAAAATTGGTTAAAGTTATGAACTACATTAATTTAAATGTAATACTTGAGCGCTTCTAATATAATACATAATATGTAATAATAATAATTTGAGAAGATAGAACCTGGGGTCCTCACATACACTTAACTACTGCACTAAAGCGGACTTTTTTCGCCCAAAAAACCTTTAAATGGATAGTAAAATAAAAATAACTTACTCTAAGAATTTCAGGAGATATGTAGTCTGGAGTGCCAACTGCGACTTGACTTTGGACAGTCCCATCGTCAGATAACTTGAGGCACGACCCGAAGTCAGCAAGCCGAATGTGGCCGTTTCCGTCCAGCAACACGTTGTCGGGCTTAATGTCTCTGTGCACGTAGCGCAATTGGTGAATGCTACTAACCGCAAGAACCATCTCGGCCATGTAAAACCGTGCCATGTCTTCCGGCAACCGATCCTCAAATTTGCTCAGAAGAGTCAGCAGATCCCCACCACAATAATAGTCCATTACAAGATACTGTATAAAGAAAAAACATTACGAACTATAATTTGCAACAGTTATGGATACTTCTCCAAGTAAATATTACAAACTCTAACCAATATGCACCTATAAGAATTATAAAAGACCAATGAACATGAACAAAGCCGTTGCCTAGTATTCCACGCTTCCACAATTGGCCTAATAAAAAACCCATTTGTATATCGGTAACCCTAGGACCTACATAGGTGAAAGAGTATTGTACCATTCGTCCTGAAAAAATGTAAAATGACTCAACAAACCAGATTATTGTCATCCTGGAAGGCAAAATGTAGATTGGTGATCCACCTGCGATCGCCAAAAACGAGAACATCGCGTTCCTCCTGAAAACACGCAGTCTCCGCTCTCTTCAGCATTTCCCACTTATTGAGAATCTTCATGGCATACACGCGGTTCGTGCCCCGCATGCGTACTACGCACACCTCACCAAACGCACCCCGCCCAATCACTTTGATTATCTCAAAATCGTCTCGTGTCAACCGCAGCTTCTTTAAACACGACGCCACTGGTTTTGCTACAAAGTTAAATAACAAATTAGTAATAGCCAGAAATTATCTTTTAAGGGCTTAAACGACCACCCTCCGGTTAACGCTAACCGTCGGATAAATCCAGACAAACAACTACCAAAGACTTTCCACACAACGCTCAGAATACCATATAGAAAATTTGAGAGAAAATGTTGTCTAGACGCCATATTAGCCTTGTCTGAATGGACAATCTTAAGTTGTTTATCTATGGTTTTATCCGACTACTAGCGTTAACCGGAGGGTGGTCGTATTGGCCCTAAGCAGTCCATTCATAAATAATTTTTATAGAACATATTTCAACATAGTTATCCCTAACCGATTATTTCCATTCTAGTCATAATGGTTTTCCACCTGCAAAGTAAGGAAACTTACCAAAATCAATGAAATCTGAGACGGCCTTTTCTCGACGAAGAGATGAATTGGTGCATTCGTCATATAGTACCAGCAAAACGTCCAGCAGAGTCTCCATACTAAAACACTTGCCCTGGCCCTGTATAGGCCCTCCCAAAAACAATGATTCCAACTGTCGCAATCTTTGCTCCCCTATACAATAAAAATATTGAAAAGAAATATGGGTTGTAATTCAGAACTCTAACTATATAGACTACTAAAACATGAACCGCATGAGCGTGATACTTATTATTGAATTATGGTTTTCGAAGTAGTGGTCAGTGGTCACTACTGCAAAGTTGTTGGTTTGACGCCCCATGAAGGTTTTTATAATTAAATTAAATAAACAGTTTTAAACAAATGGGATTATTAGATACCTAGAACGCTAGAACCATTATTTGCTTCTAGTCTAGAGGACAATTCTTTGTCGGATCTTGACGAAGTTCATGAACTTTACCCAATAATAAATAACAGCGATTGGAGGTCTGCTTTTTATCTTGGCCGAGCCGAGTACACGGACCCAATGAATGAAATAAAACCGACATTGGGTTAAAGTGTTTTGGTACGGTTGAGTTGTGATTGGTTTGAGTCAACTCTACCCCGCAGAAAAAGTGAACTCAACTCGTCAAGATTCAAATTAAATCATGCCTTCGGTTAACGTGATTGAGTTATCTTGACCCCTTAGAAAAATGTCACTCGACCCGGTCGAGATTCGACAAAGAACAGGCCTTGAAGGTAGGTCTTAGATTTTTTTACGAACATCTCATTTTTATGGTGCAAACACAGGGATAACAAAAAACCACTTCCACTCACATCTCACGAGAATTAAGAATCATTATCTCTAAATCTTACATAATTATACTGCATAAAGCTTTCAATTATCAGAAAAATGTTACCATTGCTGCTTTGAATAGAGGTATCCAATTGTTTGTCTGTAATTTCAGACATTGGGCACTGTCTCTCCTATTACATTAGAGTACACATTTGCTGAAACATAAATATAAAATAATTGTTAACTACTATTGAGTATGACTCCTCCCAGACCACTGTGTACAAAACCAAAACAAATCAATAATTTCGACGCTAATGAGGGCATGTAGTCTTCTTTTCTTCTTTACAATAAGAAGACACATTTAAAAATTTAGATACTATCTATAGGTAAGTTGGGACGTTACAACAAATACAATATCCAAGCAATATGCTTCACATTTATATAAAAATAGACTCACTTATGCTTTGAGTAGGCTTCCGTACTTATTTCAAAAGAATTCGCAGAATTCACGAAAAAAAACCTTCAATCCCCACGACGCAATGACCAGAGATCTTCATTTTCCTCTAAATGTGTCTTTAAAAAAATTGAAAGAGTTTTAAATCTAGTAAATTGTTTTTTTTTGCAAATTTATTGCAGATTGCCTAGTGCCTACCCATTCTACTTGGTTGATTTTGATTATATCGATATTTTTTCACCAAAATCGAAATATTCGGATTCCATTTTAATAACCAATAACGCAATAAAGGTTATGTTAAAAGACAATTATGTATTTTTTATATCAAATAGTACATTAAGTAATGCTACTTGTGGAAATAAGTAAAAAAACTGTAAAAAAGGATGAAAATGGTGAAGTCGAAATATGTAAAATATATCGATAAGTACCCATCAAGTAATCAGTTATCAGTCTTCTAAATAAGGTTAAAGTTTTAAAATTAAGTTTTCCACATTGTTACAACCTGAAAAATTTCTTTTCTATTTAAAAATTGATTCAAGCTAATATTAGCCTATTTAAACATTAAAATCGAAACATATGCAACAAAAAGTTGTGAGCTTGATTGGGCAGTGCAGCGTCATTTATGTTTTCAAAATGGAGTCGTATGGAATGTGTGCAATAAATTTAAGTTTTGGCTTTAATAAAATATGAATATGCATTTTAAATACTCCACACGTAGATGAGTAAGTTATCTTGTTATTTAACAGTTGTATTCAACGCTTAACTCGATTAGCTAGGCACTCTTAAATGCCTCAAATAGTCGTAGGTTGTAACTGCTACTAGGTTACCCGCCCCATTATTCTTCGTGTTACTTAGGTATGTGTATTTCGTCTTTTAAAGTTGTTCATAAAGATAATATAGATTAAAAGTGTGCTTTTATATTTTTAAAGGTTTTCGACATTTGCCATGGAGGAATGGGTTTCCCCTATTTTGTTGACCGATATTTTCATTGGTACCAAGACTGGTGACGCCATTGTTGGTACTATAAGGTACCTAGTGAGGTCAAAGAAACTTTATTCCTAACTGTTGAAACACCCAATATAATGGTGCGAAGAAGAGAGCGATGCCTTCCCGTAGTTCGCAAAACTGAAGAGCCCGTAAAAAAGAAACCAAAAGTGGAAGATGCTGATGATGGAGAAGAATCCGACGAACATGAGGAAAATGACATATCTATTATACAGAAAAAGCTTTTGGAGAACTGTCTGTGTTCTCTACCAGATTCTGCATTATTATCACCATTGCATTGTCAAAATGCACCCCTTGATTTATCTTCTTGGAATTCAGAGCGAACTTTAAAATTTCTTTCTTGTGTTAATGTATTGTGTGAGGTGCTTTTGAGGCAATCTTCCGATGGACTAGTGTGTTCGCGCGTTAGAGAAGTGTGCGATGACTTAGTGCGGAATGAAAATGGCCTGATTGAGCAGGTAATAGAATGGCTTACACACGGAAACTACGTTGTAGGCTTTACTGCCTGCAAAGCTTTAAGCAGTTTTCTCCTAGTGTGCAAGGGAAGTGTAGAGACACGTTTTGTGGACCGCATTACCGACTGTGCTATAAACACTTGTATACCCAGACACATGTGTGTATCCCTAGACGTTCTCATCCGGGTGGTCGATTGGAAAGATAAGTCACCACATCCGCTGGAAGCTCCAGGCGACAGAGGGGCTGTTCATCCAGCGTGCCAGGCGACTAGTCTATCGGATACAGAGAGTCCCAATCCTTACGAGGTAAGACTAGTCTAAATCTAACCACCATACACTTTTCCAACTAAGGTGTAAAAATCTTGTACATGTTGATTTTTTTCTGGCGAAGCCATAGAATAGCACTGATTAAAATCATTAAGCCCTAGTTGAAGATTATTTTACCGTTCGCCCGTAAGCAGCACAGTAGAATCTCTTTCTATCAGAATATTATCGTAAACAAAACGACACCATTGTGGCTTGTTGTATTTTTATTGCTTTATGTTGATTTGAACTTTTTGGTGGGTCTGAATAAGCAAGATGAGGTGGGACTGGTGCGAGGTATTTGGCAGGCGTGGGTTGTTACCTGAGAGTACAATGGACGTAATTATTGGAATGAGCGAGCGCGAGTCGCGAGTGATAGGCTGTTATAGCCCGGGTCGGGGGTCGGCTCCATGTACCTTAGCCGCATCCCATAACCTCCATCATTGCCTGTCAGCGCCATGACTCAACTACAACTACATCCATATCTCTCTCACCTTATCGCAGGGGTCAACTTATTTGACACTTGATCATTTTGACTTATCTTCATCTACCTCCCCCGTTGGTTATCTATTTCGATACATTATTCATGTTTGCAAAATATCGGTTTTGCTGGGGGCGTCTTTAATGGCGGAGTTAGGGCTAATGTGACCTTACGCTAATTAATGTTTCAGGAAAGCATTTATAATATAAATACATATTAGCATTTACAACAGCAGCCTCAAGATTATTCCAAAGTTTGCCTTTTTCACTCGGGCAGTCACGGATTATATTCGTTTCTCACACTCGTCACACAAAAAACTCAAAATGGTTTTAACATGAGTGGTAGACTCTTGGCAATCAGAATTAGTGAAAAGATTATCTAGGAAATGAGAAGGTATTTGTGATAGGATAGGAGAGTCGGACTCCGCCAGCATAGGGATGACCAGCGGCGGATTTACCATGAAGCACTAGAAGTACGTGCGTGTATCCGCGCGGGAAAAAAGACTCACAACTAAACTTTTTTGGAAAAAAATTATAAACACGTTTTAAAATACAGAAATTACCAAAAAAATTCTTTTTTCCAATTGAAATTAATAAAAATGCATAAATACAAATTTCTTTAAAATGTATACCTAAAATGACATCAGAAATTTTTAAATTCTTTACCTACTTCATAATTTTTTGGTTGCCAGAAGCTTTGTTTTTTTTTTGTACATTCGCAATTCGCAAACGTTTTACTTAAAATGCAGATAATCTGCCTTTCCAGTATAGTGT
>Ga0194135_10002142_pt1 | contig 11944 bp, 13 predicted proteins | sample LitLau_LLRF_2013_FD_134024 | JGI IMG/M metagenome (GOLD analysis project Ga0194135, IMG submission 134024) | Freshwater sediment microbial communities in response to fracking from North America - Little Laurel Run_MetaG_LLRF_2013 (version 2) | ecosystem: Environmental > Aquatic > Freshwater >... | reverse complement strand
TCCAGTAGTTCAGAACGCGTCCGCAAGGAAGTTGAGACTTGGTTTTGGTTACCTGTATCGTCCGTCGTTGGAGTTCTCTGAATGGGAGTTCAAAAACAAAGTTTTCATCAAAGCGGGGATTCTGCGTTTTCTTCCTCAGTGAAGTTTGCCTGGAGTCTTTTTGATTGGGCAGGAGACAAATCTATCAAAATCCAATCAAAACGTAGTAAATTTACTCTGATTGGCTACACTTCTGGGGAATGATGTGGATATCGTGGTTGGACTGACCTTGACATAGGGATTAGAGTGAGCTTGATCCTGTTTCGTAGAGTCGAGCGTGACTGGGCGTGGCAAGTCCCTCCCTTCGATGACCCGAACCGATAGGCTCTTCCCATTCACGTCGTAGCTGAGGTAGAAATGGAGGGAACCCAGGGATTCAAATGTTGGGGTGAGCGTGTTGCTGGCCTCATCCGCCCCAGTCCCCTCACCTCTCAAGTGCTCGTCATACAAGTCAGGCCGAATCTGATCCGCTGAGCCCTAAGGAGATAAATCAAATCAAGGGTCCCATGGTTCATCAATCTGAATGTCCATTGGCGGGAATTTTTGAATGTTACATGTGAGGCGATCGTGTCCCGCCGGCCGGGACTCAAAAGTTTGGGTTGCACGTTTTCTCCTCTAGGGACTCCGCTCCAGAAATCAATTGACTTGAGATCAATCAAGGGGCCCGTGGACTCTTTCCGCATGGAGGCAGACAAACTACTCGCCCGCCTTGCCTGTTTGGAGAGAGTAGAAAGAGAGGGAAAGCGTATGAAATGGGGCCTATGCGTTGAGGCGGGAATGAAATCAAGATGAAAAGTGGATTAGATTTCCATTAGATGGGATTCAATGGATCAAGAGGAGGAGGCCCTTCCTGTGACATTAAGGAGGACAATTTCCAAGACGAATCTGGCACGTGCCTACGTCTCTCTTTTCAAGACCAAAGGCCAAGACACCCACGCTTGCCGGAGTGTCACTCTCCTCTTCAGGCATCAATTAGGTTCTTGACGGGGTTGATCCAGGGAAGCGAGGCGTCATGAGCATCCAGAGAGCAATTTCCGGAAAAACCAGAGAAGAACGAGCGCAGCATGGGAGAAGCGCTACGATGAGTTTCCTCCGCACATTCTTTTCTTTTCTTTCCCTCTTGGGACAGCCTGCGTGTCTGATGGGGGATGAGACTACTCTGGATGTAATTGGTGGGTTGGAGTATAGGTATGGCGGGAGGATTTAATTGACTTACCTCAATTTGATTGTAATGTTCAGCCTTTAAGTCTCGTCCTCCGGAGTTGGCAGAGTTAATGGAGGCTGAGCCAGAAGTAAAGGAACCATGACGCTCATCCCCTACTCCGCCTCCTCCTTCTGAATAACAGTCGCTCACCCCGCTAGGCTCATCACTCTGCAAATTCCACAATGGTCAAAGGTCAACTTCAAGTCCAGACTCATTGAATGGAGTGAGGGTGACAACTGGTATGAGAGTGGGGATGACAGGAGTTCTTTCTGCACATTCAAAAGTATGCAGGAAAAGGCTGAGCTTTGATTTTGGAATTGAATTAAAACTCAAATTGAGTTTTTCCTTTGGAGGGATGCTGCGTCTTGTAATTCCATTAAGACTTCCTAAGTGTTCCTTAATTAATTACAACGGACACTCTCCTAAACGGAGCCTCTTTCTCTATCTTTTTCCTTTAATTTTGGGAAATAAGCTCTCAAAACAGGGCTAGAAACGAAACACAAAGAAATGAAGAATGCATTTGTAAAAATATGAAGGGAGAAAGAATGAATTAATCGTAAATTTGTTATGGCTCTAAATAAGAAAGAATGTTATTCCTGAATTTGGTTTTTTTTTAAATTGCTTCGATCGAGTCTGAATACGGTGAGCGAATGTTTGCCAACCGTCAGACAGACATTATTTGGAAACGGTCTTGAGAGTTCTGGAAATTTGGACAAAGCGTTTCGTTTCGTTGGTGAGTATTGATTTCCATGTGGATGAGATGCTTCAGCCGTGCCGTCTGTCTGATTCTGATTCCAGCCTCTCCTAATTAGTCCCTTCGCTTTTATGTGAATTTCCAGTAGCGTGAAATTAGAAACTCCAGAGAGAGGCTAAACATGGTTGGGAACTAATTCTAAAGGCCCGCCAAACTACCTAGTAGACAGCATCCGCCGAAACTTTGAGGAAACTTTCAGAGTATGAACGGATAAATGTGAAGTGAGAGGGCCAATCCCAATTAGTGTCAGTACTGTCAGTGGAAGACGATTATTAGAGAGATGGATTGGTTATGATTGGTCTAATGCCTAGTGAGTTTAATTGATTAATTGGTTCTTGTGTTTACCTGTTGGAGGATGTAGGTGATGTCTTCCTTGCGGATGGTTGGACTTCGTTGTCTCTGCTCCCCCCAGACACACCGACAGCAAGCGTCCCAAACGAATTCCCAACATTGATGACAACAATGGCAAGTGCAGAACCAGTCCTTCCATTTAGAAGTCATACTCCCATCCTCATGCATCTACACTCAAAAAAATACATAAAGGGCGGAAGATTATAGAAATTCCACACATCGGGTTTTTTTTAGGTTCCATTTAATTTTAGCCACGGAGAAAGTTTTCAGTTTTACACTAATTTTTTTAAATGAATGTTAAACGCTTAACGTTTTCCTCATATGGCAGGGTGTGGCCGGTTGCCAAATTAATGGGAAATCGTGTTTCCCGCCCAAGGATAATTCCCAAAATAAAACTCAGAAGGGTAAGTAGTTAGATTAGATTGAGGCCCGCCGCGGAGAGAAAGTTGAAAACTTGGGGAAAGTAGAAAAGCATGGAGCTTCCCGCGCTCGACTCGTGTCGAGTATACTAACTATCTCGGTAGTTTCAAAACGTTTACGTCTCCATTTATACTACGTTTACTCGTAACAACATTTTTTAGTAGTGACACTAAAAAAGCTCAAGTTGTGCTCAATTTTCGGGAATTTTCTCCAGAATGTGGACGGCAAAGTCCGTGGAAGGCCTCCACTTGATGTCCTGAGGAGGATGCGGGTCTAGAATTCATATGAGTGGGTTTATTTTATTGTCTCCATTATTCCCTAGAGGAGCATCATGGACACGGCTAACATGGATTTTGAAATGGAGCGCCTATTTTGGCCTTGGGCCATCCCATCCTTTCCCTAGGATGGCTGCTACGCTCTTCGTATTTCTCGTCTGCCTATACACGTGGTGTGAGAAGAGACACGGTGATGCGTCAACGTCAAATCCAATTAATTAAACCATTTCTCTCTTCCTGGAACACCAGGAACCAACCGCACTGGTAGCAAAAGAAGTGGAAACCAAAGAGAAACCAAGAAAGGGACTTTCACCTAGAAACCAAACTTAATTCATAGGAACGAGTCCAGTAGTCTCTTTTGTAGTGATGGATAGAGACGAGAGTCAGACATCACACGAGACACGACTCCCGTCTCTATTTACTTTCACCCAAGGATTTACCACTCTTAAAAGGTTTTCTAACCCCCCCCCCCCTCCACACCACAACCAATGACCAAATTAGAATTGTACCTAATTTGAAAATTCCCGGTTCCTCGTAGGGTTACAATGTAAGACTCACTCATAGCTTTGTTATCTTGTTAGAGGGTGCGTAATAATTTACAAAAGTAATCAAGCCCAACTCTCCATTTTGCATTTCGTAATCCGATGACCGAATCAACTCCTTTTATAATGCACCTCTTCCTCTCAACCATCTCCCTTTCTACGACTTGAATTGAAAATGGAAGTGAGAGTGCGGGAGAATTCAAAATTGGGCAGCGTCAACAACTTTTCTTACTATGTTTTCCATGTTTGTTTTTTTTTAATAATTGGATTGAGATTAGAATGTAATGAGGAGAAGGGAAATGAAACATTCACTTGATTGGATTGATTAATGATTACCTGCTGGGTTTGAGGGGGAATGACAAATTTAGGTCCCAACCCCCAAGGTATGGAAGCGCGTGTGGGTTCTCCTTGAAACGGAAGGAACTTATTCCGTGTTGTTCTTCATTCCATTCCTGAGCAGAACATTAGACGAATGTGCGTGAAATCTCCGGAACAAAAACACTTTGAGGCCCCATTCCAAGATTACATTTCCAAGTTTGTTCCAATTCATTTTTTTACAACTTTGGAATAGTTAGCACCCACCAGGAGGATCACTTTCTTTTTTTTTTTCCAGAAAAGAACCAACACCATCCGGAAAATGAGAAAGTCTTAAAAAAAATGTGACCAACTGTTAAGGAGCAAAACAAAAGAATGTGGGAAAGGAAAAGTTCCGTAAGCCACCACGACCAAGAAGCTACTAAACTGAAAACGAAAACTTTCACCAGGAGAAAGTGGAGAGAAAGGGGAAGGACGACAAGGAGTAAAAAGGCCGATGAGGGAAAGGCGTCTCGCACAGTCACAGTCACTCTCATCAGGAGGGGTAGGGGAGAATTGACGAGGAAGAAAAAGGTGAGAAAGTGTCCGGTAGGCCCAATTTCCTATTGACACAAAACCCAAATATGTTCAGGGAATGGGGATATGTAGAACGCGGACATTGGTTAATTACTAATTCAAATCTCCCTTTGCCTGACGTCAACAGGGAAGGTTTTCCATCGAAATGCTTTTCTTGGACGGAGAGAGTATGGAGAAGGTTTTGAATTACTAATTTCATTCTCATAAATTTATCCCCGCATTTTCTAATACGTGAATCTGGAGGAGGAGGGCAGAGGAAGAGAATGAGAATGTGGAAAATGTTTATTCTGAACATTCTGAACATGGAAAACCAAAATGTCAAACTCTCAAGTGAAACGGTTTTTTTTTAAATTTGTTATTGTTGAATTATTCATTTTCAGTCTTCCATTATTCATTCTGTACAAATAATTATTGAGATGAGTTCCATTTTTGTCATCATTTCCTTCTAATTTAATTCCAAAGGAGTTTCCCTGTCCATTCACCCTTCTACTCCTACGCGAGTGTGGACCGAACAAAAGTTAATTGAATTATTCTCAATTCTCATCAATTCTCCAAAAAGTGTGAAAGCAAAGTGAGAATCCGACTGAATCGAGTTCTGAACTGTACCGCTGTGAGAGGGAGTAGTTTTCATGGAGAAAGTGAAAGTGAAAGTCATGGAGGCATCAAAACTCTCATTATTTCATTTCTCTTGACGCTCATCAACTTAAATGGCAACTAAAACTAAATTACAGTACAGTGGAACATTCTACTGATGTCGGAATTACACCACTGGGAAAAGAGGAGACGGCAGGAAACGAGTCCTTTCACCATTTAATCACACACTTTCCCTCGGCCCAGTTAAACTTACACAGAATGAGAAACAAGAGCCGCAGGATCAGACTCACGAGTGGGAATTGGGGAACAGCAAATGTCGGTCAAACAGAAAATGTCGAACGATGACGACAACTTTCAAAATTCCGTCTTGCACAAAAATCTGTTTACATCGATTACATCTAAAAAACAATCAAACCAAAACTCCGGAAAAAGAAAAATAATGGAAAAATTTGATTTGGGAATGGGATCCTAAGTTTCCTCGTCCAAGGGCGTCGTCCTTGACTCATCCGATATACTTGTACATGACTATTATAATGACAACATGGACATAATTGGGATTATTCATAAATAATGACTATGACTCTTACTACACACGGGCTATTTGGTTAGGAAGGCCATTTAATTGTCAGAGACACCAAAAACAGGGGGGGATAAGATAAGATAAGATTAGGGAATATGAGCTTTCCTCTCTGAAATTTCGCCATGACAAATCAATGCTTAATGATAAAGTCACCCGCAGACACACCTCGGCAGATCTCAGCTGCTTTTATGGTACGATACACTTTTTTATTAGAATGTTAAATAACAAGGACATTGCTCGTGTCCATCAATTTGTCCGGTTTTGAACTCTCCCGCTCCACGGCCGTACTACTACAGTCACCGTCACTAGTGGCGTGAATGCGTAAGATTGGATGCAGTCTACTTGGAGGATTCGGCGGCTGTGCTCTGCTCGTGCCCGCTCGTGCCGTGACTCGGGAATTTCCGGAGAATGAGAAAAGGATGGGAGGTCAGACCATGTTTTATCTTCGTCTGCTCGGAGGGATTAATTTGGTAAAGATCCGATTGATTTAAAAAAAATAGAATTCTTAGGTTAGAATATTCCAATTCCTAATTTCGGTTGATTGTGTCACTCTTTGTAGGCACTAACTGTGTACCGCGTAATAACCTTCCAATGGGGTCACGGGACTCAACGTCACTTACTCAACCAATGCGGCCGAACTAGGCTGGCCCCCATTGGGAAAGTCCTCTGTAAGATTCACTTAACGTTTACACTCATTGTGTAATCTTAACTACAAACAGAATCGACTAAGACTAATTAAGATTTTCTGATTAGGTATGGTTTACAATACCTCAAGATCATTTAAAATTCTATGGGGAATTCGTACCTTCTTCACACTCCTCCTTTTTGTCAAGGTATGAACCTCCTAAACTTTATTCCAATTCAATTTTACTACGTTGTGGAGACGATTGGTTCGATTTGATGGGGATTGGACTGAAGAGATGAAGGATGCGTTTTGATTAAGTTGTTCTGTTGATTTTTTAATTCTTAAATTGATTTGATTTGATTTGTAGAGGATCCAAAGTTCCAAGACATGTTATGGATTCTGGTTCCTGAGTACGGTGGCAGAGTTGTGCATCAAAGTCTACTTGGTTCAAAATGGAGGGATGGACCCGCCCGGGATCATTCAATTCTTCATTGAGCTTGGGATGGTCTACATTCTGACGGCACTCCTCGCAGAACCGAAACACAGGAGACGACAACTCAGAAAGCCAACACTCATCCCCGTCTGATACTCTCAATCCCACCCCCACTGACCCCCACTTACACTTATTCTTTTTTATTAGTTAGTTAATTAATTCATCAATTAAAACTCATCATCATACCCCACCATACAAGTTTCCCAAACTCCCTCCACATCAAATTGGCCAAATTGTTCATAGCAGATTTCACAGAGTTTTCTTTGGTCGGTTCCTGCTGGCTAGACTTTACTAAGCACACTTGGAGCTTCTTGACCTGTCCAAGTTGGGCCAGTTTGATTTCCACTAAAGACATCCAATGATGGAAGGAATTAAAGTTTAATTAAAATTGAAGTTCTTCTCCTAATTGGAGCGTTGTCTCTTCTATTATATTCGACGGAGGAAATTCAATGCCGCGAAAGTTAAATTCCCGCAAATCATTCATTCCATTACTTGTCAAATTGATGGGAATCATTCCTTTCTCCTTGATTTATTTTGTTCATGTCCAGACAGCGAGAGTTTTAGTTGACAAGACGAAAGAAAAGGCGGAGAGCTAATTAGTATTTTAATTAAGGTAAGTCTCAACTAACTAACCCGTCTCCGGCCCAGCCATAATCCGGCATCACTTACGTTACGTGATCCAACCTTACCGTCGTTTTTTTTTAAAGTTGGATTTTTTTTTAATTACAGAAGGATCATGTCACACGGTTGTGGAGGTTGCTGTAATGGGGATCACACGCATATGGATGACAGTCCTGAAATGGGGGTCGAGTACTCTCTCTACACGAAAATTGACAAGGAGAACTTGACATGTTTGAATGAGCGCGAGGATGGATCTGGCAAGGATATTTTCAAACCATGGGAAGAGCGACTCAACATGAACAAGGTCAGGTCACGTCTCATTCTAAACTTTCCACTTACGTATACATTACAACTTTACGTTAAACTTGCCAAGGGATTTACTAGTTGCATTTAAGTTATAAAATTTCCTTTGGGCATGCTCTGTAGGTAGTGGAGAGTGACGTAGATGAGGAGCTTCTATTCAACATTCCGTAAGTTTTACTCCAACATCACACATACATATTTAGTAGGCATAATAGGTAAGGAATTGTGTAATTTGTAATTGTAAATCCATGTCTCCACTTCTCTTGTACTACTAGATTTACTGGGAATGTTAAATTAAAGGGGATCATTATCGTGGCTCCTGATGATGACAGTCATCCACATCGGATGAGGCTGTGAGTCATGAGATTCGGGAATCCAATTACTCCTACACCAAAGACCACTGAAAGATATTAATTCCTTTCCTCACTTGTCTCCTCAGATTTAAAAATCAACCGAATATGACATTTGATGATGCACGGGGAGAAGCGGTGCAAGAGTATGAGGTCTGGCAATTACTATAATTGTAATTTTTAGTTTGAAATTATATAATTATTTTGCGATCTTTTAGCTCCATTCTGATCCCACTGGTTTACTCGAATATCCTACCAAGTAAGTCTCTGAATTTCCCAAAGGAATCCAACATTTTTGAATGAAATTGAATGAGGAGGAGGAGGAATAGGTTAGTTCAAGGGATTCAATGACGTTTGACGTGTTCTGTAGACCTGTGGCCTTTTCGTCTGTCCATCACCTTACAATTCATTTCCCTACCAATTTTGGGACCCCAACTACCCAAATCTGCTACATTGGACTCCGGGGAGAGTGGACTCCGCCCCAACGTCAGGAAATCACGATTGCCAATTATGAGCTCCGTCCGAATTTGGCTGATCACCCAAACAGGATTTGGGATCAAGTCTTTCACGAGGTTCAGTAAAAGTGAAATGTTAATTGAATTACTATTCTTAACAATCCCATTTCAATTCTGCCTTTACTAAAATCATATTCATTATTATGTTTATAGAAAAGTTAAGATTTTACTTGAATTCATTAAAGTTTGAGTCTCCGGATATCTTCATTACGGAAATCCGTGCGGAGGGTTAGGACTTGTCGGACTTCGGCGGGGGTTAGTCGCCAAGTCACAGGGCCTTTTCCCCAATAGTCTGAAATCTCGCTCACTTTCTCCAGTGCCAACAGAATCGTCATTTGCGTCAACCTGGAAAACTTGTCCCGAATGGTCCAACTCGTAGAACTTGTGAGGTAGCCAATCAGAATCCGGAGTTCCTTATCAAACTGCAATCCACCAATCTAAGCAAGAAAATGGGAACAAGTTTTAGTTAAAAGTTGACACATCTTTGGGCCAGGCATTTCGAATTTTCCAAACAAAGTACTAAAAAAGTATTTGATTTTGGTCTTACCCGATTGAATCTGACTTTGAGTAGAACCTTTTCAATCTGCAATGAGATTTCAGTGGTGACCATTCCAATGAAAGATTCAAAACTGGTAGGAGAGAGACAGGATTTGAAGGATTGGAGAAAAGTATCCAAATCAGAAATGAAAGTTTGCATCGGGAGACTCTCCTCCTGGAATTCATCATCACTCAACTCGTAGGACGTGCGCTAAAGTCAATCACCCCACCCATCAAAGGAAAAAAAATATAAGGTTGTGGAAACAATCATCTTTTGAAAGAGTTAGTTAGCTTTTCTTTAAACTTACGGCATGGATGAATCTGTCGAGCCACGGTTTGACCCTTGGCTTCACAGCGCTGGACCTCAACTGTGAGAATCCAAATTCGGAAACTGACTTGAGTCGAATGTTGACTGAGCCCAGTCCAGAGAGTGAGTTTTTAATTTTCTCCTTGTCGTAGGAAGTCAAGTTTTGTCCGATGGCCTCATTGATGGAGCTCTCGAGGGAGGACTTGAGGGAAGTGACATACTCCATGGACGTGTCCGTATTGTTGAGGTAGGCCACAAACTGAGTCCGATTACTCTCCAGGTCGGATCCCTGCAATTTCCCAGACTGGATGGAACTCTGGATAAAATTGTACGTCTGCGTAAGGTCCAAATATCCCGAAGGGAATCCAGCTCTCAACTGGGCCAATAACAAATCCGCAAAATCCGATTCCAGTATTCCGCATGCATTGTTGATGACGGCACAAATCCCATCCACGCTCTGACTCCCCAGGCTCCGTTTGATACATTTTTTGACAATGAAAAAGACGTCATCCGTCATGCTGGAGACGACAAAGGACTCTGTCCCCGAACCATCCACGAGCGTATCCATTTCAACAGCCTTCTGTACACTTTGGGCCATGAAATACTGTTCCAGTAGAATGTACTCCCCCAGGAGTACTTGCATTGTCCGAAAGGTTTCACCCGTTTTAAGGAGACGATCCAAGCTACCCAGTTTCTCAACTTTCTCTCCCTCATCCGTCACGGACACTTCCAAATCATTCTAAAATTTATTATAGGGAAAAAAAAGATAAAATAAAAAACAAGGGGAATTAAGTTTGTGTTAGCGTTGGCGTGACTTACGACAACTCTCCTCCGAACAAACCGAGAGTACAATTCCGTCCGAGCATTGAGGAGTGTGAGTTCACTTAGAATCAAATCCAATTCCTTGGGGTTCAATTTCACGGACTCTGTTTTAGAATTCATAAAGGATGAGACGAGAGAAACCTTTCGATTAAAGTCTCGATGCTTCCGAAATTCTTCAATTATCAAGCCAGACTGGACGTCACATTCCTTTTGTAAAGACTCCATCACGGTTAACATTCGACCTGGACCTGTTTAGACAGACGAAAAACATTAAAACCTTTTCCTTTTCACCGTAAGTACCTCAGGGCATCGAGGTGGGATCAAAAATTATGCGTCAATATGTCATACCGTAGTAAGTTTCCACCAAGGGTTGATGTATTTCAACAATCCGGGCAATCCCTTCGAATAGAAGCGTGAGCGTATCGGCGTAAATGACGCTGGCCCTCTTGTCACTCTCTCGGGTCAGGCGAGAGCCATTCAAGTTCTTTTGACACGTCTCACGAAGCTGCAGAAACGGAATCCATTCATGAGTGACGGAACTCACTGCTGAGTTTGGAGTAAGAGGTGCGAATCAAGGGTTATACCTTTGAGGATAGGAAATTCGTAAACCGTTGTAACCCTTGGTCATGCATGTTGATTAATGGGAAAATTTTAAAGAATCGCTCCACGGAAGCCAAATCCTCATCCTTCACAGCCTCATCGAATTTAAAAGTGACAACCTTCTTCAAACGATCCTCTGCCTCGTGGAGTTTATGAAAGGACGCATCCAATGTTCTCCCTATTCAGATAACATACACATTTGACATTATTTTAAAGTTAAAAACAACTGTACGTGTTTTTTTCCTGTGGAATTCAAAATTACCCTCAGAATCATTCCGCGCCGTGTGTTTCAAGACAGCTTCGTCCATTGTCAAAAAACGGTGGACGTGAGCGGCAGCCTGTTCATAATCCTCATTCTGCATGGCCGTGGCCACGCCCTCACTACACTGTTGTAAATCCAGTAAATCGTTCACACGTTGTTGACATTCCGAGACACGACTCTGCAAAGGGGATGAACAAAACAGACGCTCACGAAGACCCATTCGGTAGGTAGATAATCAATTAGTCAAATGCATATATTGTGCAGTGTTTACCTTGGCCTTGTCCAGTTGCCTCACTTTGGCACTCACGTCCTCAGCAAGGACGGCCGTACTCTGAATCACTTCCGCAAATCTTTCTGCGTCCACCTCAATTGGTTTCAAATTCCCAAGTTTCTTGGTAACCGTTCGGAGTTGTGCTTCTAGGGAGTTCCGTTCCTTGAGGATCTCTTCAATCCTCTTGCTGCAGGCTTCCTGGATATCAATTGACTCGATTAATTCAAGAATACCAATTATTAATTTCTCCTTTCATTCCACCTCAATTCATTATTGATGACGAGTAAAATAAGAATTAAATTAGCAAACCAACCTCCCTTGCAGAAATCTCGAGTTCCAGACCATCAATGTCCGCTAGATCTCTGAGGTTGGAGATGTCAATGCCATGGACAGGCGGAGGTGGTATTGATTCCATCTTGGTCTGCGGTACTTGCTTTGGTCAAGCAAAAGCTCAATTAATTCAAAAAAATTTAAACATCATCATCAGCTGTCAGAATTTCTAACCTAATTTCCCTCTCATAATTTTCATTTCCCTCCTTCTTGGCGGGATTTTTATGTTGTAAATTTTCTTCAGGGTTTCCTGGCCTG
>Ga0194135_10002141_pt1 | contig 11948 bp, 6 predicted proteins | sample LitLau_LLRF_2013_FD_134024 | JGI IMG/M metagenome (GOLD analysis project Ga0194135, IMG submission 134024) | Freshwater sediment microbial communities in response to fracking from North America - Little Laurel Run_MetaG_LLRF_2013 (version 2) | ecosystem: Environmental > Aquatic > Freshwater >... | reverse complement strand
CCACCACCACCGCCGTGTAAAGCGTAATTTAAATAAATTAGAGCCGAAATACTGACAATAGTAAATCGTTCCAAACTAGGCTCATCATTTTTGTCTAAAGTTACTTGGGATTTGATGGTGATTTGGTTTGGGCTGGTTACAAATATTATTATTTTGGGTTGGAAAGATTATAGAGTTGATTTCCTCTGGAGCTTGTCTTTGTCGTATCTGCAGAACACCCGGGTTTCCGTCTTCTGTGATTGAGACTGTTCGGAAGATTAAGAAGAGGAAAAGATTTTTCATCCAAGCTATGTGAATGTGGGAGAGGGAAGAAGGCAGAAGGTGACTTATTACGTGTTTTAAATAAGCAATCTTTTCCTATCCAAACAGAAATTTGTACTCTTCATTTCGGTCTTTCATTTCATGTCGTCTGTAGTAGTGGGAAGTGGTGGTCTTGTAGGGAGAAAAGAAACTCCTTTTTCCTGTGACGAAAATAAAGAAAGCACACCAGGACGACGAAGAAAGAAGGGACTCGGGAAGAATAGGTTTTTGAATGGGAATGACACTTTTAATTGTTTCTTGTTTCTGGTCTTTGGGATTTGAGACCGACGGGATGGCGTCTCCCGTCCTGTTAGTTTTGTTGTGGGATTATCTATTGCTCATTGCAAATTAATCAGGGAACAGGGAAGGAAGATGTCCCGGTCTTTCTATGATTCCCAACTAATTCCCTTCTCGTCCTCTCACAGATGTAATAGTAAATTAAAGGAATGTTGTTTTGTTTGGATTGTGAGTTAAACTGAATTTTAATTGACTTGAGGGAGGGAGAAGGGGAATTGGTTTTAAGTGGAGGAGCTACTGACACTGCACTGGCCGGCCGGCCGGAGAGCCCAGGAGACCGGCAGGGAAGGGAGAAAATGACAAACTCGTTTTCAGTTTGATTTAGTAACTGAATCTATTATGAAATGATTATGAATTACGTCTATAAATTGGACGTTTCCCTTCTTTTTCCCAGTTCTCACTGACAGGGGATGAATAAATCAGTCTCTCGTAATTTGGAAGACAAGGAAAATGAAATTTGGGATTGTGGAATCTCCCTTCTTCCTTCCAGTTTAATTTGCAACAGGTGCTTGAGCGGAGTGTCAGGGAAGGAGTCCATCCCGGCGCTCTTGTCCTCCTCCTGGATCCCCGAACGATTTCCTATAATTTCGTTTTGATTAGGATATTTTAATTACAAGTATTAACACACAGCCCCCAGGAAAGTCGAATTACAGAACAATGAAATGAGAAAACGTTCCTGCAGCATCATCCTTGATCCTTCCCAGGGCTCCCTCCCTCCGACACGAGGTTCCTTTGTTGGAAGAGGGGGAAGTTGATTTGGCAGGAGAGGAAGATGTGGTCGGAGCAGGAATGGGTTTTTGGTATTTTCAATTATTGATGGGTTCATTGTATTCGTGCCCGGATCTCCTTCACCTGGATTTGCTATTAGTGGTGGGATTGGCTGGTGTCGTCTTCTCCTCCTGGAGGATTAAGGCAGGCGAGACTCTCCATATTAAATTCCCACTGATTTGACTCGTGGAATTGGAAGATTGACGGTTCATTTCTGAATCCTCCGAACAAACTTTATCATCATCATGAAGAATGAGAGGAGAGTTAAATCGGAGGAATAATACATGATCACTTTTCTCATCTCTCTCTTTCTCTCTTCCAAACAACGTCGGAGATCGACAGGAGAGGGGAAATGCAAAGGGGAGGAGATCACTTTCATCATCATCGCAGTCTGACTCTTTTGATTTTTTTTTTAAATAAAAAAAAATCAAGAAAATCCCAGACAGACGGACGTAGCTCTGAGGAAAAATGTCGTGCAAAGGGCAACGTTTTAGGTGTTGCAAAAACCATTTAAAAAAATCTAAAGTCTAAGTTTCCACTAATTGCATCATTATCTATCAGCGTATTAGGCGGGGTTAGATAGAAGGATTTCTGGAGGATTTGGGTGACGATGAGATTTGGGCCTGATAAGGTCTCCTCTCTGAATAAATGTGTATAAATTGGTTTTCGTTGTCATTGTCAATTGTCATTTGCTCAAGATAGGAAATTATTGGGCAACTTTTCCCTTCTGCTGCTCTCTACCTCTCTTATTATACTTTTTTTTTATAACTTGGATTTTTCTCTCTCTCTCTCTCCAGCCGAAAGTAAAGTGGAGTGAGGAGTAGATGAAGGTGTTTTGGAAGGAAGGGCCCTGATGCGGATAAAATTATTTATGTATGCGTACTGCTTCTAAAAACCTCGATCTCTACTTGGAGCGAGTGGAGTGTGGCAAGAGCTGGAATAAGAATAATATATTTGGGCTCACGACAGGGCTTAGGAACGGCAGGAGCGGTTCTTCATCTTCGCTCTTGCTGATGCTGATGCTGCTGGTCTCCCGTGAAATGTAGCCGCTGCTGCTCCTGGAAAAGGTGTTTGGAGGAGGTTGGAGGAATTACTTGCATCACATCCCCAGCATCATCTAATGAATAATGTCATTTTATGCTCCTTCTCCTCTGCTGCTGCTGCTGATGGGAAACAAGGGATGCGGGTGCGGGAGCTAGTGGACAGGTGAACCTGTTTTTGGTGGTGGTGGGAAGAACAGGAAGCCTTTCCCATCTCCACCACCCTTATCTGGACAAAGCGCTAATCTTATTCCGATCTGTTGTTGGTGCTATTGTTGATGGAAACACTCCTTTGCTAATAATCAAATTTAAATTGGATAACATGGAAATTCTCGAATCAGAAAAAACAATGGGATGCGTTCTCTTTCTTCTCCGTCCGAGATGATGAAACTGATGAGATGAGTAGAGTAGGAAGGAAGCTCGTTAGTAATTTATTTAAAGTGTCGGTTCTTGCCCACTTCCATATCGACTCTTGTCATCTTCAAAGTAGGCGTTTGGCTTCGGTCTGATACGATAATCGCTAATACGGAAGACGTGGGACGACCATGAGAGTGCATTGGATGTATGGGGATGGATGCGGCTGGAATGTCTTAAAAAAACTTGGATGCAGCAGGGGAGGAGTAGAATAGAAAGCTGTGAAGCTGAGCGCTTCGCTCTTGATTTTCGTCCAAGTGAGCCTTCTTCACTTTTATTCTTGTTAATAATACAAAGACCTTCTGTTAAATGTCTGTTGATTCATTTTTTGCTTCATCTTTATACCTGAAAGGAAATTGAAGAGCATCTCTTCTGCTTTAACTTTGCCTCCTTCTCCATCCTCACTAGCTGAGAGCGCGTCCATCTCCATGAATTTTTTTCTTCCTCTCTCGAGAGCATCTTCTGAGGAGGATGCGAATGCATCAACGCAACATCTCCCCACTACAAGGCTGGAATGATGCAGTTTAGCTGAGCTCACGATTTATGCCTGGGTCGGTCGTGGTCCTCCTGGTAATTCCCGTCAGTTGTTAGTTAGTAGTAGGCTGGATGCCTTGGGTAAGCCTTGGGAGTTTGGAAGAAGGAAGATTTTTGGTCTGGCTGGCTGACAGGTTCCGGAGAGAGAGAGCCCTTGGGCCTTCTTGTCAAATTAAAATGGAAAAGTATGTTTGGGATTCTCATCTCCTGCATTTATAAGATTATGATTCAAGAAGCCAACCGAAGAGGAGGATTTGGAGGGTTAATGAAAGGCAGTCAGCCCATTAAAATTAACTAAAGGAGGATGAGTGCGGGAGCAGGAGCGGTCTTGGTTTGACGAAGCGTAACGATGGAGAGTTAGGGGGGAATGATGATGTGCGGAATTGTAAACTTATGATGATTATGACGTGTGGAGTGGGAATCATGATGATCCGGTAATTGAGGCTGAGCAGGTTAACATTTTCTAATTATAAACTCCGCAGCGTCATGTATAATTATCTCCTGATCCACCGAGAAACAGAAGGCGGAGGAGGTGGGGTGGGGTGGGAGACAGATGGAAAACCAATCCTTTCTTGCGGTTTTTGACCGTAGTGTGTGTCTTTTGTGTGGGTGACTCGACACTCGTTGAGAGTCTTTGTATTCATGACCTCACAGTCACCCAGCACCCGCACCTGTCGGTCAGGCCCAAGCATTTCCGCCCGGGTTAGGAGAGTCAATATCTTATTAGGCCTAATTGAGCCTTGTTTCCAACCATTGTTATATTCTCAGAGGTTCCTTTCCCATCAACTCCCGCCCTTTGAATTATGCAGATGAATATTAATTATTACAGATTTCTTTTCTTACTCTTTTGCAGCCAAGTCTCTTGAAGGCGTTCCACATCCGTCGGCTATCAACATGGGCTACCTCATGCCCTATCCTTATCCCAATGGGTCACCACTCGGGTCAATGGTAAGCAAGACAATCTTCATTTCACTCTTTTTAGCTACCAGACAAATATTGTCATCAGCATCATACGGCGGAACAAACTTGATGCTCTCAAAATGTGTCAAAGGAAAGAAATACCTGATCTTTATATTTTGTTCAGGTTTGCACTAAAAAGTTTTGTGCAAAGTTTTAAACGGATGAAAGGTCAGTAATGTCTGCGATGAGGATGAGACTAGTGTTGTGCCACAATGCTTCAGAGGAGTAGGAATGCTTTCCTTGTCTTTTTGTGTAGTGTTATTGGTCGCTTTCCTACTGTGATCTTTGGATTTAAAAAAAGGTGGAGTGGAAAATGGAGGTATGTTTTTGTAATAAATAAAATAACAATCCCTGTACACATTATTATTCTGGACATGAGGGATTCCTATGATGAAAAATTGTTTCGTAATATTACGGAACCTGGTTTTTCTGTATCTTTTTTCTCTTTTGGTTTTTGGTTTGGTAATTATGGGCCTACCTTTACACATCCCATCCATGTTATTACTGAAAGGGTACTTTGGTTGAGGGGTAGGAGAACTCGGCTGGAGAAGGTTATAAGGGATTCGAAGAAAACGCACCACCACCAGCATAGCAGCCTCGTCATCATTGCATTGGAGAGCCAGGATTTCTTGAGGAGGAGAGGCATTTATTTACCTAATGTAATTTCTGTAACGAGGTTCTCTCCCTTCATCTTTTTCAAAACGAGGTGGGACGGGGAAATAGGGCCTTGAAGTCCCTCTCCTCGGTAGACTTCGGATCGGAAGATGTGAGTAAGGGGAAAGATGGGCTTGGAAGTGAGGGAAATGGAATGGGATTCCACCGGCGGCGATGGGATGCGGAGGAGGCTTCAGGGAGAAAGGGAAAAGGAACCTGCCCAAATTACAGCCCGAGTCAACCGATTAACAGCCTCTGAGTGTGAACTTCAACAAGATCATCTTCCTTCAGTTTGCCGACTCTCCTTTTATTTTATTTTATACACTTGACTCCTCATCTCGCGCACTTTCTCCACGGTACTAAAATTACTTTCACTTTACGCTCACTCACTCGTTAGGCAGGGCTTGGGCCAAGGATTTCCTTTCAATTTTTATGTACACTTCCTGCATCGAGAATAATTGGAGATTCGAGACGTAGAAACGAGACCCGGACAGGGTAAAGTCAAGGAAAGATGAAGAAGAGTGAGCAGCGTCTTTGAAGTTGAAGATTCCCTTTCTTTTTCCCTTCTTCTTCGTTTTGCTTATTGTGATTGTACTGCTCCTCGGCCTGGAGGCAAAGTATTTCATGTTGTGTACTTTGTTCAGCTTCTCTCGGTAATGTTCCCTTGTTTTGGTCGTGTCGGGGTCCGCCGTGGTGCACGGATCGAGTCCACAACTGTGAGCCAAGAGGGATGTGTTTAGGAGCCATTACTACAGAAGGAAGGAGCGATTTATTTATTTTCATTTCCAATCCATGGTTTCTAAAATGTAAAACGGAAAAGGCTGAGGGAGAAGGGTGGAAATATTGGAAATCTTGGGAAGTTAAATACAACAGAAGCGAATGATGTTGTTTCTTACCCTAGCGTCCTCAACTGCGGAGTTACCCGGTCTCGGCGTGTTATGCTCCATTGCCGTTTTACTGGGTAAGCTGGCCCTACCCGTCGAAATTTGTGGAGATCCAAACTTCACCATCTGAGTCCATCTTGCTTCCATGAAGGATTATTTGGGGTTTCGAAACCTTTAACGCAACAATGGTCATGGGAATATATTATTCCTTTCGAAGATCGGGGAACTCCTTTCACGCGTTGAAATGAGCGGGTCTGCGAAACGGGAAAGGTCAAGGAGGTGACGTGCAGAATATTGGAGTTTGTTTTGTTGGGAAAGTGCGGGTTAGTGGAAGGGTTACGAAAGTTAAGGATGTGCTCGTCAGTCAAGGGAAGGAAGTCAGACGTCATTAGATTTGGAGGAACTTATGAGATCTTATCAGGGAGAGTGACACAGAAGTCAGGGAATTCGCGAAATCCCGGCGGAGGAGAGTTTGATGATAGGTAAATTGCACAAATCATAAAGGATTTTCCCGATAGTCATCCCGTGATTTCATTCATTTGTATTTATTTGAAATATCAACTTGCCCTAGTCAAGACACCTGAAGGTACCAAAATACATTGCATCCTGTGATTTCAAAATCAAAACCATCAGAATAGGGGTTTGTTACAAACAGGTCATCAGAGGCAGGAGGTTAGAAGAACGTCGTCCTGGTTTGGGATGTTTTTAGCGCTAAACTTTATTTCCCAAATCTCGGGTATCGCGTTCCGTGTTTGATTTCTTGGAAATTATTCTTGTTTTTTAACATAAGGGGATTGGATGGTTAGCCGGTGACTGGTCGCTGCTCTACTGCTGTTGCCCCAGATTTGGTCTTTTTCCCGCACCGTTTACCAAGGGATTAAGATTAGAAATTATTTGGAAGAGTAATCATATAGTTTCCCACTTATCATCACTCCAAGGGGACATTGATTTGTCAAAAGACTGGGTTATATAACAACGGAAAAGGCTTATCAATTTAAACTTTTGATCTTAGGAATAACCGTGAAGAGCAGACGGACGCGCACTCACTCCCTGAAAATGAATTGAAAGAATTCCAGAGTGACAGGGAACGACTTTCTCCAAAATTACTTTAGATTTTTTAACCAAAATAATTAGGAGATGGCAGCCAGCCATCCAATTTCCGAATCCTAGTTGGTTCAAAATTGCATGAAGCCATAAAATGGAACATGGGAAAAACTAATTCTGTTTCGTATTTCGTACATCGTATTCTCAAATTATGCAAAGATTCTTTGGTGTTAATAAAGTAGAGGTGAAGTCCTCTGGCATCCCCATTGCTCATGGTGGTAAAAAGGAAGAGAGAAAAATGTACAGGATGCTGCTGCAGATGCTGCTAAAAGTTGGAGTAGTGGGAGTCTAATTTGCAGGAAATGAAAAAGCAAGATTTTGTTAACATTCATTATGAGAGTCGAGTCAGTGTCGGGGTTTATTAAAAACGGGCGTGGGTTGGATGTGATTTAAATTTCAATCTTGGAGAGTGGTATGCAAGTGTCAGCAGGAGAGTCAGTGTAGCCTAGGAAATTAAAACCTAATCGATTGGAGACAATTTGGTGGGCGGATAGAAAGTCAAGAGGCACACGCAGGAGAGAAGACGAGTTCCTCCACTTCACTTCCGCTTTTCCTTGTCTCCCCTGATTTATTTTTGGGATTTTTATGATCCACTTCATATCCCTTTTCTTGAGTTCTCCTTGTGCGGATCAACGAATCAGCGGATCCCCCTCCTAATTTCATCTCGCATCTTCTCCAAGTTGTACCCAGTCTATCACGTTCATATTACTTTGCAAATTTTGGTGAGTCGGGAATCCTAAAAATGAAATGGCATTAAATAGGATCGAGAACAATACTGTGGGTTGTTGATAAGAAGGCCGAAAATTGGAGAATAGCGCATACACAGTCGGGCGGAGGGTATTGTAATTTTGTATTGTTAAATAGAGAAGGGCCAGCAGCAGGACAAGTTATTTTGACTACTGCCTTGCATGTTGCCTTGCATGTGTATCTCAAGTCAACTCACACAGAAAAAAAAACTGTCACTTGCGATAAAATGTTACTTTGAGAGAGGTCTCATTCCCTACAAAAATTACCGATAAGGGAACAGGAAGCCACACGCGCATTTCTTCCTCTCCTACTTTTTTCACTCACTTTTATTTAATAGTCCATTTTTAAAACCTTTTGTTTCGTAGCGGTCGTAGTGGAGATTAAACGGAGACCAACACTGGGGTGCGGTGTGGGTACGCTAAAAAAATTTGCTTGGAAAGGGGTGAAAGTTCGGACGGCGGATGAAATGAGTGAATGCGGCGTCTAATTGAGGAGGGCACATATAGGAGTGGTGATCCGTTTTTGATGAGAGAATTGATTCTGTGAGAGTATGGGGAGGTTAATAATAATAAAGTCCATGATTTCCTTTTCATCTGATGAGGGATGAATTATGGAAAAGAGTGCTGGGCAGGTGAGGAGGGCGGGTAGGGAGGAAGAGATTTATCGGTTTCGGTTTCACTTCACTCCGTGTTTTCTCTAACCCTTCTTCTTACTTTATATAGTACTTCTTATATCCCTCAGTATGCCCCGTCTACCTCACCTCTCATTCATAAACCGCCCAGAAAATTTGCGTGACTTTCACTATCCAATTTGAGATCTATCACTTGACGAGTCCTCCTTGCACACTACTAACTCGGCCTCTCCGCACGGTGTTCATGCTTGTTATTATTGTTAAGCCCATTATAATAGGGACTGATGGGGAGGAGAGACTGAGTTAAGGGGAGTAGAGGGGTATCAATATCCTCATCATAACCGCCGCCGTGACAAGCCGGGGATTTTCTTCTTCTACAGATTTCTGATTTCATAAGCTATACACCTCTCCACGGTCGGTCGTGAGCCTCTTATTTTCCACGGTGGATATTTCAGTCCACCGTTTGTCCCTTCTGGAACTTCCAGCGCCCCAGCCAGCCTCCAGGGAGTTTGGAATGAATATAAACAGAGGGCCTTGTGCTTATTTTTCTACTTGCACTGTTTATGGTTATGCTCGCTCTGACTGACTCGAGTTAACACCTTGGTAATTCAAGATAAGGAGCCGGGAAATGCTTTGCGGTTCATGTTCTGCGGACTGAAAATCAGGGTTTTGCATGGTGAAGGTGATGATGAGGGCAAGCGGAGAAGCGGAAAGTGGAAGTTGGGCTATGCCTACTTGTACTTGCCTGCCTATTTCTTGCTAAGCTTAACGACTCCTTGACTAAATAACTGCATTTCCCATTTAAATTTCCATCAAGTCAATTTATGCTTTTATAAAGATGTTGAAAATGCTGAAACAGACGCTCCTGTGCCATGGTGCAGAGGCTGGAGAGAAGTTTCGTCGGGAAAGGAATTCCCCATACTTGGTGGAATGATTTGCTGACGAGAGATGTTTTGCACTTTCCAGGATCCAGGGATGAGGATAAATATGGAGATTAGATAGTAAACCACACGCTGAGTTTGGATTTGACAGAATATCATGACGGGTTAAAAATCCTGATGAGATGACAATAATCTTTATTGATGGGAAGTGCGGTGGTGGGGATGCGGATGGATGGTGTGATGGATGGAGGTCTCTTTATTTTAAACTCAAAAATTCATTTCCGTTTTTAGCAGCCTGTCCGCCAGACTTGAGCCGAGTCGAGTGTTTTGGAAATCTTCATCAGTTCGGAGCTGATGAAGATGAGTCTCCATAGCCCAATTTCAAAAGATTCGTTTACAGAATCTCAGTTGCAGTTTGGTTAGGACTCGAGGCGGGGACTATAAGGGTGATGAAGATGAAGCAGATTCCCTCAGAGGATGAATGAGAGTTTGATGGAATTAGCAGCTGAGCTCAATTGGCGTTTGAGAGTTTGATTGTTGGAGTTGGTAGTGTGGCGGAGTGTAAATAGACAACTAAACTCTTTGTTCTCGTCTTGTATAAAGAAGCCACATGGACGCGTCTTCTTTCCTATTATTATTATCATCTCTATTCTATTCCCCATGCACTCGGGAAGTAAATTCATCTTGATGGTTTCATTGGTTAGCCTGAGTAAATAGACAATCTCTCCTAAAGTGAATCCTCAACACCACCATCCCCACCAACTGCTGCTGCTGCTGCTCGATGGAAAATATGAGATCATCTATTGAAGAAACTGATTCTCTTGTAAAACTACTGTTTGACAATCCCCACATTTACTACATTACATTAATAATTTCCCACCATGGATGGGTCTCTCCTCACAAGGGAGAGTCAACAGTCGGATTTGTTTAAATTTTCTTTTTTTGTTGACCTTTCCAAGGCATACCACCGTTGTTGTCGGTGACCTCGAACTCGTTCCACTACTGGGGCCCATGGTCTATATAAGTAACATTATTATTGGACTTTGTGCTTGTTGCCCTTTCCTTCCTAATTGGAACCGACTTGAGAGATTCAGGAGTCCGGCAGGGCTTCTTCGGCGGAGTAGGCAGATGCGGTGGTGGTGTCTGGATGAGCAGTATTTACTAAAATCTTCTGGTTGTCAGTCTCTCAGTCATTTGGAGTAATTCCACGGCGTCTAAGGATGTCTGTTTAGCGTAGGAATTCCTCGAGTTCTTTCCTACAACTTGTTCTCCTTGTTCCCCTGATCATGGGGGAGGATGGGAGGAGTACTTGAAGTACCTGAGCCTCAAGGAACCTAACAAGACTCTCCTCATCTCATCATCATGGAATTGGAATTATTATTAAGGGAGAGGAGCCTCGCCTCGTAGCTACTGACAGGAGAAGAGTGTTTGCCCAAGGGTCCTTGAGGCCTCTCCCTCGGCGCACAGAGACGAGGAGGGGCGGGGCGGGGGTGAGATCCCTGCCGCTGCTGGATCCCTCTACGGAAATCGGGCTCTTCTTCCTTTGTTCACCTGTCGCCCAGGCATGGCCAGGAGGGTAGTGGACCTTTTCCTTTGTTATCCCTACCTTACATTACGTGATATTTAGGGGTTCAAAGTAGAAAATCCCATCACAGAAAGTGGATGAATGGAATGCGTCGGGAGAGAGTAAATGATTCGGAATGTATGTTCCATAGAGTCTGGTTCAGTCCTGAGTCCTCAAATCAAAATGTTAATCAAAGAATACGTTACCTGTGTAATAACACCCGGCTGGGAATTGATGCACATTGAAAGAAAATGTTGAGAGATTTTGAGGAAATGGATTTCGCATTTCGGTTTTGGTGGTTTTTGTTTTGTACTCATTCATATTTAGACTGATGATGAGGTTGGTAAGAAAGGAGGAAGGAAGGCAAAGGACCCATGCCAAAGGGTCCCCTTTTGACAGTTTCCCCATACCCAGCCTCTAACCTGTCAGTGAAATTAGACTTTGTTCCTCTTCATCATTCATAGCCTGTGTGCAAGGCGAGGGGAGGGGATTTGGGTCGAGGGCTATGAAGGTCCTTAGCGAAATATTTTCTCGCATCATCGTGTATGGATGTTTTCGTAGAAGTGGATTGAAGGGCCATTTCCCCAAGTGACATGCGGATAAGGGTGGACCGCCAGGATTTCGGTTTCGGCCTGTTTTTCGTGCTATTTATTATTATCAGAGGAGGTGGAGAGGCGGATGATGGACAGGACAAGAGTCAATCAGGGAAAGCGATGCAATGTAACGCTGCCGCTGCCTCCTGCTCTAGAGAAATAAACAAACGGCACGAGACACAATTGAGTTTGAGTACATGGAAGTCTTTGTGTCCGGAAAACATGCAAGCAAACCCTCCCCCGCCCGTCTAATCTCCGCCATATAAATTGGAATAAAACTTTAACTCGCCTCATGATTTATTGGATATTAAACATAGGAATTGCATTTTCTGCCGAAAAATTGGTCCTTGTCGGGTAAAGAGGAAAATTAAGGCTAAAGAGTCACGCCATCCTAGTCCTCTTTTTTCATCACATTATATCACGCTGGATTTCAAACTATAGTTACATTTATACGTCGGGACTGAGAGGTTAATTTCTGGCAGTTTTCTTTCGTTTTTCCTTTCAAGTTCGTGTGTAGTTGATAATAGTAGAAATAGTTTTCTTCAGTTTCAGTTTACGTTTTCTTGGGGTGGAACAT
>Ga0194135_10002140_pt1 | contig 11951 bp, 11 predicted proteins | sample LitLau_LLRF_2013_FD_134024 | JGI IMG/M metagenome (GOLD analysis project Ga0194135, IMG submission 134024) | Freshwater sediment microbial communities in response to fracking from North America - Little Laurel Run_MetaG_LLRF_2013 (version 2) | ecosystem: Environmental > Aquatic > Freshwater >... | reverse complement strand
GTGTTATGGAAGACTCTTGGCTACTCAAAGTTGTCTGTAAGTCATTTCTTCCTCATTTCCCTGCAGAACTTTCCCCCTGGTGCGGGAGCACTCCGTTCTTACTATGGCTGTGCTGAATGGCGCCAAGGATTTTCCTTTTCTTTATCCACCACCGCTATTTTTCTTATATTTCATTTCTCTTGGTATTCTGTCCTCGTCATGACATGGAAAATGGGCCTCGTGTTCAACACGACTTTCATCCATAGAGTCAAAAGGCCCCCATTTTCCCCCAACACGATCTCAGGAGTGACTAGTAGCTAAGACATGATGATGGATTTCTATATAAGGATTTCCCCCTCAAATTCCACACCGTCATCCCAATGGTCTCCATCTCCAAGGCTGCGTGGTGGCCTATTTTAACTTGAGGCGTTTCAAACTAGGAGCCTAACGAACAGAGGATACAGAGAGAGTGAAAGTGAAAGCGCATGCAATGCGCACATAATACTCAAAAATTCACATGGCTTTACCAAATGAATCCGAACGGGATGGAATAACAATCTACTCGCCGAGGATAGAATAGACTTCTGGAGCAATAAATTCCTTTATTTTCATTTTAGGTTTTTACTATATTTCCTTTTTAGAAAAGGAGTAATTCCAAACTCATATTTATGTCTCCATACTCCCTCCATCGTTTTTTTTTCATTTAAAAATATTATTTTATGCGTATGATGTTTTTGCGTGTTTGGGAGTAGTTGGATCATCTCGGAGCTCGGCCTTGGTGAGGTGATTCGCGCAGCCCTTCACACGAATGCACCAAAGTGGGACTTTATTTATTATAAAAAAAAAATACTCAACAGATCCATAATGATTTCCCTATAATACTAAAACTATTTTGTGACATCTGTCTCGGCGGTGGTTGTACCGTTGGAGTTGGAGCCGAGGAGGGAATAAAAGTAGTAAAACGGGCCTGAATGAATGATGAATCAAATTACAAGTGTGGTTTAACACGACGGCTATTTTATGACTCTCCGCTTGAGCACCTTTCCAAAGGGAAAGTTATTTTACAGGAGACGTCGGACGCCCAGGTTTTTTTTTAGTTCGCTCTGGAATGGACTTTATGATTCCGGGTAAATCGATTTTGGTATAAAAATAACTCCTTCGCAACGGGATAAAAAACATCTCGACGTGTTATTGTGTCGTTGATAAGGGCCCATAATTCCTTTCACAGTCATTCAGTCAATGTTAGAAAGGACCCCTATTGGATCGACAGAAAATACCCACCACTGCGTAGCGGAGTAAATTATACTGGCGGACGATTAAAGTTAAAAACATTTTATAGCACAAGAGAATTGCTTGTTCCCATCAAGGTTTCCAATCTGAAAGTTTAGGAAATTTGTTTTGCATCGAATCCCAAATTGCTCCTTTCCTGCTGCAGAGAAGAAAAAACTCAGACTAAACTGGGAGCAATAATTTACGGTGTAAACTTTCCCCAACTTTTTACTTTCAACTTTCTAAACATGGAAGTTAAGTGCAGTGAAGGTGCCTCATTCTCCTCCAGGCAGGAAAAGTTTTCTAATGCACTCACGACTTTTTTTTTTCTTCCTCCATTGCACCTTGCAGGAATGAATAACTGATCGAATTTTAAAATACTCCCTTCGCCCACCTTAAATTAACTTTTTTTGGAGGTTAATGTAAATATCATACTCATTTTCAAATGTCATGCCTCCCTCCTCCTCCTCATCTTTCTGACGACGTGCGGGTATCCAAACTAATGAAAAGGAAAGTCAGTTTGAATTGAATCGATCGAGCTTAAATGCGAAGCCACTACGCCGGAATGCTAACCACGCCTCTTTGGTTTAAAAGGCAACATTATGAATTGGTGGCGGGGTGAGGGTCCGTGTAACCGCGGGTTTACCACAGAAATCCATTCCGATTCCAATACATTTGGGAAACGGTTATTTATAACCATTGCATGGCAAGTATATTCTCTTTTACTTGTACGGGACGGGACTAAAAGGAGTATCCTGAGAATACAAGGATTGAAACAGGAGACAGTAGTGAGAGTAGATGTTGTGTTATTACTATTCCCTTTATTTAATTCCTGACAGCTCCCATGTATTCATGTCATGTCCAAACAAAACCCACCAAAAACCATCAAAGAAATTGAATTTCCTTTACATCCAGATACTTCTCGTAGCGGTGCGGTTTAGTTTCTTCTTTTTTTTCTTCTTTTTTTTATCTTTGTTCGACGCTTTCTGTAAGCATTAAACTGTGTCTGATGAAAGGAGCGTTAAGGCGCTGCTCTGAATAGGATTTCTTTCTCTCCGGTGGTGCCGCATCTGGGGGTTTTGCAAAGAAATAATTAGTGGCGGAATTTGTAATTATTTTTTTGGCTTTAAGTCTTAAGTACAGCCTCTTTTCTGTTGCTCTCCAATTTTATCTCCGTGGAATTGATTTGAAGGGAAGAAAGTTCTTTGTTACAGAGGACATGTTCTTGATTAAATGCTTGGGGAAGATCTTTTTGTCAAGTCTCCCTTCTGGTGGTGGGGATGGAGTCGGGCGAATTGCTCGCTCGAGCCCCTTTCAACTCCTCACAATATCTGAGCCGCTTCCCCTTGCCTCCAGTTATAGTCTTTTGAAAATCCAATTTATAGAAAATCCACAAAGGTCCAGTTATAAAATAACAAAAGTAAATCCAATATTGCCTTCCCTGAGCGGCGGCGGTACTAGAAAGCTACGAGCTGGATTTGGATGTAACGCTCTAGCACACGCCTTCTCCTATATGCCCTCGTGAAAATATTTAAGGTCACAAAATTTAAGCCTGCCTCTTTGAACGTTTAAGGATAAAAGGAAATTGGAGGTTGGACTCTCTTCAGGTGAATTCCAGAAAGGGACCGTTGACATTGAATCGTTGGGAGTTGAATTTTGACAGAGAAAGTCCATGAATTCCTTTTGGTTAAGAATGGAATGAAATCCAATTCGGATTTTCAATCTAACGGTATAATGCCCGGAACTCTCCTTTTATTTCCTTATTCTTTATTTATTTAGATCTTGATGGAATCTGGGACGGAGTCAAACAATACCTATTCCTAAGCATATTCCTCTCCAGTTTCTCATCAAAGGAAGCATCTAACATCTCTTCCTTTCTCCTTTCAGACGCTCCAGTCCTGTCTCTCCGGATGGGGTCCTCTCTCAATCCGAATGATATAAAAGAAGGAGATGATGTCTACTTTGAATGTCTCATCAAAGCAAATCCACCGGTTCACAAGCTCTCCTGGTTTCATAACGTGCGTATAGAATCACGTCTCTTCTACTTTCTCCTGCTAATGTTCCCTTTCCCCCCGTCAAGCCTTTGTTGACGAGGCGTGCATCTTCCCCGCGGTCTGCGCTCTGCTCTGCGGATTTCCCATGTAAATCGACACGCGTCGTGTCGGGATGTTAAAATAACAAAGCGGTTCCTCCTCAGCTCATATGCTTTACCATCTCATTTCTTTTTGAGATTTTTTGACTACACTTTTGGAGAAAGTACGGTGTGTTAGACTCGCATGGAGGAACGGCAGTGAAAGTTGTCAATGGGAAACCGGATCGCGAAGCTAATCAAAATGATATCGGAATAATAAATCCTTGTTTTTATTTCATGTCCTTGTAGGGGGAACTCCTCTACCACAACCGCTCAGGAGGCGTGATTCTGAGTAACCAAAGTCTTGTCCTACAAAAGGTCAGTCGACCTTCCGGGGGTAACTACACCTGCAAGTCAACCAATCATCAAGGTGTGGGAGTGAGCAATCAGGTCCTGCTCGACATCATGTGTAAGTCTACAGTTTTTTCATTCAAATTTTAAGGGGTCCCAAAAATCTTGATCTAGTGTACCTCATCTCCATGATAAATCAGAAAATGGAAATTAGTTAAAGGGATATGATACGTGTAACGGTAAAAGGAAGAGGCATCCCTGGGTTTCGTCCATATTCGTAGAAAGGAGTTTGATGGGAAAACAAAGGCGGGGGATTTCGTTTGAAAGATGAGGTTTCTTTGAGAGTGAAAGTGGTTGATGAGAGAGTTGTTGATCCTCATTGTGTCCGTCGTATTCATCCTTTCCAGATGCTCCAACATGTCAGAGCGGGTTGTCAGGTGCAGACGAGACAACAACAGCCATAATTATAGCCGCTTCTCGGTCGGAAGTAGTGAATATAAGTTGTGAAATGAACGCTCTGCCGAACAATCTCAAGTTTCACTGGACTCATACCAACACTGTGGGTGAAAGCAGCGAGATTTCTCCCGAGATTTATTCTAGTTCCGCATCAAGAAGTTTACTCAAGTATTACGTAAGATCTGAAGAAGATTTTGGCACGTTGCTCTGCTGGGCCTCCAACTCCATTGGGACTGCGGAGAGGCCTTGCGTTTATCAATTAGTACCAGCAGGTAAGGACATTCCCACTACCCCACATCACTGGCAACATACACACACACCAACATTTTTCATTTTTTGACGTAACAAGCGGACAAGGCTAAATTCAATATTAGGGCACCCCCCACCCCTTCCCCAACAAAAAAAAGTATTTCAGGAAAGTCCGTATTATTTGGGGAGAATCCCACGCCAACTGCAGCAAGTTTCAACTTGTTCGACGATCCTTCCAGAAAGTGTCGCTAAAGATCATCGAGGGATTCCAGGGACGTTGGGTTGCTGAAGGAATGCTCCTCCAACTCGTGTCCCAACGTTCCCCTCCCAGTCCTTGGCTGAGAAATATTGCTTGCTCTGGTGTAGATTGGTCCTACCTCTCCTAAATCAACAAATAAAAGCGGAACCCAAAGTGTAGGGATTGAAAGGGAGAGAGAGTGGGATCATGGAGTGGAAGCGGAGGACAGAAATACTAAATATCCTCCGACGAGGGTCTTTTATCCCCCACTTTCTCTTCCTCATCTACTTTCTCCCGCACCCTCTCCTCGCTGCCTCTCATGTGTCTCCTCTCCGCTCTCCTGATAATATAAAGAGAAAGTGAGCATATTTCCCCTACTTTTCCTTTTCATTCCTCCCACATTCCCTTTTTACACCTCACTTTTACGACTTTCTGTACATCTCTTTCCCTCGCTTGACGAAATACGACAATCGTCAACTGAATCCTCCACGCTTCCTTAATCACTTAGATAAAGAGCCTATCTATCTCTAGTCTGTCGGTCTCTTGTCACTACCACACACTCGCTCTCTCTCTCCTATCCTCCCCTAACAACATTCTCCCACAAAAGACTCACGATGGCGGATATATTTCAGCACGGCGGGCCTCGAGATCTCTCCACCGCCGCCGCCGTCTGCCACACTCAAACTCTTTTTGGACACCTTTCCACACTAACTATCTCAATTCATTTTATTAGGCACGCGGAGCGGAAATCCTCCACACTTTTTTTTATTTCCCTTTTCAAATCATATTCCCTCAACCGGATTTAATATTTCAATTAAACCATCTCAGGCTCCCCGTCTATTATGCTCTCCTCAGCATCCGAGAGGAGGGCTGAGGTGTTGGGCATGAAAGAGAAATTGGGTAGGCAAAATATCCTCTCCCCACCCCACTCTCGAGGTTTCCATGCATCGCATCCTCGAAAAAGATATTTCTCAGAAAAGAAAATGAAACGCGAGTAGTTTTGAATGATGAGATTTTCCAGATACCATTAGTACGCCTCCAAAATGGTGTATGAAATCATTTTTTCTTCCTTTATATAAAAGTGTGCCTGGCCTAACTACTGCTCCTGGAAAGGTTTGAGTTCATCTATCTCAAGCACTTGTCCTAAGATGAGGTCCATAAAACTCCGTTCTCTCTCCTTTTCCTCCAAAACTTATCTCGTCCCAACATTTCTCTTGGACAGGGGAGGAAACTTTCTTCAAGTGCGGGGCGCGTTTTGTTCTTACGCCGGATTTCCACAGCGACCATTCCCTTGTCCTATTTATCTTAATAATCCAGCAGGGTTTTTAAAGTTTCAAGATTCCGTCTTTAAGCCCAACCTAATGAGAAGTTAGAGTGGAAGTCCAGAAAAGTTTGAGGAGAAAATGAAGAAAGTTATTGAAAATTAATGAAGTACTTGTCCCTCGTTGATGTTTTAGTGTGTAAGCTGCCATACTTTTTAGCTCGAGGACTTCCCACCGTCCGTGTCAGGTGTTAATCATTTCAGCACGCCCAGCTCACTAGGGTAAATCTAAAACCCGAATCCCACTTTCTATACAGCTAGAAAAAAAATACAAGGGGTCCCTGCACGACTCGACACTTTTCAGACGAACGGGAAGGAACGGATAGAGTGCAATGTGTTGGATTCCCCAATCTGAAACTCTGGTGTAATTCATTTCAGACGTTCCGCAGGCAGTTGAGAACTGCAGCATCAGCAATCGGACGAGTACCTCAGTGGAGATTATTTGCGAGGCGGGTTTTGATGGCGGCCTCCCACAAGTTTTCATTTTGGAAGCCTTTCAATCAACTCCCGCAGGTCGTCGGGGACTCCAGTTTAATATTTCCGCCGTCAGTCCAGCATTTACACTTTCCGGATTAGATGCGGATGGGATGTTTCATTTCAGGATTTACGCGGTGAACCGAAAGGGACGGAGTAGTCCGACGGTAATGGACGGAATAGCCCTACACTACCCCGCCATGCAATCTGGTAAGTGAGCAAGAATAGCTTTCCCTCTTAGTCCAACCTATACACTTCGATTCTGATAGGATAGAAAGTGAAAAAAAATACGGAGAGAGAGAGAGGATGGGGCTATGGGGGAAGGAAACATAATAACACGAAAAGAAATACGAAAAGGAAAGCCTTCTCCTTTGTCCACCTTTTTTCCCAATAACGGAGAAAGGTTTCCTCCATTTTGTGGAGAATGAAAACTAATGGTGACAATGGTGATTATTGGCCGTGTCTATTTTGTGTCACGATGCAATTTCAAGCAATTCCCGTTCCGTTTTTTTTTTACAGTGATCAAACAAGGGTAAAAGAGTCAGCTAGCAGGCCTTCGTTGGGGCACTCAAGCTCCATTGTAGCCACACCGCACATCCTGTTCCTAATATGTGGGTGGACAGAGACGCTTTGGAAAGTTGGAAAGGGGAGTTCTCGTCCTTATTGAACTAAACCGAGGTTTAAGTGTATGAGACCAATACAAACGGATGCAAGAATAACATTAGGAAGATTAAGAGTATGAGATGCATGGGATATGAGAACCTACATTTGATTCCCATTGAAAGTTAATTATAATTATTGGGAAAACCCAAGTTTACACGACGCTCTACCCGCTCCGGTTCTGCGGGATTCCCCACTTGTGGATTACATTCAATCACGGAAGTGCCATTCAGCCTCGCTCCCAGTTACTTGTTTACTAGCCCACATACCCCACTTACATTTTCCTCCAATTCCTTGCGCCCATGTAACATTGTTCCGAGATCCCATAAAACATTCATGCTCAACCTCTCCAAAAACAATGAAATTACAGGAGGCAATCCGTACATTTCCAGGAAAATACTCTCGAGATCCCCCCAAGTCTCCCACTCTTTGTAATCTTGTAAATTGAAGTTACGATTAGTTTTTGATTCTAATTGAAATCGAATTTTTATTCTTAGACCGGTAAATCCTATTCCTTTAGAATGTTTGATATGATCCGTTTTTCTTTCCTTTTGAGACAAACATTCTCCAATCCTAAAATACTTGGCGCCAAAAATACCAAAGAATTGGACCGGAAGTGAACAAAACCTAAAGTGCTTTGTGTAGGGTTCGTATCGAGAGACTGGAGCGGGAATTACGGGTAAATTTTAAAACCTTGTCACGTAATGCCTCTCCTGGGATATTTATAACTCAGTTTCTTGCTCAGTTAACATGACGTTGACACCATCAACTATTATTAAGCCTGACGTCCTTTATGGATTACACGTTAGGCGCAAGGTAAGGAGTATTTGACACACGACAGGGCCAGATTTCTTTTGTTCTGGGAATCTATTAAGTAAGTTCTTTGGTAAGTGGTTTCGTTCCGCACGGAATGGTATCATATTCCAAAGTTACGTTAATTCGTAAGCCTATATGGACACGTGAACCGGGGAATATGAGCACTGTCATGCATTTAGAGGGAAGGTAGGGTGGGAGTGCGTGTGGGTCAGGGAACAAATCTGTAGATCGTGAAGCATGCTTTAATTGAGCAGTTCTTGAAATTAATCAACCACGTCAGTTAATACCCCAGTCCCCACCTCCTCCGGTTAAGGTTGCTGGAGTATAATTTTAATTCTTTTAATTAATTCGTTTCAGCAAAAGCCCAGGAATTTCGGAAGACGACAATTGCGATCATTATCGGGGCCGTCTCGGCAGTGGCTGTCACTTTCTTTGCCATCCTTGCGTTCGTGGTTCACCGGAAGATGCATCCGATTGTTATGATTTCGGAAATGGATAAATCCTACCGACGCGGGTCACGGTGCTCATCAACTCAGGATGAGCTTTATCACAGTAATGGAAAGAATAAGCCGTCTGACGCCTTGATGGAAACCCATTTCACTCCCACTGCCGACTATGAAGATGATGGGGATCCGGATTTAATCCCTTCCTCTAAAAATGGTAAGCAAACAACTTTTGAGAACATCATCATCTCCCGGAGCGGGATGAGCCTTGGAATGGCGGCACTACTCCTCACTCTCTCCCACTTTCACCCGCCAAGACAAAAAATACCATTAAACCGTCATCGCTTGCGAATTTCTGTGTCGCTCATCCTAAATGCGGTGAAAGGAAGTTGAAGGATCCTTCCTTGGATTGGATTTAGGAAAAGTTGGAGAGTTAAGTTTGGGATCGTCAAAACTGTTTTATGCTACTTACAGTTTCAGCTTAACTTCCAGTAGGAGGAGGAGCAGTAGTGGAAGCAAGGAGGGAAAAAGTCGAAATGGGGGATAGAAACATATGAAACAATTTTTCTTACATTAGCTTCCTCTTCCGTCTGAGCTAATTATGATTGGCACAAAAAGTTATGGAAAAAGATTTGGAACTATTTCTCCTTCCTTTAATTTTTTCCGTGCCAAGAAGGCATTTGGACCGAAAAAGTTCGTTAAGATGAAAGAAAGCGTCTGCCTTTTACATTTTATTTCTTCCTGCTGTGATGGCGGAACTTTCCGTCCTCGGCGGCATTAGGCATAGCCAGCCACGGCACGGCCTGCCTCCCGTTCTCCCGCGTTCCTTTGGAATCCACATGCCCATCATCTAACTATACGTACATGGCATAATATTTAATGACCTGAAATTATACGCTTTATCCCCCCAAGAAGAGACAGCAATTAGCCAACTTTTTCTTCACCATCCTTCTCTGCTTTCTCCCCGAAACTCCGAGGGAACGGAGTTGAAAGGGTTTTTCATAAGCTCCGCCGACTGGGATTAGACTATGCCAGGGTTTTGTATGTCCTTATTTTAACATTTAAGTCATGGTGGAAAGGAAACTTAAAATGGATCTCCAGAACTAGGCCGTCCTTCAACATTAATTTGCTATGAGGAAGTAGAAGTAGGACCGCTTCTTAAAAGGAATAAAAAAAAACTATGAGAGCTGAGGAAAATATTTGGAAACTTGAAAGATTTTTTTTTATCATTTCACTACTATTTCTATTTCATAATATTTACTTACTACAAGACAGTTGGTAGAAAGTCCAATCTTGTTTTCTGCTGCCTCGCCCATACTTTAATACCTATATGTTTCTGTTTCAGTCAAAGCGGGTTCTGGAGCGGGGACAATGTACTCCCGCGTGAACAATGGTGAAATTAATCAACGCTACGGCCCCACCGCCACGGCGACCCCGCGTTCCACAATGTCTATGGATAAATTCCCTCCGCGGTCTTTGGATTCCGACGCCTCAATTACGGGGAGCCCTTTGGCACTGTCTAATTACGCTACGCTCAGGGGAACCAAACTTAACGGATTCAGTTTAAACGTAAGCTTTTCCTCTCCCTTTTGACAAAAGTTTTGTTTTTAGGATCCGCCGAGTGAAAAGTTCAAAATTAGCCTGTAGACTTTTCTCCTCCGCTGTATCCCCGCGGCCAGAGTTTATTTTCCTTCGTTTCCGCGACTCTTCCTCCATCATCAAAGGGAGATAATGATTTAGCTTTCCCTAAAATACTAGCCATTCATTCGACGTTCTTTCGTTTAGGTTTTCTATTTTATAAACATTAGGAACGTTTTGGGGGTTTGTTGGTTGACCAGCCGACCCAAAGTGTCGTCGCTTAATTATATGGAACATAATGGAGGCCAGTTTGGGAGTTGTGACTACAATCCCCATATAGTCCTTTCTAATTCTCAATTCCCATCTAATTCGGCCTCATTTCTCTTTTATAGCAGCAGCAGCACCAGAAACGGGAGACTCAGCAAATGATCGATGTGGACGCCTTTGGAAGTCTCCATGGGAAACCCAGTTCAATGGTAGTGAGTATTGACTCAAGATTAATTGGTCAGCAATTAGCATCTAGCCAACTACCGGAGAGCTGTGTGTAGTGAACGCCGGTAATAACTTAACGCTCGGTCGGTCGGTAGGCAACCGCCGTTCCCGAGGTCACTCTGGACTCACAACAGCATATCAGACGCAAATGAATATTTTTATCCTCCCGCACACCGGCAATGAAACACTGGGTGATGAGAATGCTAAATGTTCCTGAAAGTCTTCATACCCTTCCTGCTTTTCAGTACTCAGCAAAATGGACTCCTCTGTGCTCCTCACTTCCGAACGGTTCCCAACTGTCCCGGAATTCATTCCTCCAACCCTCCCGCAGCAAGCAGTACATACGAATGTGCTGTTTAAGGACTCCGCCGTGTTTGACTCCTCGCAATGAAGAAGGATTCAATGGATTTTATATTATACCCACAACATAAAATTGTACATTTTGTACTGGCTAAATATGGAGAGAGAGAAAGTAATTTCCAAGCATTTTTATTCAGCGACGCCGACTTTCTGTTACATTTTGTAGCTTTTGTTTCAACTGAGATGTGATTGCGCGTCTCTAATAGAGTGTATATTATTACCGACCCGCAGAAAAGAAGGCCCGCTAGAACGTGTCTTTTTCTTTCATTTCATTCTCCGAGCGGAGAGGAGCAAGAAAAGGTGTTGATGGAGGGAAAGTAAGTTAAAGTACTCCTCATCATCACTCCCTCCGTTCCAACTTTCTCCTTTCTTCTTACATCCTCCGGCAGACAGGGAAGAGGGAGAAGAATTATCAATGAGTTGGAAAGTGAATGAGAGAGAGAGGGCATTGGATATAAGTACCTTTTATTCTTATTGTGGTAACCGTAAAACAGACTCAATAAAAATGTATGGTACATAATCTAACCACCGGAGGATGAGGAATCCATACTAATGACTCTCTTCTTTATTCTCCACATCCCTACAACCTTTAATCAACTCAGAGTCGGCGGACCTTCCTTTCTTTCACTCGGACAGAAACCCAGGAAACGTTGGAAGGGATCAATGCAGCCTCTACCTCTGGCTCCCTGGATTTAATGAAAATAGAATTAGCTTCATGAAGAGCGTGAAGAAGGATTGGCATTCTTGGAAAACCTAATCAATTGAAGTAAAATGACCAGAGTAGCACAAGATCTAGTTTACTACATTTTCCTTAATCAGCATTTGTTTGACAAGGAGATTCATTAAAGCTTTTGAAGGGGAGCATTCGGGAGACGTGTTGCTACTAAATAATTTACAAAAGTCTTCTTTCTTTCTGGATAAAATTAAAGTTTTTTTTTAGCTTTTATAGAAGTGATGGTTGAAGGCTGATACGAATCCTCCTCAAGTATACGCATATAGGCATGTGGGATGTTGGAAGTGAGGAAAAAACGATTGTCGCAACCGTCGCGTGGCATTTGTATTTGGATTTGGTAAATCTAATGTAAGGACTCGCTCGTGGTTTTGAACGATGTAATTATGACAATGTTTGCTACGCATTAAATTTTCTTGTTATCCGTCTTGACTTTTAGGTGAATCCACATTTTGGTCTTGTTT
>Ga0194135_10002139_pt1 | contig 11957 bp, 17 predicted proteins | sample LitLau_LLRF_2013_FD_134024 | JGI IMG/M metagenome (GOLD analysis project Ga0194135, IMG submission 134024) | Freshwater sediment microbial communities in response to fracking from North America - Little Laurel Run_MetaG_LLRF_2013 (version 2) | ecosystem: Environmental > Aquatic > Freshwater >... | reverse complement strand
TATGGAACGAATGTTTGGGCCCAATGGCGAAAATCCTACAACATTCCAAGAAAACACGCGTCGTCGGCCCAGGCGACAGGCCACTGGTCCAACACTGAATCAAAATGAAATTGAAGTATTCCATTCCCAAGTGAAGCCAGTGGCACGGAAGACGGAGCCCAGCGATGTCTACATCCGAGTTTTTGGGACAACGGTCTACGCGACCAGCTTAACCTTTGACAATCTTCTCTCGTCCCCGAAGGGCCCGGCAGACCCCTACTTTTCGGAGCTCCTTGAGAGAGCACTCAAGGGGGAGGAAGTTGATTTCACGGAATCCTATCCACTCTACGGAGACGAGTTAATCATTCCTACCGTTTCCGGATTATCCCTTTGGATTCATAACGAGGGTGCTGCGGTCTTATCATTGAAGTACTCCCACTCCCTTTCTGAAGATTTTGTCACATTTAGCCCCAAGTTTAGGCCTGGGGTCTCCATTGCGAACAACATGAAGATGAGCATTGCCGGAGACATAATTGAGGCTGGGCTCCGGGCAGAGACGAAACTTGGAGCATCCACGGACATTGCTTTGACTGGGACCCTCTCGGTTTCAGATGATCACTATGGATACGAAATTCGAGTCGCAATGCCACCAACGGATGTCAAATTGGTCGATATCTCCAATGAGCTCTTTTGGACTCTTCAAACGCGGCACGCCGACTATGACTTGAAGCAAAGGATGAAGACGCTTCACCCACCCATGATGGATACTGGAAAAAAATGTGCTAAATACTTGCCAATCATCACATCCATCAAGGCTTGCGTCCAAGCTCAACTCCCGCCATTATCGGGGAGGAGCTTCCCAAGTTTTCCACTTTCAGGGCCAGGCTTTGGGACCTTTGAACTGAGTCCGCCTGCTGGTGCAAAGGAATTAGTTGTCAAGTTTAAAGTTACGAAACCAGGTGGGTAATTGAGTTAAGAGTGTTGTAGTCTTCTTAGGAAAGACGTGGATTCATTTGCATTATTCTTAATTTTCCTCATACAATTAGATTCGGATGGAAAGGAAAAGATTCTCTCGGTTGAGGTTGACGCTCCTGGTTCTACGGAAAATATAAAAACGGCCATCAGATCAGTTCTGGTTAGAGGAGAGGAGGGACTGGAGAAGTTTTCACTGGAGCTTGATGCCCCGTCAAAGAAGGCATCCATTTCTGGTATGACTGGACTAAAATCCTAAAGAAAACTGTTGATTAATCAAAATGTGCTTTGCAGGGGAGAGGACTATGGGGCAGCCTGGAGTTAATGACTTTACCTACACGGTTCATGTCGATGGGAAGGACTACAAGCTTTTCTTAAAACAGAGGTCCAGCACGGATGCGGCAACGCAGGTCGAGAGTAAATCCTACGGCATTCGCTACAAACTCCCGCATCAAGAGGAAATCACGATTGTGAGCCTGGACTTGGACAGATCTCTCGACGGAGCACCCAAAATCCATCACTCTCTCGACTTTAACCTCAATGACGTCAATTCAATCCAGGTCAAGGAATTCATTTCCTTCTCAGGTTAGTTTCAAATTTGAAATCCCAACGGGTCAATGGAGATTGGATGGAGATTTTTATTGGAGATTTTCATGGTGTAGTATCTCTGGATGGAGAACTGGGAGCGGAGGAGGGAAAGAAGTTCACGGCCCTGACGAAGTTCTCATTCTATCGGAAACAATTGCTTACCATCAACGGAGTTTTCACTCGTGGCCAAGACTCGCTACTGTACGAGTCGGATGCCAAGTTCCTATTGCATGGGGAAGGACGAGATGTCAAGGTTAACGGAGAGATCGGGTTGTCCGGTCCGAAGCGAGGCGTCTTCAAGGGAACGATCACTTCCGCCTCACGCCCCAAAATGAACTCAGACTTTGAGCTCATCCGGAAATGGGGACCCGCTCATAAGGAATTTGGTTTCAACTTGAAGCAAAAGGGTCCTGCGTCCGAGGGCGGAGTACTCAAGATTCTGTACACAATTGACACGCAGGGCGGGACAACGATCATCAAATCTAATTCAATAGGTACCGGATTTCCCGTCTAGCTGACATTAATCCTGGTTGCCTCTTAGCTAACACTTGTATTTTTTACAGCCGTCTACCCCCCAAAGGATATTAACTATGAGAAATCCTATGAAGTTGAGAATGGTCCGGAGAAATCCAGCTTACACTTTCTACTTTCTTCCAAAAACGCAAAGGTTGCTGAGATCACGCTCATTTACAACAACCCATCTAGTACTTATGAGGCCAATATCCTGGTTAGTATAACACAATGTCGCTCGGAGATCTCTTAAGACAATTAGCCTGTTGAATCGAACTAAATGAATCTCTTTCCTTCGCAGGCTGTTTTCTCTGGCAAGAAGTTCATACTAGCTTCAGAGAATTCTATTTCTGGAGGTCATCATATCTTTGAGCATCATGTTGGACTCGAACCAGTATTCAATGTAATCTCAGTTAAGACTGATCTCTTCGAGTCACGAGATGGTGAGGGAGTCTGGAAAAATCGTGTGACCACGGTCTCTAGTACTGACTTTCCTGAACCTTACTTGTAAGTTCCTCGTCAGTGTCCATCAAGGCCGAGGATTATTCAAGAATGACTTGACCCATTTTTTTTTCACGATTTCCCATAGGTATGAGTTGAAGTATGATGTAGACGCACGAAATCCTACGCATGCGCCCAAGCTATTCACCACCGGCAAGGGCTCTCTCAACGTCAACGTCGCCCGTGGATCAACTCCACTCTTCAAATTCACCGTTGTAAAACAAGAAGATCCCGCCGGGCAACACACCTTTAAGGCTTCCACTTTTATTGAGAAAATATGTTCGAATAATATTGAAATCAAGCGGAATCCCGAAGCGAAACGAATAGAGATTACTGGTTCTGCTCAATGCCCGACTGGACTCAAGCGTACGCTCAAACTTGTCATCACTGGGAAGGATGCAGGTGACGCTCCTGGACAAACGACTTTTGGATTTTCCTTTGATCTAAAAACGGACGGAACCCAGGGTCCTCTGAATGCTATTCTCATTACGAACAGGAATATCTGGAAAAGAACACCCGCTGACTTCAGCCTGAAATCAAAGTAAGTTTCGTCCGGACATTTTTTGGTTTCTTTTCACGTTCTGATTTCAATTCCACATTTTTACATTGCCTACAGCAACAACATTCAAGTTTCGGGCAGAACCCGGATTGTTAATGTGGAATTACGGGGGGATGTCCCAGTTCCTGGTGGGGAGTTATCTTTGAGACTTGACTTCACTAACCCAGAAGGGAAAACGGGAAAGCTGGAGACTTCCCTGGAAACCCAGAATTCTGACGCCACAAAATTCATTAAGGTTAAACACGAGTTCGTGGGCTACAGTAGTGCCAAAACGTCGGGAACCTTTGAGTTTGGGGTTCAGAAATTCAATCAACGGGATAATACTGGCGACGTGGTCACCAGCTACGAACTCAACGGCAGGAAGGAATATGAGCTCAAATTATCCAATAGCAAGGGCCCAACTGGGCAGGTGGTGGTATTAACAGCGAATGGATTTGGGAAAATCTTCGAAAAGGCTCCAATTCAATCCGAACTCCGTCTGGAGGGCGAGGCTGGAAAGTACAGGATCAAATTTATCGGTGGCTATGATGATCCCAACACCACTCCCGTATACTTTAACTTTCTTGTGGAGAAGACTCCTGGAACTGCCATGCAAAAGTACGTCATTGACGCTGCTTTCGACTCACGCTACAAGCAGGAAGAAGGCGCTGAATTTTCTGGAAAACTTACATTTGCGTATCGATACAACTCCGCCACCGAGTTTGAGGTAAAGAAGCCCATCCATCAATTCGTTTTGTAACCATGAGCCTGAAATTACCCTTAATTATAATTTTTCAGTTCGAAAGCACTGGACTCATTCAAGTTTCAGGAACGGATGGGAAGTGGGTCTACAGTTTCAACAGAGTTATCAAAAACCGCCCGAGCCTCTTCCTAATTGATCTTAGTAGCAAATCCGAGCGCTCTGGCCAACCGCCACTCATCGGCGTAGCCAAGATCAATGTTCAGAAAGAGCCTTACCGGGTGTTAGTCACCGTGAACTTGGAGCATGAGCTCATTGGCAAGATTTCCGGCACTGGACAAACCCTCTTTGAATTGTATTTTGAAACATCCAAAGACGTTAACAACCTCGTGGTAATCGCATCTGCCAAGCTTCCAAGCACCAAGTATGGAGCCCTTTCGGTCAGAATCCAACGCAAAGTTAGTCCGGACGGAACTAGCAGATTTGGCTCTCTATCCTGGAAATTGAACGACAAGAAATTCTACTTGGACACGAATGTTGTGCTCACTGAGACAAAGAAGTCGGCTGACATCACAATGAAATTGAACGAAGATACTCCCAAAACGTTGAGCCTCAAATATGACTTGGCAGGACGGGTAAGTGATCAAGAGCATGCTCCGCTGGAGGATAAAACCAATTCTCTAACCATTAACCAACCAGACAGCTAATTGTTATGCGGGATTTTTATTCAGGAGCGATCCGCAGAAGCTACGTACCAATGGGGAGACAATGGACAAGTGATCAAATCCACAGGCTCGATCGCCAACGGTCCGAACAAGGGATTCACGGCCAAGTTCGCATTTGTCGTACCATCAATGGAACAAGAATGGAATCTGGTAGTAGTTCGAGAAGATGCGGCTGCCACGAAGAGCTTCTCATTTGCAGCTACCAGCCCGAAATCAAAGCAAAATCTCAAGTAAGACTTTGATAAAGTGCTGTTGAAAATACTATACAGATTCATGGTAAAATGGTAATGGCTAAAGAAAGGAAAATTTTTGACTTACTGCAGGCTACAACTTGCAAAAGAAGGAAGCAGAACGGCAGGATTGGCTACATGGACTGCCACACTAAATGTTGACTTGGCCGCCCCGCATGACAAGTATGACATTGATGGAAGCTTCAAAGCCGTCCTTGACAAGAACTCATACGTGCAAGGTGAAAATGTGCCAGGAAGCAGTTTCACTGCTTCAATTGACTACGCGGTTGGAGAAGACAGGCGGAGTCGCTCCCTAACTCTCGACGTCGGAGAATCAGCTCCTGAGACGCGGCTCAATGGAAAGCTTTGCCTAAGCAAGGACAACTGCTTCGATCTCAAGACTTTGCTCAAAGATGAGCGACTCGAGAAAAGTTTCAAACTCTCCCTGACGAGCTCAGAGGAATTAGCAGCGTCCGTCTCAACTGGCTATAAAATTTCAGAAGACAGTCAGACGAGGTTAACATCCTTCGAGTACTCCTTCAGCGACCCCACTTCTAAAGTGAAAAAGGAACTTCGGATCCAGTTGTACAAGAAACCCGGAGGAGCAGATGATCTTGAGCTGACAAAATCTGACGTAAGATTTGTAACGTAACGTGACCAAAATGCTGGAAAACAATTCCCCAAGCTAATAATATTTGTTGTTCAGATCTCTGCCTTGCCTTCAAAAGTATCAACCAGGGGAATCGAAATTGAGGTACCAGAACGAACTTACGGAGCTCAAGTGGCTTGCGGAGATTGGAACGATGTTGACACGGAGGCTGGGGAGGTCTCACTTTGGTTCGATAAAAAGAATTCACCCAATCAGAAACTGATCCTTGGATTCTCAAAGACACGAGCAAGTGTTCAGGAAGCAGGGCAAGGGAAAGACGTCATCCTGACCCTCCGTCATCACAAGTTACAGCGGGTAAGGGATCGCAAAGCCGATGGAATCAAAGGACAAGCTCCTTTTTGAAAATTTAACAGCCCTGACTGACCCCATTTTTACTTACCTACAGGATTTGAAAGTGAAGACCAAGTACCGTTACGGAATCACGAGCAAAGTTTTTGATCTGAAGACAGAAATTGACATTTTCAAGACAGCAGAGGCAAAAATCATTTTGAGTGCGGAATTGACTCATGACGTCCCAACCGAGACCTATGGACTTCAATATGGGGTCAAATCTGCGGTGAGACTTCATTTTGGCTTAAATTTTACAACAAGAAGGGATTTGGAATAGGGTATATTTTGACAAACAGGGACAAGGATTCAGCGTGATGACAAACTGCGAGGGCGTGAAGATGGATTTTCCCTACTTCACTGCAACCTGCACCCATAGCCGGAAGGCTCCTAATGCAAAAGATGTGAATCACAAAATTCTAATTAAGACTGATGAGGATGAGGAATTCATCCAGGTAATCAATCGTCCCCATCATGACCGAAAATCTCTCAACCTCTGACCAGAAATGTATTCCGATCAATTGCATTAATTCCAGATTACCGAAGGAGACAATAACAATGTCTTCTACTACAAGTTTTTTTGGAATTCCGGACCATTGGCGGATACGATTGACCCGACGATGAGGACTTCTAGTGCATCCGGAGCCACGACTGAATTGCGACTCCCAGGAATGACGGATACTCGTATTATCAACTTCAGATGGTCAAGGACTCCACTTCGCGTTACAATCTCAACGAATCCTTCCTCCTCTAAAGACGTGACCAGTTTCTGGATTGGGACCACGAGCGTCCAAGGCAGAGGTTTTGGAATTTCCCGTACGGATGAAAATGGAAAGAAACAAGAGCTTGTCAAGTTTGGTGCTGCTGTGAGATCCAAACAACTTCAGATTGATTTTGATTGGAGCAAGGAGGCTATTGCATCCTATTTGGTAAACAAAAATTCTGCTAACCGATTGTAATTGAACGAGGAGTAATCACATATTTCTTTGCTTTAGGAATATGTCTTGAAACGAGGCCAGGAAGTGGAACAATTGGCTACCAAAACTGTTTCAGCTTCGAATGCTCAGCTGTGGCAAAGTCATAAGGCAATTAGGAAGAGCCTGAAGGAAGCATCCCAGGATTTTGCGCCCTTACTCCAGTGGTACGAGACCCAGCTCAACGCTATTGGGGCAAAGTACAATCTTCGAGCAGTCGCACTTCGTAAGTTGAACTAACTAAAAACATGGCCGCGTAATGGCGTAAATTAATACCCACCTGGAAACTTTGCTTCCTTTTTGTTAGCTCGAGATTATGGTGTGCTGGAGGAACGACAGACTCCACCAAAAAGTGCTTTTCTGAGTGCCATCAAGGGCGTTAATAAACGCCTGAGCTCGTGCGCCGCTTCAATCAACGGTTTCCTGGATTCCGTTTCCAAGCAGGAGACGCTTCCAACAACTGAAGCTGTGAAAGGTGACTCACGCAGAGCTGCTGGATTTTATGTCAATTCAAATACTAACAATTGTCGTTTCCATTGTAGCGAGATCCCTCAGAGTTCGGCAATTCGCTGAGACGGTAGGGAATAAAATCCGAGAATTCGTAGCAGCTACCAAGGAATTGAAAGAGAAATATCCAGTTTTGAAGAAGAATGCCCGGAAGTTGAGGCAGAAGATGGTTGATAAGCTTCAGACGACGTATGAGCGAGCCAGGGATGACTTGAACGATCTCTTTCCATATCCAGAAGTACACCATTTTCTGGAACATTTCAACGACTACTTTGAAGTGGCTCTGTTAGAACCAGAAAAGATTTCCCAGGCAAACAAAACGGAAATGCTTGGGGATTTGGAGAATGCTGTGGAGAAAGTTTTGTCTAATTCCTACTCCGTTAACTTTTCTCAAGGACGGATTAGCGCAAAGGCAAGAAAAATTGGAACTGATATCTTTTGTTTTCCGATCACATTCAACTGTTTCTGATAAGTGGAATAATTAAACAGCTCCCACTGCTCTGGAAATTAGAGGCTTTCCGTCAGAGACAAGCACCGTTCCAGGATTTCACGGACAAGGAAGAGGAATGCATCAAGGAATTGTTTGAGGATCCCAGTTCTATTCTCCCACCGGTCAATGGTAACTTTTTAATTGAAATTGTTCAGTAGTGAAACGGAAACTGGAATTTTAGTCCAGATCTCTTCTTCCGTTTTCTCTAGCCACTGCCTTCATCATTGGCAGCACCAACTTCGTCACTTTCGATGGGACCGTCGGAGAGTTTGAGAAGACGTGTCAATTCCTCATGGCCTCTGACTTTGTCAATAAGAATCTAAGCGTTGTCTTTGACCACGGGGATCGTGTTGGAGAAGGAGGAGTTGGATCCACCTTGTTTCTCACTGATCACAAGACGACGGTTGGGATCACCCGAACAGTGTCTAAGCTTCAGGTATGCCATATTTCTCAACAAAAAGTCTGAACTTTCTCCAAGTTTTTAGCAATTAAATTTATTTGATAAGGTCGCGGCAAATGGGAACGTGGTGGCCCTTGACAGTGAGCCCTCCCGAGTAGGAGCATTTGTGATCTACCAAGACGGGTCGTATGTCATGATTGAGGGTGACATGGGAATTACTCTCGGCTGCACGACCTCCTTCAACCTATGTGCAGTCCAAGTCAGCGGGTTCTACCACGGGAAACTCCAAGGTCTCTTTGGGAAGTACAACAATGAGCCCAGTGACGACTATACGCTTCCTACTGGACAGGTAACTCGGCGACTCGGCCGGATCAGCATAAGTTTTGGATTTGATAAGTTGGCCCTTCTAATGCCCTTTGTCCTCCGTCCAGGTGACTACGAATGATGGAATTTTCCAGAAGAGCTGGAAAATGGATCAAAAATGCACAGGGAAGGTAATCCGGAAGTCAGACCAGATTTCCAGGTTGTACAAAGCTCTCAAGCGTACCAGCTTGGACTATGACACTTTTTTCTCACGCTCAACTTACTCTCCACACCTGGTGGTCGGAAACCTCGACAACTAAATTACTCCTGTTGAATTTTATACTTAATTAAAAGACGAAAATCAGATTTCAACAAAACTCACTCAGTCACTGTTTCTTTCTGTATTTCCTTTATTGCAGTTAACTGAACAATTTATTAGCACACTCTCTCGTCTTTGGCCCATATAGGTGGACCTTGACTAATCAACACTTAATTAAGTCGTCTACAGTTATCACTTCCTTTCTCTTTGGAATTTTCCAATTTGGCGATACGGGTTCCAAACTGCATTGCTCGCTTTGGCAGGAGTGCCAGCCGGAGGCCTTCTTTCCCAAGGATCTTCAAGGCGGTGACACGAAGGAGGAGCTTTTCTCCAAGTCCCCGTTGAAACCCCTCCAAAGGACAACACTTGACCCAAAGGTCACACTCTCCCGTTAGGAATTGGACTACCCTTTCATCCAAAAAGGGCATGCGTGGAGCTACGCCGTGATCGGATATGACCCGATTATCCCTTCCTAAGTTCCGAGCCGAGATCCGATCCACGTCAATCTGCATCTCTTGACCCAGCTTCGCCCAACCTCCGGTTTTGAAGGCAATCCGATGACGACTGTACCCACCCAGGAGCTCATCGGCCCCTGAGCCCAGGAGGAGGATTCTCGCTGATGGGTTTCCGGAAGCAGCAAACCAGAGACAGCATCCGATGGAATCATCGAGAACGCTTGTCAGTGGAGAAATCAAATGACGGATCCGCTCCTGTCTCATCCTTTCCACTTCCGATTTTGTCACATCCACCCGAATGAAATTGATGAGGAGACTGGGGAACTTTGACTTGAGGATTTCATATGCTTCCAGCCCGGATTGCCTATCTGGGATTTCCACTTTGTCCTTCGAAGCATGGTCCTGATAAAAGGCGACATTGAGTAAGTCCAGGGATTCTCCAGGTTGTAAGCATTCTGCTGCCAAGTAGGCAAGTACCATTGAATCAATCCCGCCTGAAAATAAGATTCCAACTTTAGAATGTTGGCATTGTCCGGGACTCTGCCTCGGAGTGGGACGGACACAGGCTTGACAATAAGGCGGTTGAACCCTCACACGCTTCTGGACAGCCGAGCGGAGGTGAATGAGGAACTGCTCAGTTTCACGTTCCAATATTTGTGCGACTTGGTATAGGAGTTCAATTGGATCGGATGACGTGAGACGCGTTAATTGATTTAGCACAGCATCCGCTTGACTTGGATCTCGAGGGATCTTGTTAGTTTTGAGGAGCGTAGGGATGCACTTCACTCGGAGTTCGGGATGAACTTGCATATTTATATCCTTTCCTTCCAGGAATGTTGTAAAGTTGATAAAATTCTCGTTAATTTGATCTCTGTGGTGGGACGTCCATGGAAAGGCGATAATCTGACTCTCGAATATCTTGTAGCAGTAGATTCCATAGGCTGGGACTTCAAAAACATTTTGAAAAACACTCACAGAGGATAGGATTAGAGAATCTGGATAGTCATTATCATAACTGAGGAGTAAGCTCTCACGCCCAAAGAAATCTCGTCCGAACCATAACTCACTCTTGGATCGATTATAAAAGATGAATGCAAAGGGCCCTTCCAGGGAGGATATACTTTGGAGAAACGCACTTTCACTCTGACAATTCTCGAGGTTCTGGAACAGCTCGACACCGTCATGGAACTCTCCAACGGTGGGCTCACTATTCCCGTTTCCTGTTGCGTAATCATTGTACAAATCTCCATTGAACAAAAAGTAACAAGTCCCGGAGGAGTTCACATAGGGTTGGGGTTCGGGCCTGGAACCTTGGGTCCAAAGGACATGTCCGGAGAGGTGGATAGTAGCTGAAAGGTTCTGAGCAGCAGCGATTTCAGTCAACGTTGTTGCAGGTGAAGACGGTGATGGTAAGGACACTTCATGACTATCAGGACCCCGGGATTCCAATAAAGTCTTCAACAAGTGTACCTTCTTACTCTGAAAAAGGAATAGACGACGAATTAAGTGACATAATCGCGGAGGGAACTACGAGCAATTACCTGATCATGACAAATTGGACAATCCCCTTGATTTCCTCCACCGTTACAATGAAGGGTTTCATCACGATGCTTCTTTTGGTAGAATGTTAAGCAACACAAAATCCCACACATTCCTAAAGCACAAGGGGAGGAGTATTTCTCAGCCAATAATTATACTTTAATCGAAGATTTTTACTAGTAATTTATTAACAGATTAAGAAAGAAAATTAGATCCAACTAAACGCCGCAAATTGCCGCCGCGACCTACGAACATTTATTAAATTATTCTCATTTCCCCCCAACTTTCTTCTTCGACAGAATTTGCAATTTTCTCAACTTTCTCTTTATTCCCTGAAACGCGGAATAAATTTAGCGAAACTTGTGACCTTTCGACATGTGGAGTTGACCTTCCATATTTCTTCATAGTTTTAATAGGAAAGGAAAAGCTGAAAGCGTTACAAGATGCTCGGGATAAGAATGAAATGTGAGAAATGTGGAATCGCTTGTGCAATGTTCTTTGATAAAAACTTAGGGAAAAATAAAACTTTCCTTTTCAATAATAAATGATTCCTATCTCTTGAATCCAATTTTAAACTTTTACTTTCTTTTAGCTTTTCAGAGGTCAGAGTTGAGTGTTGAGGAAAGTAAGGAAGACAACTTTCTCCAACCTTTCACTTTTTTGATGAGGTGAGAAAAAGTTTGTGAGGAATTGTTTGGCCATTTCACTCTTTCCCTCCAAGCTCCATTTCTTCCAAGGAACTCCCCCACCCAAGGTGGCTTGGCAGAAATGGTGCAACTGATTCGGACTAACTGGACGGGGAACCAAACGAAGGACACTAATAATTTTATTGATGAGATCTGATTATGATTTTTGATTAAGAGATCTCTCGCTATCAAAACAAATTCACAGTTTTATTGAACCTTGATCCTAAATCTATTTTTTCTGTACCGGGCTCATAAATTCAGGAGGGAATTTCCGCCGTCTTCATGAGCCGAGTGAGTGCCGCAACGTCAAAACCCGGAAACTTGCCACATGGACTGGATCCTCTGACCTTTCCCCGCTGTAACCCCAGTTTTAAATCATCAACTAACTTGTTCAGGCCAAAGGTCGGGCTAAGCTTGGTTTCCTGGAATGTTTTGAAAATTGAGTAAAATAGGGGCTCGGGTCCAGTTGGGGTAAAACTAAGGGCATTCCCATGAAGGCCCGAAATCCCGTCCGCCATTGTTTCCGCTTGACAGAGACTTCCAT
>Ga0194135_10002138_pt1 | contig 11961 bp, 10 predicted proteins | sample LitLau_LLRF_2013_FD_134024 | JGI IMG/M metagenome (GOLD analysis project Ga0194135, IMG submission 134024) | Freshwater sediment microbial communities in response to fracking from North America - Little Laurel Run_MetaG_LLRF_2013 (version 2) | ecosystem: Environmental > Aquatic > Freshwater >... | reverse complement strand
TTTGGTTTCGTCATTTATGTGTCCACTTTCCACAAAATCCTTGAGTATCCTTCAGGTAACGGATATCCTTGCCGCTCCCTTATCAAATGTGGATGCGAATATGATTCACCTTTACTAGGTGTGCAAATAATTACAGGTGTGTTCACGTACATAATATGAAACTCGTTTACACAGATCAATTAAGTTTGAATCTTAAATAAGCTTCATTAAATTATTAGAAGTTTATTAAGGGAACTCATTAAGGGAATTATCAGTCTTATTTTTCACACGTACATCATCGCAACCTAAAAGATTCAACCTGTTCATGACTAGTCGTTTAATCATCATTATTACACTTTAATAATCATTTCACGCTGATGAAGATGGCAGTCTACTTATTGTACTTCGATCTTCTAATGCATCATTGTTCGTAATGTCTACATCACAATTCTCAGGGTTTGTAACAATCATCTTGAATACAGGAATGAGACTAGGATTTCTCGTTTCACTTTGACTATGATAAAAAGCTCCTGCTGCTTCTTCTTCCAAAACAAGTCCTCCTTCCAAATCTCGCTTAAAGCATATCACAAAGTAAATCGTAAATATTCTCCACACAAACTTAATCAGAGTGAATACAATGAACAACGTAGTGTAGTCATTCCGATCGAATGAAGTTATGCCAATTATTAATTCAAGTATAAGGAGAAATAGAAATATTGCAGAGAATCCTATCCACACTCGGGTTATTCTAATTGCTTGGGACATTGTTGACGAGTCCTGGAAATAATTTTCAAAGAAAAACTTTTTAAAAGATAAGTTTAAATTAGTTTTGTATGCAAAAATAATTCACATTACCTTTTTGCTACCTTTCAATAAGTACATGGCAAATAGAATCTGCAAAATTTGAATTCCAAATGTGAAGAAAAAAATTAGGAAGATGAAAATTAAACCTGATCAATTACACAAGAAAAGTTTTATATTTTTGAACGATTTCTTTTTTATTATTCAATGCAAGCTTTAAACTCAAATCTTACTTTCCTTTTGTCCAATATTGTGAAGCCCCCCAAAGACAGTCAAAATTGCTTTCCCATTGTGAAAGATGGAGAAAGTAGCAATTACCTGAGTCCCATCCAATTAACTCAGGTAAATACAAAGTTTATTTATAAACTTCATTTTTAATTTGATCCCTTACTATATCGAAGGCTGCGATAGTCTCAATAGTTTTGTGTTTCCTCCAAGGATCAACATAAACCATTGTGAATCCTTCCTGGTTGTTGTGGTGGTAGTCTTGATGATGATGATGCTCTGACCTTTCCATTATTCTTTTCTTTAAATCCTTTCACTCACTTTAATTAATTCCACAAGCAACTTTCGAATCGGGAACTGAGCTCCACTATACTAAGCAAGGCTTAGCGAACAATTCACATTTTACCTTTCCTTGAAATCGATCTCCCTTTTCTCAAAAGAAGAAGTTTGCAGGATTTGCTTCTTATTCTCTCATGACGCATAATAATAATCAAAGTCTTGCATTGTAATCCATGCCAAATCCATTTCTTTCCCTTATGAATTCAGAATATACAATTATTATACAGAGGAACTCCCGTAAAAACCCAAACTACACAATGGACCTTTATTTATTTAACGAGTCGAAGCACCGGTTGTTCCACAGACACACGTCGCGTCTTCTCCTAAGTAGTAAAATGTAAAATAAACATCGACACAGATCCGTAATACTACTACGGCCATCCAAAGCAAAGACGAGTAAGAAGGAGTGTATTAGTAGTCATATTGAAAGCACTTCTTCTTCAGAGAAAACTGCTTTATTTTTAGCTTTTACTCTTCCCAACTTTCAAATATCTAATGATCAAATCCCAAGAGTGCACAGTTTGTTTTCTTTCAGCGGTGTAAACTACTAAATGCAAAAATGAGAACACACTCCTAACTAGAATGTCGATCTGTATTTTCTACTTTGAGTACCAATCTGCCCACCTTGTCTGTGTGCAATATATTATTTCCAGTTTGGAATCCTTCAAGTCACGCTTCGTGCATTAGCTTCATTCTACCAGAACAATATTTACTACATTAACTCTCCTCTTAAATAAGCTAAATGCACTATCACACAACCAAAATTTACCTAAGCCAAAAGAGATAAATCTCAACATACCCTCTCCAAGATTTATAGAAATGTTCTAGCAAGACGCAAAGATGAATGAGAAATCATTTAACTGTATACCTTGCCTTGTATGCTTAATGTGTATTATCTTACGCATGTGGCAGGCAAGGGCATTTATTAGTAAAATGTATAGAAACTGCCAAAAATCACCGTCCTGCCGATTCAGATGAATTACTCTTGCATAACCCACACTCTCGTGCATTAAAAGACCATTTGGCCTATCCTGTGCTCCCTAATATCAATCTCATTTAGGAAAGCTCAACCTGTGCTCGAGTAAGCTTAAAGAGATTATCCTTTCGGAAGTGAATTTGATGAAAGATGAACATCTGGTCCGAGTGAATATCATCTCTCTCATATAACCCAGTGAAAGAATAACCAAGCACACACACTGTGTATATAGTCCAATTAATCCTCAATAGTATTACAACAAAGTCATGTATTCATGTATATTTCATCTCCACTAATTAATCCTTATACTTAAAGTTGTGTGCGTACAACAATATTAAACTGCGATATAGTATTAAATGTGTGAGAGATTATTGGACAAGATATCAGTTGAATCGATTCCTATGATGTAATTGTTCCATGAGACGATAGCATTAATGAACTTGCGGACATAATAGATCCCAACGACACTGAAAGAGATGAGGAAAAGGAGGAAAGCCATGTAGTACTGGATCGCCCCTTGGTGGATCTGCTTTCCCGATGTGAACACGAGAACTAGCAGACATGTAATAAAGAACAACACCGATAGAGTTGTCCACAGTTTCCAACGTTGGTTTATCAGTAATACTTCTGTAGAATGTGTGAGTACCTGCAATCAAACATATATTTTTACAAATACATACTTAATAGTAGACTTTCAAAGCCTTAATAACATCACTTAATTGCTTTTTACTTGTTCTGCTTGTGTCAAAACCATCCAGGAGAGTGCGATGGAAGTCATATTGAATATTATCATTGTGGATATTCCAGTATAAACTACTGCGGAAGGCTGACCTGGTTCATAAAACATGCCGTGCATATATTTTAGTTTTTAAAGCAGTTTCAAAATCTGTTGCTACTATTTGTCTTACTCGTGTTTTGAAGTCGATTAGGATCCTTCAGAATCCACACAAAGGTCCACGTGTGAAAAAACAAGGAAATGAAAGCTATAAACTGCGCGTGACACCCAAGAAATAAAAAATGTTTATCAACTTCTGCCCAGAAACAGAATTTATTTAAATATTCTTGTTATCTTTGGAACTTACAATATCTATTTTGCAGATAGCCCGTAAGGAAGTCAACTTTGTTCTGGGATCCAGAGGCATTCTTGCGTGTATAGCGATGAGTTAATTTCTTAAAAAGATTTAGTCAGGAAACAATTTGCGATATTTTCATGGATTTCTTCTTCCGCTGAGAGAAATAATGATGACAGAGAAAGGTGTGTTGTGTACGTTCTTGGCTGCTTTGAACTTTGAAAAGAACACTTACTTAAAAGCCTCTCCTGCGAAACAGATGAATTCATAGAACGACGCGGAGGAATTCATATGGCAGGAAAGAAATGACTTCACGCGATATGGAACTTTTGACATACATATTATATAAGTCATGTAGGGATGATGATGATGAGGTGCTTCTTCAAAATGAGGTCTCTCTCCGAGACACCGAATTGGCATCTCTTCCTACACAACACCATAAGAGTCTGGAGTGTCTCTGTTCACTTAAATGCCACTCTCCCTCATCTCTTCAAAATATTCTCACATGTTTATTTCAAGACTACCAAATGTTCGCAGATGCCTGTGATTGAGATTTTAGGAAAGTCTACACCGATAACTTTACAGCAGGATTCTTTTAACTGTGACGTAATTTAAATATAGTAAATGAATGCCTTGAGTGTTTTTCTTTTAGCTGATTGCATTTTTTCATACAATTTTACATATTTATATCCTGCCAGAGATGAAATATAACCTTAAGGGAGTTTCTTCATGTACGTCACCTCTGAAATAAGTCATGAATAGGTACTATAGATTTTATTTAATGTATGATTTTTATTTAAAATTTTCGTATATAAAAGCCATTCCTTAAAGCGTACATGATATGATTTTGCATATGAAATGTAGATACGAGAGGTGAAGAGACAAGGCCATTTCATCGTCAGAAATATGCATCATTAGTCACACTTGTTCTACCCTTTCTAAACTTCTGGAATAAGCTGGCACTGGAAACCGCACTGCAAAGAACTGTACCGTTGGAATTAACGAAGGTACATTCACTATGATTTCATCAATGAACAGTCCAATGTGATAAATTCCAAATAGTCTCCAAATGATTTCACAAAATCCATAAACTGCCGCAAAGGCAATTCTCAATTTCGTGTCGGCTGATAGAACACTCGCGAATAAGTTTCCGACTAGACATACTAAAACTATTATGGACCAGTTTTGCCATACTTTTGCATTCCTTGCGGCCGTTAATGGATCAATTATTTTCTGTATGCATTAAGAACACAAACTGAAATTATCACAAATTAATTAATGAACCGTTTAATATGTCTAAAAGCTCACCAGTTCCAAAGAACTCAATAGTTTCAGTGCCATAGTCATATGCACAGCGTAAAATGACACAATTACTACGAAAAAGATAACCACGAATGTCGAACCTGTTCAGAAAGACACGCGTGTAAATAAGTTCCAGTTTAAAAATAAAATCCCAATTAGCATTCTTCATGCATGTAAAAAGTGAATACTTTGATTCTGCCTCAGCTCCAATGACTCTTCTTCACTTAACATCGTCCGAAAAACGATATCTGCACCACGAGTCATCATTATGAGTGATGACTGAACCTTTTTAACATTTATACAAGCCAATCAATCAAATCAATAAATCAATCTTCGAGTAATTAAATCTCGTGTATCTTACTATGTCCACAGCTGCCACTAGCTTAACTACAGTTGTACTATCGTAAGAATCCCCTCTTAAAAAACTCATCTTCGAAAACCTTTTTTAAAATTGAAATTGATCAAGTTTTAATAATCATTTTCCTCACTGTCTTTTAAAGCAAAATATAACTCGGTGTGTCAAATCCAAACCTTAAACACTCAAGAAAAAGAACTCGCGAGACAAAAACTCTCAAGACTATTAAACAGTCTGAATATGATGATGATTAGAGATGTGAGACACTAAAACCCATCTCCGCGGATCCTCATGAATGCAAAATTCTGTTTCATTTTTGGCAAGCTGCCTTCCCACTCTCTACAACGGAAAAATATCCTTTCTCGTTGGCAGTCAAATGGCATATCATCGTGTGAAATGGAAGTATATCTCATTTATTTCATCTTCCCACTCAGTCACATATGTACTTTATGAAATAATACAAAAACGCAATATTCTAGGGAATAATAATATAGTCGGTGGAATTTTTTTGCTACCACTGATAAGGTCTGAATCCAATCTTTGGAGGGAAGGCAATTTCCAAGTCCTGGATGAACTCGGTCACACCCAGCCTCCAGTAAATTCTGTATGGAATCTCCAGTGAAATGAACAAAGAGTTAATTGCAAGGAGAAAGGTGCGTTGGATCAGGAGGAGAGAGTAGAAAAGTTGAGCCATTTGAAGGACCAATAAGAACACGGACCATTTTAGCCAATACTTACATAGTTTTACGGCTTCTTCAGGATCGTCGTACTTCTAAAATCGTTAATTAGAATGTTAATTATTGTACTAATTGTATTTAACAATTGAACGTGCCTTAATATTTACCTCAGCACCGTTGACCAACATGACACTTCCAAATACTTGGACAAAGTGGAGGAGCAAGGAAGCCATGAATGTGAATGTAACGAAGTCGTGCACTGAAACATGAATAATGTAATCTTTATTATAGTTAGTCGTAACACTCGTAACAATGACAAAACTGCAGTTTAATATGTCTTACATGATTCATTTCCAACTCTATTTAACGGCAACGCGTACATGAATGTTATAACACTTAAGACAATTGATATTCCTCCGAACCCCTGTCAATTATAATTGCAATTATTAAAACACTCTCTTACCATGTGTGCTTAATCTGCCTATAATAATCTAAAACGAAGAATTACGTATCACTTCAATGATCTAATGCTTACCATGTCGCAGTATGCAATGTAAGACACCTTCTCTGCATTCCTCCAAGGATATGGCATTTCTCATACAATGAAAGTTTAACTGAAGACGACAGAAAATGTTATGTTCTCGTGCAATAAAATTTCAAAATGTTTACAATTTGAAAACGGCACGAAATCCAAATAAGTCTTGCAATACTGCACTAGATTGACAAAAACTGATTCTATTTTTAATGCATCCAAACGCAAACTCTGAAAGCTCTCTCATCATCATCATCATCTGCAATCTTCTCTTGCTCAGAGCAAGTTAGTCAAGAACTAAAACTTCCGCATTGGACGCAAAAACTCTCTCAAAATATTCCCTAATGAGTGAAAGTTTCTTCCGCCTACTTTCACCCCAGAGAGAACTATTTAATGTAATCCCACACAGAATTATGACATAGAATCCTTCAAAGTTTAATCTGACATTTAAGGTATTATTTATTGTCATCAATGTGTGTTATATAGTACTTCTTGTGTCACAATTATTATATTCAGCTCGTCTTACATAATAGTTCATTTATATTGTCAATGTATTGTACGAAGTATAATTATGTGTATTGATTCAGAATGTCAATTTTGTCTTACACCTTTTATAATAATAATAAGCTTGTTCTATAGTATGTATATATAAAAGACTTGATCGATTACTTTCTCTTCATTCTATTAGCTCATCTTATATAAACTTTGATTACTTATATCACCCTACATTTCTTCTGACATTAGGCAACTCATCCCACCTGTCACACACACGACTCACCTTTATTTTCCTCCTTTTACACAACATAATTATTACACAACTAGAATAATGATGATAATAATAATAGACTGTCACACATAAGAACAATTTAAAATTAGTTCTTAATTTAAATAAGGAACGAGTAGCAAGAGTAGCAAGTCCTCAGATTGCTAATTAAACTTTTATGCAATTACAAAATTACAAGTACACAATATTCCTGAATCATTAAAAAAGACCAACGTTCTTGATGACATCAAAAGAAAGATTTTTTCATTGTATGAAGTATGAAGAAACTCATCAGCATCCCTCGACGTCCATCTTTCATAACTATAATTAATTTCCAGAATGAGTTAAAGCTTACATTGGATCGCTTTACAACGAGTTGGCACATTTTAATGAACATTTTTGACAGTGGATACATTTAAGGGAAATAGTTTATGAGCATCATCATCATCGTAATATTTTCTGGCAGTTTATACATCAGGGGGCAATTACCATCATCTTTTAAAGACTGGACTTTATAGCTTTATTAAGATGTTATATAAACTTTTAAATGCTCTTTACATCATATTACACATATATTGTATATATATATAGTTCGGTATTCATATAATATTCTTGAAAAGTATCTAAAAGTGCAATACTTCATTGTATATTACAATATTCTCGTTATAAGCTTGTATATTGTCATTAGGTTTCCTATTTGTGACACATTTTTATTGTCGCCTATTTGAACAGAGTAAATCGTGAAGTGTATTATTATTAGTACTTCTCTCTAGCAGACCTTTCCATGTATATTATTAGCACGCACTAAATCGAGTTCAGGTTAACCACAGGTAAATGACAACACACTGTTTGCGGTAATCGTTTCCTACTAGACTCATTATTGCTCGCATATAAGCTGAGGATTAAATTTTGAATATATCTCTGGCACATTTATATATATATATATGTATTTAGACAAACTGAAGCTTAAGTCTTGATTCATAGACTGATGCTGCTGCTGATTGGCTCCTTCTAATGATGAGATGATCTTGGATTGTCTAACATGTTTCTTTTATGTATAATGTATAAGTTGGCGATCAGGTGAACTTTAAAATGAGGTGCACGCTCTACAATATTTCATACAAGCCATTCTTTCGTCATTAAGGAAGGTGAATATCAAGTAATCGATATGAGAAACGCTTCTGGAGGAACGTGACTCGCTCCAGTTGGATCTGCCCTAGGTGGACGTTGAGATGGAGGTCTCCACTGCTCTGAATTCCGCCAAGCATTACTATAATTTTGATAATAATAACTACTTAATTGTCTCTGCCGTTCCATCATCCCCGGATTCCAAGTTCTTATTGTTGTGGCACTCGGTAAGAGATTATTATTGTCCATAGAGTAAGGAGGATAAGGATAACGATACGGATACCTTATTGGAGCAGGTAGTAAACGCTGATGAGAATTCATTAAACGATTCTGCTGATGTTGCAGCTGCTGCTGGTACTGTTGTTGCGGATTATTCCTTGATAATAAAGGCCTGTAACTATTATTAATGTCCGGTGGTCTAGGGTTCAATAGCAATTTATTCCTTGGCTGAGGATAAGTCGAGTAATATCTGTAATTGGGTGCAGCATTCGGTATAATAGGAAGAGCTGGCACTGCATTGTTTGAAATTTGTTGTGTTGCTGGATTTGCATTCGCAGATGTTCTTCTCCTTCTTGGGGGAAGTGGTAATGGAATTCCGAGGCGAGAGTGGTAGTAATATTTGTATTGAAAGCTTCCCTGAGACAAATATCTATAGACTGGACGGCACACGTCGTAAAGGAAGTTGTTAACTACCATCAGCGTGAAGGCTCGATAGATGATTTTTAGGGCGTGGTATGACATCGTCATAAACACTTGCTTGATACTCTTTCCTGAAGACGGACCAGAAATTATCGACGAGATCGCAAAGGCCATCTCACCAGTGTAAAACACGAACGAAAACAACGCCACGTAGAACCACACTTGGCAGTTCCCCACTGTGTATTCAGAATATACCTGAAAAAACCACCACACCCCCACAACCAAACGTATTTTAATCTCTCGAATAAATCATCATCATCTCAGGTGAAACAAATCAACATAAAAATCCCATAAGAGCTGCATTAATAACGAAGGGAATTTCAATTGGAGATCCATAAGAACGCGTGAATGAATGCATGAGAAAAATTTCCACAATGTTAGAAACATTGAAATTCATAATAATAATACCCACAAATGTTTACACACACAAAAGGATTGTTATTTATTGTTGGAGAAAGTTAGAGAAAGTTGTGAGTGATATATGGGATATGGCAGTGTGTATGTCTCACCTCTCTCGTAGCCGCGAGTAACCAGATTCCCATGATCAATTGGAGAACGTAAACGCAGAGTAAAACGCTCCAAAGAAGGACAAGATATTCTCGATCTTATAAATAACAAAAACTTTTAATTAGTTCAGAGAAGAACAGAAAGCATAGCGGAAGAAAGTTTAAGCACGAAAACAATTTCCAAGTAGGTTAGAGTATAGTTCCACTTGCTTTCTCCAACTTAAAAGAATTACGAACAAGTTTTTAGTTATAATTGGACTCACACTAGACACTTGGATAGGAAAATGTACAGGTGAGTTTTGGGAAGAGACATTAAGGACAAGATTTTGTATGATGGCAATCTACACATGTAATACAATTAGGAAAGAGCTGAGAGAGACAAGTGGTTCTTAATTGTTTTGGTAGACTACTTTCCCCACTTTCACCAGCGCGACACTAGTCAGTAGTATTGTGAGAGATGGTAATTACCTTGATACAGGTCAGCCAAGTGTTTGTCGTTGAAAGCAAACGCCAATTTAATAAAGGGAATGGTTCCGACTAGCTGAAAATCAATAAGACCAACCACAAAAATTAAATTATGCTCCACTTAACAAGAGAGAGAAAGAGAGAGGAAGTCAACTTCTCATGCTAATGACACTAGCTCATCATCATCATCATCGTCACGATATGTTTAAAGTATGTGTGTGCTTCCTTCGTATAAAGTTTTGCTATCAGGAACACAACTACACGCTCTCTCTCCTTTCGTGACAAGAGAGAAAGCTCAAGTTATGTAATAATAAAGGAAGGAGAAAGTAAGGAGCTCAGAGAAATGACACTATCTATTTTATCCTTTCCCTTCTCCCTTATTATTACTATTACTTTCACTCGCTTTCTCCTGAAGTTGCTTGCTTGCTCTCTCTCATTAATTGATATATTCATAGACATGCATGATCAAGAAAGTTCGTACGTACAATATCGATTACCGCAACAGCTTGCACACGTGTCCTGTACCTGAATCGATTAAAATCTTCCTCAGAGTCCATTCTTAAGAAAACACTTAACAACTAATAATAAACATAACGGGGAGGAAGAAGAAGAGAGTGTAGTATAAGAACAATAACAACAATGCAAACAGATCAGACACACTTCACAAGAAGAGGTTCCACTTATCACATATCTCACACAAACTGAACAAGACTCATAAAACAATTATTATTGATATCACTCGAAGAAACAACAACATTCTCATCCCGACGCTGATGTATAATGCTATGAATGATTTCTAGGAAATCTCAAGAGAAGAATACGAGGAATAGGAGGCCAAGAGGTAATTATTATTTCTATTATTGTAACGACACTTTTTTATCTTATCCTTCTTAAACGATGGTTTTGTCAGTTGGCAAAGAGAAGTGGCCATTTCTTCTTCCCTCTGGAGGGGAGGGGGACGGTGATAATAATAATAACAATGTAGGAATAGTGCAAGAAGTAGTAACAATATTATCGAATCTTCTCGTGGTTGTTGTGAAGCCATATGTATTTCAATTCTCGTCACTTTCCTTGTCATTCAAAAAGCTTTCACTTCTGCTTTCTCCAAATAATAAAAACCCCTTGCTATTACTGATGCAACAACAACAACATTATTTGCATGGACTGCTTTCTCTCTTCCTATATATATTTACTCGTCTTCCTTTTCTCGTCCCAGCCAAAAGTATGGGTTACACTTTCTCTCTTTCCGTTCGATATTTCTCCAGCTCAGATTGTGTGTGTGTGCTCTTTCAAAATGCAATGGAGTGGGTAAATGGGTAGAAAGTTGTATGTGAGCTTCGTGTGCCAAGGAGGACTCCTCGTTCCAAAGAAGAAAGCTTCCCTAGTCCAAATAATAGATCAGTCCATGATGATGATGATGATGCTGCAGCAGTTGTTATTATTAGTGTAGCGTAGAACAAAAGGAAATTATAAGAACTGGTAGTGCTTGAAATGCTGGAGAAATTCGGTGATGAGGAGGCCTCTCCCTCTCTCCAAAAGAAGTGAACGAAGAAAGCAAAGATGATGACGGTGAATAGAACTGACCACGATGAATAAGTTCCCTTCCTTCCGTTCATCCTTGTAATATTGCTTACGGAAGGCGATTTGTGTGAGGAGAGAAAGCAGCCCTGGCCACCACTAGCTCACACTGAGAGACTCCAAATGTTTTATGTACAAAACTCGCGATTTATGATCCGAGTGAAAGTAACTTTTCGAGTTTTGGGAAGTGTGAGCTCTGCGGCTCTCTCTCTCTCTATTCCTTATTCCTACTATTCCCACCACCACCACCAGTTCCGATCTCCATTCTGTATACAAATGTACGTAGTACACGTATAGGTACAAAAAGAGAAAGCCCAGACTGTTAGTTAGAGTATATATGTTCGGTGTTCGGCTGGAGAAAGCAGAGAGAGAGTGAGAGAGAAGTTCTTTCCCCGTCCAAGTTTCTCCGTGCTCCTTCGTCTTCAATGAGTTAACTTGGTTTAAAAGAGACAAGGGAATGTAGAGTATGACTTAATCTGGGGCACAAAGTGCGCATGGAGTAGACAGACACGAACAAATCCTAACCTTATCATCATCCCTCTTCTCTCCTCGTTCGCACTCTCTCT
>Ga0194135_10002137_pt1 | contig 11963 bp, 6 predicted proteins | sample LitLau_LLRF_2013_FD_134024 | JGI IMG/M metagenome (GOLD analysis project Ga0194135, IMG submission 134024) | Freshwater sediment microbial communities in response to fracking from North America - Little Laurel Run_MetaG_LLRF_2013 (version 2) | ecosystem: Environmental > Aquatic > Freshwater >... | reverse complement strand
GTAGCGGAGGTGAACGGAAGTTGGGCTTCTACTTAAAGTTTCTACTTCCTTTCCCTTCTCTCATTGTTCTCGAAGGAGATGAGATTAAATAACATGGATGTATGTGTCTACTCTGTGTACTTTCATTATGAAAATCTCAGAAGCTTTCGCTACTCTGACTTATACGCTGAATTTCATTAAGGTGTTCTTTTTGGGCAAAATCTTTTCTTGTGCATGCAAAACTACGTAAGATAGAGATGAGACCTTAAAAATCTAACGAAAGTATATCTAGCTTTACCCTTGGCAGCAGACAGGTGCGGCAAACAGGCTCTTGCGAGCCTTAGCATTCCGACGACAGTGACCTCGAGAGCTGTCCTTAATTGCTGCTCATCATCTCCGCCGCCGTTCTTTTGGCTATTTTTCACACCCGTTCCTGCCAAATGGATTACTGCCCACAGTCCTAAAAATAAAAATACAAAAAGGATATCAAAATTTAATTTTATGTGCTACTTTTGCTTTGCTTGTGACAGGTTGTTGCCTGTGAGCGTGTAGGTAGATTGTCAAACAACGAAGAAAGAAGAAGTGATAGAGAGACGAGAGGAGATAAAAGACCAACGCAAGCAAACTATAAAGGCGTTATTATATTATTGTTACAATGTATTTATATTTAGAAGCTTAATCTTCTTTTCATTCGTACTTTCCAATATGGCTTTTATTGTTTCCCTTCAAGCGACAGATTGCAAGAGATGTATTATTAGTATTAAAGCTCTTAAGGTTATAAATAGTTGGGAGTGTTTTTATGCTTTAAACCAACGGTAGAATTCGTAGAATGAAAAAATGTATTGCAACTCTTAGCCAGTGTTATTCCTCCGTTCCTTGTGCTACAGGGTCTGCAGGGTTTGAAGTTGATCTACAGACCGATAAGGAAACAAAAACCGATTTGACTAGACTAAATTACTTTGCTCTACATACTTATATTGTTTCAAGTGTATAAGCTTTGCAAAAAAGTTATTGCTAATCCCACTCCAGCAAAAAAGTTAGTAAACTCTTTTTAAGTCTACGTTGAAAATAGATGACGCGAAGAATTTCGATCTAATGATATGGGTTTTTATGCACAGTCTCATTCATTGAAGATTGGACTTGGTATTTGATTAATAAAAAAACTAGCTCATCCTATCTCTCTCTAAATGTATATAAGGATAAGAACTTATTTGGAGATTGCTTAATTCATATCTCATCTTCCAAGTTCATAAACTTGCTCCAATTTCAATCAATTTTCTATTGTTGGTGTGAGCCCAATTTCCGCTTTATTATGCGAAGCCAAGTAAGATTTTAAATATAATCTTAATAGAAAAAAACTAGTTGAGAAGATGTGTACTAGTTATTAGGATGGAGAGAAGTATGAAGCCCCAATTCTCGTGCGACCATGACAGACTCACCATAAGATAACAAACCACAAGTCAAAATATTGATAACATCGCTCACTCGCGTATCATCTCTATCTTAAAGCTAGATTGTAATCGGATGAAATTTTCACTAACAATAGTATAATCTCTTGGATAATATTAAGAAGCAGAGATTGGATACATTTCTTTAAAGCCTCTACTTCCGAAGAAGGATGAACGTGAAAAATGAATTTAATGCCAACTCATGTTGGATGCATTCTTTGATTCCTATAACATTGTTCTTCTTCTTGTGCCAGAGAAATGGTTTTTTGAATACTTACAAGGAATATGAGTAATGTTGATCCATTTAACATTGGAAACCCTATGTTGACGCCGTTTACATGGCTAACCCTATGCTGACGCCATTTACATTGCAAACCCTATGCTGACGCCATTTACATTGCAAATCGTTTTAACAAGAATAAGACCCTATAGCCTGTATCCTTTATGAAACTAAAAGTTTATCAGCCTTATACATCACTTCTGTAAGAGATGATTAGTTTCAGAGTTTATTCACATCTTTTATATTTGTAAAAAACTGTTGCACAAAAAGATGTATAGCTGATACTTTTGTCTGTCACTTCACGTACACTACTTGTGTTGTAACCGTAAAGAAGCTTTTAAGTTTTTTTAAGTGCAAGTTCATTTCATTGACTGTAATATCGAAAGACATACATAATACCGGATATGCACGGGATTTTATTTTTATATGCAATTGTATCATCTGAGAAAATTCCTGTTCTGCAAAGTGATTATCGTGTAGACCTCAAGTGGATCTCATCATTGCTGAAATATTTCACACTTGTACTTGTAAACTAGAGAGAGGTATATAATATTCTTTAACTTGTGAAGGAGGGAGGTGAATTAACAACACACTACTGTAATTTTACGGCACTCCATTCACCATAATAACACATCTCCGTGGGAAGTCGAATGACTGAAGAGCTCTGTGTGCTGGTTTGGTCAATAGATAACATATAGCATGTCTTTTAAGTTGGCAATATTTTAATATGAAGTATTTCATCTGTACTAAAATAATGAACGGGAACAAATGAAAGAGATGAATAGGCAAAATGAGTTCCACGTACAACACTCCGGTTACAGGACAATAAACTTGGAATAAGTAGTCAATCTTTGATGGGGATAGACTACCTTCCTCTCTTCAGGACATTATTATTATTTCCTAAAGGATGTTGATCTACAAAAAGGCGGATGTGCGATGGATATACAAGTTATTTCGTATTGTCTTGCAGTGAAGTACAAACTGTTTGGAGTGTATCATTTTACTTTCAAAAGCTTGTACACATGATAATGTGTTATGAAATATAATAAATGTTTTGTTTAAAAGTTGCATGGGGTTTGAAGTATCGCTCTAACTTCCTGCCTAATATTTCATACGTACTTCAAAATTGAGTGCGTGCTACTACGGATATTGAAAAATTTATTATGTGTGCTTTGTTTTTACAGCTGACAAGTAACAGACAAACTGACACTTCGCGATATGTCATTGATAATTTATTAAATTGAAGTATGTATGAAAAAGTTCTTGGAATCTATTAGCGAGAATGTAATTTCCATTTGTATTTTCTTGGCTTACATTACGTCTCGTATTATATGTAAAGTGTATTTAAATTTCCGATTAGAGACTTCACAAGGGCAAGAATTGAATGCACATACGCCGTACTACCATCAAACCACTCCTTCCTAATTAGAAAAGGTGCATTGGACAATGGGTAATTGTTGCGTTGATTAAAAGGACATTTTAAGCTAATGAAACTTAAATACAAAGCTTAAACTAGGTTGGCGTTTTTGACTGGTGGAAAATACAACTGCTCTGCATGTCATTCTTAATGTAAAGGACAAGGCAATATTGAGAAGAACGATTTCAAAAGGCGTGACAAGTTTCGATTCTTGCAAAATGAATATTGCCCAAAATTAAATGAAGGAATAAAACGAAACGTCTTTTAGTGAGGAGACTTTGGGAGTTGGCAGTTTGTATTCTTATTTTTTAATTGCATTTTTTCAATTGAAGTTTAAAAATCGTGAGAGGTTTTTTAAAGTTTCTATTGATTAAGTTTGCCCAATTTAAGAATGTAAAAATGAGTTAAATCATCTTCCCTGTTACATAAAAATCTTTACTTGTCAATTGACTTGCTATTCCAACCTCCAGGAAGACTTATTAAAAATGCTTAACTGTCTGGTTTCACCTGACGCACGAACAAAAGAATTCTCCTCTGTGAATGTCTCTTCAGTCTTTGGCTTTTGGTGGGCGTGTGTGTAGAGCTTATTCGTAAAACTATTAAGGAATATTTTAACAACTTACTTTGAAGTTTTAAAAAACGCCTCTGATTACTTATTTGGTCTTCATCTTAATACTCTTAAGTATTCTAAAACACTTCCCAGTTGAACTTTCCATTAGCCAAGTTTGAAAAATATGCGTATACATGGCCTTAGCAATGAGCTTATTCATTTAAGTGATTAAGCAAAGAACAAAAGATGAATTTGCTGCTGAGATGCATTTAAGCCAAAATTACGTGCAAATTGAAATAGAATGTAACAAAGCGTTAAAACAAAAGCAGGAGGGTTCATTCATGTTTGTGTACAAACCTTTTTCGCCAGCGTGGAAATGAGCCTTTACAGCTTTAATAGCCATAGCCAAACTGTCATTGTTGGTCACATCCAATGGAATAACATGAAGCCACGGAGATCCAAATGCCTTCAGCCTTTCGCTTGACTTGCTGTTGACATCATTCACACCTGCAAAGACTCGGAATCCTATGGACGCCAAGTGAGTAGAAATTTGGGATCCGATCAAAGTGTCAGCAGCAGTGACCAAAATGGTTTTTGATCCGGTTGGCACTCTACTTCGTCCCACGAGCTTCTTCAGAATGAAGATCAAAATACTGCTCGCCACAAACACTATCACTAACAATTGCAGAATCAAAACCAGAAGGAGTTGGTCTTCCATTTTTGTCCTCAGCTCTATCAGACCTCAACTTTCGCAGGAAGTTACTTTATGAATTGTCTATGGCTTATTAGTCCTTTACGATTTCATGCGTGCCGATTAAACAAATACGGAGAAATCAGAGACAGTTTGGAAATGTTTTGGATTACATTGCTTTTTTATGCTGACTCTTGACCTCTAATTAGAAGCTGAAACAAAAACAAACATAATACAATTAATGTAGTTTCGCTAGGCAAAATCAAAATGAGCAATTAAATAAGCCACATGTATATTTTGAATGGCATATATTCATGAAAGAATTATAAATTTTCTTATTATTGAAGTATCAATAGAATTTACTAGCAATTATTATTGTGAGTGGATTCTTTTTATTATTTCTCTTCTGCAGACCAAACTGCAAAAAAAAATATTGCGAAACGTAAAACTATCAATGCTGATAATATAAAATTCAATCTGCCTCGTTATCTCTCTACTCTCAACGAGTAAAGTGCGTACATTTTAATGATCTAATTTCTTTTACTAGAGATTAAATGAACTGTCATCAGTTCATTTCTTGATTAAAAAGTCTCGTATGTTTATCTAATACAAGGTGACTGCGTGAGCTGATTTTTTTCTCACGTAGAACAGAAGTTATCATATAATTACCGAGTGTTGCTTCACCACGTGTGATATTTGGAGATTATTATTAAAAAGGATTTACGAGATTTACTTTGAAAGAGATTCTAATGCATGATTAACGTTTGCCAAGCTATATAAAAGTTTTACGAAGGTGTCCCAGCGAATCTCATAAGTCCACACAAGAGAGTCCTTGAAAGTTGTAAAATGATTTTTCTCACAGTGAATTCAATATTTGCTTTTAGGTTGGGCAATATGCCATATCATTTATTATGAGGTTAGACATTTGAAATTTATCAAAAGATAATAATATATGGTTTCATTTTTAAGGCACACACTCGTCGTTGGTCTCGTATTTCAACCGTACACACTATCAGCAAGTCAAGAGATGAAAGATTTAAGAGGTGGACTAAAAATGCATTTTTGCTAATTGACTCGAGGCTGTCAGGTAAGAAGAGGTGTGTTTGTGAGTTTTAAGTGTACAGAGACTTCAGACATAGCAAACACAGGTGCAATGTTCGCTAATTGTAAGCTGTCCTTATAGTGTCTGCTATATGTTGATATTTATTATTATGCAAAGGAACTCTAAATTTACTTGTTATGTCTTATCTTGCCTCGTAAAATCAAGCTAGCGAACGCCTTATCATAAACATACCTTCTTAAAATAAGACGTTCGATTTGTGATTAACATCTTAATTGCTCGCCTATTTGGTAGAGACTTAATTGTTTCAAGTTTGTGTGTCTCTAGTCTCTGTTTACTTCTAATTAAGACTCGTAAAAATTGTATGAATCCTTTAAATACACTTGCATAAAGGGAATATGTTCATCTGCATTACTTTGTTCTATGTTATTATAGTAATAAGGCTAATTCGCTTAGAAATTATTGGCAATGTGGTTGTATATACTTTATTGTGCAGTTTTGGTATATACCAAAAATCGTACGAGGTAAAGGAAATTGGCTCATGAGGGCGTAAAGCTTGGTTAAGTCTCTTGTGAATATATGAAACACTTGATTGTGTAGTCAATAAACTATATTCAACGATATGTACTACACCTGATCATTTAATTTCATTGGATTTGTTAAAAAATGTTTGCCACTGACAGAAACTCGTATTTCATGGGGGCAAACTTGCCAAAAAGAAGATGAAACGTTGAACGTGTGCTCTAATAACGGGGAGTCTTTTAAGTTTTAAATCAAGGTCAGTTTCATACAGACATATCTGAGCTTCGACCTCTCCTCTTGTTAAGTGCAGAGGTTTAAACTGTCGTAAAAGGAGTGTTGGTCTCAAAACTAAATTCATATTTCACACATTTCTACAAGTACAAGTTCCGTTGTCTTTTACGTGACTTGCCGGGTCTACTTTTTTCCCTTAAGTTAAGACTTACTCGAACAAAGTTGCGAGGATGTGGATTCTATTCCGTTACTACAAAAACATGTGGAGGCTTTAGGTTAGCTAAAATAGTCTTTGTCTAGCAAGTAATAAACATTTATGTACACTCTTGAGTAATTAGTTAAGAATTTAGCAAATGAATGAATGATCCAATGAATGAAATGCACTCACGTATAAATTACTTCACAGAGCTTTATGTTTATTCATACCCAAAATATATGTGTTTATTGCCATAAGATGTGATTTAAGTAAATGTTGAAGTAAGAGATTCTTATCAGAATCATTTGACGAAGTGAATGATTTTCACTTTCCTCTGATAGTTTTACAATTCACACTTGAATCTCTTGATTAATAACACACCTTGCGAGGATAATGATATTATGTAGACCGTTTTCATGCTACTTGATTTACTATACATAAGCTTGTTAGCTTCCTATATGAGAGAATACTATTTAGCATGTTGTTCCTTACGTGAATTAATGTGTTTATGTGTTGTTTACAGATATTTGTTTAATTGTATCACGTGCACGAGAGTTGCTAAAAACATTTACACGAAACATGAAACCATTAAGACTTTTTAATGTGAGTCGTGTTACATAGTTTTTGTTAGTTAGAGATACGACTGTAGTTAATTTTTAATATTATTTAGTTCAAAATGTTTGACGAAAAACTTTTAGAAACAGAAAAAGTAGACATGAAGTGCTCAGAACTAACTTTCAATTGATATTTTTTTTAATATGTGACACTTATTATGTGACTGTTAAAACAAAAAATAAAGTTTTACTTCAAGTCTAGTCTATTAATATAAAAGCTAATAACCATCTTAGAATTATATTAAATAAAAGTCTAATTTGTAAAATCTTACCTGATGTAAAATAGATCCGAAAAAGTAACAAAGAAGATGAAGTACATTCACTTTTATTACACAGTTTCACAAATCTCGGGGGTGAAGCACTTTCACCGGCCCTTGCACTCTTCCAAAGATTACAAAGGTGTGTGTGTAGATTTCCTTGAAAGAAGTAGAACCAATTCTTACATACCAGTTTAAGTAAAATACTTAAAATTCAGAATGAATTTTACACATTTCCCATAGGAGATCCAATAGACTCGCACAGAGTCACAGAACAGAGCGAGATCACTTCGCACACTAACTTGTTGTGTCTCATTTAAAATTCAAAGACTTTCATACACACAAGACATACATGAGTACCTTTCGCATACATGCATAATGCATTTGTATATTGTGTACTACTACCTATCTAGCCAACACATACACACACGTGTGTGGATTGTGGATATCTTGCCGTGTATGTACCATTGAAATGCAATCCTTCTTCGAAAGAATTCCTTAGAGATTATATATATACATATGATGCTGTTGTGTGTTGAGAGATGTGGTTGACCACTTCTTCTTATGCGAGAGATATCTTCAATCTCCCTAAAGAACTATATACCTAAACATTGTTTAGAGATATTGTCTAAAGAGTCAACCAACTCACTTCGCCCCTCAGGAGTTAAGAGATTATAATTATAATTACCTACTAAGTCTACTATGCTACACGACTAGCTAGTTTACTTCGTAAATATCACTTTAAAGTTTGGTTGTGGTTGGAAAAAGGTATATAAGCCTATATGTAGTATAATTGTCTTTTGTGTTATCTCGTAGCTGGTCTCTCAGGTTGTTAAGATTTGAGAGGAATGTGTAATGAACCAACCGTGTATATTGTTGTACTTACTTATGTATCGTGATTATACTGCGAGCTGCTGCTTGGTTGAGATAGATCGTAATGCAAGAATGACAATACTTTTAGCTTCTGATGCTCTAGGGCTGTAGACATGACTTGAATATTGTGAAGTGTTGAAGTTGCGTTTGTAGATAAAGTATATTGTTGAGATGCGAAGTTGTGAATGAACCAAAAAGCATAATATAATGTTGATTGTTGATAATGTGAGACTTGAGATTTATCTCTAAGCTTTAACCTTTGGCTTGACACTCGCAGATTGTTCTTAATATCTTTAATGCTTGCAAGTTTTGAGCTTACAAGCAACAGTTAGTTTTTAAATGTGGTAAATATACCTTAAAGGCAGCAGAGAATGTCGTTTTAGGTAAGAATATTGTGTTTTGATAACTAGGCTAGCATTTTTAAAGCTCCCCAATCGGAAATTTTGTTTAAAAAAGTATTTATTGAATCTACGCTCTTGCGGAAGAGATGGAAGATATTGAAACCAAAAAAAGAATTAAGGACAGAGCTTTCACAGTTACAATTTATAATTTGCATGTGATTAACTTTTTTACAGACTCTAGTTGTAAAATTCATTAACAAAAATTTTGTCTAAGCAAAAACTAATGTAGTGTGGGTAAAGCATTACAAATAATTGATCGGGCTAGTTGATCTCAATTACAATTTACAATTAATGATTCTGTGCTGCAAGGTGTTCAGCCATTCTCACTATCAATGTTTGACGCTTGTTTCATTTAATCAGCCAAAATTCAATAATACTTTTTGCAATCACACTTTTTGATTTGCGTAGGAAGTGATGACCCAAAAGCAAAAGTATTGATGAAATATTTTTCAACTTGTTTTAAAATTTCAGGCTTGTAATAATATGGAAAGATACGGAAAACATGTACCTGAAAATGGAGAGTTAATCTGCAAGTACAAAATGAAACATTTTACGTGCGAGAATAAGTCGCAGTAAACAATCGGAATAAATAATTACCCTGGTACGATCAATATCGTCAATGTCAAAGTCGTCAAGTCATTAAAAGCTAAAGAGACACAAGTGTTGTACGTATATATATTATATATATTTATGTCTAGAATGTTTCACTTGGATAGTTTTCATTGAGTCCTTTGTCTTTTGTAAAGCATGGAAAAACTGACATTGACATCTGTAAAGACTTCTCACACAAACCATTAATCATATACACAACCAGATTCTTAATACTTGAATAGTTCTTGTGTGTAATGTCGCTTAAAAATTTACTAAACGCTACAACCACCGTCGACTGAGCAGGAAACGCGCAGGATAAAAACTCTCTTAAATAGTTTCTGGTTCTAATTCGTGTGTGTCTAATTTTTGCATTGAGTTTCTTAGCACGTTCGAGGGTAGAAACAAGCAACAAGCTTAGCTCTGTAGCTAGATAGGGTTTTAAACTCTGCAAAAGCAGCTTTTGATACTTGAACTACATTGATTACAACTGCATAATATATAAATCAAGTTCCTGTTTATTTGCATGACCAAGAATAAAAATGTATCGAGTTATTCATTGTCAATAGCTGTAGTTGAAGATAGGGAAGTTGTGCAGAGAGTGTATGGATTGGGGAAAAATTGATCTCGTTTCCGCATCAATTCCTACTTGAATTGAAGTTGCTTCCATGTATTTTGTTAATATAAGATAAGAGGAACTGCTGAGTCTTTCAATTGATAAGGCATTCATTTTAGCTATATCTCTTAAATTAATCTTATGTTAGTATGTTCAGTATATCAATGCATTGAACTCCATCAAAACAATCAATTAACCAACATCATCCACAAAAAATAGAATTCCACAGATATAGATCGTTTTACCTGCGATTTATACAGCATTTGTTGGTTAGTAATGCATGGCGTTCATCTTAGAGTTAATTAGAATCAGCTGGTAAAAATATCTCCTATTTAGTTAAACCTAAGGTAGGAATAAAATGTTAAATGATTACAAAAGCTCTCTGAGAATTATTTCGCCTGATATCCTTCAATAAATCCGACTAAAAGTGAGATTGGAGGAACCCACGCAACACCTGGTTTACCTTTGTGTACAGTGTGTCCTAACGTGGGAGACATTTCACAGGAGGATTGCATTATGTGATTTGTGTATTCAATAAATATATTTAGAAGACACTGTTCAAAACGATACTCATCATATAATATGTAGATCCTTACAAAGCAAACTGGAAATAAGTATTTGAGCCCAAATCCTTTTAAAACCCAAGAAAGTTGGTTTCTTTGAAATCCTCCGTATAAGCCAAAGCAAAAGCAAGAGTCTTTCTCTCTATTCTTCGTTGAGTGGGACTATCAAGGGCAAAATAAACACGGATAAATCTACAACAGGACTACTGTCATCATCAGAAGTGAATTTACACAGAGTGATTGATTTATTTGATACACTCTCTTCTGGATATACTTCACATGCTTCGGTACAAACACAACATTACAAATAGAATTCCCTTCTGTTATACATAAGAAATGAATTGAGATTGAGATCCGTACACAGAACGAGAGAGAGAGAGAGAGAGAGAGAGAGAGAAGGTTCAAGAGTTTTAAAAGTACTTTTGAAAGGTGTACACTCTTCTCTTTCAAAACCCAGAAGATATTTTATACAGTCTAAACAATTGACATGGATCTTATTCCTATTTTCTCCAAACCTTTCACCATTTCACTTTCGTGTTAGTAGCACTCACAAGAGTTTTTCATAGAAAAAAAGGTGAACATTCCCTCTGGCACGGCTCCAATGTATATATATTTTATACGAGTGCAGTCGAGTGGATTTCATGGGATAATATAATTTCCACAGAACACAACTGCTCCTGCTTTCACTTGGTTTACAAGTATCGTGAATGTGTTTTATTTATTAAACATGCAATTCAGAGATTTGAAAGGATACACATATTTATTTAAATGAGAATGACGAATTAAACCAGCAGCATGTGTCAAGGGTTGGAGATTAATTTTTGAGTGATGTGTATCATGATTATAACCGCATTATAGACGCAATTCGACGCTGTAAATTCTTGAGAGGTGAATTAAGGGTGAATGGAACTTTGCAGAGAGTTACGTGTAACTCTTTAGGCAGAATCTGACAGGTTAGCAAGTACACGAGTATAGATGAACGACTTTAGCCACACGACAAGACTTGCAACAAGAGAGACTACAGGTTTTCCCACGACAACGAATTTTAGAGTCTCTTTTATTCTTATCGCTAGTATTTGGGACAATGTGTGTGTGTAAATAGTTGTTCATAGATCACAAAGAACCATTACCGCAGTTTCTTTGGGTCTAAAAAACTCTCTCTATCATCGTGGATCTTTCCCTTTGCCTTTTTGTATTCTGTTTGAGGGAAAAAGAAAGTCAGTTGTCGGTTATAGATTTTCAGTAAAAGTACCATCACTCAAGGGTTCACTTTTTTCCTTCTTGAGTAAAAGCCAACCACAATTTACGTTTTATTCAATTCATCCCACATATCTATATGTATATATTTATGTATAGACATGTCTTTTTAGTATTTATGGCACTTTTTACCTCTGAATCTCTTTAGAGATTCTCATACAACAGAGTACTTTAATATTTCTCATAAAATTCAATGCAGAAGAGTGTATAGTAGCTTTCGCTTGAAAGTAGCAGAGAATCTATTTAAGTATATAGAGCTCTATATAGATAACTTATTCGTTCCACCTTGACTTGTACTGTTCGGTTCTCACCTTGCCCCATGTAATAATTTAAACTTAGCGCCTAGTTAATATTTCATCATCTTTTTTGTATATGTGCATGCATGTCAAAACGTTTGGTGTGTGTGTGACTATTATATGC
>Ga0194135_10002136_pt1 | contig 11969 bp, 14 predicted proteins | sample LitLau_LLRF_2013_FD_134024 | JGI IMG/M metagenome (GOLD analysis project Ga0194135, IMG submission 134024) | Freshwater sediment microbial communities in response to fracking from North America - Little Laurel Run_MetaG_LLRF_2013 (version 2) | ecosystem: Environmental > Aquatic > Freshwater >... | reverse complement strand
GAGCGAGGAGGAGGAGGAGTAACACTTTATTTTTACCCATTCGACCCCAAATTGTAGATGAGCTGCCCGTCATCCCCATCTTAGGTTTTGATTTTCGTTTTTAATAGTCAATTTATTTTGTAGCATCCCAAATACCTGGAAATGTGATTCCGAAAATGGTAATTATTAACAACGTCTTCCGTAGTAATTAAAAAAATGTTAACGTGTTGCTTTCTATCATTTCAGACTGTGGTGATGGAAGTGGTACGTTATAAAATTTAGTCCAAATGTGTAACTTAAAACTAAAGCATAATTTTTTTTATCTTTCATCTTTTCATTTAACCTGCACCTCGACCTTGGTTTCTGCAGATGGTAAGCATGACCTTTTCATTCGACTCTGTCATCTCATTTGTTGCGTACACCTGGTTTGGTGCTGATTAATTTTCAACAAAGTTATGGCGTTTTTTAGTAATTATTTGTATTCTTTTCCAACTTTAGAAGAGGCATCCATTTGTGCGGAAAAGACTTGCGCATACTTTCAGTTTACATGTCCACGGTCAGGCCATTGCATCCCCAGTTCTTGGCTATGTGATGGTGAGTATAACAATTGAATCTATATATTTTGTTATGTAAAGTTAATTTTGTTATTTATGTTTTTAATTTTGAATAGGTGACAATGATTGTTTTGGTAAGGATTTGCAACTGCTTGTAATTTCTTCAATTTCTTGACTGAAAAATGTCTCATGATTTTCCAGATGGGACTGACGAGGTCGGTTGTCCACCGGTGAGCTGTCGTGAGAATCAATTCAAATGCTCCAACTCAAAGTCCTGCATTCATGAAGGATACAAATGTGACGGTTCGTGTTGAATCACTTTTACTTGCCAAAACTTTCTTAACGGTTTGGATTTTAACAAACGACCTCTGAAATCCGCAGGAATCCCCGACTGTGACGACGGATCAGATGAATTGGGCTGCCCAGAAGTAAAGGCGAATGAGTGTAACGCTGAGAAACAGTTCCAGTGTGCCAGTAGTAAAATTTGCATACCAAAAGAATGGATTTGCGGTAATTTCCGGTTTATTTACGAATCGAACACAAAGGTCAAAGCATTAATCGAAAATTCTTTTTTCAACGGACCTGTACTCTGACCTTGGTTTTATAGATGGTAAGCTTTACCTTGTTTAGTTTAATCTTTCATCTCTATTTTTGTACAACCAGATTATTTTGACAGGAAATGCGGATTGTGAAGACAAATCTGATGAAGCGTCGAATTGCCATGCAAAGCCCTGCTCGGACGGATACTTTAAATGCGACAATGGAAAATGCGTCAGTAACACCTATCTCTGCGACGGTTCTAACGATTGCGGAGATGGATCGGATGAGTCGGTTGAGAGACACGCGTGTAAGAAAGTCTTTGCCTGCGACAGTGGTGAATGGCAGTGTCCTAATGCGGAAAAATGCATAAACGTCACTTCCATCTGTGACAAGACGCCAGATTGTCCAAGCGGTGGGGATGAAGGGCCCGCTTGTGAACTCAACGAATGCAACAAGCTTCTCTGTACCAAATGTGTCCAGACTCCGGGTGGACCCCTCTGTACCTGTCCCCGTGGGGAAGTCCTCAATGGAACAATCTGCGTGGATTATGACGAGTGCTCAGGGCCCCTCCTCAAGTGCAGTCAGAAGTGCGTCAACACTAAAGGCAGTTTCTTTTGCGAGGTAAGGTTTTTTTTATGTATGCATTCTTAACAAAATGGCCATGTATAAATCATCAATAGACTTCACTCATTCCTGCAGTGCGGGGAGGGATACCTTTTGGACGGGAAATTTAAATGCAAGGCAACAAACCACTCTGCCGCATATCTCGTCATCTCCAATAGACGTTCCATCCTCACCTCCGACCTCAACCAGAGGAGTCTGGACAGGATCCCAGTACAAGTTGAAAATGTTGTGGCTACGACGAGTGACATGCAAACGGGGTTACGAGAAAAAATGCATTACTATTAAAAGAAATGAATAACCGATGGCAATAAAAATAATGGCGTCCTTCCATAATTTCCAGAACACTCTTCTGGTCTGACATGAAGTTGAAGAAGATCATGAGACTGGAGAAGGGAGCCAATGACCCGCAAGCCGTGCTCTCATCTGGTCTGGACCTTGTGGAAGGACTTGCCTTTGATTGGGTGGCCCGCCTGCTTTACTTTGTGGACAGTCGACTCCACACCCTCGAAGTATGCCAAGAAAATGGTCTGAATCGCGTCATTCTCTTCAACACGAACGTAACGCAGCCACGTGGGATTGTGGTTGATCCTACTCCAGCCGCCAGATTTCTCTTTTGGACGGATTGGGGAGACAATCCGCGGATTGAAAGGATTGATTTAGACGGAGGAAATCGGACAGTCATTGTCTCAACCAAGATCTTTTGGCCGAATGGAATTACTCTCGATATTCCAAACAAGCGAGTATATTTTGCAGATTCTAAATTAGATTACATTGATTTTGTGGACTACAATGGACTCAACCGACGTCAAGTCCTTGCCGGAAGTCACTACCTCCTTCACCCCCACTCCCTCTCACTTTTTGAAGACACAGTTTACTGGACTGATCGACAGCTCAACCGAGTTCTTAGTTGCCACAAGTTTGAAGGGAACAATCAGTCGGTTGTGAATCATCTCATTAGCCAACCCCTCAGTGTTAGTGTCCATCATCCCAGTCTCCAGCCGGTCTCTACTAATCCGTGCAAGAAGGCTTCCTGTGCCCACATTTGTCTTCTATCAAAAAGTATTCAAGGGTTTACCTGTAAGTGCCGTCCTGGATTCCGGGCGGAAGGACTCAAGTGCATTGAAGAAGACAATCCGTTCCTATTGGTAATGAAGGGGACACAAATTGTTGACGTTGCCTTATCCCCTGCTCCTACCTCGCCCACTACAGGATACCTGAGCGCCATCGTAGGTGTCGAAAACGGAAGGATTGTAGACTATGACAAATTCAAAGGAGAGTTTTACTGGATTGAAGGAACTGGTGACAATGTAAGGATATAGACATTGAAATATTGAATTAGGTTTTTCAAGCGCAAATCAGCTCATTTCCCAAATGGAAATGGCTTAAAAGCATGGCTTCCGAAATCATCGGAGATTGTTTCCAGCTTTTTCATTTTCAGGAAAGTATAATGGTATTTAGGTTTTTTTTTCACAAAACCAGTCAGTTTCTCAGTCATTTCGCATTTGGGAAGCGATTTTTTTTTTGCTTTTGACGGAATGCTTCCGGTGCTTAAGAACTCTTAAAAATGCTGACATGATTATTTTTACGGTATTTTCTTTTCTTTTCAGGGAACTTTGTACAAGTATAGTACGGAGACTTCGAATCGAACAAAGTTTTTGAATGCTGCAGACTCTGGTTTAATTGGATCCCCCTACACGCTGGCTTTTGATTGGATGGGTCGGAATCTCTATCTGGGGAACAAGGAAGCATCCAATATTGAAGTGATCAAAGTGGACGGGAAGAACAAATTTAGATCGATTCTCATTGGAAACAACGGCGGAGTGGACGGAGTCGCTCGGCCGGAGATAATCGTCCTGGATCCATCCGAAGGGTACTTTGCACAACAGCAGTTCAACACTATTCGATATCCTTTGTTTATTGGTTTCTCGAATATATATTATATGTTATATTATATTATCTGGAAATAGGAAAATGTACTGGATTGACGAGGGAGGAGCAGGCGTGCCTGTGAAATTGGCCAAGGCAAACATGGACGGAACAGAGTCAAAAATACTGGTCCGGGACTTTGAGAAGCCTATGGGCCTCGCCATGGACTATGACAAAAAAGTCCTCTATTTCTCAATGCAGTCAAAGGTTAGTGCCAACTTTCTAGAAGCAGTTCGTGTTTTTTTTTTACATGATTCTCATATAATCGAATCCATAGATCGAATCTGTAAATGTTGATGGTTCAAATCGTCAAGTTGTACTCGAGGATCCTTCATCCAGCCCAAAATCCTTGAATATTTTTGAATCCCGGCTGTACTACATGGATAGTATCTATGAGAAGATCACTCGCTTGGATCTGAACGGGGAAAATGCAAAAACGCTCCTCTCCAATGAAGCCGACTTAAAGTATATGACGATCTACCGAAAGCGCTCAACGAACCACGTTTGTCAAAATTCCAACGGTGGATGTGAACAAATTTGTGTGCCTGGCTCAAACAAGGGGCGAGTTTGCAAGTGTTCGGTCGGCTACAAGCTCAACGGAGATACTGGATGCAGCCCATTTAAATCCTTCCTGTTGGTTGCGCAAAGTAACGTCATCCGGGGAGTCGCTTTTGATTCTGGAGAAGAGGCCATGGTCCCGATTTCAGCCACTGAAAATTCCATTGTTTCCATTGCCACCCACGTCTCCACAAATTACATTTACTGGGTCAACTTCAACAAAGCCAATACCAACGGAATTTACCGAGTACGCCCGAATGGAACCGAGCTTCTACATGTTATCAGCACTGGAATAGGATCCAATGGGATTAGAGGACTCGCAATTGACTACAGTGCCGGACAAATGTACTTTACAAACGTGTTCCCCCATGAAACTTATGTGGAAGTGTCCAAAGTGGATGGAAGCTACCGGAAAGTCCTGGTGAAGAAAACATCAGAGTCCCCGAGGGAATTGGCTGTCAATCCCGTCAAGCGTCTCCTATACTGGATCGACCTCAGTCAATTCCCCCGAATTGGAAAGTCTTCTCTGGATGGAACCAACTGGGCTCCAATTGTCAGCAGCGGAATTGTTGCTCCCAAGGATTTGACGGTTGATATTCTCACGCACGATCTGTACTGGGTGGACAGCACGCTCGGTAATTTTTTTTAAATAAGCGTTTGAGATTGCATTGTTAGGAGAGAAGTATATTGATCTTAATACCTTTTCAGATACGATCCAGAAAGTGAACTACAATGGGGGTGGACGCGTAGTGGTTCGACGGAATATTCCTAACCCAGTGGGCGTGGTCACGTTCAAGGACGACATTTTCTGGGTGGATCGGAATTTAGGAGGAGTCTACCAGGCTCCAAAGTACCAAAATACGAGTAAACCCAAGTCAATCCGGACGAATCTTCCTGTTCTTCGGGATATCCAAGTATTTGATATCAATGCGCAGCCAGAACCCCAATCAAATCCATGTAAGGACTCGATTTGTGAGCAACTATGTTTTGCACTCCCATCCGCAGACAATGATCTTGACTACGTCTGCGATTGCTCCAGCGGAATGAGACGAGGAACCAAGTGTGTGGATTTGGTAGGTTGCATTTTCATTATTCTTATGCGGAATTTATTAGAATCGCTGTATGATGATTTTCAAACGGGAGAAGGAGAGGAAATGATGACTTAAAAATCATGGTTGAGAGCCCCGCTGTGGGTTGCTGCTTTGTGCTTTGTACTCGCCATTCCCAAACTGGTGGAGCTTCATGGACGTTCTCTAGCATTTTTTAATTCTCTAACAATGTCCGCGCGATTCATTTTATGTGACGAGCAAAGATGTCGGCAGTTCGCTTATTTGAGTTTTTGACCCTCTCGCTCTCAATGTTCCTTGCTTCCTTCCGTTCATACGTAGTGTCTTTTTTTCCAGGATGAGTACATTGTCTTTGCCACGCGTTCGGAAATCAGGAGTGTTCACCTTGACCCCAAGAACACTGAAGTGCCGTTCCAACCAATCACAAACTTGACAAACGTCGTCGGAATAGATTTTGATTATCAAGAGAAGAAGTTCATCTTTACACAGATACGGCCAGAGGCCATGATTGGCTGGTTCGAGTCTACCCGCCCAACAAAGGAAGCCATTCATGTCGTTCTGAATAGGACCATAAACCCTGAAGGAGTCGCTTATGATTGGATTCATAACAAGATCTATTGGACGGATTCCGCAAATTCTTCAATTTACGCCATGAACTTGGATGGAACGGATATTATTGACATTGCGCACGTGGACAGGCCCAGGGTAAATTAAAATTTATAGTAAATTTAATGAGTGGGATTGGATGCACATGGTGGGTATTTAGGTGTCTTTTAAAAAGTATGCGGTAACGGGACTGGGTTCATTGGGGAAAACGGCAAAGTTTCAAGTAGAGAGATGAGGTTTTAGGGTGCTGAACCCTTCGGAATGAAATTATAAGCGGGAATAGGATAAAGGGCACTTTGAACTGTTCCAAAGATACGATTGAGGGATGCCGGGGTCAAGAACTTGTTTAACCTGTTTTTTCCACCGCCCTTATGATTCATGACCTCGAATTTCATACGTGGTGCGTCAACGAATTGCGTCTCAAAGTACTGCTGCCAAATTCCAATTGTTCTCCATTTCTTCCTCCAGAGGAATGCCGCTTCCCAGTTCTCGTCCACCGAGCCCATTTTGATCTGAAAGGTCTGTAAGAAAGATTTGTTCCCAATTTAAAATAACGTTTCCTCTTATCATACGTGTCAATTATATTGGGTGGGTATTGGGAACCCTATTATGCCCCTAGTGAAGATAAATTTTCCATGAATTTTTTTTTATTTCATAGTCGACTAGGGCCATAATATTCTGAACTCTAGAATGAACTCGCCGTACGGTAGCAAAACACATTATCCTCTTCCAGGAATTTGACCAACGTAGTCCTTCCCCCTTCCATCACGGTGGCACGGTGGTCATGGTCCATGGATAGAGGTGTATGCTTTAAACCACAAAGTCAGGGTTCAATTTTTTTTCCAGCATTTCCTCGAATCCAGGTCCCATCAAGCCGTCTGGTAGTTGTAGGCGTATATTAAATTCGCACTTACTGCTCAACTGTAATGATGCAACCTTCAATGCTTCCTCATGCCCGACTATAATTCTAAATTATTTATAGGCAATCGTTGTCCATCCTTGCCAAGGAACTCTTTACTTTACGGATTGGGGACTCTTTGGAACTGCAGGGAGAATTTATCGTGCCACCATGGCGGGTTCCCTCAAAGAAGCCATAATCAAAACGGACATTACGCAACCCTCCGGCTTGGCAATCGATTATGACGAGAACAAACTTTACTGGACGGACGCTGTTCGAGAGAAGATCGAACGTGCGGATCTAGATGGAAAGAATCGAGAGACACTCGGAACGGCCACAATTTATCCGTTTGCCATAATAGTTTTCAAGGATTGGATTTTCTGGACGGATTTGCAGCTGAAAGGGGTCTACCGAGCGGACAAGCATACCGGGGGAAACATGGTGGAGATTGTGAAGCGGTTGGATGACAGTCCCAGGGACATCCAAGTCTTTAGCAAGGACCGTCAGAAGTGTGAACTCAATGTCTGCAGCATTCGAAATGGCGGATGCGAAGGTGGGACTTGTCATCCTAGCTTGAATGGAACGTCCGAGTGCAAGTGCAATGAAACGAGTCGACTGGTCAATGGAGGCCGGACTTGCATCCCGAAGAGTAGCAACATTACCTGTGATTCTAACAAGTTTGCCTGTGCCAATGGGAAATGTATTTCACGGTAATTTTTAGTCTTGGTACATTATTCTAATTCTTGTTAGAAAAAAAACTAATTGGAATATTTTCTCCTACATTCCAGACTCTGGGCGTGTGATGGGGGTAAGCAACATTACTTTTGGAAAATTTATTTATATTCTGATTTGTAATTTAATTTTATAAATTATTAATTCCAGATGATGACTGTGGAGAGTAAGTTATTTTTTTAAAAAAAATACGGAAATTTTGGGCTCACTTTAAAATTCTGGCTTCATTTTTAGCGGAACAGACGAATCCACTACATTCTGCGCCTTTCATTCTTGTGGTCCGAATGAATTTCGATGTAAAAATGGCCGTTGCATTTTCAAAACATGGGAGTGTGATCACGAGCAGGATTGTGGTAAATTAAAAATTTTATAAAAACTTCTAAATCCACTTTTTGAAACAGCATCATGCATCATTGATTTGCATTTCAGGTGATGGAAGTGACGAAGAAAAGTGTGACTATCCAAAGTGTGCTGATGGGGAGTTCACTTGTGCAAACCATCGCTGCATTTCCATGAGCCAAGTCTGCAACGGTACGTTTTAAAAAAAAAATGTAGTTTTTTCTGTTCTATTCTTGCAGTAAGGGAATTTATTTAGGAAAAATTGATCATGATGTTAAGGCAGACCCGCAGAAATAGAGAAAACGAGCAAATCCCCCCAAAAATACATAAAATATTTTATTCCGCAGGGGTTTCGGATTGCAAGGACAACAAAACTTCGGACGAAAGTGCTGCAAATTGTAAGAACGTGAACTTCACTTGCCCAGCAAATCATATCAAGTGTGAAAATACAAATATCTGCCTGGAACTTTTCTGGCTCTGCGACGGCGACAATGATTGTATGGCAATAATGTTATTGTACAATTTTAATTAAAACGCCCAATGAAAATGGGTTGTATTAACGTCCTACCCGAATTATCCAGGTGGAGATAACAGTGATGAGAATCCTCTTCATTGTGAGAAGCGACAGTGTCCTCCGAACAGCTTCCGCTGCCCCAATCACCGCTGCTTGCCTTCCACTTGGTTTTGTGATGGTGAGTGTTTGGTTTAATAATTTTAACTAGAGATATAAATTTAGTTTGGAATAATTTTACTCTCTCAAAGGTGATGAGGATTGTGATGGAGGTGCAGATGAACCAAAGGTATCCCATGTATTTAATTTACTTCTGGTGACTTATATAACGTGTATTTCTTGTGCATTTCCAGGATTATTGTAGCAGTGAAGGGAAGACGTGTTACGGAGATTTGTATACCTGTAAAAATGGTAACTGTATTCCGAAAATTTACTTGTGTGATGGCGACGATGACTGTAAGATGATCATACTTAAAGCTCTACGTACGTAACATTCTATACATGCTAAAGAGGTTTTATCTATGCTCCTAGGCCAAGACCGAAGTGATGAGGATGAAAGTCTCCACCAATGTTCCAACAGAAAGTGTGACAATGCAACTGAATTCTATTGCCCCGAAAACAAACTCTGGGGAAGATCAGTCTGCATCAACCGAAAATGGGTAAAATCAATCTGACATTTTTTAATAAGTTGGATTACGCATCTATAAACTATTTCGTTTACTAGGTTTGCGATGGAGATCCCGACTGTGTAAGTTTTTGTTTTCATAGTACATTTTCCGGAGAATTTCAGACGAGAGTCTAAAATAGCAATAGCATATATAAATTTACTAATAAATTTCACAATTGCAGGCGAATGGTGCGGACGAGTCAATTGAAAATCACTGCCCCGCTCCCGAACCGTGCCAGGAGGATCAATGGCAATGTAACAATGGTCGTTGTATTAATAAGGTGAGTCCATTGGATTGAATTCCCATAAGAAGGTTCCGTATTTGATCAATTTATTCATAATTTGCCTTCATTTTAGGTTTGGAAATGCGATTTCGACAATGGTAATAATTACTCTCATCCTCCTCCGCAGTATTCCCTTGGTTCATTACCACATTAAACAACTAATTCGCTCAATGTTTTTTTTCTTTTCAGATTGCGGTAACCTGAATATAAAATGATCCCATACAATACAACATTTCTATAAATTGTATCTATTAATTAGTGTTCTCTAATATTTTAGGCGATGGTAGCGACGAAGGGAAGTTCTGCATGGTAAAACACAAATAACCAAAACCTCTGCGCTCAATATTCCGTCAATAACCGTACAATGTCTTCCTTTTTTTTTCAGAATCACTATCCAACTTGTGCTCCCACAGAGTTTGCTTGCAATAATTTCAAATGTATTCGAAATACGTTCCGATGTGACAATGAGGATGGTCGGTGCACACAACAAAATTGTATTAATTGAGAAAGCAAGAAAAGTTATATTTGCGTATGCTCATTTTTAGACTGCGGTGATAATTCGGATGAATACAACTGCCCCACAAAAAATGTCACAGCATGTCCGCAGGGTCAATTCAAATGCGGCGGAGATCGGACTGTTGGTGACACCAAGTGCATCCCAATGAGTAAAGTATGCGACAAAGTCTCGGATTGGTAAGTTTCATTATTAATTAACGAGTTCTGCTGGAAGGTTGAAGAGCAAGCAGGTTACTACATTGATTTACACCTTTTAGCCCTGCGGATGAGGACGAGCCACTCCACTGTGGCGTTAATGAGTGTGCATCCGTTGAGATTAACCAATGCGGGCAGCGATGCGTGGATACGCCCACGTCTTACTACTGTGAATGCGATCCTGGCTATAAACTTATGCCAGATGGGAAAGCATGCGTGGACGTTGACGAATGTACGGAAACTCCTGGCGTCTGCGACCAACAGTGCGATAACACACCTGGCTCATACTTTTGCAAGTGCAACACAACCTTCTACCAAAAGACCGAGACGGGGAAATGCAAAAGACTGGACAGGACGGAACCATATCTCATCTTTACCAACAAATACTACATTCGGAACATGTCCCTCGACGGGACGCAACTTCACGTTCTTCACCAAGACTTGCGCAACGTTGTAGCACTGGACTTTGACCTTGCTGAGAAAGCCATTTATTATGCGGATGTAACAGGGAAAACAATTTACAAGGCCGTCGAAGGTTCGGAGCCTACTCCTGTCATTCGCCATGAAAGCCATGGACTGGAGGGTCTCAGTGTTGACTGGGTGGGGCGGAAGCTCTACTGGTTGGATCGTCATTCAAAATCCCTCGAAGTTAGTGAGCTCAATGGGACGAATCGGAGAACCCTCAGGAGTCACATCTCGGATCCTCGTGCAATTGTCGTCTTCCCACCCAAAGGACTCCTCTTTTACACTTCCTGGCATCTCCAAGCGTACATTGGTCGAATCAATATGGACGGCTCCAACTTTTCAATGATTCTCAACTGGGATCAAGGGATTGCATGGCCAAATGCTCTTGCCATTGACTATTTCAACGAACGGCTCTATTTTGCAGATGCTCACTTGGACTACGTTGACTTTGTGGACTTTGAGGGGAAGAATCGTCATACGGTTGTGAAAGGGGTCAAATCTCCTCATGTCTTTGCCCTCACTATCTTTGAGGAGCATCTCTTCTACACGGACTGGAATCTGAAAGCCATTATCCGGACCAACAAGTTCAACAGTTCGGAGGAATGGGGTATTTTACGAAACACGACACACCGCCCCTATGACATCCACGCGGTTCATCCTCTCCGGCAAATTGCTTACACAAATCCCTGTGCTCAAAATGGAGGGAATGGCGGATGTAGTCATCTGTGCCTTCTTAGTCCGAACCGGGACGGGAACCTCAACTACACATGCGCCTGTCCTACACAGTTTGTTCTTAAAGCCGACAACAGGACATGCATTGCCAACTGTACCAAGGCCCAACACCGCTGCGGAAGCGGAGATGACAAATGCATCAGTAAGCATCTCTCTTGCAAAGTCTCCTGCTAGATTGATTCCTTTCATTTACCATTTCTTAATTTTCTCACAGGTAAACAGTGGGTTTGTGATGGGGAAAAAGATTGCGCGGATGGGAGTGATGAATTGAATTGTCCAGACAGGAAATGCAGAGCCGGATTATTTCAATGTAAAAACTTTAATTGCACGAGCCCTACGACAATTTGTGATGGGTAAGCTGGAAGAATGGAATTGATAATTTATATTTCAAAGCAAATGAAATTTTAGGATGGACGACTGCGGAGATGGAAGTGATGAGGCGTTTTGTGATGCAGAGTGTGGTGAGAATGAATTCAAGTGCAAACGATCAGGGAAATGTATCCTCAAAGCATGGGTAAGAAGAAATATTGCTCCTATTCGAGGTAGCCATTTTCATACTTGTCTGATTTTTTTTCTTCTCTTTCTTTCAGACGTGTGATGGCGACGGAGATGTGAGTATTTGATTTATATGTAGTCCGCTTCGCATTTTACATGGACAAGTTTTAACGTAATACGATTGATTGACACGGTTTTATAATTTGCAGTGTTCCGATAGGAGTGACGAATCTACGGAGCTCTGCCACAATCGAACATGCAACCCTGACACAGAGTATACT
>Ga0194135_10002135_pt1 | contig 11975 bp, 10 predicted proteins | sample LitLau_LLRF_2013_FD_134024 | JGI IMG/M metagenome (GOLD analysis project Ga0194135, IMG submission 134024) | Freshwater sediment microbial communities in response to fracking from North America - Little Laurel Run_MetaG_LLRF_2013 (version 2) | ecosystem: Environmental > Aquatic > Freshwater >... | reverse complement strand
TCTTCTTTCAGTTTCTGGATCATCTTAGGATCCTTGTCGTAACCTGTTACTGCAAAGCCTTTATCGGCCATGTTCAACAATAAATTGCGGCCCATTGTACCGAGGCCGATCATTCCTAATGTGAATTTACTTTCCATTTGATGTATTTGATTTTGGATACGTAGTGAAAACGTGATATTTTTCTTTGGCAGCCCATAATTTGGCGCCGCCTTTGATCCCATCCCTGTTTGAAACAAGATGGATATTATGATCTAAATCGATAGTAATGTATTTGGCGTTACCACCACCAAGATAAAGCTTGTCATAATTAAAAACGGTTTTATAAATCTCTATAATACGTTTTAATCTTTCATTCCATTTTTTTTCACCTTCTTTCTGAAAGGCTTTCTCTCCGATATAATCGTCGTAATCTTTGTTTTTGGTGATCGGAAGATGGGAAAGTTCAAGATGCGGAAGTAACTCCCCGTCAAAAGTTAAAGCTGTACCGAAACCTGTACCTAAGGTCAGTACGATTTCGAAACCTTTACCGGCAATAATGCCCAGTGCTTGCTGGTCAGCATCATTTATTAACCTGACAGGTTTTCCTAAAACATCACTGATTTGTTGGGCAAGAGGATAACCTGTCCATTTATTCTTCGCTAAATTAGGAGCTGTTTCTACAACACCACATTTAACATATCCCGGAAAACCAATAGCAATTTTACCATAAGGGGCCAGCGGAGCAACCAGTTCATGAATAACTTTAATAACGGCTTCGGGAGTAGAGTCCTTTGGTGTTGGAAGTTTAGTGTACTCAGAAAATAATTCACCATCTTCAGTTAAGATGCATGCTTTGATACCAGTACCACCTATATCAATTGATAAAATATGGGTACTTTCTTTTTCTTTTTCTTTGTCGGCCATAATCCTTTTTTTATGAATATTGCTTTTTAAGCTTTAAACCAATATTTGATGATTCAAATTAACAAATTTCCAGCCACATAAAACCAGAAACAGCACAAGAATGTCTAATTATCGGGCATAATTGATGAAAAAACCAATAAATATACCTTAAAGATGAAATTAGCGGTTAATTTGATATCTGTATGACTTTCCGGAAGCAACAGGCTTTATTGATATTGCCCCAGAATATCAATTTTATCAGATAAAGATATGCCTCCGGGGTTGCACCCGGGTTTGCCTTCAGGAACGTCCATTTTTAAGTTATCAAAATAAGCTTTCCATACCGGGAAAAAGGCTCCTGAGCCCGGTTCCTTATAAGTCATCGGAAATAACTGAAAGAACGGCTGATTATGATTTGCGACTTTAAAAGCATCATAAATTAACTCGGAACAGTAATATTTTCCATTATTATATAAGTACTCGTCATCATAGGGGACACCCATCTGCTGCATAGCAAACGATAAGGCCGGAGCAATCAGTTTTTGATAAGCTGGTTTGAGTCTTCCCAGATAATGCGGATGGCTGGACTTAGCTAAAAATAATTTAATAGGGGTCAGGTGAACGTTTTTACCCGAAGCTTCAATGACTAGTATACTGTCATTTCTAAGCAGGATCATTCCCATATGACTGAATTTATTGCCCTGATAGCCCTGTGTAACAGCGTTAATCGCATCGCAGAGCGGGCCACAGTCGAGATTCTGAAAAATAAGATCCCCGGCTTTTAATTTGATGTTTTCCTGTGCCCGGGTGTTTACAGAAAACAGGACAGCAGTACATATACAGATCAGTAGTTTACGCATGATATGCAGTAAAATTACAAAAAAACCTGCCAGAATGTTTATCATTCAGGCAGGTTCCCGTCATAATTTATAATTTACTGATTGCCTTTTGCGCTTTGCATTGGGTTGACACCTATTGACTGGCCACGGGCAGCTGTAGATTTTTGTTTAAATAACTGGAATTTGGAAACTGCGGCTTTGCCTCCCCAGGTATTATTACTTTCATCAATATCAGCTGTCTCGCGCATAGGGTCAAGCCTGATAGCTGTTACTTCTTTATCCTGAACATAGAATTTGGAAACCTGCTGTTCATTATGTCTCCAGATCTGTGCAGGTATCCTGTCGATCTTTTTTGTACCATCAGCGTATGTGAATTCAACGATGATTGGCATAATCAGTCCGCCTTTATTACTGAAAGACAATTCATAAAAGAATTTACCAGCGTACTTTGCCTGATCATCAGAGGACAATGCTTCAAACAGGACAGGAAGTTCCTGTTTCTGCTCTTTTTCATTATACTTTTCTATTCCGCGGTCGTATCTCCAGTAAAAATCCTGTGTTGATTTATCCTGGTCAGTATAAAACTTAATGTTTTTGTCTTCTCTGTTCCTGACTTTGGAAATGTCATCGAAAGCATTGACCTGAGGGGCTTCCAGTTTCACCATGTTTACTTTGGAAACAGGGACCTTTGAATTTACATCCGCTTTGGCAAATTTAACCCCGTCAAGCGCGATATCACAAGGATCGGTACTGTAAAACCAGCCTCTCCAGAACCAGTCGAGATCTTCGCCGCTGGCATCCTCCATCGTTCTGAATAAATCGGCTGGCGTAGGGTGTTTAAAAGCCCATCTTTTAGCATATTCCTTGAATGCATAGTCAAAAAGCTCCCTGCCCATAATGGTCTCTCTCAGGATATTTAATGCTGTAGAGGGTTTCGAATAGGCATTAGGACCAAAACGTTCAATGTTTTCTGAATTAGTCATAATTGGTTCCAGCTGATCTTTGGGTAATTTCATATAATCAACGATCGTATAGGCTGGTCCTTTTTTTACCGGGAATTTATTATCCCAGAGTTCTTCTGTCAGGTATTCCAGGAAAGAGTTCAGTCCTTCGTCCATCCAGGTCCACTGACGTTCATCGCTATTGACAATCATAGGGAAGAAATTGTGGCCAACCTCGTGGATAATTACACCCAGCATACCATTTTTAGCGCTTTCACTGTAGGTGCCGTCTTTTTCTGCCCTGCCGTAGTTAAAACAGATCATCGGGTATTCCATTCCATTGGCAGCTTCAACACTTTGTGCAACCGGGTATGGATATGGGAAAGTAAAATGCGAATAGGTTTTAACTGTATGGGCTACTGCCTTGGTAGAATAAGGTCTGTACAGGTTATAAGCTTCTTTACCATAGAAACTCATACACATCACCGATTTATCTTCTACTTTCTGGGCCATCGCATCCCAGACAAATTTTCTGGATGAAGTCCAGGCAAAATCACGCACATTATCGGCTTTGAATACCCAGGTTTTGGTTGCAGTACTTTTTGAGGTTTCTGCTTTTTTAGCTTCGTCAAGTGTTACTATTTCTATAGGTTCTGAAGCAGTTTTTGCCTTATTATATCTGGCCAGGGCAGCAGGGGAAAGTACAGCGCTGTAATTGATACATTCGCCGGTTCCACCTACTGTATGATCGGCAGGAACAGTCATTTGTACTTTGAAATTTCCAAAAGTCAGTGCAAATTCACCTCTTCCGGTAAACTGGTGGTTCTGCCAGCCCTGGAAATCACTGTAAACACATAATCTCGGGTACCACTGAGTCATGGTAAACAGGTAGTTTCCATCTTCAGGGAAGAATTCGTATCCGCCACGCCCGCCGCCAGCAATTCTGTCGGTGATTTTATACTTCCAGGTTACATTAAATACAAACTGCTGACCTGATTTTAGTGGTGCAGGTATTTCTACACGCATCATGGTTTTGTTGATCGTATATTTTAATTCCTTACCCAGTGCATCGGTAATTTTCAGGACAGAAACTCCTTTACCGTTGTCAGGCTGATCAAATGCCATTTGATCCAGTGCTCTGGTAGTAGTGAATTCAGGAATTTTTGTACTGTTCTGATAATTCGCATTGCGCAGGTTGTTATGCTCATTTTCATCGAGCTGTAACCAGATATAGGTTAACACATCAGGCGAATTATTAAAGTAAGTGATCTTTTCAGCACCAGTAAGCTCAAGCTGCTTTTCATCGAGGCTGCATTTGATATCATAATCCGCACGTTGCTGCCAGTATTTTACACCTGGCGCTCCACTTGCAGTTCTTTGCTCATTAGGGGTCGGGATAATGGTCCCTAACTGTTCAAATTTATTTCCGTGGTTACTGCCCGGATTGTTTTGAATGTTCTGGGCCAGAGAAACCTGTACTGAAGAGCAGCAGAGCAGGAGCATGGCGGTAAAAGTTTTATTCATTTGGTTTTTACGTTGAATTTGAGGGCTGTTTAGGATTTATTTGATAAATAATAAGCAGACTCTAAATTTAAACCGTTTTTTTGTAAAGCAAAAATCATATCCTGTTATGTTGTCTTTCTTACATCAATCTCTATTAATTTGTTACGTTGTGTTTGGTACAATTAAACCAGAAGCAGCCGGAAGCAGGGGCAAACACCCTTTACATCTGAGTTCAACTGAATTAAATTATAATCTGAAAGAGGGGACCATGGAGGTGAGCTGCCGGATTTTTACCGACGATTTTGAAGATGTCCTGAGTAAGAAATATAAAGTTAAAGCTGATCTTTCTTCGGCAGCAAAACACAAGGAAATGGATCAGCTGATCAGTAAATATATCACAGCCCATCTGCAGTTTGCTGCTGACGGCAAACCACTCTCTTTAAACTACCTTGGTTTTGATAACGACAATGAAGCTATTGTGGTTTATCTGGAATCATCAAAAGTAAAGAGTATGGCTAAACTGGAGACAAACAGTACCATTCTATATGATCTTTTTGACGATCAGACCAATATTTTTCATCTTACGGCTAAGGGAAACAGAAAAAGCTTTAAGCTCACTTACCCGGATAAGAAATCGGTAGCTACTTTGTAAGCTGATCTCAGAGCTATTAGAGAATTGAAGCATTTTTTACGATCTCTGGGGGAACAAATTCAACTGTTTATGATTAGAAAAATAGAACCTGTACTAAGAAGAGTGATGATGAAAGATGCTAATGATGAACAGCATGACTTTGAATATTGGTTGAGCAGACCAGTAAAAGAACGCGCTGCTGCAGTTACTCACATCATTTCTCAGTCTTTAACAAGGGGACAAAGAATGGATAAAACCAAACTGGTGAAGAAAAGAATGCACGTATGACATTAGCCGAAGATTTTGAAGATTTTGTTAAGTTGTTGAACCAGCACAATGTTGAGTATATGGTTGTGGGAGGCTATGCATTGGCATTTCATGGCAAGCCTCGTCATACAGGCGATCTCGATATCTGGATCAATGTGTCGGAAGAAAATGCAGTTCGAATGCTCAGCGTTGTTAACGATTTTGGGTTGCAATCTCTTGGCTTCCAGAAAGAGGATTTTTTAACTGAAGGATTAATTAGCCAGATTGGGTATCCACCATTACGCATTGACGTCCTGAACCTCATTGATGGGGTTAAGTTTAGTGAAGCCATATTAAATATGGAAAAAATAGAACTAGAGAATGATCTTGTCATCAACTATATTGGCCTTAGCGATCTCGTAAAGAATAAACAAGTCTCTGGTCCCAGACAAGATCTCACTGATGTTAAAACATTACAGAAGTTAATGAAATCAAAAAAATGAACTAAGTCGTTAACGTAAAAAATAAGTTTAACATTTCTGCAATCTCAAAAACGGATAAACATTATCTAAAATAGACTGCATTTAAAAGGTTATTTCGGTACTTTTTATAGTTGTGACAATACTTTGATATAGATTTTAAAAACTAGTTATACATTTGTCTAACACTGTTAGATTATTTACACAGTACAAATAATTATCATGGGTAGTAAGGAAAGAATTCAAAGGATTAAGGAAGAAACAAGGGCTAATATTCTTGAAGCTGCCTTAGAAATTGTCAAAGAAGATGGTTGGCAAGCCTTAAGCATGCGTAAAATTGCTGATAAAATTGAATACACTGCGCCGATTATTTATGAGTATTTCGCCAATAAGGAAGGTATCTTACTAGAATTAACGCGAAAGGGAAATGGACTTTTACTGGTAGAACTGAAAGCGGCCAAAGCCGCGCACAATACGCCCGAAAAACAATTAGAGGCTATGTGGATTGCTTACTGGGATTTTGCATTTGCACACACACACCTTTATCAGGTTATGTTTGGGGTAGACATGATGTGTTGTGAACAAAAGAAATCTTTACCCGAAGCAGAAGCTGCACGTAAACTGATCAGTGATAACATTATACAGATCATGGATGATAAGGCACTTTGTCAGGATAGGGTTTGCCGGAAGTACTATACCTTCTGGTCTATCATACACGGCTTAATCTCTATTAACCTGGTCAATAAAGGCACCAACGAAGAAATGAACCAGCATATCCTGAGAGATGCTATTCATGGAATAATCCGAACAATAAACGATTAAAAATTTTTTATGGAGTACTTAACACTGTTAGATTATCTATACGTAATTAGTCAGCCACTTAGAAAGCGGTCTGTACGCACTATTTCGTTTTTTTTACCCCACAACTTAACAGTGTTAAATAACCTATTTACGTTAAAGAAACATTACCCCAACATTAACAATACATCTTACCCAAACAATCACCAGTTAAACAACAATTAACGTTATGAAACTACCAATTTTACTTCTTGCTGTTTTATTTATCGGCTGTTCCAGCGATAAAGTCCAGGTAGCCGCTCCTGTGGTACAATCACTTCCGGTTATTGCCCTACATAATAGTTCTGAGACAACTTTTACCGAATATCCAGCTTCTATACAAGGAGCTGTTGATCTGGAAATACGTCCTCAGATTTCAGGTTCTCTGGATAAAATTTTCGTGAGCGAAGGTGCCCTTGTTCAGAAAGGCCAACCGCTTTTTAAAATTAATGAACTTCCATTCAAGGAAGCCGTTAACAATGCTAAAGCCTTATTACATGCAGCACAGGCAGCTGTAACCAATGCACAACTTGAAGTGGATAAACTGACACCACTGGTTAAAAACAAAGTGGTATCTGATTTTCAGTTGAAAAGCGCTAAAGCTACCCTTCAGTCGGCACAAGCCAGTGTAGAACAGGCAAAAGCCGGAGTAGCGACAGCCAATATCAATCTGGGTTATACTTTAATCAAAGCACCTGTAACGGGTTATGTAGGCCGGTTACCTAAAAAACAAGGAAGTTTAGTAGGGACAGCCGATCCTATACCACTTACCCAGCTTTCAGACGCACATGAAGTGCATGTTTATTTCTCTTTAGGAGAGGATGACTTTATCAATTTCAACGCCACCTATCCTGGTAAAACAGTGGCTGAAAGACTGAAAAAACTACCTGGTGTAGCTTTAATTCTGGCTGACCATACAGTTTATGCTCAGGAAGGAAAAATCGATATGGTAGATGGACAGTTTGATAAACAAACAGGTTCCATTGCCCTGAGAGCTACATTCCCTAATGCACAAGGTCTGTTGAGATCCGGTAATACCGGTAAATTAAGACTGAGCATCAGTCACCCGGATGCGCTGCTTGTTCCACAATCTTCTACCATAGAAGTTCAGGACAAAATGTTCGTTTACACGGTTGATGCTGCAAATAAAGTGAGCAAAACTCCAATTACTATTCTGGGTACTACAGGTACCAATTACCTGGTTAAGGACGGATTAAAATCAGGAGACAAAATTGTTTTTGAAGGTATTGACAAGCTGAAAGAAGGCGAAGTGATCAAACCTGAAAAACTAAAAGAAGAACCTAATAAAACTGCATCAAGATAATTTACATAGATTATGTTTAAGAAATTTATAGACCGACCCGTCTTAGCCACTGTTATTTCCATTCTATTGGTGATATTGGGGGTATTGGGACTTACTAAATTGCCTTTACAGCAATTTCCGGATATCGCGCCTCCGGCCGTTCAGGTCACAGCGCTTTATCCCGGTGCGAATGCCGAAACTGTATTACGTTCTGTAGCGCCTTCTCTCGAAGAGTCTATCAACGGGGTGGAGAACATGAGTTACATGAGCTCAACAGCAAGTAATGATGGATCACTGGTGATTTCAGTTTATTTTAAACTGGGAACTGATCCGGACCAGGCAGCGGTGAACGTACAAAATCGTGTTGCACAGGCAACCAGTCAGTTGCCAGCCGAGGTGATCCAGGCTGGGGTAACTACTGCAAAACAACAGAACAGCTTAATCATGGTGGTTGATTTACATACGGACAATGAGAAAAGTTATAACCAGACTTTTTTAGCCAATTATGCGCAGATCAACCTGATCCCTGAATTAAAAAGGATTCAGGGGGTAGGCCAGGCAAACATTTTTGGCGGAAGCAGGGATTATTCGATGCGTGTATGGTTAAACCCTGCACAGATGGCAACCTATAACCTGACGCCAAATGAAGTGATGGCTGTTATAAAAGATAAAAACTTAGAAGCTGCTCCGGGTAAATTCGGGGAGAGCAGTAAGAATGCTTTTGAATATGTACTGAAATATAAAGGTAAACTGACCAAACCAGAGGAGTACCAGAACATCATTATCCGTTCTAATCCTGATGGTTCATTTTTACGTCTTAAGGATGTAGCCAGGGTAGAATTAGGGTCTTATACCTACTCTAACTTAACCCGTGTAGATGGTAAACCAGGTCTTAACATCGCGATCCAGCAGTTAAGCGGATCTAATGCGAATGAGATTCAGATTGCGATTACTAAATTCATGAAAAAAGCCGAAAAGGAATTTCCTAAAGGTGTAGCTTATGATGTGGTATACAGTACCAAAACTTCACTCGATCAGTCTATTGATCAGGTTATCCATACTTTGATTGAAGCATTTATCCTGGTATTTATTGTTGTATTTATCTTCTTACAGGATTTCCGTTCTACCTTGATTCCGGCCATTGCTGTTCCGGTAGCGATTCTGGGAACATTCTTCTTCATGAAGCTTTTTGGCTTCTCGATTAACCTGTTAACCCTATTTGCATTGGTACTGGCCATCGGGATTGTAGTGGATGATGCGATTGTGGTAGTAGAGGCGGTCCATGCGAAGATGGAACATAAACATTTGGGTCCAAAACCAGCTACTACAGCGGCGATGCATGAGATTACCGGAGCGATCATTTCGATCACACTGGTCATGAGTGCGGTGTTCTTGCCCGTTGGTTTTATGGAAGGCTCGACCGGGGTTTTCTATCGGCAGTTTGCTTTTACACTGGCTATAGCAATTGTGATTTCAGCGGTTAATGCGTTGACGCTGAGCCCTGCTTTATGTGCGTTGTTTTTGAAAGAAAACCACAACACAGCACACGATCCAGGTAAACCAACCAGCTTCAAACAACGTTTTTTCAAAGGCTTCAATACAAGTTTTGATTCGTTAACCAACAGATATGTCGGAAGTCTGAAATTCCTGATCCGTACCAAATGGGTAGGCCTTGCAGGTTTATTAATTGTGATCCTGGCAACTGTCTGGATGGTAAAAAAAACACCTACAGGATTTATTCCTTCCGAAGATCAGGGATTCATCGCGATCTCGATGTCATTGCCGGCTGGTGCTTCACTCGAAAGAAGTACTGCGGTATTAAAAGAAACAGAGGTTTTATTAAGGCCACTGGCTTTCACTAAACTGTTTAACGTATTGTCAGGTTTTAACCTGCTGACGCAATCTAACAGTCCATCTGCAGGTGCGATGTTCGTTTTATTAAAACCAACTCAAGAGCGTGGAGAGGTGAAGGATATCAATGCGATCATGAACGTGATCAGAGGTAAACTGGCCGGGGTTAAAGGAGCGAATTTCTTCGTGTTTACTTTCCCTACAGTTCCAGGTTTTAGTAATGTGGACGGTTTGGATATGGTCTTGCAGGATAAAACAGGTGGTAGAATTGATAAGTTCAGTGGTGTTGCCTATAACTTTATCGGCGAGCTGATGAAACGTCCTGAAATTGCAGTAGCTTTTACTTCTTTCAGAGCGGATTATCCGCAGCTGGAACTACAGCTGGATGAAGCTAAAGCTGAACAGTTGGGTGTATCGGTAAGAGATGTCCTGACGACGATGCAAGCCTATTTTGGGAGTGCACAGGCTTCGGATTTCAACAGGTTTGGAAAGTACTACAGGGTAATGGTTCAGGCCGATGTTGCCGACCGTGCAGACCCTTCGTCAATGGATAATGTTTTTGTCAAAAACAGGTCCGGCGAAAATGTACCGATCAATACCCTGGTGAAATTGCAAAGGGTTTACGGACCAGAGACTGTATCGCGTTATAACCTGTTTAATTCAATCGGAATCAATGCAATGGCGAAACCTGGCTATAGCTCGGGTGATGCGATCAGGGCAGTGGAAGAAGTAGCCGCTCAGCAGTTACCTTCAGGTTTTGCCTATGAATTTACCGGTTTGACTAAAGAAGAGATTACTTCAGGTGGTCAGTCAGTTATCATATTTGGTCTGTGTCTGGTATTTGTGTACTTCCTTTTATCTGCGCAGTATGAAAGTTATATCCTGCCATTGGCTGTTATTTTATCTATCCCAACTGGTGTATTCGGTGTGTTTGTTGCAATCGGTTTAACCGGAATAGAGAATAATATCTATGTGCAGGTAGCGCTGGTCATGCTGATCGGATTACTAGCCAAGAACGCGATTCTGATTGTCGAGTTTGCGGTTCAGCGAAGAAGAGCAGGTAATACATTGGTGGCTTCAGCTTTAGAGGCTGCTAAGTTAAGGCTGCGCCCGATTATTATGACTTCACTTGCTTTTGTGGTAGGATTGATCCCAATGATGCGTGCCAGTGGTCCATCTGCTTTAGGTAACCACTCGATCAGTATCGGTGCTGCCGGCGGGATGGTTACCGGGGTAATCCTGGGACTGTTTATCATCCCTGTATTATTCGTCATCTTCCAGTTTTTACAGGAAAAAGTAACTGGAAAACCACAGGAATCAGTTTTACATGAACACGAAGAACCTATTAAAATCAATGAATATGAAACTGTCTAAAAATATATATGCTGCTCTTTTACTGGTACTCGTATTGGGTGCCTGTAAGGTTTCGAAGGATGTTCCTTTACCAGCAAAGGCTGCCCCTGAAAAATTCAGGGGTAGCCAGGAAACTGATACTACGAATATTGCTGCGCTTCCTTATAAAGAATTCTTTAAGGAAGAGAGTATCCGGAATCTGATTGATACCGCGATCAGGAATAATTATGATATGCAGATTGCACTGAAAAACATGGAAGCTGCTTCTCTGTTATTCAAACAATCAAAACTGGGTAACCTGCCACAATTAAATTTGTCAGTAACAGGAAATACAAACCGCCCTTCGGATAATAGCCTGAATGGTTTGCAAATTGGCCAGTTTTCTCAGTCCAGACATATTGAAGATTATAATGTATCGGCAGGTCTGAGCTGGGAAGCAGATATCTGGCGTAAAATTGCGAACCAGAGAAACGCAGCAGGAGCAGCTTTTATGCAATCTGCTGAAGTCAGAAAGGCTGTGCAGACCAGATTGGTTTCGAATATTGCCCAGAGTTTCTATCGTCTGATTATGCTGGATACGCAATTAGAAATTGCTAAGAAAAATCTTGCACTGAACGATAGTACACTGACGATTATCAGATTGCAGTTCGACGCTGGTCAGGTAACCTCTTTGGCTATTCAGCAGGCAGAAGCACAGCGTCTGGTTGCGGCCGGACTGGTGCCGCAGCTGGAGCAGAATATTGGTCTGGAAGAAAATGCACTGAGTATTCTTACAGGAGCTTTCCCAAAAACAATTGCCAGGATCGGAACTTTGAATATGATGAATGTTCAAAGTCAGGTAGGGACAGGAATCCCTTCAAGCCTGCTGAGTCTGAGACCTGATGTGAAAAGCGCCGAGCTGGAACTGGTTAAGGCAAATGCTAAAGTAGGGATTGCAAAAGCAAACCTATATCCTTCACTGGTGATTACTGCAAACGGTGGTTTGAATTCATTTAAAGCAAGTAACTGGTTTAATATTCCGGGTTCTTTATTCGGAATGGTTGCCGGTGGTCTGACACAACCTATCTTTCAGCGTAAACAATTGAAAACACAATATGATGTGGCGATGGT
>Ga0194135_10002134_pt1 | contig 11975 bp, 5 predicted proteins | sample LitLau_LLRF_2013_FD_134024 | JGI IMG/M metagenome (GOLD analysis project Ga0194135, IMG submission 134024) | Freshwater sediment microbial communities in response to fracking from North America - Little Laurel Run_MetaG_LLRF_2013 (version 2) | ecosystem: Environmental > Aquatic > Freshwater >... | reverse complement strand
ACTGACAGACAGAAATCCGACGAAAGAATAAATTCCCTCGTCAATCGTCAATTATTTCTCATCGAAGACTTGTCCTTTGACCTACGCTGCATTGGTTCTCATATTTTTTTATTTCCCGATTAGATTACAATAACACTATGCCACATAACATTCCTCTTTTAACCAAAAAGTTGTGAACCTATTCCCAAACCCCTTCATATTGAATTAGTCAATTTTACGTATTCGTACGTAGTTTTTGAATTGATTTCAATATTTTTTTTTTAAAGTAAGTGAAATATCAATGCAATTTCTGTGTAGATTCAGCGAATACTGTATCTCTGCATCAATCAATGAAAACGCTTTTGAAGAATATCTAAGAGTTTTTCTCCAAAATATAGTGGTCTTCTCTTCGAGGTTTATTTTCTATTCTTGCAAATTTTTTACCACAAGACAATTTTTAATGCAAGTGCACCGCTACCATTTAAATGAAAATTCGAACAAGGTTTCATGAAATAAATCCTAAGAAATCACCTCTTGATTGAGTTCATAGTTAATAAACGTTATGGTTTAATTGATTTAGTTGTATCCTTGATGTAATATCTCATAATGTTCCAGAATCTTGTACATATATAGGAACCTAAACTTAAAATAAATATTTTATTACAATTATTATAATTCTCGAATAATTGAGGAGCCCAGTCCCCTATTTTGTTCCTTTGCTCTAGTATTATTCATTTCGTAGTTTATTATTTTATTTTATCAGTTGCTTAGTGATTGGAAGCATAATATACGTATATAGATATCTTTCACATATATTTGTTGGAATCAGAATAATAAAAATAAAAATAATATTGAATGTAGTAATAAATATCAATTTTTATGTTAAGTGTCTGCTATAGTTATTATTATTATGATTATTGAATGTATTGTTTATTCTGTGAGCCATTTTTTGCATTAAAAATTAAAATTATATCATTTTTTGTATTACCTATACCAGTTGATTTATGATCTATTTTGCATTAATAATTGTTGTACCTACTTACCCGAGACATGATTAAAGATACTTCTTTATAGCTGAAAGGAATTTGTTGGGTAAAAGTGGATTCTTGTAGTATAGCTCGACTACCCAAATGGGCTCTTCCACTGGTGTGAGTTATTTACAGAATCAGATTCTGCATAAATGTTAGGTTACGAAAGCGAAGACCGTTTTACTGTGCGACGTCTCAATGCGCCTTAATTTATGGAAGTTGCAGGTGGCTTCAGCATTTCCAATTTTCCAATTTGCTATCCGAACTTCAAAAATTATTTAAGGCGAATTGAGAGATCGCACAGCACTAAGTGCGGTTTTCACTATCACGATCCCTATAGTTTGCATGCTGAATATGATTCTTTAAAATATTAGGTGTCACAATAATTACTTTCTATCGTCAATATTCAATAAAAACTCAGTCTCTACTTGAAATAAAAATTGGCGTTCAATCGATTTTGTGCTGCGCCGACAGAACCTACTTACCCGCCAAGTAGTGAACCACAACCACCTTCTTGTAAGCTAGCTGAAGACACCAGATATTAAATAATACCTACTTTAAAGACTCGCAACAAAAGTAACTTCAAACTGCCAAACCACAATTCCAGACAATATTGCAACCACAACCACAACGGTGCACGTGTATTTAATAAAACATTCTACCCGCAGAATTAAAAATTTTAGTAGCTAAACAACATAGGAAGCGGCTGGCGAATATCCTCTCACCTCTGAGGCTTTCTATGACATAACAGAGTTTAAAAATTTCTTTTTGGTACATACTAACTCTGTCATCACAAGTTGGTATTATTATGATTAAAATTAGCATTAAGTTTACCACACAATAATTCAGTTGAAGTTGGTAGTTAGGTAGGTACTTAATTTTGTATTTAGGCGGGCACTAAATTGTATGTTTTTGTATGGAATGGTATGTACATGAAATATGAAAATAGCGCCCTGTATAAACTGAGGGCCTGCCTTTCAAAGGTCAGCAAGAAAGCACTTCTTATGGTCTATTTTGCATATTTCCATTTCACTCCTACATTACGCCATCACGTGTTGGGCCGGTGTATCAGCTGCTGAATTAATTTTCAGAACGCAGAAAATGAACAACGCATTTTTGAAAAAGGATGGAAGACCAGCGTCGTGTAATAAGTAGATCTCTTTTCCCACAACTGGAGATCATGACCTTATTGCAATCAATGTTTACACTAGAATACTGGCCAAGAAGGATCGACGAACGTCATCCTATAACCATACGTAGGTACAACACTCAGAAAGAACCAATGCCAGTGGCCGCTCATAGAAGTAAACTGTTCTAACAAATGGACCTACGTACATCGGAAGCAATTAATTCCTGAATCATGTCCCGGAGGAAATTAGGAGTACCTACCATAGAAGACCCATAACATTTTAAAAATTTGAATTAACGATTTTTAGTTGAAAAGCTTTATTATTGAATTCTTGTATGTTAACTAGTAGATTGAATTGTTGTCTATGGTAGGTACCTACCCCATGCATAGGTAATACCTATAAATTTTACTACGCCGTTAGGTTAGATGTTTGGGGAAATCGATGAGTCAATGAAATCGGGATCAAATGTCAGACTTCCCATGATAAATATTGAACTTGGGGTGATATCGTTGTCGGGTCACATTGAATCATCTCAGCACATTTAGTACGATATTCTGCTGTTTGGCATTCGTTTTCATGTAGGATTTGTGGTTACGCTGGCGTGAAAGTAAGTGTCTTAAGTTTTATCTTGCATCTGCACCCAAATTTGTATCAATTATCAATGATTGTATCAGTATCAATTTGTAGGTAGGTATTTGGGGTGAGGTTGATATACGGGTACAATCACCAACACATTATTTTCAAATCGAATGCTTAAAATTTGTGTTCTACAATAGGGAAGTCGACACTGCGTATTAGAAAATCGATTTCCCAATCCCAGTACAGAGGTACTTATTAGTACCTCCCGGTCTCAAATGATCTGCTGGACGAAAATGGCGAGATGAAGACCTGCGTATTTCGCCTCAGTTTCGAAACCATTGCTAACGTTTTCCCGGCTGCCACACATTTCATTTTTTTTATACAGGGTATTATAGTAGCTAGGTAGTTTGTCCGAACATGAGGTTACAGTATGCATGCGTGAGCATCGGATTCCCGCTAAAACGTTGTCATACGGTGTTTGTGTAACTTGCTTGTGTTACTAAAGTAGTAGGCCAATCTTTTTTCTAGGGAGGTGTGGGGAAGTCGAAGATGTATCGTGAATTAATGTTCCTCGTGTGTTTCGGTACCATCCTTGCCCCCTGCAGTTCGTCGCATACCGCCCAATCAAAGGTCCAAGATGCTTTAGCAATTATCATGAACAATGAAATCGACAGGGAACAGTGCACCAACTGCAGTATGTCCTTTTCACTATAGGCAGGTACTTTCTACAGTGTTCGCGTCGGCAATCAATTATAATTTTTGAGAATCCTCATAACTTTCATTCTATACATTCTTTGGAGGGAATTTCCCCCATGACTGCCAGGCACCTCAGACTTTTTCCGTACTAGGATATGTTTTCCCCAACCGCTCTTACATAATGAACTTTGGGAATTTCGGGATACTCGCATCGTTTCATAGGTACATCTGAATTGAAATTGTATACCATAGGTACCAACTTGGTTGAAAATAAGTAGTAAATGATTTAAAGTTCTGTTGAGATAGAAATAGCACTAGGAACATGAAAATATTTGGAACATTTGAGATAAATTAATAAATATAGCCTAATAGGCACGAAAGGGTTAAAACTCTGATTCCCATTTAGGTACGTAGTTATTTAGGCAATAGAAAAGCAGGTTTGACTTTATTTCAAAACCAAATGTCAGAAGCCAGTTGTTGGCGGGTTTTTATTAGGTCCGTTAGGTAGGTACATAAAAAATCCCAGTCCCTGTTTACAGGTTTATCGATTAAAGGTGGCGATTTTTGGTAAAGATGTCTCTCTACCAATGATGGTGGCTTGGTGATTTCAGACTCGGAAGGCCCTGAGTTGCCCGTTACTGAACGTGATATAAAAGATATTCGAATTGAATTTATAAAGGCGCAAATTTTAAAGAAATTACAGCTGTCGGAACGTCCTAATCCGGTTCAAATGACAAAACTGCCCTTTCCAGTAACGGCATTTTTGCCTGAATCTAGACACGAATCGATGGAAAGACAGAAATTAATGGAAGAAAGCAATGCAAAAACATATGAAATTGTGGTTTTATCAACTCCATGTAAGTGTTAAAATTATTATAGATATCCTCTGGTAGGCGAAAGGTTTATAATACATAATTAATACCACACCGCTACTAAGTCTTGTGTCTGAGTAGGTTTGAAGATTTGATGTGCACCTATCTACAACGTGTAGGAGAATAGGAGGCTCGTAAAAACACGCTCACTTTTACAATCAGAGCGGAGATGAAGGAAGAAAAATGATATAAACAGTCGCGGTCAGAACTGACCTTGCATTGCAGCGCGTGTTGATCTCTAACCCTTTTCTTATGATATGTTGCTTCATTATGCAACTTTTATATTTAATAATTGCATGCCAATTAAAACAATTTGGATTGCAACTAGACGGAACGGGCAACTGTGAACTGGACGATTCCCCATCAATATGCTTCGGATTCAAAATTCCTCATGATCTGATGTCAGAAGATATAAGCGTAGCAAAGCTATGGATTTATAAGCAACGAAACATTCTTATTGACGGGGATAATGAACTTGTTCGGCATACGTTAGTCTACTACGAAATTAAACTAGGGATCCTTATAGAACTGAAGACACAGGTTACACAAATTGATGGTAAGATGAACATAAGACGTGGGAAACTACTCGTATTGTAGGTAGAAAATAACATTTTATTCTATATTTCACTCATGATAACCCTCTTTTTCGTGTGACAATCCCGTACGTTGATGAAATTTAGTTTCCCTCAAGAAGTCATGTTTATACTAGTGAAATGTGCCATAAATCCATTTAGCAGAGTGGGTCAACTCATTAACTGCTAAGTTCTCGTTTCGTAATTTTGGAGATGTTCCAATTTACGAAATTACCAGAAAACCAAACCCCAGGATTCAATAGTTAACACTTCTAATTGCGCCAGGACTATCATCATGTTTCAGAAGGCTGGATTCAACTCGATTTTACAAAAATTTTGAAAAGGTGGATTTCCCTGGGAAATCGAAATCCGAAGGTGAAAGTGCAGTGCTCATCATGCGGCTACAGAAAGCCTTTTATTCCTATTTCCATGGAACCTGGAAACCAACCTCTATTCGCAGTCAAAATGGAAGCCAATCATCAGGTGAAAGCTAAGCATGGAACACGAATCCCCGCTCAGCTATTTTCTGACCTTATTATCCCTTAGACTTGACAGCATTATTCGGAGTAAAAAAAAACAATGGTGGGGTTCTTTCATTCTGGAAGAAAGTATTCCTAATGGTCACATGCATATTTAGGAAACCTAGGAAAAATGATCAAATCCCCTGCTATAAGGGCGAGCACAAATTATGAGAAGCAGCTAGAATGGATTCACCCCGTCCCGTCATCGGGATAAGTAGGTATCGTAGACATACGTATACGTAACTGCTTTCTATGCCGTTCACTTGCGTCCAAAGTTCTGAGAAGGCGTAAGTAGGTAAATAGCTAGAGTCATAACGTAACTATAACTGAAGTTAGAAAAAAAGACAGTTTTCCTGATGAGTTGGTATCTCCACTCTTTAAATTCAAATAATATAACTATTTATTCTTCCTTTTTTTAGAAGAAAAGGGGAAAACGATATCTGAAGTGTCACAAAGGCATGACTGAATGTTGTAGAGAAGAGCTTTACATCTCCTTCAAAGATGTTGGCTGGAGCGATTGGATTATTCGGCCACCTGGTTATAATGCTTATTTCTGTACTGGCAGTTGTAATGTAGCTTCTTCGGCTTCACTAGCAAGCACAATTCACAGCAGCTTGATCAGAGTAAGTCAAAACTGAGTTATAATTCCGCAATTTTAAAAAGAAAAACTAGTTCTCCAGAAAAAGAATTATTCTTGTGGGAAAGCGGCCTTTCCTCCACTTCTCTGCTCTAATAAGACAGATTAGACTCAGGACCACTTATGCCAAACATAATGTTCCCTTTTTTTCAGAAAATGTTTTTTCACACGAAGAGGGTGGACTTGATTCCGTGTTGCGCTGCCACCGAGCATTCTTCGCTCGATTTAATATACCTTGTCGACAATAAAACCCTAACAGTCCGAACACTAACGGACATGGTTGTTGAAGCTTGCGGATGTACATGAAATACCCACTCCCACTTGGAAACAATATAACGGTTTTTCAAATTAGAAAACCAATGTAGATGTAGATTGTACATTTTGTGTGGCTCCATCTTAAGGGAGGAAGCTCATCGCAAAAAAAACAAGATACCTACCTGTCCGATAAAAAAAGTAGTTCGCTCTCAAGAACTTCATAATACAAGGATTTTTTTGGCCTCAGTTGATAGGACTATTTGGCCAACAAGGAAATTATTTTTATCTATCGCCGCCGCCGATTAGATTGATATCGGATCCAGGCAATAATATTAATTGTTTTAGGGAATTTAATATAGAAATTTTATCATCTTATTTAAAATAAGAGAAACATTTAAAAATACTGGAAGATTCTTAGTGTAATGTTCACTCATTTGACAGGGGTAAACAAATTGAAAACACGTAAAAATTTCACAATAAATGGGCCAGCCTTTCACATTATGAAGCAATAAATACTTAGCTTCGGAGTTACTTAAAATATTATAAAACTATTATGAAAAAATTGGTGCCAACTACAAAATCAATTTTCAATTAAATAGAGAAGAGTCGATATATTTATTGTATTCGACACTTAAAAATCTTATGTAGTAGACAAATGCAAAAGACCGGGGGATTATTTTCACTTGAAAGTTTTGGGCATTAGGCAACTTAATTCTGTCTTAAGAGGATAACACGAACTATTATTTAACCCATTAAGTGAAAAAATTCCCGACATACACAACCATATGGATTATAAGTAGGTAATACAACACATTGACTGGAATTTCTCACTTGACAATTTTGGCCTAAGTATAAGCTACTTCTATTAGTTAGCGGACATTTCTTAGCTTATTAATAGACATAAGCGTCCATTCAAGTGAAAGCTATCTCGATTATTACTTGGCTACTTTGAGCAATTGACAACTCTTTTTCAAATTATCTATTATTGGGAAAATGAATGGTTAATAGTCCATTCATGTAAAAAGGGTCCCAGTTTACACAAGCAATCGAACTATGGTACGTTACGCAGACCATAAAATTGCCCTGCGGTAACCAAATAGTTGAAGCTTAGGATAAAACAATAATAATTGTCATTGAAACACAATTTGATAAATACCTACTCTTACCAAACTCTACAAAGCTAGGGACAAGCGGGAATATTGAATAGATTTCAGCACGAAACTACTAAAAATTGTGCATTGTGAAGCCGTTACTAGAATTATATTATTCATATTCAAAAGAGTTATAGCACCTTCCTTTGTCGAATATGAAAAAATCTAACTGTAACTACATTTTTAGCGAGTATTCTCAATAACTTTTAACAGCTATGGGACGGTTTATATTATTCTTCAACAACGTAGATGGAAAAAGAAATTTTCTTTGGGTGAGCTCTTGGTCTAAAAAAAGGAAAAATCCTGTATACTAAATATAAAAGGGCAAACAATACATTACTTTACTGACACTATAAAGCCTTTATAGGAAGAGGAACTTTGGCTTTGGACTCTGCACTTTTTCAAAAGCAGAAAAATCCCTGATTATACAGAATATTGCAACAAAGTACATGACAAGATATAAAAAAGAAAAATTTTAAGAATTTCTTCTCTCTATCTTCAGAATAACAACTTGTATCGATATGTCATTTTCGTCTAAGTCTAATTACCTATAATAGTATTATTATCAAAACATTTGGCCACGAAATATCAATTGGCCCTTATTCCACACTACCATTTCTCCTTATTAGGCACGATATGCATTCCTATTCGTCGGACGCATAATATGTGTAATATGTTAGGAGGAAAATGGTTTTGTGTAATAACGGCGATTGAGCTCAAATGAAGTTTTTCTCGTACAAAAATTGGAAAATCCGTCAGGTTAAGGGTAGAAACTTAGCCTAACTAACCCCTGCTGTTATAAACTCACTTGGGTTTGCAATATACATGGTGTGAATAATGATAATATGGTGTAGAACGAAATATCTCTAAATCAGATGAAGCCAAATTAATGTCAGTGAACTGAACTGACACGCACGCGCTCATCATACACTGCTCGTATATAATGACCTTGGTTGTACAGTGTAAAGACTACACAACTAATCCAAAGCGACATACTGATTGTTTTCACCAATATTATGGGGGAAGGGCAGTTGTCTGCACAAAAGATGTCAATACGTATAAGGTAACCACACTCGGGGTCGATGCCTAGGTACTATCTGGGATTCTCTTTTTCTTGCAGATTTTTTCTCTCGTCATGTATAAGGTTGGTACTCAAGGTCTTGATAGGATCATCTCTTCAGAAGAATCAGTCTCAATGTCTTCGTCATCATAATAAGGTTCAGCTGGGGTTTCTTCGAAAAGACCTGTCTTCCCGTCACCCATGACACCTTGCTCCCTTAATAGTGAAAACCTAAAACGAGGAAAATTATTTGCTAGTAATAAAAAAAAATTAGGTTTTGATAAACCAGGGAAGTGCTATAACGTCGTTTTAAAAGCGGCCCTCTAGTTTGTAGTTTACTTGATCTCGGGAGTCATAACTATAGTTAGCATGAAGAATTGAGTTACTAAAAAAGGGGTTGTGAATGATTTTTGCCTTACCTATAATTACTTGCTCGTGCCCTTCGGTGCTTCTGACAGCATACTGCAAAGCCCAAAACCAGTACGACACCCATTAGAGACATTATGCCTAAAATAACAAACAAAACAAGACATTGTAGTATCGTATCAGTTTAAAAACATATTCATAACAAATAATGAGCGCTTTTGAATGTTCTCAAAATAGCTGAAGCGGCTAAATCTCACTCGCCGCCCATGCTATTGGCCCATTGCACCCAAACCTAACCTAACCTGGTCTACTAACCAAAAGCGAAGCCGGCGATCGTGTGACAAATCGAGGGGTGATTTTCAAGTCACCCCGAGGTGCACTTACAAATGACTTACAAGTGACAAATCGAGGGATGCTATTTGGCGGCGAGTGAGACATATCGGCCTGTCAAAATAGCCTCAAAACAGCCTAGTCGTTAATAGCTTGCGCCACAAATCACAAAATATGTTTCTTAAAAAAATGTACATTTTTTAAACTATATATTCTATTTTAGTAGAAAGCTAATAAGTATAAAACGAAATTTGTGATTACTATAAGATATTTATTGAAATGGATTAAAAAAGGGCTGAAGGCGGTACTTTTATAGTTTAGCATCTCCTGGCTTTTTGATATTTTTCTTTTGAAAAGTGCTCAAGAAACGATTTCAGCTAGATTCACCTGTCGGAAGAAAGTGGGTGAAAAAATTAAGTTTTGTAACGTCTATAAGCATAGGAGAGACAACAAGACCGATTTCGAACTTATGGCCACTAAACAATACCGAAGCCGGCGATTGTGTGACAAATCGAGAGGTGATATTCTAGTCAGTTACACGGAATCGGTGTCGGTAGCTTAGAGGTTAGAGCAGTGGGCCGGATACCCAAAGACGCTGGTTCGATCCCAGTCTGCCGCCGATTTTCCGGATTTTTTTCTAGCAACATATTAATTAGTTAAACAGCGGCTTACAGTCCGACTGCACTTTCTCAACTGGCTTATAAACCAGTTCCACATTTTTTGATCAGAAATAGTCCCAAGCATCTTCATAAATATTTTTCAAAAGAAAACCAAATAAAAAATGTATATTTTTTTCGTCCATAAGTCCACGTTGAATTTCAGATGGTTTTAATTTTTTAAAATTACTTTCAATCATATTTGACAAGTGAAACTAGTCTCAAATAGCTCAGTAGGTACGCTTCCCGTAACACATTTCAAAAGAAAAAAAAATGATGATTGGTAGGAACTATCTATTGCTTGGTACCGTGCCACTGTATGAGGCAGATAATTTCCTTCGTTCCTATCAGTAAATCATTTTCTTTATCAATTTTCAAATGGTGACGTATCCAAATGAATTAATACTCGGTACTATGTAGGTAGCGACTAATATTCATAAGGGCCCACCTAATTTTGAAACTCTTTCGATATTGGCCAACTCGTTTACCTCCGCCGTTCTGTCCAACACAATTGGGTACTTGCTGGGAAAATAAAATCCACTTTTGTGCAACAAGAGCTAGGTCCTAAACGACGACCTCCTATCAAAAGTTGATGATAGGATAAATACCACAGACAAACAATTACTAGATTGTCCAACAACGCTCCGGACGCCATATTATTGCGAATAATGTTCTCTGGACGGACGCCATATTAGCGTTAACTGGACGATCCAGTCTCTGCTATTTATCCTATCAAATTTTGGTAGGAGGTCGTCGTTTAGGGCCTTAGAGATTAGAGTGTGTACCAGCTGTTGATAAAAACGTTTTTTTTTGCCTGATAAATTTAATTTATGGAAAAAAGTGGATTTTTCTCTGAGGCAAGTATACAAAATTTGAGAGGCCAGAAATAAGTGTTCAGATCAAAAGTTAAATATTGTTATTGAGAAGTAAGTCAAAAATCATAACTTAATTCACTTTTCTTCTTTTGGGTATACATACTTCATGTTTTTTAATCTATTGTCTGATTTATGTTAATTATTATACCATGTGTTCTTATTCCTTGCAACCTTAACCTAAAATAAGATACTACATTTTTAAATAAAAATAATGAAAGACTATAATTTCTAAAAACGAATTATTATTGCGTTAATTTCATTAGCATTATTTCAATATACTTACTTATAAGCATGATAAAAGCGTTTCTGGGCATTCCATGGTAGAGCAAGCTATCACTCTGATCCGTGCCCGGAGTAGCTACACGATTTCCATGTTTCATTATTTGAAAGGCATCCATTTGAGTTGTCATAGTCAAATTAGATCTTGTGATACGCGATGGATGAACAGAAATCGATAGAACTTTGGTCTCATAGCCCGGCGCCGACACCTGTAACAGAAAAATGTACTCTTAATTTTGGAACTGCTTAATTAATAAGTCAAAAACTGTTTAATTTTATTCTTATATTTTATTAGATGGGACATTGAGAAAAATATAAAAAAATCTGTTGCACTTTTGATACGAAGACAGTGACCCTGCCTACATTCTTTTCTCTTTATTGCTGTCCCATAATGGACTCAATGGACATAATGTCGAAAGAGTATTGGGCCAACTCGTAGTTTTATCCTTTACCATTACATGCATAAATTTCGTAAAATCAAGCACTTCGGTGTCGTCAATATATCGGACCTTACATAAAATTAAAGTTCATGGTCTAACGACCCTAAAATCGTAAGTTAGATTTAACCAGTCACTTAAGTGTAGTATGACTTCATTTATACGAAATATCCTTTTTTTCAGATTTGTGTTAACTGACAATAATTGTCTCAAAGGGGCAACTTCAGATCAAAAAAAAAAACAGCTAAGGCCCTAAACGACGACCTCCTATCAATCTTCCAGTTAGCGAACATGATAGTTAAGCTTAGGCGATTATTACCATTAGGAAAATACCCACAATGCAATGGAAGTTCTCATTATGAACTAATAGGAGGTCGTCGTTTAGGGCCTAAATAGACGAGCCGTTATAACACTAAATGACTCCACTTTAACCCTGGATTTGTCACACTATCGCCGCTGTAAGTGCCCCTCGGGGTTGCAGAATACGGCGGCTACGCCGCCGTGTAACTGACTAGAATATCACCCCTCGATTTGTCACACGATCGCCGGCTT
>Ga0194135_10002133_pt1 | contig 11977 bp, 10 predicted proteins | sample LitLau_LLRF_2013_FD_134024 | JGI IMG/M metagenome (GOLD analysis project Ga0194135, IMG submission 134024) | Freshwater sediment microbial communities in response to fracking from North America - Little Laurel Run_MetaG_LLRF_2013 (version 2) | ecosystem: Environmental > Aquatic > Freshwater >... | reverse complement strand
CTCTGGGAGATGAAAGGTGCGATAAAGTTGATCAATCAGTCGACGAAAGAGGTTTCAATGTGTCTCAATCAAAGACTTTGAGGTGAGAATGTTGAGATAATGTGCGATAGCTGCCATGTAATAGATTGCTTGATTTGGAAAATGAGCTCGTGGGGAATGAGAGACAGGACTAAATATAAGAGTTTGACATTAAACGATCAAGCGCCGAACAATTAGAGTCAAGGATTAAAACAAATTATATCTAGCCATCTCGAATAGACTACAAACCCAAAGTAAATTTGTAGAGAGCTTATCGGAAGTTTATCGATTAAATTTTTTTGGCGGCGTACACACATACACATTTACGTGGTTTAATTGATGTACCAAAAATTGTGAGAGGGAGGAATTGTTGGAAATGATTTGTAAATTTTTAGTCTGAATATATATCATTTATTTGATTCCTCCACTCGTTGTTGCCGTGAACTGACATGTGGCCTAAGTGGTTGAACACACATCAAAAGCAATCAATCACGTAAAGATAGAGTGAATGGGGATGTTCTGTTGAATTGTACAAATAAGGAGTAGATTCGTTCACAACAGTAATACTAATTACAGTTCCAGGAATGAATTAAAGACGTGCAGTTTCATTGAAGGGAAATCAGACTTCTTTTGTAGCATTTGAGAAGTACGAAAGTTTGCAAGTGTAAAAAAATCACGTGAAGAACGAACCACCCAGAGTGAACGGAGATGTACATTCATCACCTGTCATTCTGTCTTGTCATAATCATTTCTTTGAGGTGAACATTTTTTCCTGAGGTTTGTAGATTTGAGATTATAGTTTAGTGTATTCACACAACAGCAGACGTAAGACATAAAGAGAGTGGAAGACTCACATTGTACTACTGATACTTAATTACTATTCATTTTTAATTGTGCTGATATGTTCTTATGTGCGGAATCAGAAGTCATAACTTTTTTACGAGAATAAGTATGTCTGCTTTCAAAACTACACATGCAGCATTTTGTGTGAATCTGAAGTTAAATATTATTTATGTTTTATATGAAATTCGAAGTCTTGTCGATGTACTAAATCTTAAAAATAAAAGAAACTGGTTGATACGGATGCATTTTATTGTGTTTAGAAAACAATCATTGCTGTGGATCGCGAGTGAAATGAAGGAGAGAAATGTTCATCGTCTACCACCGTAAAGAAGCAATGAAAAGTAAAAAAGTACTTGGGCTTCTTGTTCTCTCTGATCTAATGAGTCGATACAAATGGGAAATTTAAATGAAGTGCCTCCTCCTTCGTAAAATACTCCGTAATTAATTTTAATAGCTTCAGAATGACCCACAGGTATCGTGTACTCGATATAATCATAATTACACCTTAACCTTTGTAGTTTTATCGTCTTTTTGTATTGTTCAAGTGGGCAAAGCTTATATACACAACTGGCTTTCAGAGTTACAAGAAAGGAAATGATGGGAGATGCAGTTTCGACTGTTTTGATGATATACTATTGAACTATCGAAGAAGATGAGATTTGCTTGAAGAAATTGAATAAAAACCAGAAGTACTGCAATGCATATATAATATTAAGTGTACGAAAGAGAGAACGGAAAAATAAATTACCAGCTTGGCTACTTCATTTTTGATACACAAATCTTCACTGCCAATAATGTGAACGCATAGACTCAATACAGTAAGCATAGTCAAGGTGCCTTTTACTAGATTGCGTAAAGTACTTGTACTTATACAGAGATCTATGAGATAAGCAGAAGTATCTAAGCGTCTATTTATTTTGTAAAGAAGAAGATTATATCAAAATTGGAGTGCAAATGTCTCTGACGTTTGTAGACGATAAATGCGTGCAATTTAGCTACAAAGGCAGACTTAAATCTGAAATTATTACACGCAAGTCTCGAGATGGGTTCCACCACTGATCTGCATATAAGAAAGACTGTAATGATATACTTTTCAAATTGCTCAAACAATTGTTATACGTGCTTTGTAGGCTTTACTAAACTCTCATTGAATACTTAAGGATAAAATATGTTATTATCTTTTCATTTAACCGTTTCAGCAGACTGGACTCTGACTAAAATTTAATTAATCCAGTCTAATTAACTTCATGCACAGATTATTCACTATCACTCAAATAATTAATATGGAGGATACGTATGTATGACACAGCCAGAATTCAATTCTCTGTCTTTTGCATTGAATTGATAGGCTTCATTTATTAAGATACAAAGTGTAGTTTTGTTTCTGTTCGCTTTGACAACTATTATCTGAACAAGTCCTTGATTGATTATTATAATGACCCAAACGGTCCTCAACAAGTCATTATTATCGGAATCAATTCTGCTCTAAATTTTTTCCTCATGTTGGGAACAGAATTTGCTAAAGCTGATAGCTGTGTAGAAGCAAACACAATATTAATTCTAATTAGTAATATTCAGCATTATTTTATTATCTTTCTGGTTACAAGTAACCGTCAAGAAAACATTCAGCTCAAACTATAGTTCACGCTACTTAAAAACTTGTGTGGAACAATTAAATTATTCATTGTGTATGCGATTCGACTCAGATAATAGACACCCAGCTAATTTTGAAGAAGGGATTCTCTGCACAATAATCCTTAAAAACTGACTCGTCGTTTACAGTATAAGCAAAATATAAAATGCCAGAAAGTTGTTCAAATGTTTTCTTCAGAGTATAAAATATGGATAAGGATGAGCTAGTGTGGATAGCATGTAGTAATTAATCCGCAATTAAAAATGGTGGAAGAATGAACCTATAACGTGTTTGAGGTATCGTCAAAACTTAAAGTGGCCGATAACATTTTACTTGTGTGAGTGGATGTTTGGTTGCGTGTCTCTTTCGACACATCGCGGCCGCTTCTTTTCTTAATGTTGGAGTGTTGTTGGAGATCGGAGAGTTTTAAAACTTCCAAACGCCCATAAAATTGATCATTAATCATGACATGTGTACAAAACCTAGAAGAAAGACAGGCTAGCGATGAGCGATAAAGCCAAGTATTTGATACAATCACACGATCACCAACCACCTGAGGTTGTGATTCATTTCACAAGTCAAACATTCAAGAAATGATACCGTTCTTGGTCATCATACACTGGAAATGCAAGTCATCGCTTAAAACAAAATGCATTTTGAAGTTTGAGATCCAACTTGGTTCCATAAGACTACACATAAGTATTCATACGGGCTGCTATTGTGAGCTCAGATATAAACTTTCTCTTCTCAAGTCAAAATACATATTATGATATAGGCAAGGCGACTGCTCGTTTAATTCATTGGCTCACCAAGCGGTGAACACACATACACACACACTATCGTTCCATTTCTCAATCGGATTATTAAATTATTAGAATCATCTAAACCTCCGACGTTAAATGGTTTACAAAGTGACGCATTATAACTTGGTTCAACATGAATAGAAGGATTATAAATCTGTGTGATATAATTCTTACGAATAGATTTCTATTTTGGTAGAGAGTATATATAATACAATGTTAAATATTGGAATTCTTTTTGAATGAGTTGGTAGAATCGACATGAAAGCTTGCGGTGGATTTTGTGGCTGAATTTCAACACCCATTTGCGTTGAGGCTGGCATATAGGCGTGTGGGTAGAAAGACAAATGAATCTGTCATCACATATTCTCCCAGACTCAATCAGGTGTGTGGATATCGTTTATAGGATTTAAGTAGAAGATTCTGATTAGTTTGAAGAGTTCTTATAAATATTTTTGCTAGTAATGGCTTATTGTTACGTGTTTGGGAGTGCAAACACGTGACACTTGAAAAAAATGACGTTAAAGCGGGTGGTGTCTCTCAGAACAAGATGGACTTGGGTCATCAGTCATTCGAATATCCTCGTACTCCTCCTACTCTTACGATGAACATTTTGAATGATATGATTATATCGTGTGAATAGAACAGACTGCGGTGCTTGGAAACTATATAGACAATAACTTTGGCTGAAGAACAAGTCAGACACGCTGGTTGATTTAATTGCATTTAATTTTTTACTCTTCGTGGAAACACGAACAAGAGACAAATTATACTTCTTTGGCTGGTGTAATTATATTCTGTACGCTTCACCAATTTCTCCTTCATTTATTGAGTATACATGGGAGGTCAGAGGTCAATGAGAAATTCTTTAGTACTTCTGATATCATAACTCTTCACAAAACTCTGTCCGTAATTGATGGCACATCTCACTGCGATGATTATATAATCATTATAGTCTCTTCGTAATTAGGTGGTATAGTACAATTTAGCAAAAGTACTCGCGGTCAACGGTCGTGCGTGTACGATTTTTGCATCGGTTTCGTAGGCTAAAATTGATTTTTCTGTTGGGGAAGCCTTGCAGAAAAGTTTTGGACCTATCTTGATACTTGCTTTTGATTTTCTCATTGCTAGCATACAAAGATCATCATGTATTGCTAAAATGTATGTAAAATTTGTGCAAGAGTCTCAGAAATAGCGACTTCAGCGTTAAATAGACAGATACCGTATCGACTAGTTCAACTAGGATAATTGTGTTTAAAGTGCGGAAATATGAAAATTCGACGTAACACACATGCTGCAACTAAATTGATTGCTGAGCACAGGTTACTGCTTGTTGGTTGGACGTTGGGCTAATCTTGACGAAGTTGTCCATTCGATTGCTACATAGTGTGATGTTTTACGACATCCCTGGAGGAAGACGAGAAGTTTTGATTTCTGTCCGAATGATAGAAGATTGATTTGCGATCGATTGAGACATCATTAGGAGGAAACAAAGCTCATCTTCATTATGTACTCGATTGTAAGTCTGTTTATTTAGCAGAGGAACGGTAGGAGGGCACGGCTTGATGTGATCTCGCAGGCAATCAGCCCAACCACTCTCATCATCATTCATTAGACTCCTCACGAGAGAAAGACGGACAACCGAAATCTCTCTCATCCTTTTTTTTGGGTGCAGCACGGAAGCACTTTTGAGTTTTAACTTTCCACTTGGCTTTAGCACTAAAATTTCTTCTCAACATCAAATGGGCCACGAAAAGTAGGGTTTTACCTCATTTTAAACCCTCCTATATTGCATATATAAGCTTTTCACTAAATTATATGAAAAATCAATTATACATCGACTTCTTGCACGCAATGTCTAAGCAAAGCATTTTTGACTGTAGGTTTTTGATTGAAGTTTGCAGTAGCAGAATTAAATTAATTATGCATGTATTTGGGTGATGACCAGTTGTTTTTCACATTTTGATGTATGAAATGTGAATCTCGTGAAGGACGATAAAAAGTAATAAAATGATCACGAATCTTTTTGGTGACTGCGACGAGTCTGCTGGTGATAATAAGAACACAATAATATAAAATGTACCTCACTTCCCTGAATTTGGTGTGGTGAGATGTCCACCTTTTATTTGTATGTACTTTAATTAGATTCAAACGATTCCGTGTACGAATATGAAGACGATCAAAAGCCAAACAAGATGAAACAGGCAAGCAGAAAACATACCGCAAGAAAAACAATGAGCAGTCATTAAACAATTAATATTGGTTCTAATGTTTGAGCAGCTCATTTTGATTTTCAGTTGGTGATGCAATTTAATGTACAATATACCGCAGATGTTTTACTTTTAGTCAGCTATTAAGGTTCTGATAACAGAATATCTGCAGATAAACATGCTAGTCTGTAATAGTAGTGGCCTATAATGACAATGACGATATACTGCTTTGAGTATTTATTATTATTTATGAGTTTAACGATGGCTTAAGTAAGGATGAATGCTAAAGAACCGTGAGAATGACATGACAGATTTGTAATCAAAACTGAGATCGCTGCATCATCGCATTATCGTTAGGGGACTTATGGCATATTCATCTTACAAGCTTTGTTTCATGGCTTCGTGAGTCGCATCTTCGAATCGATTGGTAAAAAGCCGAAGAGTGGTTTCTGCTACCTCAGTTATCATTGTGCCTTAAAGCTTGTTTGGTTAATTGAATTGATAAAATATGTAGTTGTATTGGAGTGGAATGATTGCAATTAGTGTAAAGAGGTCTTAAGCTCTTTATTTTGCTTGTGGACGGACGTGTGTGTAGTTAAAATCTCGATTCTAATCATAATCATAAGCTGACAAGCAGCACAGTCATTCTTAATATCTACGCAAGTCACTGCGCCATCTCATCATTTTCTCTGTGTTACAATTCTTCCAATTAGATGCAAGTACAATAATGTCTGATGACTGACCAGTCTACATTTTATAGTTGAGCTGAATTACATATATGACTGGTGGAAGTGAAAAGTTATGAGAGCTATCATAATTTTATATCTCTATAAATATATTGAGATTCGAATTGCATGGTGAAAAGTGTTAAATTCTCGTTTTCCCCTAGTTTAACAAAAATAGACTGAACAAACTAGCCTGAAATTGCGCATACTTACACTACTGTTAATTTTAACTGATGATCCCTGGGCTTGACTGATATTTTAAATATCTTTGGTAATGAAGAACATGCACATAGTTAACACAATGGAAGCTGTAAAATAACCTTTCTTGAACTACTTTTGGCACTATGACTATGCCAAACGGTATTGAGGATTTACTGACGCGAGATTCCAATTTTAAATACATGAATATTACAACATATAGAAATATAACAGCAAATACATACTGCTACTCTGGACCTGGAGGAGTTCATGTATGTACGCACGGCGCACACTATATATGGTCAATTGTTGGTTGTACATATTTATCTAAACTCACTCAGCAATTAAACGATTTCGTAGAAGCATACATAAGGGTTGTATTGTGAATTGGCGATTAAATAAAGATATCAATTACGTCAAGACTTCTGTGTCTCATTCATTTGGTTTACGCGTATTTTTTTTAGCACTGCAGTGAACACAAACCCTTAGCCATAAAATATTTCTAAGCAAAATGCTATCTACATTAACAGAAAGTCATTGCGGAAAATATATATACCACGACATTAACTAAACAATATGTAACCATATAGCATGTATGTCCGGACAAAACGAGCATACGGGAATTACAGAGCAGCATGTTACATGCAATAAGTCTTTAGAACTTTTTGCCAATAGAGTTTTAAATTTGATATTGAGGCTGAATGAAATATTCATTCTCATCCCAGTTGAAAGTATGCTAAAGCAATTTCATTTCCATGCAAGCCAACAAGCCACCAATTATTCTTGGATAAAGTAAAAATCATCATCCCATTGCAGTCTGATTCTATTATACATGTCTGATCAGTGATCAGTTTGGAATCCAGAGAGCGTCAGGCTTCCTGTAGCGCAAGGTCGTCACTGTGATTCTTAGTGAACATACTACTGAAAGTGTAAATGATTTTTACATCTTACCTAACTTACTCTTTCACTTTCCGAAATTCATAACTCTCATCTCTACAGGAAAAATGGCTGAACAAAACGACACTGCAACAAAAAAAGCTGAATTAGAAGAGAAGAACACTTTGTTTCGCGATGTATTTATTGGATCCGTGGAAGCAGCGTTGAAAGAAGGAGATAAGGAAGAAATGCGTCGTCAACTCGGTCCCTGGAGCCCAAAATTTGTAAAATCCTGTGCGACGAAATTTTTGTTTATGCTGGTTTTCTCTTTGCTGGCTATCGTCCAAGGGAGCTCATTTACTTATTTCTCAGCAACGATTACAACTTTAGAGAAACGACTGAAGATTTCTTCGGAGACTGCAAGTGAGTTGATACAAATATGGAATTTACATTAAATAGATCTAATGAATATACAATTGGGTCATTATTAGCTATAATGCTGTCGGGAAATGAAGTGAGTCAAATACTGTTTTCGATTCCAATGTCTTACCTCGGGGGAACAGGACATCGACCACGATGGATGGGCCTTGGGGTTCTCATGTCCTCTTTGTCGTGCTTCCTGCTCGCGTCTCCTCATTTCATTTATGGACCTGGAGATGAAGCACTGAGTGTCACCTTTGAGTTTTATGACCAGTTTCATATTCATGCAAACCACTCGACAAATTCATCGTTCAGTGATTCAACTGAATCAGGTTTGACGCACAATAGTTGATTGCAGATAATTAAAACATTCTGTTGAGTTTGATCGATTTGACCCTATTTTTTCAGGCTTATTGTTGGTCGCAACGGAAGGACTCTGTGACCGAGAAGGACTCCTGGATGCGGAGAGAGGGTTGGACTGTGACACATCAGACCAGTCCTGGGCTCCATTGATTTTAATATTTATTTCACAATTTATTGGAGGCATTGGAATGGTCAGTTATAAGAGTTTATTAAGGTGAAAAATTAACATAAAGAGGTACACAAATATCCATTTTTGTAGGTCTTGTTTTTTACTTTGGGCGGTCCGTATATTGACGACAATATGAAGCAAACTCATATGCCGTTTATCATGGGTCTGTTGCTAAATCTAAACAGAATTAAGAGTTCAGGACATATGGCATTATGAGCTCTTACAGCTTAAACTCGAATATGTTTCATTTTTTACAGGATTGACATCATCTTTCAGACTAATTGGTCCTGTTCTAGGATTTCTTTTCGGATATTTGTGCCTGAGAATATTCATCAGTCCGACGTTAACACCCACGATTACTGCAGACAGTCCAAAGTGGATTGGAGCCTGGTAAATCTAATGAAGCAAATTAATTGATTCATTAATTGATTGATTGATTGTCTCTCACCTCAATGAATAATTGTTGTGAATGATTGCAGGTGGCTGGGTAACAAATTAAAATTGCATTTAGCGTATATGTGGTATAAAACTTAAGCCTTTTTGCTACACATGATGGGATTTTACAGGCTGGGTTGTACTGGGATTCATATTAGCCGTGTTTTCGATACTGATTTCCGTATTTCCGAAAAAGCTGAAGAAGTCAAGTTCTAACACTAACAGAGAAGAGGAGTACACAATCGACAAAGAAAAGTCGTTTGTGGATACAAGTAAAGAAATAAATCATCAACTTTCGGAGGGTCAAGAAGCACCCATGAGTTCTTTCACTGGTATGATTTGTAAAGAACATATTAAGAAAGTTTTTTAAGCCGAATGATCTTTACTCTGATATTTGATGAACAATTATAAACAGATATGAAAAAATCCTTGGGAGATTTGCTGAGAAATAAAGTTAATTTGTTCAACACAATTGCAGGCAAGTAGTAATTAACAACCGGTATCTCATTTCTCTCAAATATTTTTATGAATTCTAATATTAAACTGTTTTGAATCTTTCAGGCGTCTTTTATCTTTTTCCTATGATTGGATTCGGAATGTTTGCTCCGAAATATTTGGAATCTATTTACAAAACAAGCGCTTCTGGTGCCTCATTAGTTTCAAGTTAGTATTTACTAATTAGAAGTCCCAACTTGTCGACTCTTTCGTCCTAAATGCGACCAAAAATATTTTTCAGGCCCGAGTATAGCAGTTCAGGCTTTAGGTCTAATAATCAGTGGAGCTCTGATTTCAATATTCCAACCTAGTGCTCGGAAGTTAGCTGGATTCAATATCTTCACAGCCGTCCTCTCTACACTTGTGCTAGTGCTTTCTACACAAATCACTTGCCACCAAGGCACATCTTTGGGATTTAATGGTGGCTCAATGTCGTGGAAAGACAATTTAACCCTAGAATGTAATAAGGGATGTAACTGCAAACAGAATGATTTCGACCCCATTTGCTTCAAGGAAGAAGACCGAATCATGTATTCTTCGTGTCAAGCAGGATGCCTAAGTTACGACAAGGAACTTGGAATAGTTGGTAACTGTTCGTGCTTGCCTAATCCAGACATAATTTTGGAACGCGGAACCTGCGCTGATAAGTCGGAATGTCAAACTATGTTCTACATATTTGTTGGTGTGAGGACTTTCGTCAGTTTCATTGACAGTTTTGGACGGATCGGAAACATGTTGATTGGATACAGGTGTGATAGTATGCACATTATGAATTCAATCATACAACCATAAGGGTCTACAATATGATCGTATCATTCGTATCATCTTGAATTTGTAATTACTAGGTGCGTTGATCCTAAGCACAAGTCATTAGCAATAGGATTGGTTGTGATGACCATCAGTTTGTTTGCGTCACTACCGTCACCCGTCTTTTTCGGAGCTATCATAGGTACCTGCAAAATAGACTGTTTAATATATTTAAAACCTGATTTTTAATGATTCACTTTAAAATAGACTCTGTCTGCCTTCTTTGGGGAACTAAATGCGGAGGCAAAGGAAATTGTCTTCTGTACGATAGCAAAAAGTTCGTGTATGCTTTCAACTTCGTTGCCTCTGGTAAGAAGATGTAAAATTATGTGACCAATTTGATCAAAATTGTGTTTTCAGTATCATTAAATATTACTACATGTTCATGGTCTCAAAATTTACTTCCAGGATTCTTAGTGATTGGAGTATTTTTTGACTGCTTGGTGTTCTACCATGTCAAGACACTTGATCTTTACGATGAAAGCAAGAATATACAGACAAGAAGAGCAAAGGAAAATCCACAAAACAAGTGATGCGTCCCTTAACTTAATCAGGAGTAATCTGGACATTCGTTAATTGTATGAGAATTAAATTTTCTTCTTTTCCTAACTATTAGTAATTATATGTACATACTTATATGTAAAAGAGTTTTTATCAAAAGATTATATCACCAATTCAACAGCTCTAGTCTTAATTTAGACAGTTAATTTCACAAAACACAGAGTTAGACTAACTTGTGATTAACAAACGCTGGCACGACTTCCATCTGTGAGATTTCGTTTAATTCACAGTTGTAACAAATGAAACAGCTTGAGGGATAAGAGGCTTTGAGGTTTCTCGCGAACGTAGCATGTATCTGCTGCAGGTTAATAGTGATCTAACAGCTCTTAGGTTTTTACTTCAGCCAAACCATAATCAAAACCTTTGTTCAGTCCACGTGCGAATTTTAATAGGAATGATGACGGCCAAGTGTACTTGTGCTGTTAAAGCATTAAAACAAACAATACGATCATCTCCTACGCAATCAGTTGCATAAAAATGAGGTACAGATAGTTTAGAAGATGTCTGTCATTGTCTATGTAGTTTCTGTATTGATGAAGGAGGTGCAGGGGCAGGTTGGAAGAAAAACATGAGAAAAGTCCATGAGAAAAAAGCATAGGTGTTTACTATTGCCTCAATTGGTGATAGAACCCATCTGACCGTCTCAATCGAATCCACCAGTGTACCGACCACAAACGCTCCAGTTTCAGTTTAGTCGATTGTACAACCAGATTCCAATATGTTTTTCTTACTGCAAATAGTCTAAACATCCCGTGCAAGATGCAATTCTAAATCCTAGTGTTCCAATCATGGATATAGCTTATATAGTATTATTTCCTACTACATGCTCTGCCTGCATTTATACTTTTTGTTGCTCGCAACGCTTGCGAATCCTTCTTCCCATGCAAAATGTATTTTATTTTGGCCACAACACCCAAGAAGTGATAGCAGTGAGCATGTTCTCTAATGACTACCATATAGCCTATAGTCCATATCTCCATATATCTCCAAGTCTTCACAAAAAGCGACATAGCATAATGATGTGATCATCCTGAATCTGCGTCCACGAAATGCTCCCAGTATAATCTAAGACGTTAAAGATTCGAATATGGTCTCGTCGATGAGTGTATGTGAACAAATGTATATTATATATGGATAGAGCATGAGGCTAAATCAGCATCATCAAGTAGTTTTTTTGAACCCAAAGAACCCACACACATACACACAGTCTTATTAAAGTAATCCATGAATGAATCCACCTACAATTTGTCCATCAGAGTCGGTTGTCGAGATTGGGACCACAGGTGCAGAGTGGACAAGTGTGTGGCTCATCAAGGTCTGCATTATTTGAATGTTAGAAGACGTAGAGAGATGAATTGTTTGGAGGAGACAATGGAGAGAGAGAGATCGGGAGAGTTATTAGTAATGCTGAGAATAAGTGGAGG
>Ga0194135_10002132_pt1 | contig 11983 bp, 10 predicted proteins | sample LitLau_LLRF_2013_FD_134024 | JGI IMG/M metagenome (GOLD analysis project Ga0194135, IMG submission 134024) | Freshwater sediment microbial communities in response to fracking from North America - Little Laurel Run_MetaG_LLRF_2013 (version 2) | ecosystem: Environmental > Aquatic > Freshwater >... | reverse complement strand
TGTCATTCCTTTATAGGTATCCATTACATCCAGTCAAGCATAAAGATCTGTCTTGTGAGAAAAATATTATTATTTTTTGTGCCGTAGTAAAATATCATTTACGCCCTATAGACGCCATTTGTGTTACGCTTTGTCAATTATTTATAGCGCTGTGTTTAATTGTTTGGTGCATTACTTTACTCATAATTCCACGTTTAGCAGAATCCACATATTCCTGTAAAGTAGTTCGTGAGTTTTTCGAGCATTTGCTAGCGATATTTGTCAAATTGTGTGTGTAATTGAGGGGAAACCAGCTATACCTCCCGGTACAGACGCTTGAAGTAATATAGATATTCATGCACATACATTGTCATCAACCATCATTAGCGCACCAGCATTCGAGATATCGAAGTTTTCAGGACCATACAAACCCTTCCGGACGTTTATTATTGTTTACCAAAGCTGCTTATAAGAATCATTTGCCAATATTAGGTCATAGTGTCACAAGCTGTGCTGCCAAAATTTCCTACTTTAAATAATTATTATTTCACATCGCAGTTTTACCTTCTCAAAAAAGAAAACTGTAGCGGAGAAAACTGCAACCAAAGCCCAGAGTACAAAAACTGGCAAAAACTTTCCCATTTCTATCAACCCCAAAGCCCCCTCTATCAACCCTTCATTTTTTTCCTTCAATAAATTATTCCAGGAATTAAACTCTATCTGCTTTGCATCTAATCCAGCATCTTTAATTCTTCGTAGGGTTTTCCATAACCAGTATCGATTTATCGTACAGAAAATCCGGTAATAGGATGCAGGCTTGATGGCCTCGCTCACAGACCGACACTTGACCGCCCCTTTTCCAAGTTTTTCATTTACGAGCCTACTAAAGTACAACTGATAAAAAAACGACAGATAGTCTCTCACCGCTTTGGCATATTTATTCTTTCTATCCGCTAAAAAGTTTCTCGAAATTACTGAATAAGACATGTCTGGTGCAAGGTGAAAGCTACTGTTCAATTTTTCAGATATATTCCATCTTTGAAAGTCTTATTTATATAAGTAGTATACTACATATAGGTAATGGTTTATACTGTCTTGGAATGTTTAAAACTGTTCCAAATTAAAACAATAAAAAACAAAATTGCAAATAGGTGCAAAAATAAAATTACCATAGCCTTGTTTGATCTGGTTCATGTGCACAAATTAGTTACAGTAAACACCTCTAAAGTAGTACCTATTGAAATGATGTTTTACTTGAAGTCATATCATTTTTGATGCACACCATTCACTTTACAGCATTCCATGCTGAAAGCATTTGCAAACAAAATCTCAAGATTTGGATGGGTTTATCATTTTTTGCTGATGCTATAAAACTGAGCTACTTGGTAAAGTAATTTGCTTGGATAATAAATGTTTTGGCACCTCATGTCTTTGGTTGTGCAAGATAATACATTCAAAGCATTCTTTTTCATCATTACTTTGCTTACTTACATCATGTGCACCTAACTCTCCTGATTATGTTATTTTATCTTTTGCAAGAAATGCTGACAACAGGAATACTTTCTCATAATTGATGTCAAATGTCAAGCTAAATTGCTTCTTAAGATTACTTGTAAGAACCCAAGTATGGTCAAACATATTTACTTGGGAGTGTGGTAGCATCTTAAATATGTGCGAGATGTTTTCAAATGTAGGTCTGATCCAAAATGCATTTTCACCCTATTCTACAATTGAAAATAAAGGATCCAATGTCTTTACAGAGCATCTTTCTCCATTATTTCTTTTGTGACAAGCCTACTTCATTCTGCACATTGAGTTGTAGAGAAGAGGTTGATAAAGTAAATCTAGATCATCTCATAAGTCAAGTAGTTACCAACAAGTTTAAAATACTAGGCTGATTTTACATAGTTGTTTCTTCAATTGAAATAAAAAGTAAACTTTTAAAACATCAGCTCTTCAAAAGCTAAAATATTTTGTTAGACTATTTATAACGTTTGATATAAAATCAAAGAAAACGGGTGTTTTGTGTGTTAACTGAAAACAATGAAGTGGCTTCTTTTGTTGTTTGTAACGGGGTGGACCTGTTGGGGATTTGACTTTTGTAGAAAATATGAATCCTGTCTGGAATGTCTTCATGACAAGGATTGTATCTACATTCAATCAGCAAACTACGAGTATGCTTGTGGAGTACGTAAAGCAAAGTATAACCAAGTGAGACGCATCTTTCGTACACCTTCTCGCTGCAAGGTTTTGTCTATATCCACACCCACAACAGCAAACCCGATACGAATGGTAATTACTCACTTAATAGTTAATATTTTAAGTTTAATAGTTTTATGGTACTTTTACACCACCATAAATATATACTCAAAAGATTGACGAAGTGTCAAGCAGCCAGCTTTCTATGTCCAACACACTGAGCAAAGACCATGAAACAAAGGTCCAACCCATTCCATCATCAGCAACCACATCACAGCATACTTCTTCATCATCATCACTCGCTGCTTTACCGGAAACTAAAAGCAAAACTGCTTTACTTCATCAATCTGAAATTCGTAAGAAGTTTTTTCTTGCATTTAACTATATAAATGAAACGAACAATGAATGCATCCAAACCAAACTATTTTGTTGTTAGCTTTACCCAACCAACCAGTTGATCATATAGACTCAACATCAGTTGATGTGGAGAACCCATTCACCCTACCAAACCTGTCTGTTACATCTAGCAAGGATGAAAGTAAAGCTACTGCAGCTGGCGATATTACAACCAACCTTACATTACGCCAACTCTCTCAAACAACTAAGAACCGTTTGCTTACAATATGTAAATAACGTCAACGTAATATTTCGTGCAATTGTGTCAAGTTTTTATATTGTTTTTATAGTAATGCTCGACGAAGACCTTTCTGGTGCAGAGTCTACAACAAGTGGTGTGGATGATAGTGCAAGTATACCCAACTCAGTCAATTCATTCACAACACCAAACTCGTTTGATGCATCTATCACAACAAGCATGGATGAAAGTGAAGTAACTACAGTTCTTGAGATCGACGAGACTACATTACCCCAATCCTCTGAAACTAGTAAGGTGGATTTTTTTTACTTCAACATGTAACCCAATATTACATGCAATAGAGAAAAGAATTTGCTTTTGTGTTTATAGCATTGCTCAACCAAGAGAGTGGTGGTGTTTACCAAACAACATTTGGTGTGGTTGAAATAGCAAACATACCTAAATCATTGAACCCATTTACACCACCAAACTCGTCTGACAATTCATTGATGACAGCCAACAAGAACGAAAGTGCATCAAATGCATTGACTCATAATACCATTCAGACAACATTACCCAGTCAGCCTGAAGGTCAGAACTATGGTGCACTTTAAATGTTTTTAATGAACAAATTATGCATTCACTCGACTGTTTAGAAGAATATTAAAATAACTATTGTTATTTTTGCACATTATTTATTATGTTTCTAATTTTGTCTGTTTTGCTAGGAATGCCAAACCATAAGCACGTTAACGTAAACAATGCAACAATTTTGGAGATACCTTCCAAGACACACAATGATGATTTCAATACAAACCACACTACCACAACACCATCCGTAACAAAGAAAACCGTCCCCCCAAGAAAACGAGTGAAGAAACCAAAACTACCACTTGACCCACAAATTTTGCAAAGTATCTAAAACGATACTCTTTCTCCTTTTGATAAGTTTAAAATGTTCAAAGTTTGATTGTGACTTTCATAACTTTAGGTTACCTTACCATTGTTTCGAAGCAAAAGAAGAATAACAACTCAAGCAATTCCACAGGAGAAACAATTTTAAAGGTGAAAAAAAACAATAGTTATTTAGTTATGTTATTCAGACTATAAAACTAGACTTTACCATTTTATTCAAATCATCTACAGCTCAGAAGTTATTTACAACTTTTAATAAAATATTTTAGAGAGGAAAAAAACTATCCATTCGAGCACAAAAAGGCGTGGAGAAGCAAATCAAAAAGCACTCATGCATACTTGCATACTTGACAGGAGTTCACGGCCAATCATCCATGGGAGGAAGGTGGTATATATATGCAAAGTCAAATCCAATGGCTCGAAATGTTCAGGAATGTGGGAAAATAATGTGGGGGAAGGTCATTCGAATTGTTGGTGAGAAAGGACTTATCAAGCAAATTGAAAAGCATGCATGCATTCTTGCCTACCTTCAACGAATGCAAGGCCAAACATCAATGGGAGACAAGTGGTTTAAATTCTCCATACTAAACCCAATGATGTTAAACTATCATAAGTGTGCCAACCTTTTATGGGGTATAGTAATTCGAATTTAAGAATTTATTATCATGCAAATATTTCATGTTGTAATACGAATATTCATTTACAAAAATACAAAAATCAACAAAGTTTTAAATGATACAATGCTGATGGGAACAGACATTAAAGTGAAATAAAACATGTTTTGGAAATTTAGAGATGAACTGCACTTTCACAAATATTACACAATTTTTTTATCAACTCACCGAATCATTCAATTGTTATTATGCTTGTAGTAGGCTCGGCTTGATGAGTTTGTGGTGGTGGTTGCACGTGCTCAGCAACAGGATTGGGTTGTTGTTGTACCTGCTCAGCAACAAGATTGGGTTGTGGTTGTACCTGCTCAGCAGAAGGATTGGGTGGTGGAGTTATCGATACCAAACGAAGTAATTCCATTATCTCTTTATTTCCTCCATCCGAGCATACGTCCATAATCCATACCATCGGATACATGTTTATCATATGAAACTCCTCCTCGGAAAGGTCTTCATGGTCCAACTTGAAATGGCTCTTTTGAAGAGTAGCAAAGGAATCGCGTAGATCCGCACATATTTCTTTTGTAACCTGTAATATCAATTATAGGGGAAATGTTAGGGAGAAACCATTATTATTATTGCATGAAATTAAATAAAATACTCCAAAAATGCTTACCTGTGGTGTTGTCGGGGACGCGATAAGGTTTTGCAGAGCCAACCGTATGAAAATGCACGCCATGGCTTCCTGACGTGAGGTTTCGTTCTCGAAGTAACTTTTTAAGCTCCGATACTGCCTTGTTGCCCACTTAGTGAGCAAATAGCGTTGAACTTGGGGGCAGACCATTTTGGTTGTTTAGAGAGTGAGGTAGAGAGATGAGAATATATTTGCAGACGATGGAATGCAGTGTGATACAAAATGAATAATTTTCCAATCTTATTTATACCATACTTGTCAGGAAATATGATAAAATTCTTCTGGATCTTTCAAGAAGATCCAGCTTTTGGCACATGTCTTTGTTTTAAGGTGTAAACTAGCATCCTAAAAACTTATTTAATCTGAATGTCAAATCAACCTTGCATCATCCAATATTTCCTGCTTACCATTTCTACAATATATTTAGATTTGTGGTTGGTTGATTTAATTATTACTTCCTTTTGTGATGCAGGTGGTAGAAAAAAAACTTGAAGGTAAATGAATGACGGGAGTTGACTTGCATGTTATTCACTGCACTTTAAACCGTTAATGTCTTTTACCTCTGTTGTAATAATATTGCACATGAACTTGTTAGTCAAGGGTAATTATCAATGAATGAGTAGTCAAGAAGCTAATTTGATCGAAAAGTAATTGACGGATCACGTCTAGACAGTGCTTCTGCAACAATGTGATATCTATGCGATACGATTACTTCTGATAACTATAAAATCTCACGGCAACTTCTTGATTTTCATCACAGTGTGTAGTTCACTCATCATCACTCATCACATCAACTTTAGTCAATTCATTCCTTCAAAACTATTATTTGGGAATTTTGCAAAATGGATTCTTTTGATTCCACCAATTCAACCACATGTTTGGAGCTTCAACCAATCGATTTAAGCATCAATAGCACGGAAACTTCCGAACAACATCAGTTGGAGGCAATTGATACTGTGAATACAATTCGATTGGCAAGTGATTTATGTGTGGATCCAGCGAATATTTTGTTCGCATTGGTTAGTCCCGAGAAGAAAACTTTAGAACAATCCGGTCTCAAAGATGGCTCGTGGATCGTGCGGAGGTAATTGGTTATTTAAAGCACTGTTTTTTAACAACAACTATAAATGACTAAAAATATTTTTAAAACTTCAGTCCTGTAGATATCGTTTTGGAGCCGGGCCGCCAAGAATTTGTGGAAACAGGAATCCTCATTTACTTGGGCGGCGACACATTCATGCACATTATGGACTTCAAGTCTCAATTGAGTGTCTTTGGACGAAAAAAGTTTAAAGTCAACGGAGGGGTTAGAAAATAAAAGTATTTTATTTGCATATTTTAGGCAGCAATAGGCATATAATTAACAATATGTATTATAAACATTCAGAACCTTGAGCACAATAACTGCGGCTACCTAAAAATCGCATTAGAGAGCATTGAGGATCGTACTGTCTATGTCCGAAAGGGTGACATCATCGGACGGTTACTTTTTTCCTTAATTGGTAAACCATACCCCTTGGAAGTAAACGTTGATGTAAGATTTACACGTTACAAGTTATAAAAAAGCTTATCTTGTTTACTTGAAGTTACGTTTAAAATATTATTGTATTAAAGGCTCTGAAGACGTACGTGGAAAACTTGGTTGCAACCCGGACACAATCGACTTTCATCCCATTTCCAAATTATTCCCCCCGCTCAGGAATACCATTAATCAGAATAGATGAAAATAATGTATGTAAATAATACCTTCTCGTTTTTATTTGTTTATTTGTTTATTTGTTTATTTAATTCTTTGTTTCGTTTACTAGAATCTTGTTTCCGAAATGGGGAACAACCAATCAAAGTTAGTTATCAGTGAGTTGGACTCTTCCCCGTCCAACACCGGAGACGAGGTAACGAGTCAGGAGGCAACTGATGTTGCAGAAGGACCTTCATCAACATCAACCCTCAACGAAGGTGGCAATGACAAGAAGTTGCTCAAGCGGGAGGACAAGTTTCGTTCCATCGTGACGAACGCAATCAACGCAATCGTAAGATGCAATTTATTTATAATTTTGGCATGTATTTATGCATAAATAATGATAATTGTTAATTACATTAATAGTTGAAGGCTGAAATCAATCCAGCAACGGGGGACTTGTACACTCTAAAAACTGCGATCTGCAAAGCGATTAGAAGCGTCGTTCATCCTCAAGATGACTTAGAGGAAGAAGAAGAAGACGACGAAGGTGAAGATGAGGATGATTGTGATACATCATCACCGCAACCCGACACTGATTTATCAGTGGAGAAAGTAAACAACTGGAACAAAAGGAACAACGATGGATCGGAAAGCAATGGAAGTGACGTTCAGCCAATCAAACGACGTAAGTAAGTCTAAAACACATTCGCACAATAAAAGGATTACATTGTAGTTTACTTTGCCTTACAGGAATGCCACTCAGGTATAGATATTATAGGTCAAGGTATTATCCACGCTTTTATATTAAAAAAATAAGCAATTCTAAAATTTCATTTATTTTCGATGTTTAAATCAAATGTTTATGGGTTTTCGGTTTTCACTTTATTTGTTAATTGGTTACTTGGTTAAATTCGATCATTCAATTATAGTAAATTCGATCATTCAATTATATTTGCTAATTCAAATTTTCTTAAATAAATTGTAATATCAATTGAAATGCAACTACACTTGTACTTTGATTATTTCCTTTATACATTCATCAAACTTATCATTGTCTGTTCACATATTTTTCACTAAAGCTTATTAAACTAGGGTTTCATTTCATCATCATCCGCTCATTTCTTATCAACTCACTCATACACTTTACCTTGTAATATTATCATGTCATATTAAGACTTATGAACTGCTTTATAAGACTACAAAACTCATAGAATGAGATGTATTGGGGCAAAAAGAAACATAAATTTATTGTCATTGTATTTATCAAAGCAACTTTAGCATCATTTTGAGTATGCCTAAGTGTTGAAATATAACATATGAGGTGCAATAATCGTTTTTATGTATTCTTGTAACATGACACATCAATGAAGATAATGATATCCTTTTGCGAATTTCCATCAGTGAGATGTAAATGGAGATGTGATGAATAGATTTGTGTTCTGCATTACGCATAGTCAAAGTTTATGTGGTTGTTATGCTTCTTCTCAATGGTGCTATAAGTTTTAATATGCAGTATGCAAGTAATATGATTTTTAATGCAAAATCCAAGAACAGTAAGAGACTTTGTATCGATAAACGAATTGTGATTTATTTCCAATTTTTTTAAATATTGTATTTCGTTACAATGTCATTTTGAAATTATCGCTTGTATTGATTAATATTTACTACAGGTACATCGACCAAATGCTGGTCAACTGCCTTGGCATAGATTGCTTCCAACTCTTTGTAAATTTCTGAGTTTGTGTCAATATACAGCTGAAATGCCTTTGAAATTCTTCCTCCTAATGATAGCTCCAATTTTGCTAACTGAACTGGTCCAGAAGTGTCCACAAATCTGCTGGATTGCTTCCTTATGTAACGAGTTGGGGCAATTCGCAAAATTACGGATTCTTGGCGTTCAATCAGCTGAGTTTCTTCAGCAGTGACACCAAATTTTTGCAATAAAGACTCCATTTCCTTTTTCGAGTGTCCTTAGGGAGCTTAACTGAGTTCTAGAGCGTTTGCAATGTGTTGTCAAAATGATTCCAAATGTTTAACTGATTAATTTTATAGAAATTGCAAACTATTTATACTTTTCCATCACTTACTTCCGCATTCTAATAATCGTTTGCAATGTGCAGTTTTGCACAACATGAATTGACCTTCAAACAACCTGATTCTATCTTTGAATCTGAAGCGGTCGCTTGCAATAAAAACCCAGTACGGTTTTCTGCAATCAACTTCATTATCTGATTGGGTATAAAAGAAAACAGTGTTGGGAAGAAACTGCACTTTTCGCATTGACTTTGACATTTCTGTATAACTCACCTTTCAAGTGTTTCCAGCAACAGTGATGGTTTCCAACGTTACAGATTGGTTTAGAAACCGAAAGTGCGCGTTCTGTGATACTGAATTTGGTTCTGTGTCTGACTTGGAAAGTCATTTGTTGGAGTCACATAACGATTTTTATAAAACAAGTGAGTTTTTATCTGGTGGTGGCGTTTCTTCTACTAACGCGGACACATCTGTTGATATTCAGTTTATAAAGGATACATTTCTGGACAATTCAGCAGTTGAGTATTATGCAAATATTCAAGATTTGGGATTTAAATCCCCAGACGATCTATTCTCTTATGCGTACGAACAGGTAATAAAAATGTTGACATCGGAGCTGAAAATCAGGAAATCTTTTAAGGTTTCTATACTATTAGAAGTATTGTTTTCAAAAATCAATCCAGAAACTAATGAAAAAGAGTTCACTTCCCCACCACCAATATTTCGAAGCTTTGCTCACGCAATACTTAACGCATCCATGATTCCAAAGTTGCTTCAAATTGTAACCACAAAATTTGCAACTGAAATAGAATATTTCAATTTAGAGCGTTCTGGATGGTCAGTTGAACACTTAATAAGCTTAGAAATAAAGGTGATTAACCATTCACCGTTAAAGGCATTTGGATGGATGGCTACTCCATTACTTTTACAGATGAAGGAAATGTCAGGATGTCTTCTTAATATACGAAATGACGAAGTGACTGCTGACGGAGATCACCTAAAATGTTTCCAACATGCCATATTGGCTGCAGATAGCATAGGTGGTGTACAAGGAAGGAATAGATCTCTTTACTGGAAAGATTACAAAATGTACAAATTTCCTGAAACGTTAGCAAAAGTTAATTTCAATGGAATAGCATTTCCCTTAAACTTTTCTAAATTTGACGATATTATGGAAACATTTCATCGACAAAATCCTGATATATCCTTAACAGTTATCGGTTATCATGAAACTGAAGAGTTTTCTAGGAGTGTGCACAAGCAAAACATTTCATTACCCAATGCTTCAAATTGGCAATTATATATATCCAGACAGAAACGTCTCCTGCGTAATTGTTTCCCTTTGTTTATGTTTGATGGAGGTGAAAGAAAACATAATATTGATTTGATGCTCCTTATTAGCCCAGACTACACAAATTCACATTTTGTTTTGATACGAAACTTGGTTGGTCTGTTACGACTGAACAAAACAGTAAATTTCATCTGCAGGTCGTGCCTCTCTCAATTTCACTCCAATAGTTCCTTTGCTAAACACAAACTGTACTGTATGCAAAGAAGTGCTGCAGTGTCATTTCCCAAATACCCTCACATTAAATTCGAAAATTTTAGATCTCTTATAAAAGTACCATTTACATACTACTTAGACACAGAGTCGTACTTATCATCACCATCGCCGAATAAAAGTTCATATCGTATAATTCAAGAGCATAAGGCAGCTGCTTACTCATTTTGTTGTGTAAGCGACAAAGGGGAACTAGTTAGCTCAGAAACATATGTACAGAAGCAGGAAGACGAAAATGTCATCAACACCATGCTGACTAACTTGATGAACGATGTTTCAAAAAGAATTGACAGTTTGATAGAGTATCAAAAAATCTCCAGTAAAAAAATGAACATGTCTTCTGTTAAAATTAAAGAATTATTAGAAAGTAAAGATAAAAGATACCTTGAATGTTACTTTTGCAAGAAACTTTTTACAAAACAAGACATTGAAACTAAAAGAATCGTTGCTCATCATTCTCATACCCCCGACTATGAATTCTTAGGTCTTAGTCACAATGAACACAATTTACCCGCAAGAATTCAACCTTTTATTATCACTGTTGTTATTCATAATGGCTCTAACTATGATTTTAGCTACATTGTTCAAAACTTGGATGTACTAGGATCTGAAAACATTGATATTATACCCAAGTCATCTCAAAAATTTTTGTCTATTATTTGTCACATCAAGCGAAAAGGTTATCACACCCAATTGCGATTTATCGACTCATTTCAATTTCTTTCAACCAGCTTGTCAAACTTGTGTGAAGTTGTGTATGAAGACGGATGTGGTAGGGAAAAATTTAAATTAATTTTTGATGCTTTTAAAAATGAAATTGACCGTGGCTTAAATCCAGACGACATTTTTCACAAATCATTGTTTCCCTACAATTTGCTTACAACATTTCAATCTCTGTGTGTTACGGACTTTGATCAAAGTATTAATTTTTTTGATGATATTAAAGAGACTGCTGTCAATGAAACTGATTTAAACAGAGCACGTAGCGTATGGAAAACCCTTCAGATACAAAATCTCCGTGATCTGGTGTCATTCTACTGTAAATTAGATACTATGATTTTATGCTGCGTATTTGAAGCTTTCAGAGCGGTTCTTTACAAAGCATTTAATTTGGACGCTTTGAACTTTTTAACCCTACCAGCTTTTGCATTCTCGAGTGCTATAAAAAGCATTGACTGTAGACTTGACTACATTACTGACTCAACAATTTGGTCCTTCCTCCAGTCAGCTAAGCGTGGGGGATTTATTGGCGTGGGATCACTAAAGCTGGCCACCGCTAATAACCGTTTCCTACCTCCTGAACTTTACGATGAAAATAAACCTGTGAATTACATACAAAGTCTAGACGTAGTAGGCCTTTATTCTTTTGCCATGAAATGCAAGCTTCCTGACCATAGTTTTCGATTTCTTACTGATGACGAAATGCAAAAAATTGTTGACTATGATGTGCATAAATTTCTTTTAGAATTGGACATAAATGCTGATACTGGCTTTTTCATGGATGTGAGCCTTGTTGTGCCTGAACATTTACACTCTTACTTTGATAGTCTTCCTCCAATTTTTGAAAACAAAACTATTTCAAAGGATATGATCTCGAAAATGCAGCTTAATTTTTTTGAGTCCCTTGACTGCTCAGATCAGGTTTTCAAATCTAAAAGACTAATTGCTGATCTAAATCCAAAGCAAAACTACGTAGCTCATTCCAGACTACTCAAACTGTTTGTTGAGCTTGGCA
>Ga0194135_10002131_pt1 | contig 11983 bp, 9 predicted proteins | sample LitLau_LLRF_2013_FD_134024 | JGI IMG/M metagenome (GOLD analysis project Ga0194135, IMG submission 134024) | Freshwater sediment microbial communities in response to fracking from North America - Little Laurel Run_MetaG_LLRF_2013 (version 2) | ecosystem: Environmental > Aquatic > Freshwater >... | reverse complement strand
TCTCAATATGGTTAAGGAGTAAAGAAAATATTGCTTTTCCGAGGATTTATGCATTCCCTTTGAGGGTTTTAAGGGTATGAATCATGTGCAGTGCAGCTCCCAAATCCCAATTTCCCAAGTGTATGGATAACAAATGTTCTCTGACCTTTATGTCCATGTCTAGTTAGTGTTGGAGGAAAAATATTTCCAGACGTGCTTTCGTACCCTATAATTATTTCACTTGACGAGTCAAGTCCCCACAGTCCCTAGCTTTTTTATTCACTCCTGCTGTCCTTATTTTTCCACCACAAGGTTTCCGCTGATTGGATGGATGTGATTTGGCTTTGTGGACTAGAATTGTAGAAATAAATTGAACGGTAAAAATTTAAAGTGCAGTGCAAATAAGGGTTTCCGGATTCCGGCTTTAGTACCCGGATATCATGCGTTTCCGAATGTTGAATGACAGGCGTGAGGCAGTTTGACGCCATTAACGAACTAAGAAAAACGAGCATTGCTTATTCATTAGAAGTCAAAGGTCGGCAAACCTTTTGTTTCAAAGTTGGTATCTGCTTAAGGTGCACAGAGTTTAATTTACCTTTCTCAATGTCAGTAAAATATAGGCGTTGAACTGTACATGCAATGTAATATTCATAAACATTTGGGTCAGAGTTCGAAATGTGCATTTTCATTTTGAACATTAACGAGATTTGGAATCGGAATTAATCTGTTCCTCTTTTACACCCCGGGGAGTTTCCATTACGTGTTCACTAATTGCAAGGTTTTTAAGTCACGATCCATATGCTTCGGGTTCTATCCAATGAATACATTTACTACGTTGCCCTTTAGAACGGGATTTCCAATTTCAAATCCACAGTGTTCGAGGGAAGGAACATTTAGATTTAATAATTATTTGGCCTCGTCCAAATCTCTTTTCTCTTCTCAATTTATTCTTATTTACACTTTCATGCAGATAAATACAATTCAGTTTTAGATCTGAGTGAGAATAATCCTTTTCCACATCTGAAGATAATAAATGTAAACTGAAATATCATTTTGATTTATAATCGGGATCTGACAATACATTTTCCTGATGTTTCCCATATTTCTTGTTCCGAGACGGGATCAATTTTAAGCGAAAATGTCAAACGGAGAGTGGAGCAACTTCACTCATCGCTGACAGGAGCTTGTTTAAAATGTCTAATTTCTGTTGGTAAAAATTTAATTTGACTTGGCGTAAGAGATAAGGTCGAATGAACAGGAACTTTTTGTGCAATGAAATAAGAATCATTACTCAAACAAGAAATTGCGGTCAATCTTTAATATGGAAAAAATTGTTTGCTGCTCTCATCATCCCCATCTCAAATAAGTAAAGTATGTGATCGGATGCGACAGCAATTCATTTGTCTCCATTGACTCCACTAATGCGAAATGTCTCTTTATCTTCTGTTTTAGAAGTGAAGGATGCTGTCCGAGACCATGCAGATTGAGGAGTCTTAAACTCTGCTTCTCCCATCCTCCTCGGTCATCATTACTCAACAAATCAAAACCCATCCATCCATGATCCATCCATCGCATCATCTAGTTCACTCTAATGCATTTTGGATTTAATTTGAAAGGAACAATTACAAACAAGTTTTTCCGAGATGTGGCATAGTGTGATAAATCTTCGAGGAACGATACTCCCTATTCTGCTGGCCATCTGGGCCCTCACAAGTCATGCTGGTAAGTCTTTTCTTTTGAATTACAATGTCATTCTTTAAAACAATATCCGCGATGTGGCATATACTGCAGTTGAGCGTAAGCCGTTTTGATGAATTGTCGTAGTTTTGGGGATTGTTCTCCCCAGTTCATTTTAGCGTCGAGTTGACAGCGATTTTCCGGTTTACCTTTTCAAGATGCTTAACATGTATTAAGGTATTATCAGACTCACTCACTATCATAATCAAGCTCCCATCAACTAATTTGCTGTTTCCCAATTCCAGCGCTGCTTAATATAATGCGATGCCTCTGATTTTTCATTCGTTGGATTATATTGCAATTACTGACGACGACTCGTTCTATTATTATTAGGCCTGGGCCGGTTAAATTGGTTAAGTTTGTTGGGAAAATACTCGGTTTTGTAGAATCGTCTTTATTGTTCAAAAGGGCATTCCAAGAGAGTTGGTTTATTGGACCCTAAAAGGGTATTACCGCTGACAAGTGAGGATTTAGCAGTTTTATGCCGCTTTGATTTATTGTTTGTCACCAGTTGTGACATTGCTGTAAGCTTAATGAAGGGCTGGGAATGAAATGAATTCTTTCAAACGTTTTTCCTTTTCTTTGACCAGTGATTACTCGTTTCCCTAACTGCTGCTGCGGATCTTGTATGCTTGTGACTTGCTGCAAAATTTCAATCTTGTGTTAAAATCCCATTCGGCATTTCCCGTGAAACTGTCCAATGGGGATGCCTTGGCCTTGACTGGTTAGGTAGGGCATAATAATTGTGTCGTAATTATTTTAGGAAACCGCAGCTGCACCTGTCGTATTCGTTTTTGTTATCCTCAAAAACATTTAATTTTTTCTGTTCTTAATTGTGATGATTGTCCTTTTGTGAAACGGAAGCAAAGAGGCTTTTCTTACAAAATATATCGACTCATCGAGAGTGATAAATTACTCTTTTTTGAGTATAGGTGTGAAGATCGAAAGATTTTTAAGGGCTTGCTTGGAGGAAACGGGTGAGTGATTAGGCGTCTGTTGAGGTAGAGATTAAGTTTTCCTTGGGACTGCCGACGGGGCTTAGCCAAGGGACGCTTCCTCCTTCAGCTAACAAACAATTGAAGCACCAAAACAAAAGGTTAATCGGCCGGATTGAAGAATGGAAATCCTGGAGCTTGGTGCTTGGATTCGTACCTAATGAAAGGGAGCATTCCGATGAATAGAGAAGGAATAGCTCATACCCGTTCACAAAACACAAAACATGGTTGATGTTGAAAGTGGGGCTACAAAGTCTATCCATTAGACTGTTACAAGTGGAAGTTTTTGTCTCGAATCCTTTTAAGGGGTTCCCATTCCCATGTCATTGTTAAAGTTCTGGTACAAGAATTTCTTCTCGGATGCAAGATGTAGTGCGCCATGTCATAAAAAATGGAGGAGTCTGGAATGAAGCAAAGGGTTCTTCTCCTTCTTGTCCAAGAGAAGTGCAGTGTGTAGTAACGGAACGGTGGTAGGATTTCGAAGATTCCTTGTCTCTCATGAGTATGAAACCGAAGATCTTTAGATTTGATTACGAAAGTAAAAGGGCTCCCTTCGTCCCTTCTCCGTCAAGGAGTGAAGGATCTCCAAAATGTCTCTCCTTTGAAGCGTGTACTGGTTGGTATCGGAGAATTAAAGATTTGACTTTACGATGATGGAAGATTCGATACTGAAATGAATGACGGCGCCTTCTCCCTTCCAATGCACTTCTCCAGACTAATTTCGAATTTGTAAAGATATTAATAACGTCCGCCCCGATTTCTTTGTTTTGTTTTTTTTGGGAGACTTGCGGTAGAGAGGGAGGATTTAGACCGTTCGAGTCGATCTTGATCATTTTCAGTTAAAAATTAGGGAAGCGTATGATTCAAGGTGTGTGACTGGTTTCAAGATTTGATGCTTTAACGAAGCTTGGCTTAGGTTTCATAGGAAGTCGGGGTATCTGGGGGTAAAAAAAAACACCCGATTCGTTTGGATTCGATTATTGCTTGACAAGCAATAAGGCTGCTGGAATACGTCGATACTTGTATTTTCGGTTGGACACCTTCCGCTACCGTGTGCGGATGAAATTCAGAACTTTCTCCGATTTTATTTTCTGAACTCCTTCTTTCAGGAGAAAAGGTATAAAATTCAGTGTAAATTTCGGTGAAGAATTTGAATTAGAAAAGTAGGAAAGGCAAAAGGACGGACGAAGCTGTTTTTATGCTTCGCTTCCCATCGTACTGTTCTAACAAGAGGATTAAGTCGCATGATAAATTTTCGACTTAAACTAACCTTAAGCTTATTTAAGAAATGGTCTCTTTTGAGCATTAGACTATTCAAAAGGATTCTTCGGCATCTTAAAATTTCCCAAAACTACTGAAATTTGTTATTGTTAGCTGACACTTGATATTCTTTTTAATCACACCATCATCACTAATCCCTGCAGTTTTCTTGCTCTTGTTGTAAAGAGGTTAATGTCTGAGGAGGATGGGGTACATTTAGTATGGAAGTTTACTTATGGTCGATGCCGAGTGCGCTTCGGATCTCATAACGGGGCAAGTTTTTGCGATGTCCAATAACAGTAACTAATTATCCTAATGCTCCATTATCCATTAAAAGTAACGAGTATTTGCCTTTAGGAGGAGGTTTATAATGGCGGCACATGGGAGAGAACATGGGAGAAAGTATTATCTTTTACTAAAGCAGTTTCCGTTGATCAAAAGTGGGAATGCCTCCCTACCTTAAAATGATTATTTCTCTTTTCGTCACTTTAAAAAGGAACTTGAATTGATCAAATATGAGTCCTTTTTCCTTTGTCTTTGTTTCATCCAGCTATCCGAAACTGAGAGCGTATTTCGCAGTATGACTGTTGCCCTTCCCTAATTCACCAAAAAAGAGTTAATTAGGTGATGTGTATTCATCTCAAGGAGAGGGTGATGATGATCCCTGGCAATGCGCTGATGGGATTTATGTGGACTTCGTGGGTGATAAGACCAAACAAAGCCTATTTACTAATGATTCTTTTTACTTTTGATCAGCAAATGACAATAGCACATTAACCGACAAACCAAAGATTACCATTACGTTTAATTACAAAAGACACATTTAATGGGTAATTAGGATTTCAAACGTATCTGGGAAAGGTGTCCGGTCCTCATCCTTCTCATTCATCTCCGCTGTCTTATTGCTCTTAGCTCGTGACTTTCTTTTACAACGTTTTTATGCCAAACTTTAGTGATGACGATGCCACTTACTTAAATCTGTCACCAAAGATCGCTAAAAGAATAATGAAATGATTGATCTTATTATGGAATAATTCTATTGTGTCAAGTCGGAATGTAACAAGAAAATTTACTTTCCGATTTATCTACCAAGCCGAGACGGACTGTTTACATAATGCGTTTCATAAAATGACAACCGACGGCATCAATCATCATCGTCATACCATAAAGATTATGAATATGATGGTGTTGATGCATTGAGACAGGTCCAATGGATTCATTAAATATTAAAGTATTACACCCTAAATGATTTCATCTTCTCGTCTGGAGGATCAAGGATTAATTGCAAATTCCAGTCCAATTGAATGGATAGACAGATCGCTTGTGTATTTTCGAGACCTTTTGTGAAGTTCCGCCCATTCTAATTTATTTGCGAATTCGGAATTGTTTGACGCAAAATAACAATTTCATTAAAGATCAGTTGCATAAAATACAGACAATTTTATTGTACATTCGCCGAAAGTAGTTAGTTACAATGCAGATCAATTTATTTCTAAATAAAGCTTAACTTTGATGAATCATGATCTCTATCTAAAGCGTCCTTACGTTAAATTTTAACACAACATTTTATCCTTCATTGGGAATAAGTGGTTTGAGGAGAGACGCGACGGTAATGGTAAACGGCATGGTTTTGCTTGGAACCTTTAAGCTCAATATCCTCTTATGGTAAACGTTTTGAAGCTATGAAATATTCATGAACAATTGTTTTATGAGGGCAACCACGGCTTTCAGGATGGATCTCATATTCCGGTGGATTCCTAGATTTCATATTTTCCTGCAGGCATTCATTTCAGTTTAAATTTTATGCATCACCTTCATTGGAAATGTGTAGGACGGAAATGCTGCGCCTTTATAAGCAAGAAGCTGCAACCGATAGCACAACAAACATCAAAACCACAGAAGCCTCTCAAATGGAATACCCTATAAATATTATTCTACATTTTTGAAAAAGTGAGTGTTTAGTAGGCAATCTAGGCAATTCGTGTTGCATTTGACATGAGTGGGGACTCGGCTACTGTATAAAGCATACTTTGGATTGGACAGGAAAATATCGATTTCATTTCACTTCATACCTTCTTTGGAATTTTGGACGTTTTTAGATGTGCAAAAGGTGGAATTATCTGTAGATTTTCACTTGCCGACAATGCAAAGGTTCCGAACTGTCAAATTAGAAATGAACGGAGTTTCGTTTCTAAAGATAAAATATCTAATTATACTGGTTTTTTTTTGATTTTAGCTGACATTGGGAAATATTTCACTAAAACACCGCAAAATATTGTGGCTCCTCCGGGAGATCACGTAACATTTGAATGCGAAACGAACATTCCCGCAGAGCACGTAAGTTACACACGACATCACTCTAACATTCAAACTTTTCAGGTCAGCTTTTATAATAATACCTTTTCCTTGAAACACTAAAGGTACGTTGGAAATTAAATGGCAGATTTCTGCATCCACAAAATAATTCCGAAGTCCGAATCTCTGGAAATTTCCTGTATGTCAAAGTCAGCAAGAACCGTGAACGATTTATGCGTCAAGTTGGAGACTATCAGGTACGTTTCTCTCGCGTCATCTGCATTCGCCGCAAAGGGTAAAGTTTCTGGTTGAATCCTCGAGTTTTTACTGGTTCTTATCCCATTCTGATTCTTAACTACCGTAGTTAAAATGAGCGGTGATTTGGTTGATTGAATTTAGCGTTTCTGCTTTAATGCACCGAGCATTTTATGAATTCCGAGGAATTCATAATTATTTAATGTCCTTTGTGTGTTTCACAGTGCGTGGTAGAGTTCGGAGCGGAAGCCCTTACATCAGTTCCTGCCCAACTAACGATTGCCCACATTGATGGATTCCCAGACCGAAGAAATGTGTCTCTGAGCGTGGTTGAGGGGAATACGGTCGCCATTTCTTGTGAGGCTGGTTATAGCAATCCATTGCCCATTATCCAGTTTTACAAAGATGGGAAGTCTATTGAGTCTGAAGTTGGTAAGTGCTCCTCGGAATTTAAATTACGGGTACGGATATTTAGGTAGCGAAGCGAATTCTTTTTTTTTTTTTTGATGATGGATATGTCAAAATGTTGTATTTTGCCAAGTCCCCACATAATTTTCCGTCACATAAAAGCTTCCTAACGTCATGTCCTGACAAGTTGTTGCCTACTGTTGTCTCTCCATTTCTTTATTCTAATCATTTAATTTGTTTTGAATGCCGAAAAGTCTCTCAAAAAGGGTTTACAGGATTTGATGAAAACTCAAGATCAAGTTTAAGTTCATGAGAGAGTTTTCTGAGATCGTGCGAATATTCCTCGTACCCAGTGAACTCTGGTAGAACTCGTTCCTGTCCCTTGAAAAGGATAGACTGGCTGAAAGAGAGCCTCGTCCGTCATTGGTATAGCCATAACTTTATTTGGGAAAAATAATGTCGATCATATACGTCTTCTTCTCTTCATAATGGAGGTCGGAATCAATTATAGAAATTTAGGAGATGCAGATACGTTTAAGAGAATAATGCATCGATGATTACGAGAACGATTATGCTGTATATGAAATATATAGAACTTTCATTTCTTATTATGTAACAGGAAATGCAATTCTAATGGACTCTGGAATTCTTCACCTTCGGAACGTGTCGTCTATTGATGCTGGGTACTATTGGTGCTCATCATCCAATCACATCACGTCCGAAACCTACACTGCCAATTTTGGAACGCATCTCCTCATCACATCTCGAAACCAAACACCAAGGAAAAGTCCTGAATTCCTAATCAAGCCAAAACCCCGCTTTGTGGTTCCGCAAGGTTTGTGTTTGTCTTTTATAAATTGTCACCATCATTAGATTTAAGGTGCGGCGTCGGCTAGTTAATTTTCGAAGAGAGGAAACCGAGATGGGATGAAGAGAGGATGATGGGAATGTGAATGGAGGCGGAGGCAAGGAGAGGGATCATTAAGGCCAACGTTTTTTATGATCTTGGCTTGCCAGAAGGGAGCTAATTTATTAGCCATCTCCTGTGAAGTGAATGAGAAACAAAGGCAGACTTGCGTGACGAACTGTCAATGTTGACTCAGGAAATTATAGAACTGGTGTGAGATGCGGTTTTTAACAACTGCATAATTACCTCCCCTTTCCCTTTACTAAATTTTCTTTACGTGATGATATCATTTAAGATTTAATTGAGGGGTCAGAAGTTGGGAACAGGAACACTGAACAGGCCTTTGATTTTTCAGAAATGAGTTTTCTCACCGAAAGAACTGACTTTTTGCTTTTTTTTTTGTAGATGGGAATGTTACATTAGAATGTGTAGCTGTGGGAAATCCGCCTCCATACGTTACTTGGAGAAAACTGCGTTCCCCAACAATGACGAATTATGAGTCCAACAGAGAAAATCTGCTACTATATAACAACAATTTTGCACAGGAAGGAGAATACATTTGTGAGGCCTACAATGGCGTTGGAGAAAAGTCACTCACAACTCTGTCAACGATTGTTCTAAACAGTAAATTACTTCCATTAAAACTACATTCTTGGCATTGCTTTAATATTTTTCCAAATATCGCTTTCAGGCATGCCCAATATAACAAAGGAGCCAATGAGCATCGTCGTGGAAGAAGGTGGAGAGGCTATGATGGATTGTAGCATCGAGGGTCTTCCAAAACCGAGAGTCTACTGGGTTTTCAATGGTCAAAGTGTTCTGGATGATTGGAACGTCAAGATTACAGGTGGTGAATCATTCAGCTAATTGACCATAACGAAACATTAATTTATGTTGCTTAAAATTTCTGTGATTTAGATAGCGGTTTAAGAATCTCAAGTGTTGAGAAGAAGCATGCGGGGTTATTCCAATGTTTCGCCACGAACCCCATGGGGACAGTAAGCAGTCCAGCTGAACTCAAAGTATTGGCTAAGCAAATCACGGCAATGGCCATGGCGAATGACAGCACAGGTCAGTGAGTACGCTTCAAAAAGCTCATTAGTCTGCGAGAGAGAATTCGCAGAGAAAAACTTGTTTTGCTGTAATACGGAAAGGCGATTAATAATAACATGAGTTAAAGGCGTCAAGGTTTGTGTAAGCTTGGCAAAGCGCGTTTTCCACTTCTTTTCCTTTTCTGTTTATTGTTTTACACCGATTTGCTCGTGTGAAGCCCTTTTTTGTCATTTGTTTTCCAAATAATCTAAGCTTTGCTGGACCATAAAACCCGTTCTCCTTTGCGAAATGCGAATGTCCTGATCACAGAATGGTTACATTTCTAACTTTTTTTTCGGCTTTTACAGATTTCGCAAATGGAGGGAGTGACATATCTTCACCGCCAACAACGAGACACCAGAAAACTCAGAGCAATAAATTCCACCGTGGAAAACATAAACGACGCAAACATAAAGGACAGGGTAAGTTAAGGCTGAGCAATTCTTGCACAAGTGCAGAGATTGGGGTTGGCCCACACATAGGATACCTCTGATTAACATAAGTTAATTGTTTATTGCATTCAAGATATCATCCCACCATCTAAACCACACGTGAACCGAGTTTCAGAGAATTCTGTCATGGTTCGGTAAGCTTTCATTTTCTTCCAAATGCAATCACTTCATACATAATAAACCCCAACGAAGACTTGTCGGAGTCCCAACGGTTCCGGTTGAGTAACTTCCTAATACTTCCTCTAATAAGTGTTAAACTTAGGAATTTAATTTCCAGCTGGACCGTGCCTCCAAATACTGGATATCCCATCCAATTCTTCAAAATTCAGTACAAGGAAGTTAGTAAAAGGAACTCTAGGTGGGTGACGTTGGATGAGGACATTCCACCACATATCCATAGCTTTGAGGTTGATGAACTCCGACTTGGTCAGGCATATAAGTAAGTGGACAATAATTCCAACGCGCTAAACTCTATGTGAAGGTTAACTGGAAAACGATCCTTTTTAAATAGGTTTCGTATAGTTGGTGTCTATTCCAATAACGACAACAAAGAAGGCCCAAATTCGGAGAAATTCGTTTTACACAAGGAAACGTCCACGGGAAGGCCGAGCTTCATTCCCACTGTCACCACTGCAGCCCCACATAATACAACTTCCATCATTCTCAGATGGAGGGTAAGCTCTACTATTCATTACCCCTTTTAAAAAGAGAATTGCGTTAAATTCATCAGTCACTGTCTCATTTAATGGGGTCTAATTTGTTTCTATAGCATATGAGAGCTGAACTTGGCGGCCTGGATGGATTTTTCATTTATTACCGAGAGTCAACTAGTGCTGGTGACTACTCAAAAGTTACAGTTATGGGATCGGAGGCTGAAGCTCATTACATTACGCACCTCAAGCCAGGAACTGCTTACGATATAAAGATTCAGGCATTCAATAGAGCAGGGGCATCGAATTTTAGTTCCATCAACACCGCGAAAACACTTGGTAAGTCTTATTACTATATTTGCCTTCTAGAAATTTCACCAATCGTCATCACCAATAAATTCGAGAATTTTTATTTAAAGGAATGGCAACGACCGAAAAGCCGGACGACGATCATCTTAAAAAGAAGGAAATTGAATTCGTGATTCCGGACGACCCACCGCCAACAAATGATCGGTTTTACATCTTACTCGGATGTTTATTCGCAGGATTCTGGATTTTCCTCTGCATCACATGTGCACTCTGTTACAAATGCAAACAAAGAAGAGGTGACACTGAAATATGATAACAGACGGGGTTGTATTGGTACTAGACGAAGGGTTTTCTCACGAGGGGACGTGGTTTTTCTCTGTTTCAGCTGAGGAAGAGGCGAAGTATCCCTGCAGTTCTCGCCCAGACGTTGAAGCCAAAACAGTTTCGAATGGACACGTTCTCAATGGATACATTCCCACCATTGCATCCCATCTGGAGCTAGAGGACAAGGTAGGCTTAGAACAGTTCATACAACTACGGACATTTTGTAACCAAATTCCTCGTGTTGTAGGAAACCTCTTTTGTGGAGAGGCATAACAACAATCGCCCCATTTCCGCCTCGGAGCTGAATGCATCTTCAATGGAATTGGGTATGATGTCTTTCAGAACCAGTGGAGTTGACATGAGATGCTGGACAGAATTGAAGACGGTGAGAGTGGACAACGGTTCCAGCTCACAACTTAATAGTTTACAAAAGAAAAAGAAGAAGAGTCATCATATAGCTGCCGGTAGTAATGGAAGTCTCCGGCGTGGACCCTACGTTACATGCAGCAACGACGAATTAGACAGAGTAGACTTTGAAGATAAGGGCACGAAAATCTTCCCCAAGGAGCACTACAGGGGAAGTCGAAAGCACAGTCTCAATCGGAAACGGACCAGTATGGGTGACGGATAAGACTTAAATTCACAAATTGCAATTTTGCCATCACACATGAACCGCCCAGGGTCAACCTCATCTCAACTCGTGCCTTGTCAACTTAATTGTGATATTAAAATCCATTGTTGTATAATTATTATGTAAGGATATCTTTTTGTTCTCAAGAACTGTTTGTGGCAACTCTCTCAAGCTAGCATCGACCGCTGTACTGCCTAGAAGTACTTAACTTATTTGTGGACTGACTTATTGTTAATTATTCTTTTAGATTATCACTTTTGTTTAAGACTCGGTTTCGAGTTCGAAATCTCGAACGGTATGTTCCAGGGAAATCTTCTTCTTTTTTGGAACTTTAGTTGCAGACATTTCGTTGGCTCCTAAACGTATTCTTGAAAACGCCTATGGCCCAAAACTTAAATAGCCGAAGAAGCTCAACCTGAATCTCATAGTTATTCAGTAAATTGTCGATTTCGTATTCTGTTTGAGACTGCCAAAACCCAGTGTTTCCAAATCCATGTTAATTCTTTAAGCATAATGAAAATAAGTAAATGTTACATCTCGCATAAAGTAAAATAATCTTTCATTTTTTCTGCGTTTCCAACTTTTGCTTTCTTTGAATGTTTAAAATATTTAATAGGGTGGGGGAGTGAGAAACAAAGTAAAGATTCTTTATTACGTCTGATTCGGCATGTGATCCCGTATCCTGCCCT
>Ga0194135_10002130_pt1 | contig 11985 bp, 14 predicted proteins | sample LitLau_LLRF_2013_FD_134024 | JGI IMG/M metagenome (GOLD analysis project Ga0194135, IMG submission 134024) | Freshwater sediment microbial communities in response to fracking from North America - Little Laurel Run_MetaG_LLRF_2013 (version 2) | ecosystem: Environmental > Aquatic > Freshwater >... | reverse complement strand
GTATAAATCTGGCGCCTGAAAGAAAACAAGCGAGGGGGCGAGACAGACTGGCACCTGTCTGTAAATATGCCACCACCACCGGGCGGGCCGCCGTGGATAGAAGAAACCACAAACAGCTGAGGGAATGTATTGTCAAAGAAAAACCTCGACCGACTAAAATCCTCAAGCGACCTGTCATTTGCTGTCTCAAGTTTCGTCTATTCATTCACTGGACACTTGGGTGGGTGACATGTCAGTCGGCCATTACCTTCGTAAATCAGTTTCCGTTATCTTCGAGTACGACACTCCAAGGTTGGTCCATAAACTACATTTCACCTCCATTATCCCTCAACATTATAGTTTATTCATTTTATTGCCATTTATCCAGTGATTTTTTATCCAGATATGTCAACATTAATAGTAAAACCGTGGGTGTCTTCAGCCGTTTCATCCAATTAATTATCCTCACATACATAATTGGGTAAGAAACAGGGATGTAACGTTAATCTCGGTCCGTGTCGAAGGTGATTGATTACGAACGGAGTTGGAACGTCTTTTTCTTTCTTTTAGTTTTGTGTTGGTTTATAAGAAAGGTTATCAGGATGTCTGCCCTGTTGAGAGCACCGTTGTCACTAAAATCAAAGGAGTCACTTTCACGAATTACACTTTGGAAGAATTGGATCTCCCCATCCATGCAGATTTGTATAACCGAATTTGGGATCCGTCGGATTACGTCGTACCTAGCGATGGATTGGAACATGGTGGATTTTTTATGATGACAAACCTTGTAATAACACCGAACCAAACGAGGGGAGTTTGTCCTGAGGTGAGTAAGCAAGCATCATTGTTCGTGCATCACTTATGAGCAATTTTTACATTCCGTCTAATCCTGTTACCTACTAGGACACAAAAATTGATCAGGCCATTTGTGAAAACGATAGAGACTGCGAACTGGGAAGATCCCTCGAAGTGTCTAATGGGGTTGAGACGGGGAGGTGTATGCCAAGTTCCAGGCTTGGGAGCAGCGTCAGAACCTGCGAGATAAATGCATGGTGCCCGGTGGAACAAGATATTTTGCCATTGTAAAGTTTTCACGATTTTCAATAAGTTATATGACATGCTTTTTGATTTATGTGATTAAGTTTTTTGAATCTATCTAAAGCAACGGAACAAAGGCTCTACTGGATGACGCCCAAAATTTTACAGTATTAATCAAGAATACCGTCGCATTTCCGCTTTTCGGAGACCAGTATTTCCGTAGAAATATCTTTGAAAATGCGAATTCAACTTACCTCCAACGATGTCGACACCATTCTCTCACTGATGAATTTTGTCCCGTCTTCCGCCTTGGAGATATCATTGAAAGGTCCGGAAATAATTTCTCATCAGTTGCAATACGGGTAAACCTGAGATACATGTCCACAAATGTGTACTTATGTCTTATATTTTACCCTTTGATTGATTTCCCTTCCATGCGTTAATTTGCGTTATTTTCCCAGGGCGGAGTGTTCGTCATCAAAATCAAATGGTTATGTAATTTGGACTTTGACTTTATGGAAAATTGTCGCCCTAAATATTCCTTTGCACGGGCTGATGCTCCTGATGCTAAAATTGCTCCTGGTTGGAACTTTCGGTGAGGCTTATTCATTCCTTAGAATAATGAAATTAACCTTAACGCTTTCTCATCTACATATATTTTATTCCGGTCTCCCGGTTTAGATTAGCCAAATATCACGAGGAAAATCGAAGAACATTGTCAAAAATGTACGGTCTCAAAATCTTGATTGAAGTCGAAGGAGAAGCTGGAAAGTTCAATATTGTCCCTCTAATGTTAAATGTTGGTTCCGGATTGGCCCTTATGGGATTGGCGACTATAATTTGTGATTTGATTGTCCTCTACTGCTTGACTTCCCGCGACGTCTACAAGGAGATGAAATACAAAGTTGTACAAGCATCTGATGCATTCTTCGTAGATGCCTATTCCTCTTCCGCACGGCGTGAAACTAGCAGCGGGCAGTATTCCCGATTTGACCGATCTCTTATTCATCGTCAAGGACTGCGGAGTCCGACCCCTGCTGATGAAACTCCAGTGACGTAATCGGTGGTGCGTCCATCTTCATTCCTGACTGTCTACTGTGATAATCCACGTTCCATATATAATTTTCAGAATCTCCCGATTATAAAAAAAAATTAGGTATAATAATATTCAATAAGGTAAATTTAATGTCAAGGAGGAAATAATATTATTGTCGTGCTTGCTCCAGAGCTCGCTCGCTCAGTCAAGTGGAAATGCATCATTGACTCTTCGAATGCAATCCTGCTTAAGTTTAAAAGCTAAATGACGTCAAAGGCAACTTTCAGATCCGGTGACTGAAATTTGAGAGATCGAGTCTATTAATGTGAGTCAGACATTAATGTGAGTCAGAGAAAGGACGACGCGATGGCGAGGAGATTGATTAAAATGTGACTTAACCCTTTGAACTCTGTCATCATTATTTTTGTCGGCGTCGCATGTCAAGTAGAGTGCCCAAAACGCTATTTACGGAATCAAAATGAGAGAGACGCGTTAACTTGTTAGTAACATGACAATAATCTAATATTCATCGACAGAAGTTAGAAAATTGTAGGGGATTCCTCAATTAATTGTAAGGCAAAGAAAGTTTTGTCTGCTTCCTAGTAACTAAATTGCTTCTGAAGCAGAAACGCTTCCCAAATTGACGCAATTTTACCCAATAAATGGAAGGAGGCGGAGTGAGGACAGTTGAGTTTTCTGCGCAATAAACAACAAAGGGATAAAAGGAGACTAATTTCTGCGATTGGCTTCTTCTGTTTATTTGCCTCGTCTGAACTTTCTCTCTCCCTACCTCCTCCCTCTCAAAAAAATCATACGGAAGTTTAGTTGTGAAAAACTCTCCTTCGTCATCATAATCAAGAACAGTACAGTACAGTTGCTTTTCCGAAATCAGAAGGTCAAGTCGCTTTATAGATTTTTTTCGGTGGTCTATCTAATTTACCGAAAGGAAAGTGCGGGATACGCGACGAATGACCACATACACTGCTCGCTCGACAACGCCCGCTGGCCCGCTTAGTAACTAAGACAGCTGAGCCAGATTGAACAAATTCAGGTTAGGTCATTTGACTGTTCAAGTAAAGTTGGCATAATACCTCGTAGATCAATCAATCTTATCTTACAACCTTACAGGAATCAAGATTTTTAGGCAGGGAACATGTCTGGTGCGAGAATATTCGGATTTGAGTCCCACAATTCCTCGGTACGGGACTGACGTGTAACTGTTTACATTAGCCACGACTGTTAATTATGGCTGAACTGTAATTGAATTAATTTCAGAGCCAGGAACCGTCGAAGCTGTTGAGACTGAAAATAATTGCTGGTCATGGCCTAGCACGGAAGGATATATTTGGAGCTAGGTGCGTGTTGACTTTCCTCAACCTTACCTTATTTTTGAATACGCATTGCGTGAGCGTGATGATGATGAATAGTTAATTCTACAAGTTATTCACCTCTGTTGGTTCTAGTGACCCTTATGTTAGGATAGATTTATCCGCAATAGAAAGTGATGAAGCCGTAGACTCAGTACTTACAAAGACCAAGAAGCGGGTAAGAAATCATGAACAAATAAGGGTATCACTGTGGTAATGTTGTAAAAGGTAATATAGGTTTCGATGGTTAATTTTCAATTTTTTATATTTCCGTATCCGTTAGACCTTGAATCCAATGTGGGACGAAGAATTTATTTTTCGCGTTATCCCAACGGAGCATAAATTGGTACTTCAAGTCTTTGATGAAAATCGGCTAACAAGGGATGACTTCCTGGGAATGATTGAGCTAAGTTTGATCAGCATTCCAAACGAAGCGGAAGGACGTGTCATTCCACCCAAGAAATACAATCTTCAACCCCGCAGTGTCCGCTCAAAAGTCAAAGGATTCATTCACATTTATGCTGCTTTCGTGCCGGATCCCACGGAGCATTCCAGGGAGGAGTCCCGGAATGGGGCTTCCGAAGAAACCGTTCCTGTCCCGGATGAGACTCTGCCTTCATTCACTTCCCGTCCAGGGGATTCTTCTGCCAACAATAACGCTGGGCCTAGTACTCAAAAGTATAAACGAAGCATTTAATTATTACCGTGAATTTTCTCTACAACTAATTGGATTTTAGTTACAGTGAATCAAGTGATGGCTGGGAAGTCCTTGGCAGTGATATTGCTGATGGGGGAGCCGCATCGGGTCCAGCCGAAGGTCCGAGTCAGGTACGTCCATCTCCATTCTTCTCTCCGTTTTATGACTCCGTTCCTATGGGGTCGTCAACCTTAAAATATATTTCTTGTTAATATAAACAGCCTTATGCGTCAACGTCAGAACCTCTGACTCCCCTTCCTCCAGGCTGGGAAGAGCGCCAAGTACGTTTTATTTTTTTTAATAGTCGTAATATAAATCTTGAACATATTGGAGAAATCCTATACTATTATAATTTTTTCCAGGACGCGAATGGTCGAACCTACTACTGCAACCATAATACAAAAACGACCCAGTGGGAGAGACCACTAATGGGGTAATGTTACTTTCGCTCTTGCTCGTAAAATAGTGTATCAATTTCCAGTCTTTAATGGTAACAATGACTCGCTTAATATTTAGCATATCTGCCTCTGCTCTTGGGCGGACTGCTGCGGATAATATTGCAAACGAAATGAGTGAGTTGGGCCGTCGTTTCCATATTTCCATTGATGAAGATGATCAATCTACTACTTCTAGTCAAAACCAAGTAAATACGACCACTCCGGTTTTGAAAAGTTTTGTTTGAATATCATTTGTCTAATTTCTGTCTTCCAATCACAGAGCCAAACTGATTCACCTCAAACGGACACCCCGTCATCAAGTAGTTCGCGACGGGACTCGGAAGCAGCCTCAACTAATACAGTTACAGGGGAAGGATTGCCACAGGGATGGTCATTTCAAGTGGCTCCCAACGGACGCATCTTCTACATTGATCATAACAATAAGACCACTACTTGGATTAATCCCATGTGAGTTCACTTCTTCCTCAACTCCAAGCCCAGTTGGAACATTTTTTTTTCTCGTAGAACTGGTAAGCCTTCAGTGACTCACTCAAGTGGACCACAGCGAACTTCACGGGCAAGACATGATGACTTGGGTCCTTTGCCTGATGGCTGGGAAGAACGTCTCCACACAGATGGAAGAATCTTTTTCATTGATCACAGTAACTAACTGATTGTTTTTAGGTTGGAGTCTTTGGATAACAATACTAACTATACTATAATATTTACTAACTTTTAGATACACGAACTACTCAATGGGAGGATCCACGGTTGTCTAATCCTAAGATCGCTGGTCAGGCAATCCCATACTCACGGGACTACAAGAGGAAGTATGAGTATTTCAAAGGGCAGCTCAGACGTGGCGTAAGTTTCACTTTTTGTCCCTTCTTGTCGTTCACCCGTTTCCAGAAGTATCCAATCCCAATTTTACCTTTGTTGGCTGTTTCCAGAACTGTGTGCCAAACAAGTTCGAAATCAAGGTTCGACGTTCCCATCTGCTGGAAGATTCCTTTCGTCAAATTTCTCAAGTTACGCGGCCTGAACAATTAAAGACAAAGTTATGGATCGAATTTGATGGGGAGCCCGGCCTTGACTATGGTGGCTTGACACGAGAGTGGTTTTTTTACCTAAGTAAAGAAATGTTCAATCCTTACTACGGCCTTTTCGAGTATTCCGCAATGTAAGTTCCTAATTTTATTTTCAATTTGAAGTATAAGCTCAAAATGGCAATGTCTGGCCTCGATATTTGTACAGGGATAACTACACTCTTCAAATCAATCCATTTTCCGGCCTCTGCAATGAAGGTAAACCTACCAGCTGTTATTTTCAGGTTGGTACAAATACTAAGAATGACTAAATTAATGTGAATTTAGATCATCTAAGTTACTTCAAGTTTATTGGGAGAGTCGCAGGGATGGCTGTATTTCACGGGAAACTTTTGGATGGTGAGTTCTGCAAGATTTAATTTTGAAGGATCTTGGGATGGATTGAATATGTCACAATGGACTTAATAATGGTTTACATTTAATAGCATTTTTCATCCGTCCTTTCTATAAAATGATGCTGGGGAAACCAATTGAGTTGGAAGACATGGAGAGCGTGGATTCGGAATACCACAAGTCCCTCCTTTGGATTCGTGACAATGACCCGACAGAACTGGATTTGACGTTTTGCGTAGATGAGGATTCCTTCGGTCACACAAGTCAACGAGAACTTAAACCCAATGGAGCTCAAATTTCCGTGACGAATGAGTGTAAAATTGAGTATATGAAGTAAGTTCTAAGAATTCGCAAGACTCAAAAATTTTAAGGTTGGGACAACATGAACGGACTCTCATTTATTTTTTGACATTTAGGCTCGTAATTGAATGGCGATTCGTGTCCAGGATCCAAGATCAAATGAACTCTTTCCTGGAGGGTTTCAACGAAGTCATCCCATTATCCCTCCTGAAAATTTTTGATGAGAACGAATTAGAACTCCTCATGTGCGGAATACAAAACATTGATGTGAAGGACTGGAAGACTAATACTGTCTACAAGGGTGACTATCATCCCAACCACATTGTGATCCAATGGTTCTGGCGGGTGACCTTCTAACTCTACGAAACCAATGCAGTTTATTGAAGAGTTTAACCTAATTCACTCTACTTTTCATTTCCACTAATTAGATGGTCTTGTCTCTGAATAATGAAATGAGAGCACGTCTTTTGCAATTTGGTGAGTTTCCATGTTCTTGTTCTCCCACAACAGTATTCCCTTTAATACGACAGGGATAGAATATTAATGAGAATGTTTCCTTTGTAGTAACCGGGACTTCACGCGTTCCAATGAATGGGTTTAAAGAGCTCTACGGCTCAAATGGTCCTCAATTGTTTACGATTGAGAAGTGGGGAACACCCATGAATTATCCTCGAGCTCATACCTGGTAAGATTTAACAGAGTACGCGTTTGATGAAAACGTTACAGCTGGTAAACCCATCTTTAATTCCTTAGTTCGCATCCTACCAATATGTTTTTGTTTTGTAGCTTTAATCGATTGGATCTCCCTCCCTATGAGAGCTACCAACAATTAAAGGAGAAAATGATCAAGGCGATTGAAGGCTCACAAGGGTTTGCTGGAGTAGACTGAACTGAAACAACTAGAGATGACAGAACAACATAAGCCAAGCAATACAAATCCACAAGATAAGCTGAATCCTGAATTTAATTCAGGAGTTAATCTGAAATCTGTTAAACTGAATCCACATGGCGAGCAAACCAATTCTATTTCATTGACTTTTATTTTCTGGGTGAGCCTATACGGCAACAATGGTTTTTCTTTCGCTTACGCTCCACCCTCCCTCACAGGTTGCTCTCCGAAAATCGGGACGCTACTAATTACGATTTAATTTCTGCCCTCAAAGTAAATGTAAATTGAGCACGTCACCATTATTTTATGAGACGGACTTTCAGTTGACTATCATTCTAATTTCCAAACCCTCCTGTAGAATTATAATTAATTTTTAGTTCAAAGGGGAATTGTGAGAGGAGAAGATAGGAGACTTTAGAATTTAAAAGATTGGATTTTGATAGAAAATAGCACTCCTATAAATTTTAATTGAGGGAAGATTATGAGCTTGAAAGTTAAATTAGAAATTTTGAGTTATCTTGAGTTCAAAATGTCGTGTCGTGCCGTGCGTGTCTGTCATGTTTCATTCCTATGCTTTCCTGTCATCCATCCTGTGTGGATTCTTATATTATTCCTATTCAAGTACCTGAGAGATGGAAAAATTATCAGGATTTCCTTATTGGCTATTTGAGAGGTTGATGATGATGAAGATGTAGGTAGGGGCCGTTTTAACTTTCAACAATTTTAGTTAAAATAAAATATATTAGGTTGATAAGTTTAAATTAAATGGTTGTGATTTGTAAACTACAAGAATATCCTCTTGTTGTGGATGGACGCAATGCCTTAATTAATCAGAATTGTTAACCTATGACCTAAGCTGCTACGATCCAGCACGGCTCGGTACAGAATGGCGTCAAGTCCGCATGTTGTTGTAAATCTGAATTGGTTCAATTTAAGCCAACTTAACCATTACCAACAACACACTTATGGATTTTTCTATTCTAGCATGTTAGCAATTGCACTTGTAACTTCAGTTCCAACATTTCACAATAATAATGATGCGTCTCTCAAAATAATAAGGTTACCACTGTCAAAAAATCAACTCACACTTGCCTACGCATACCCTTAATAAAGTCACGCTTTTGTTGAGAGAATGTGCTTCCTGAAATATGAGGCATGGAAGAGATTTTGGGACAACGGTAGGGGTAGCGTTAACTTTGACATCTGAGTAATTTGTGTTGGGTCAAGCTAGAGCACACTTCCTTCTGGCATTGACATAATGAAATTAGGCTAATTTATTACTAACAGGCTCGCTCGAAGAAAGACACTTGGGAATCGAAATCAACTGTAACAAATTTTGTAACTTTAGTAAGAATTCTCTGAGGAACTTTGATTAATCATTGAGCAACAACAAGAGCATCAGTCGGTAACTATAAACTGGAGAACAAAGTTGAGGATACCGAGAGCGAGTAGGAGGATATGGAAAACGATAGAGGCATGAGAGAGGGTGCCCATGTTGGATTGCCATTTGAAATAGAGGAGAATGGGAAGAAAGAAGAGGTAGACTACTCCGCAGAGTGCTCCAGTGAAACGAATAATTGTTCCGATCCGAGGCATCCAAATGGCAAAACAGACGCAGATCGCAATGAAAAGGGCAGAGAGGAGAAAAACTTGGAGGAGGGTGGGCTCCTTCTTGGTGACGGCATAGCAGACCTGGATCCGGAGAATGTACAAAAGGAGAGGGAAGACGGTCACCATCTGGAAAAATAAAACTATGCGAGCAGTGAAGGTCCAGGTATCGAAAGGACGGAAGTTGTTGAGGAAATTCTGGGCATAAAAACAAAATCGGTGGGTTCAGTTAGCATCAAGGCCTGACTCATATCACTGGCAAGCACAAGTGTATTTTCATGAGACTTACATCTTCGATGCAGGTTTTCTCCAGTGGAAAGATAGTATAGAAGGTTCCGCCAATAAAAAAATAGGTTAACGAAACAAATACGAAGGCTATCGACAAGTCTCGTTTCTGTACCACAAAATGAAATAAAGTTGTAATGCATCGTCCATTAACCTACTACAAAAATATGCTGGTTTCCTTAAACTTACATTCTTTTCCGGGCGTCGATTATTTTTCATGATGTTCAAGACGCAGTTATGTATAAAGAAGGCCATGGAAAGCATTCCTGCAAGAGCCGCACGTTTACAATGTGAGGATTTCGAAAATGCTGTTGATGCTTTACGAAAATTGATTAAGATTCAAAGTATTGTTTACCAGCGAGTGCTGGAAAATTTTCTGTGTACAATGCCGCATAGGCTGGACTGGTAGGATCCTCAAAGTTCAGATTTATCCCAAATTCGGACCCTTTGACGAAAACAAAGACCATGAGGAAGAGCACTGATAAGGTCCCTGTCGACAACATTAAACGAAAAATGATTAGCAAATCAACCTTTTTCCCTCAAGAAAGTTATAACACCTACCTAGTGAATTGAATTTGGTAAAAAAAGTAGGCGATTGGACACAAGACAAGGGTCCCAGAATTGCAATTAGAAACAATGGAACGGTCCGGTACAAATCCCAAATTTGGTGAAACTCGTCATTCTCCGGAACGTCTCCTGAGTGATTTACTTGTGATGGACAGTATGCTGAAAATTGATAATTTTTTTAATATTTGATTTTCGAAAGGTTAGGCGGTCTCGGTTTTACCAGTAGTTGGAAACAGGATCGGTGTAAAATTTCCATCCAGCGAGGACGATGAAGAATCACCAAAGTATTTTTCATGGACAAAATCGACGGTGTGGTACAAGAAATTGCTCATCAAGACCCAGTAGACGATCGTAGCTCCAAGTAGGATTAAGGCAGAGAAAACTACGGCTATTACTTGGGCCCAACTTCCCAACAACCGTTTGCATAATACAGCAAAATCAGTCACTGTTGAGCTTTCTGTAACCAACAAAGTGTCAAAGGTTGGGGTGGGCATGATCCATTTCTAGACAGTTTGGTTTGTTGAAATTGGACTTGACCCTTACGGTATGCTTCAAAAACTTGAAGAATCCTGTAGGCAGTGTAAAAGGATAACGACGACATGAGAATGAGTAAAAGTACCCCTGGAATCACCCCAGCATGTTCAAGGGCTGAAATTATAGAAAAAGGAATAGCCAGAATCAGAATCAGGTAAAGTTTTATACCACCAGGATGTTTAAATCGTCATACCCCAAGGCATGCTCAAAAGTGAAGTTCCCATCATTGTATTCCATAAAGCGAAGCTGTAAATAATTGAAACGGTGGCATATTACACGTCAAATTAGCCATAAAAAATTGTAGTTGGAAGAATTACATTGTGATGACGCTGCTCTGCTTCCCATCCGATGACTGCGTATACTTTGGAAGTGGTATGAAGAAGTCATTTGGGATGACATGGGGCGGAATCAGTAGAATCTATAAAATAGTAATAAGAGTGTGACTATATCAAAAAAGTGTGCGTGGTTCTGAAAAAATGTTTGAAATAGTATGACTCCATCGTTCTGGACGCAAAGCATTTTCAGTCACATCAATTTCTTTTCATATTATCTTAATTTCACCTGATCAGTGTCTGGAACTGTGTTCCGCCTCAGTCGATTGTAGTACAAATACCGGGAATAATTGGCTCTCATTATCCATGGGTCTTCTGCATTCGGGCGATTCCCACTAGCAGCTGCTCCATATCGGGTATGACTCCGGTCAGAGTCCGTACTGTTAATTGCAGTAGAATCCCAAAATGTGGAGGGAGCATAATGATATGGCCTCCTAGAATAATTTAAGGATGTCAATATAAAAGAAATTAGGAATTGTCCATCACAAGCTCATACACGAATGATCATGTTATCAGTGTCACAGAATCTCAAATTACGAACCATACCTTGCGAGGTTTCCCCCGCTCGCGTTGACGTTGACACTATTTGCTAACAAACTTTCAGTCTCTTTGTTGTCCTTCTTCGGGGTAGGGTCCTTACTCTCCATTTTCTCAGAGGACGGGCAAGGAATAAATTGAAATGATTAACGTTAACGTTTTCCAGCTCGTTCTGACCAGCACATTATCAGTCGCCTGTTCATCAACCTCACAAAGAATCAAACCCACACGGCTGTGTTTGGTGGGTTGATTTATCCCGTCGTGTCGTGTACTGCAAAGAAAGGAAAAAGGAAAGGTTATAAATGAATCATGGATAAATCAACAAGAGATAAAAAATTCCACGTGGAAGAATATAACTAAGGAATCAAATGGACTCGCCTTCTTAACCAAACAAGTCTGAAATGAAAAATTAACTGATTAGAAACTTAGAAGAACTTATAACTCTCACGTCTACGGTACGCTAGATTAGGTATTGTTTACAGAATTTGTTTTTCCTGGAGAAATTTCTATCTATCATCTAATACTTTACCTAAAAAATTTCCAGTAACAGTAGACACACACACTTATTTACCTTTAAAAATTAAATTACTCAAGATCCAAGATCCAACTCCAGACCGAGACGGTAGGAAGAGTTAAGAATAAAGTTGATGTCAGGGATTGGGCAACCTGAGACGTGCGTCCTTGATTTATTTGCAAAAAAAAAGATGTCCAGTGTCCATAGGCGTTCACACGAGTTTTGGCTCTGAAATGTATGGATACACTTATTTTAGAACTTGTGACAGTTATTCCAGAATCCAAGAGATAAATTCATCAGCTGATGAGATGATGAGAGAGAACTTATGGACAAAAAAAGATAAGGAAGGAACATTAAGAAACGCCTCTTGTGAGAAATCTAACACTCCTCACTCCTTCCTCATGTTAAGTGACGCTGTTGCTGTTC
>Ga0194135_10002129_pt1 | contig 11985 bp, 15 predicted proteins | sample LitLau_LLRF_2013_FD_134024 | JGI IMG/M metagenome (GOLD analysis project Ga0194135, IMG submission 134024) | Freshwater sediment microbial communities in response to fracking from North America - Little Laurel Run_MetaG_LLRF_2013 (version 2) | ecosystem: Environmental > Aquatic > Freshwater >... | reverse complement strand
TGGAGAAAGAATATAAATTATCATAATCAAACGGGTATTTATATTGGTTTAAATCTTACTGCTCGCACTGTATTGAAATATTTAGGCTCTTGTTAACTCTTATCTTTATTTCTTGGCGTCGTGCCACACCCAAGAGAACTGAAGCACGTAAACTTTGACATTGAGATACTGTATGAGAGATGAATGATAGCAAAGTGGATAGGGAAAACAGACGTCATTCACTGCTATTGTGTGTCGACTCGTAATTTGTAACATGTTACTGGTGGGTTATCTCTTGTGATTGTGAGATTGTGACTGAGCTACTCATTAAAATCCTACATATTTGTTTACTTGCACGCATGACATATAAACTGTGTTGAAAATCAAAGATCTGGTAGAGCAATATAAGATCTTTACAGTGCTAAGAGGAATATAATTTGTTGCACGAAGGGTGAGCCTGACACAAACTGTCTCACGTAGCAAGTTAAAGGATGTGTGGCTTGGACACACACAGGCGAGTAGAAGAGATTTTGTCAGATGCAATCGGAGTAATGTTCATTCTTACGAAAAGGAAAATGATTTATATTCTTGTGACTGTTATCATACTTAGCTACTTACTTCCTAAATTCTGGAGACCTTGCGTATGTATAGTACATGAGGAAGAAATGGCAGTGTCTAAATGGTAACTTCAGGGGGACTGATGGTTGGGTCTGATGGTTTACTTGCGTATGGCGTAGCGTATCATTCGATCGTAATTCGTGATCGTCTATATAAAGAGTAGTGTAGAGATTGAACTGCATGCACTCTCACACCAAAAGACCGTAGCATCACTTACTATCGACGAATATGAAGGAGGGAGAGAATATGGACGGGGAATATTCAGTGAAAAGAGTCTGTCGTGTGTCCATTTGTTATTCTGGAGAGGATATGAGATTTGGATCGGAGGACTCGCGTACCATTATTGAGGCAGTAATGAAAGGGTCACAGACGGAGATGAGATTTGAGTCAAAGTATTTTTTCTTCGACTTTACGAGCGATGCTGAAGAAAGACCCGTTCTTCTTTCGTGTATGTTTGTTCACATTTCTACTACTAACCAATCTTTCTTCATTCAGTTGATCGGAGATATATAAAAGTTGAAGAAACTTTAAGGGCACCGGGAGTGCAGCATGAAGATAGTCTGTGTTTGGTATGATTTTGCGTCTGGTTCTTTCTTGGAAGTATCTGCGAGGAAACGACATATGGGTGTACATGAATGAATGGTTGGTAGGTGGAGAAATATATGAAATCGCATAAATCTGAGGAAGTCAAAGAGAAAATAACCTTGCAGCTGAGTTGGTTGAGTGAATAGATATGGAATCGTAGAGTAAAGAATCTGATCTGCTGTGTCATTCGGATTGGTGGTATCTGTAGTTTGTGTTGTGCTTTGCTCAGTTGGCTTGGTGGAAGAAGGCGGCAGGACATATTATAGGAATAGAAAGTTAAGTATTAGACAGGAGTTTAGAGAGAAAGATATTTCGACAGGAGCACATCTGTGTAACATTATACATCCTGAAATCTCTCGGAGGGATATCTATGTGCCCTTCCGCCCCGAAAAATCAATACCTTGCTTCTGTCTCTTGGTGGGTAGTGTATATATAAGGAGTGTAGCTGAATCATAAAGCTCCACACAACCTCGCTGCTTTCCTTTCCCTTCATCCTATGAACCCATTTTGTTCTGATCTGAAGCGTGGAACTACTACACTCTGGATGTAAAAGTAAGCAAGGTGGTGGCTCCGCTGGCTTGCTTTCCTTCGTTGGTGTTGGTATGGACAAGGAGTGTGTGGGCATCACCCCTGTTACCAACTATCAACCAACTCATAGATGACGAAATGAAACTTTTCCTTTTGGCTCAAGTTCGAGAGACAACTACGTAGCATCTTATCTTTCTCCCCTACAATATATCTTTGCTTTCTTCTCATTGTACTTCATTTTTTCCCTTCTGTTTCGGCTTGGGGTTACTTAGAAAGTAAACTTTGGGTGTCCTGTCTCTCATTATTATTCATCTCTTATTTGCACTTGCATCTTGTAAGCTTCATATTATTATCCTTCACAAAACTCTACGTGTGTGTGAGATTCTCCGAAGAATTCTTGAGCAGTAGCGAATATCAGTGACTGTTGCAGTAAGCAGAAGAAAAGTATGTAGTGGTAACGCACGACCGTTCTTTTTTGCTGCATTGGGGACGAGGGATAAAGAATTACTGCCTTTAGCGTTTTAATGAAGCTCATGATACTCTGTGTTTGCAGTGGATGTATACTTGGTTGGCATGTCATGCCATGAGAAAGTAACATCTTAATGTAGATGCCTAAATGGGATGCGACAGAAAGACTTCCAGGCTTGATGATGAAACGAAAAGACAGATATCGTAGCTGCTTTTTCTGAGAAAGTCTAATAATTCTAAATGCAAGGCGACTGCGATTACTTGTGTATGTGGTCGACTGGCTGGAATGCCAGATTTACCAAGACTTTCTTTCTCTGTCTCCTTGTGATGTTCTGATAGGAAATGGGTAACTGGGTTTGATGCTTTGGATTTAAATTAGATTTGGAGAGTGTATAAAATCATGCGAGACTTTTCACTTTACGGAATTGACTCCAGTTTACGTAGGTACTACATAATAATCGAATGTGACAACCTTTCTCTCGTGTCCTATGAAGGTTGATTGGTATTACTCATTTAAATTAAGAATTGAATGTTTCATTAGAAGCATGTTTTGTCAAGCCTCATGATGATGATGTAAATTTAATGAGGCAGGAAAGGCTAACTAGTTCTGGTTTCGCTACCGCACTTAAGGAATATAATAGGTCCTTTGAGTTCTTTGCGTCAATCAGCTCGTGCGTTAATTTTGTTAAAACGAATGTTCAGAGCTCTTGTTGTATTCACTGGGTTTGTAGGCAACTAGATATGAGCTGTGTAGCATCCACTTTTTATGCACTCTAAAAATAGCAAATTAGAGTTCATTATGACTTGATTATGTTTCATTGTGATAAATGACGAGTTGGAGCTTCCTACTAACTTTTCTCATCTTCGTCAGAAACGTGTAAGGCATCTGTAATGAGTTGTTCTTTAGTAGGAAATAAATCAGTGCCTTTGCTCACATCTCTAGGCAAAGTCCTAATGATTTTCTCGTCAATCAAAAGAGAGTAATTCATTTCACCCATCAGATCGTAGGGTGAAACCCCTTTTTTGTTTTAAGTACCATATGAGTCACACGGCAAGACTTGAAATCTGCAGCAAACTATATGTGTATCACTCACAAAAGGATATTGGATATATGGATTGGCCAGGCATTCAAAACGTAAGCCCCTGTTGGAAGAACAGTTGAGACAGCTTAAGGATGTTCGTTTGCGTGTCAGATGGGAAAACAGAAAGAGAGAAAGGGTAAAGGAAGGACGCAATAAAAGACTCAAAAGAGTGAGAGAAAGGAAGGAAGGGATTTTTTGTTATTCGTTTTTCTAGAGAAAGTATAGGGAAAGTTTATGTATAGGAAAACATCTGCGGTTTCTTATAACTTTTTCGAGTTTACTTGACCTGGGCTCATATAGATACTCAGTGTTTACGTGCCTGACCAAATTCTTAATGAGGAACTTCTCTATGAATCCATTAATAACAGTAACAGACTGAGATGGAATCCCAAGTCGGAAGAATCAACAGAGAGAAATAAGCCCAGGAAAGTTTGGAAAGAATATGAGAGCAACGTTGAAGTGCTTAGAAAAGTTTGTTAGAGTTTGCCTTGGGTAAGCAACAAGAGAAAAGTTTGTTCTAAGAACTACCTACGAGTGAACACAGGAAGTTAGGTAACGAATGAGGACATAGTGGTACTTAAACTTGGTTAATATGAATTGATTGCCTTTACGAGTCAATGATACGAACAGGAAAGTGTATATATTTGTGCGGTGGGGTAATTTTGTTGGACGATTGATTAAGTGGCACAATAATGCTCTTGTGGAAGTAACTGATGATTCAGGTTAGAAATAAATTGGAAAAGCCGAATATACTACTTGTATATATAATACCATTATAGCAGTATATGTAAAGTACAGGCAGCAAGCACGAGTTTAGCTATGATGAAAGGGTAAGGCATCGTCGGAAACTGTTATCAGCCCTTGATACAAACGAGTGTAATAGAAAATTAATGCCTTGACAAGTTGTAAAGATTAAGAAACTGGAGCTGTATCGATTAGTTGACATTATCTTGGGAGAAGACGTACGGTGTAGATTCTCATAGGTAGGCATTTATTGTAGGTGTTGGTGGAGAGTGGGAAGTATAGTTGGATACAAAGGACCATGATGAAAAAGATGATGGTAGGTGATTTCAGGTATATTACAAACAGCCTTTTGCTGCCTGACTGCATCTCGACAATCTAGATATGGGTATTATTGAAAGTGTCAGGTAGTACTAAAAGGGGTGGTGAACTTTTATAGTCTTTACTGAGGAAGTAGTTAGTTAGTAGGATCTTTTAGATTGTGTGAATGGTGGTTGAGTTGGCACCATGGATGAGTATAGAAATTTATAAATATATATACACACACACGAGAGTGGGTGAGTAAAAGAAAGTCTGCTGGAGAAGATTGAGTGGCGACACGATAGAGAAGAAACTACAACTCTTGTAAAGTGTCTTTCCCCTCGTTCAAGTAATAAGTCTATCACTCTCTCTCTCTCTCTCTCTCTTCCAGATATTAGTTGCAGCGTGGTATAGCTCAGGAACTTTTCATACACTGAACATACACACTGTGGCAACGATGGTAGGAATATAAACTATAAATGTTCCTTCGCTCGTGAACTATTGGTTCGTTGTAGGTGGAAGTTGTCTGTGTATTGCTCCAACTAACTTACAAGTAGAGAAAGAATACAACAGCATGTATGTATGTCTCATGAAGTAGTGAGAAAGTATTATTACTATTACGGGGAAAAAGCTTCCGATGAACGGAGAAAAGTCTTTCTTGCTGTGTGTGTGTGTGTCTGACTGACTGCTTGACTGTCACGTCTTAATAGGAGCACACATGACTCCTTTTGATGTCTCTCTGAGGAAAGGAACTCACTGGCAGTTCTTTCTCCCAGTAGGAGAGGAATTCTGCATGATTAAATTGAAAGTGTAGTCGAGTCTTGTATGTAGCAGTAAAGACTCTCGTGTTAGTTATGTATGGATGAAACGTGGTGGAAGTATGGAGGCTCACCATTACCATTACACAACATTATATTACATTTTACTTTCACCCGTGCATTCCCTCTTTCCACAACCAAAAACCTGCTTGAGTTAACCACCACCAACCGGGCAACAATCCATGTTTCCTCTATTTCTTCTTCTCTCACCGACACACAATAATGTTATCTGTTTCCCATTTCTTAATGGTTCTCTTACTTCATTGACATCACAGAAATGGATTGCTGCCTTTCCCCTACTTTCTCTCTCTCTCGTGTTTAGTTCTGTAGATTCCATTAACTGTACTTTCTGTACCTGTAGTTTTATTTGTTTAGGTTTGTCTAACATTACTACAGTGGTTTCCTTATAAGCATGAATTCTCCTTCCGGTCTATTAAGAATCTAAAAATCACATGTTGCCGGTTTTCTCACGAACCGTTCCCTTGCATTATATCGGTAGGAGCACAAAAGAGGTAGAATGGGTTTGGATTTAAGGAATATCTTCATAGTAGTGTTCACTCAAGTTAGACTCTTTTAATGGTATTAGGACACTTTAAGACCTACAAAGGAAGTCTGCAGGGGGTGTGTTTAGCAAATGAAAAGATGTCTTGTGATGGCGTAAGAAATGCTCAGAGGTATTGATTCACTTTTCTCTTGTGATTTGCAGCCATCAAAACTCAACGTGTACAAGAATGATAACGAAAGCTGGGACTACACGAACCCCAATCTTGGTAAGTTGTTTTTTTCAACTCTTCTTCTTCATCACCGCATCCTTTAGCGTCATCATCAGTCTTTATCATCCTAACTGTCCAGGGAGTGAGAGCTGAGGCCAAGAAATGACATCATCATGTCTCTAGACAGAATCTTTTGTGGCTGTGGCTGCAGAGATGACAGAAAAAGTTGTGTGTATATCCGGTATTAATATGAAAGAGTCTTGAACTTACACATTAACTGATGTAAGAACTGTTCTATGACAATACCTTTAACAAAACGTGTACACTGAGTGGCTCCTATTTGGCTGCGAGTTTCTCCAGTCTGTTAAGTAGAATTGATTCTCTTTGTAAAACTAATGAGGCATTCCGCTTCGTTTGGTTACGTAGACTGGTGATATTATAAAGCATTCGTACCAAAATTACTTTCGTGAGCTTTCCTTTTGTTACAACTTTGAATAGAAGGACAGGAGGAGGTCCATGGTGGAAGATATTAGCATGAATGTGGCTCTCATTTCCGTTTTCCTGTAAGGGAATAATTTCTTATTGATTCAGGGACTCAAGACTTATTACTTTTGCTGTATACTTCTCTCAAGCTGCGAGGGCACACCAGCATATTATATTCCATGTAGTAGTCGTCTTGAGCTGCGTTCTTAATAAAGAGGATGAGAAGGGTTGAAAGAAGAAGTTCCTTTTGAAGGAAGAAATTAAAGATAGAAAGTAGTAGTAGCATTGTGTTCTCAAAAGATTGAAAGATGGTTATTCATACTGGTTTTAGTGGGTGGAGAATGGCAAGTGGAATTATGTTTCTATCTCTGTGTAATGCAGATAGACATGTAAATTTAGAAAGTACAATCCATCCGAATTCTCAAGGGAGATTAGATTTTGTGCGAGAGCAGGAGAGAGTTAGAGAAGAGTTACACACACATACAGAAACCGAAGAAGATGCAGGAACATGATGATGATGATGAGAGACGAGAAGAAGGTGGTTTCATATGTAGTGTGTGGATAATGCATAAGTTCTTACCAACTTTTGGAAGTGAGCGTACCTCCACTCGACGAATGAAGATGTGGCCTATGCATATGGAAAAGAAGGAGAGAGTTTCACTCTAGATGGAAAGTCTTCCATATCGATCTCTCAGTCAAATCCAAACCAAAAGGAACAAGGATATATGAAGAAGTAGTAGCAAAAGGAATCTTGTAGTGTTTCATACTTTCCTTGTAGGGTCTCTTTTCCTTACTAGTGTGCTCTACCACTTGCATGCATTTATGCGTGTGTATAGTCAGAAGATTTAAGTTGCAGTGAACCATGGAAGAAATGCTGACTTGACGAAGAGCGTGGTGAAAGGAGATGTAATAAGAGCAAGAGTTGTATTCTACTGGCAGTAAAGTTTCGGAATTAATTGAAGTTGACTTGAAATACTTTATGGAGTGGGATTGGAGCTCTCTGTGCTGGAGGGAGTGAGACAAGAAGAGTGTCGGAGAACGGTGGTGGAGCGGTTGATGGAACGTGTTTACAGATTTGAGTTGTCTCCTGTTTGGAAACACTGAGGTCTGACTCAGCTTCTGTTTCACTATTCCACTTGCGATGATGGCGTCTATTTATCGACATCTTTCTTCCTTATGGTTCCATTTTATCCTACCCGTCCACAGCGAGTAATTGCCTAATGAAACAAATGTTGAATTTCTTGTGTGTGTATGTATTTGGGGAAGATCTACACTTGAGTGAAAACTAAACATTTCATTGGAGCTGGAATGTATGTGATGAATTATTAGGTGAGGCAAGAGCTGTAGAGACTTATAATTCTTATCCGTCACAATATGTCACTTCTTATTTGAGGAAACCATACATATCCCATGAATTCTGGATGAGTAAAAGGTTTGTGCATACGACTCGCGATACAGTTAGACGGATGACACCAGCCGGTCCTTTTGTAGAGAAAATGAATGATCCATTGATGCATGTAATGAGCAGTTTGGTTCTGGCTGGTTGTAATTTAAAAGGGAGTAATGAAAGAAAGAAACTGAGGACAGTAGAAATGGGTGGTTGTGTGGTAATGATTCTCGGCGAACTGAAGTTGTCATGTATGGTTCATCCCATTCGGGACTTTGTTCCGCTAATATCTTTGTGGATCGTTAAAAGACTTAAATTAAAAGATGGGCGAAAAGAGTGCCAAGAAAGTTAGAGGCCGATTGAGTTTTATGTCGAGCATTTTATGTAAATTGCTAATTAACCCGAACGAGAAGAAACTTGAGTGAAGTTCTGTGACTCAATGGCTTCTGTATTTATTTCAACACGCGCAAGTTTTGGTGGTTCTCGTTTATGATAACTTTACCGTGTTTCAGACATAGTAAGTTTAGTTATCTTGAGGTATTCGGGATTCAATGTCATTTTCGTGTCTTTTCCTCCGAGATTTCTCCTGGAGAGGGTTGAGCTCTGCATCAAATAGGGAGAAAGGCTTGCAAGTGTGACGAGTGGGAATCTGTTCTCATTATCTTATTATGTGCATTCGTTGGCTCAAAGAATAGTAGTCTAATTTAAAGTTTGTTCTAGTAAGTATTTAACCATTTGTTGTAGATACAGTCAAATATAGCCAAGTAGCCGAGTGGTAGATGCATGAACAGCTCCTGCGAGAGGTGATTTTCTGGTGCACTCGGTGCTAATTGCTCTACAGAGTAATTTTACAATGTCTGAGTATTGTGAATGAAAACACGAGAAATGGGAGAATCTCTGGTAAAATGAATAGGAAATGGGGGGCGGTGTGGGGTCTACCGTTTGTTCTTTTCACAGAGTGTTCTGAGCCATTAAAGTGATTTAGTAGTGATTCATGTCACTGAGGGACTCTCCTATTTTCAACTTCTAACTTAAATGAGAAAGTAAAAGGCTCTCTTTCTCTCCTTTCACACACTAACTAAATGTGGGCATTAAGAATTTCTGGATTTGTATTGAACCCTCTAGGCAACTTTCTCTGAGTGTCTATATGTCTTCTCGGGAGTTGAGGTTTATTCCAAAATTAGTAATTAGTGTCCATTTAAACGGTAGCTTACTTTCTGAGGTAATTTCCCTTGAGCCGTATGTGTTTAAGCTGTATAACACAGTATAAAGCAAGTTACATTATTTTATTCTTGGTCATTGATATGTTTTTAAGACTTTTGACAATTGTTTACCTTGCACCATTGAAATGATATTAAAGAATTGGTACTGGATGCATGCATTTCTGTGTAAGAGATACACTAGTGTTTAGAATGCAAAAGTTATAGCTATTTAAGTACCTTCGATTCACGAGTGACTAAAATATTCGGCAATAAATACGTGACGATAAATTCCGAGGAAGCTGCTGCTGGTGCTGTTTGTTTAATTTAGTGATGCTGTCAGTGTTTGTAAGTCTAGGTTTTAGTAGAAGCTGAAATGTCGTATAAATGAGACAGAAGAAAGTAGAACATGAGAGCTAAAGTTTAATTACATTGGAAGCTAGCATCTGTTTAGAATTCCAAAGAACTGTCAAATATTCCTTTCTCTGTGTTTTTATTACTGCTTTTGTATTCTCTTTCGGAATTGTGATTCACCGTCAGGAGAGTGTCAGGAAAGAAAGAAGAGAACCTGAAACCTAAACTATAATGTATTCTTCACTTTCTTTTTCCTTCTTTTGATCTAGTCACACGTTCAAAATTAGGAGAAAACAAGGCATGAATGGCACAGAGATCTCTCTGAGAACAAAACAGCTTGTGTTTGAACAATGAGGTGTTATGTGACTACACTAGTGTGTTCGCCTATGGTCGTTGTTCTAGCATAGATATTTCTTTGTACTTCGCTTCATATTTCTAATATTGCAGAGATGGGAGCTTTTTCGAAATATGTTTTCTTTCTCCTTTTGGGCTGACGAGTTAGCTGAGTTGCTCCTGTCTCCCGTACTGTTTGTTCTTTGTAAGGGCTCTCTAAGATGATAATGTTGTTATAACATGATATTATGTTATGAAAAGATCTTTTGCATTATTTATGAGTTTAGTTTTACTCAAAGATAAATCTGTTTATAAAGAGAGGTTTGAAAGACTTAAGGGAACACGCACGAAGAAAGAGTCAGTAAGTAAGGAGGAAGGAAGTAGGAGCGTTTTCTTCATCTTTTCTTTCAGTGAAGTAATATCATCATCATCATCATGAGAGAGAGTGTGTGTGTGATGTTGGCTGAAGTACATCGATTCATCATTTCGGTCAATATTTCACTCGCCTAGTTTATTCCATGACACGCAGCTTTCTCACAGAGTTGGGTAGAGTTTGAAGTGATTTCGAGTGTGAGTAAAGTGACAGAGATGATATAATAATGTGCTTCTGTGGTACACGGATGATGGTGGGATGTCAGTTTTCTTAAAAAAGGGTGGTGTGATGAATTATCAACGTGAGAATGATAACGAGCTCGTTGTGTTACAGCTTATACAATGTCTAAAGGAAACATTTCTTGTGTGATGGAAGCTTGTGAGCTCAATTTCCGTAGGAAGAATTTCAATCTATGTTGATGAGGATAACTTAAAGATGTCAATAAGACGACGGAGAACTTGTACTTGGTGGTATTTACGGAATGAAGGATCTGCGTAAAAACCGAGAATAAAAAGCTTCTTCGGAGGGCAAATAAGCCATAGCGAGTCCACATAAGAACGTGAATGATATTTTGGTCTCTCCCGTTGGAATATTTTGTTAGGGAATCTTTTGAATTTGTGACGAGAGGGAGGTGGTCTCATTGGTTCTTTATAAATATCTACCGAGGAGACGTTGAGAGTCTTATGGCACATTGTCATGCTTTTTCTCAGGTATTTCTAAAGAAGGAAGACCTGGACCTCTTCTTCAAGAGCCCAGATTTGGCACAGCTCCTGTACCATACCGTAAGTTTCAATTTTAAGAATGTGTAATTGTTTCTTTCTCCTGGGCTATACATCCTCTCTTCTTGCTCAATAGTTGCTTTTTGTCTCAATATTTCTTCAATAGACATTTCATGTGAGATACCTAGCTAAATAGCTTTGCTTGTTGAGTTGGTTGGCTTGTAAAATTGTAAAAATGTTAATGGTAAGAGGAGATGAAATATTTTTATTAGCCTGAAAGAATTTTGTGAGCTCTGAACAGTTTTCTAGTAGATAAGATGCAAAATGGCAAGAGGATATCCGAAGTTTATATATAATTATGACTGCTTGATGTAACAATCTCTCTTCCTTGTTCATTGTTCTCTTTTAGTTCCGGATGGATCAGGGGAAGTAAAAAGAGGTACTTTTTTAAAACTAGGTGTGACTTTTGTGCTGTGTGTGTCTGTGCGAGTGGATGTGACATTTTTTCACTTTTTCGTTTATGGTGAAATTGTATTTCTTTCATTTCGTAACATGGTCAGGGTGACATTTGTGCACGCTTGTAGATTGTAGTTGCGGAGACATAATTATCACAGAATAGAGAGTGTGTATATACCGTGTAAATGCATCTTTCCTCTTTGTGACATGAATGAGACAGGAGGGCCAAAAAGCGTGAATTCATGAGGGCAGGGTATTTATTTGCATGACAGTGATTTACTACCGATTGTCTACCGTTGTAATCCACATTGTTGGGGACCAGACTGAACCTGTGGTTTAAGTTTAAATGCTATAAAGAGTTCATTCAATCCACTATTGTAAATTGCGATAATTCATCCCTCGGAAATAGAAAAGATTAGACCGAGAAGAGAAGTCAGCGACAAGGCGTGTTGAAAATTAACTTGACTAATAATATGAAGTCTAATTTAACACGAGCAGTGGAAAGCCAATCTCAGTAGAATAATTATTCTTAGAAAGTGAGTCCTCTGTGTGATTTAAAGATGTGTCTACGAGGATAATGATTACGGATATGCAGTTATATATTGTACGAAAAGTAGTTTCGGTATCGCAGTCTTATTGTCTGTCGAAGTGTGCACGAACTATTTGTCTTTGTTCGTGTGAATAACACAGGAATGATAGCATAGGATAGGTACAATGGTATAATAGTTGATTCGTTCGGAGAGAAGTGATAATGAGATAAAAATAGGATAATGATAGGTGTGCCGATGTACCCCCGTAGAATTGTATTTTTATGTTCGTGCTACACAAAATCGGCGACTGTACAAAAGT
>Ga0194135_10002128_pt1 | contig 11987 bp, 7 predicted proteins | sample LitLau_LLRF_2013_FD_134024 | JGI IMG/M metagenome (GOLD analysis project Ga0194135, IMG submission 134024) | Freshwater sediment microbial communities in response to fracking from North America - Little Laurel Run_MetaG_LLRF_2013 (version 2) | ecosystem: Environmental > Aquatic > Freshwater >... | reverse complement strand
TGATTGACGAAGTTGATGTACTAAAATAAGTTGAGCAGTATTTATATCAAGTCATGAAAGAATTCCTACCTGATAAACTTTAAAGACTTTGACATTTCTCTGACAGACCTAACGACGAAAACAGTTTCATTGACCTTCGGATCCTAATCTTCGAAAACCGGCTTTAATTACCTTCATTATTTGAAACAAAAGGACTCGAGTTTGAGATCTGTCGGAGGCAGTTTTAGTTAGTCTGTCACTGCTGATGCTTTGGTTTTCTTGCATCTTTGGTCTCTACTCTCGAGGAGGGTCCGCTATTTAAATACAGTTGACTTCCCCCAGAAATGTCAATGCGTTGATTGGGTATGGTATATGCTCTGCTGAAGTGGTAAAAGGTGACCATTGTAATTTGATGACAGTATAACTGGTAAACCGTAGCGTAGCGTCCATCCTCCTTCCTTTTCCTTTACTTCCGTGGTTCTCCTAAGCCAGTTAAACTGGTTAAACCACTTTTCTGCTTGCTTAACATAGCATTTCTTGGCTTTAGACTTGAGAATGAACCTTTGTGGCCTGTACTGTTGAGTCCGTTCACATATCGCATCCCATCGCATCCTCCGTCGTCCGTCTAAAACAAAATCCTTTCGCCCCTGCGATGTGTCTGCGATGCCTGTTTTGGAAAATGTGATTTTTCTCTCGATCTCTTGAGTCTTGAGGTACATCTGCATCTGCGGATTGGATGCGCCGTCGCCACTCGCCAGTCAATTGTAGACTACACAGTGGAGTTCAAGATAGGGACAGGGCAGGGATACGCAATCATCCTCTGCCTCATCAGAGCACAAGTCAAATCAAAATAACACTCCTTCCGTAAAAACTTTCCCCCCGATACCCGGATATACACAAACCTAGACAGAAATATTTTCGGGTTTTTATTCTCTCACAGAGTGAAAGTAAGCTTTATTTAGATTATTACAGGGATTTGAAATAATATTTGACAGAAGGATGGACTGACACGAGCGATAGTGACAGTGATCATCATCATCGCACCCAGTTAGTTGACCCTTCCGTTCAAGTCCATTGAGAACTGCACTAAATTTAGAACGTAAACGAAAAGTTATTGTACTTCACTTCCATTATTGCATTCCCAATTCTTCCAATCAATTGCAATTTGCAGTCGAAGGAACTCGAACGTTGAGAAAATTTATATAACTCCACAGCGTTAGATCTCTTTGGGCTTGTGCAGCTTACATAACGAATTTTACACAAGTTGACAGTTTGGGTTTTAGTGAAATGAAACACCTAATACAGAAAGTGAGTTGACGACGACTTAAGTCATAAGTGAGCCTCTTCAGCTGTCAAGGCAGCAGCAGCGCTACTGCCCTAAGCAGTTTGGACAGGTAAGAAGACATGTCCATTGCCAGCTTAATTGTGATCTTATTTATTTATATTTATTTTTGCAAGCAAATTTTAGTTTTATATATTGCACGGATCCCAACAGTTTGTGCGCTGCATTTAGCAAAGTCATTCTTAAATATTTTTTTTATCACGACAGGAACGAAGTTTAACAACGAAGACTAACATCGTCCGGTCAAGAATTCAAATGAAGTTCTTCAAACGGAATACAAAACTCTTCCTTCTAGTCGGGGTAGCCTGGATATGTGGAATCCTATACTTGACACGGCCGAATATATCCTTAGAAAATGAATCAAATAGAAAGGTGAGTTCATTAGCCCGTGAATTTACTATTCCCGTATGCTTCCCGATTGCATAAATTAAGGTGCGAGTGCGAGAGCTTTTATGTATGTATTAAACAACGTATGGAAGGAATGGAAAAAGTCCACCAGGATTTCGAATTCGATCGATAAGCTTTGACATTTCTTCGATAAGAGTGTGCTTTCACTGTTTAGAAAGGATAGAACGACATTCTCATGTTTCCTCCTCAATCTTTGCAAACAATAGGAAGCATGCGGATGTTGATGAGAATTGAATCGGTGACGACGGTGTCTCCCAACTCCCACTCGTTCGATGGAATCTTCCATTCAAACCGTGCCGTGTGGGAAGGAGTTCTTGATGCTTTCACTTGTTAATTGTTTCCATTAATCATTAATTAAGGAAAGGTGGCATCCTCCTAACTCTAATTCTAGACTCCATCAACATCAAAGAGGACTCCATTTACTTCTCTTTGAACTCCATTCAATGCTTTCATTTTTTTCTACAATGAGGAAAAGGTATGGGTTTTGGCGTAGGCGGAAGCATTTCTTTAGTTGACTTGAATGTGTCTACCTGGGTTGATTTTAATTAGTTCAGCCATGTTGACATTTGGGACGACACACACACAACTGCTAAAGAGCAAGGGAGAGTAATGATGGAGAAAACAGAACGCGATTGTGATTTAGTCACCTCACATGCCTTACCTCGTAACTCGAACAGTTCCTACAAAAACCCCTTGTCAAACTTGACTAAACTCTTACCTAAGACCGTGGCATAACCTTATTGCGAAAATTGATTGGATAAACATTAAAAGGTTTTGAAAGATTTGCCATGCTGCACACTTCCTTGGTCTGGCCGAAATTGAAGTCTGCAATTAGTGCATGCGATTCAAAATTAGCCAAAAAATTGAGCAACCTTATTGTTGCTAAACTCTCAATTTTAAGGATAACAATCATTCAATTCAGTTAATTGAGATTATAGGATGACTTCCCCTTTCATTCTCAACAGGCGTGTATGTGTGATATCACGTGAATCACGTCCACCTTCAGACTGAGAATTCTTGCCTGCTGCTTCTTTTAGCCATGTTTTTAATGACGTTTTTCTATTGTTAAACATCTTCTTTGTCATCATTTGGCAGAAGTTAATCTTAAACTTTACAAGACAAAAGGAGAGAAACTCCGAGTCTTCTTATGTGCATCTTCTTTCCAAAATTGTGCTATGGCTGTGCATTTTTTTTTGTGTGAATAATGCTCTGTTAGGAAATCAAGAGAAACTGCACTTGTGATTTTACGACTAAAAATTTAACTAGACGTAATCGTTTCTTTTTACAATCCGTATGCTCTGGTTACCCTTCTTTTCCTTAATCATATTAAGGTAAACACCAATTTGACGCGACATGATTATACTCCTTAACACTAATTATTGTTCACTTTACAGGGCTCTAGTTTATTTTTTTTTAAATTTCCAAAACTACACACAATTCTTCATATTGTTGGATTTTTAATTGAGTAAAGTTTTGGTCAAAATACCCTTTCCTTGTGTATGTCGTGTTGAACCCGACCCCGCCTAGAGCATTTCTGTTTTTCGACCAGTAAAATAAATGAGTATTAGTTCGTGAGAATCTAAAGCGGAATAAACAATGATCGTGACAATTTTGTGTTTACTCGTCGTATATTTTGTACTCCTAAAATATGATGTTGTCTCCTACAAATTACTGGGGAAGAAGAATTACAGGTCTTCATTTCCTTCCTTTGACTGTGATGCACGAAAGTCATGGACATGAATCCCTTTTCATTGTTTTCAATTGAAATAAAGTTACAAAAGGTAGAGCATAGCTAATCTGACCGGAGAGCCATTGTCCTTTGTGGGAATAAATTGAAGGAAGTGCCAGCGGATGGTAATTGTAAGCCACATTACACCACACGTTTTACTCATTAAGTCACATTCCATATCCCTCAACTGTTTACTATTAATTTGGAGAATTTTAAAGTTACAAGGGATAATTGATTTTAAATACAGTTATTCAGTTAGGGCGGTTGAGTAAGATTTTATCCAGGAATTATGTCTTTTCCACTCAACTACCAACTTCCCTATTCATTTAGAGGGAGGAAATGTAGAATCAGTCTGGTATACGAAGTTAATCACCTACTTTTGCCAACGCCAAAAAGGCATGAAAGTACGAACCGATGCGGAACGAATGCGTAACAAATAATGAACCTAGAGGAAATGTGTAAAATTAATTGCAGAGACTAAAATGAAAGACGCGGATGGGCTCAAACTGGAATTTGGAAATTAATTAAATTTCAATTCCTTTTTTTTAATAGGCTGAAGCTCTGGTAAGCGATGATTCAGGAACAAGTCCCTCCTTCGGATCATCGGATAAAAGACTCAAAGCGGATGCGGAAGTACATTCAGTAAGAGGTGCGAACTAATTTTTGAATTTATTTTACTTCACTTCCCGTTCACCCTAATAAAAATTTCAATGATTCATTCCGCATTACTTTTGAACCGACCGACGCTCATGGAGAGCCGATTCAATCCAACCTGTATTCTATTGAAGCAATAATTATAATTTTTGTTTAAATTTTCAGCGGAGCGAAGTGGAGGCTTACCCTTCGACCCCAGTCTAAGTCAAACTAGTAGTATAAGTAGTAGCGGTAGCAGTAATCTCAGTATGAGCAACCGAATTTTCGACAGTGCCAATCCGTTTGAGAATTTTAATCAAGAGGCATACCTGAGTGGTGACCGAGTTCAACAAGGCGATGATTCCTATGCCAAGACTAAATTCAACCAGTATGCGTCCGACTATATGTCAATTGACAGAGATATCCCTGATACCAGAAATCCTGCGTGAGTATAAATGCCTTCATCTATTGAAAAAAAATACTAAAATTTTCGATTGGAGCAGAGTGGAAGATATTTAACCAGCATCATCCCATCACAATAACTTTAAAACTTTTGAATTTAAGATGCAAACGGAAAACCTATGATGTAGCAGACTTGGACCCAACGTCCGTCATCATTACTTTCCACAATGAAGCACGTTCAACGCTGCTGCGAACAATTGCAAGCGTCCTCAATCGCTCACCTGCACATCTCATTCAAGAAATCATTCTCGTTGATGATGCGTCCCCAAATCGTAAGTTCCCTTTGTCCTTCTTACTTTATTCCTTGCTGGCAGAATCGGATTAAAAATGCCTGTCATATAATTACAAATGTGAGCGTGGGCTTCCATGAATATAAAATTAGTCATAACCATAATCCATATTCTCAGTCTTACTTTCAATTAAATATTCATTTTATTTTAATCCATAGCTGAAGACGGAGCTCTGTTGAGAAGTATACAGAAAGTGAAAGTTTTACGAAATGAAAAGCGTGAAGGTAAGCTTTGGGTTTGGAACTCCCATCATAAGGCAAGAGTATTAACGATTCTTGTTCTTGTGATGTTTTTGACGACTATTCCATTACTTTCCAATGGGGCCGTTTTTGTACTTTCGGTTATTATTACTCTGCCTTTCTTGATGCTATTAATAATTAGTCTATGATCAAGTAAGGACGCATTAATTAATCTCGCCTGTCTCCCGTGTCCCGTGTGCAGGCTTGATGCGCTCGCGAGTGAAAGGTGCAGATACCGCGTCGGCTCCCATCCTGACGTTCCTGGATTCACATGTAGAGTCGAACGTGGGTTGGTTGGAACCACTCCTTCAACTAGTCAAAGACGTAAGTCTGCTTAATTGGAATCCATTGTTAGGGTGGAGGAGTCATATGGTAAATTGAGAGACTTCGATATGTATATTGATCAGGAATAGTTGAAACGGGGATCAATAACGACGTAAAATGTCAACCCTATCACATGCTCCCTACTTTCTCCGCCAGACTTTCTCCTACTTATTCATGACTACTTATTTCCTGAGAAGTAATGCGAGATTCATTAATTAATTATGCAAACTCTTCCCCATAGAATCGAAAGAACGTCGTCAGTCCCGTTATTGACGTGAGTATTTAATTCATTAGAAAAGTTTTTTTTTATCATAGTCATATTAAGAATTCCTAATACCAAATTAAATTTGCGTAATTTATAGGTCATCAACATGGATGACTTTCGATGTAAGCAAATCGAATCCCAACTTGTATTGAAACTTTGTAGTCATTTTTATTTCATGGAATTAAATTAAACCCTGTTTCAGATGTGGCAGCTTCTGCTGAACTCCGCGGTGGATTTGACTGGAATCTGGTCTTCAAATGGGAATACTTGAGTCCGCGTGAGAGAAAGAAATTCGCCAGGGACCCAACGCGCGTCATCAAGTAAGGATGAAATTGGTGTCATTCTGTCAATAAAATAAATGACAAGATCGGCTTTCGAATGCTCACCATGCTACGTCCGATTATAAACACGAAATGTGAGTTTCATGTTATATTTCTCGTTTTAGGACTCCAATGATTGCCGGAGGTTTGTTTGTCATTGAGAGGAACTATTTCAATGAATTAGGAAAGTATGACACTCAAATGGACATTTGGGGAGGCGAGAATTTGGGTAAGTTTGGAATCAGTGCCAAAAAGTATGCTGGTGTGTTGTATAAAACAGGTCTTTGGCAAACGTCTCATTCAATGTTACAGAAATCAGTTTCCGTGTATGGCAATGTGGAGGGACGCTGGAGATTGTCCCTTGTTCCAGGTGAGTTACTAGCTGGACGTGATTAAATGAGCGTCATGTTAGTAATGTTTTGTAAAATCATATATTTATGACTGGTTCCAGAGTCGGCCATGTCTTTCGCAAGCAGCACCCGTACACTTTTCCAGGTAATTTTTAGTCATGACATGACGCAAGGAATGGTTTTCATGTAATAATTATCTAAAAAAAAATTCTAATAATTTCTTAATCCAGGGGGCTCAGGTGCTGTCTTTGCTAAGAATACCCGACGCGCAGCTGAAGTGTGGATGGATGACTACAAAAACTATTACTATGCTAAAGTTCCACTCGCCAAATCTGTCCCGTTTGGGGAGTAAGAAATCCATCCAATGAAAGTAAAGACAGTTCCAATGAATAGTTTCTAATCTTGGAACATTCGTGTGTAGCATTGAAGATCGATTGGAAGTTAGGAGGAACCTCGGGTGCCAGCCATTTAAATGGTATCTTCAAAATGTCTACCCGGAGTTGAAAGTTCCAGCCAAGATGGTTATTGTGAAGCAAGGGGCACTCCAACAGGGGCATCGATGCGTCGATACCATGGGACGAACCGATTTCCACGTTGCTCAACTCTTCACTTGTCATGGGGCTGGTGGGAACCAGGTATGAACCAAAAACTTAAGGAAGGAAGGAGCAGCCGCTCCTGAAAGGAGTAGCCGCTACTGTCAAAAACCTTTTATTAACTAGATGCTTATCTCCTCGAGTAGGAATCGGAAATTAATTTTTAATGTGGCTCCGCAGGAATGGTTCCTAATGGAAAGCGGACTTATTCAACACGACGAACTCTGTCTATCCATGCCAACAACCATGTACGTCGGAGCTCCAATTGTACTCCAACCCTGCGAAGACGCTACGAAATGGAACTATGCCAAGTCTTCTGGACTCATTGAAAGTCGAGAGAAGGTAAATTTCTGCGTCTCTGCAACTCCGGAATCTCCCGATCTTATCTCCACAATTTGTGACCCTGAAGACTACCTACAAAAGTTTGTACTCAACTAAGCACACAATAGAGCAGTACAGTGCGAGATCAAACTGAATGGGAAACTGCAGTATTGGTCCCCACGTGCCGGGATTGATTAATTAGATTGGATTTGGAATCTCATGCCAAATGACCTCACTCCCCGCCATTGTCAGAGAAAACAGTCTCCTCCTTTTGATTATTTTGTTATGACTATGATCCTTTCTTTTAATTTGAACTTGAAATAACTTTGTTTTCTTGGGATCATTGCTTTTAAATGAGACCAATCAATGCTAACTCAATGGATTTGCGAGTCTCAAATCACATATTCTTGCCAGTTTCTTGTGTTGAAAAATACTCTTTCGAATAGAGAATCTCATTCTGACGAATAAGGAAATGTTCTAGGGAACTTTCTGTTTTTTTTTATAATTATAATGATATTTTGTAGAATCAACAAAGTGGATTCATTATAAAGGTAAGCCTAAATTAATTTGCGATGATTATTATGGAAAAACCTCATTCCGCATCCGAATGTTAATGGCTTTTAAAAATTATTGGTAAATTAGTTATTAATTGTGTGAGCAAAGTTTAACTTTTAGCAGCTTCTGTTTACCGACTGATTCCAAGTGTAATTCCTTCCTGGGGTTTGTTAATGAGGAGTGCTAGCGCTATAGCTGCTGTCACCATCACGTCCGAAATAATTTTTGGCAGCTGGCAAAATGTTGTTACGACGCTCGGAGACTATCAGTATCAGTCTAATAATTGCTCAGTGAGAATTAATTCCAATTCTCTAGAAACTCGACTTAATTAGAAAAGCTTGGCCTAAATTGGAAATAGTTGCTTAAGGTTTAGAATGGAGTGAGTAAGGTGTAAAATCCTGACAAGTCAATAAGATGATTACGTTTATATCTCAAGTGATGGTACTTTATATATTAAGTATTACAATGTTTCTCGGGAGTAGCTAGTTTGCTTGTAATAAGGAAAATTATATAGTTTGAACTATATCGTGTAGAGACCCCTCCATAGGAGGTCGAGAGATGACAATAAAGAATTTTTACGAAAAAATTACACCTAAAAGTATTATTTGGTCCATCGACTTCTCTTGAGAGTTTACTTGATCGAAGCGAGAAAGGCAGCTCGGTGCTCTGTATTTTGGAACAAGGCACGAACCAATTTCCTGACCTCATCAGCACTAAACACCATGGAAAGGGGGCCACATCCGTTTACCCATCTATAAAAAAAAATCAAATCATGAAGTACAATAGAAATGAAGAAATTAAAAAATAATTGATAAATTCAAAATTAATTATCCGTACTTGTCACCGATCTCTCTCATGGTAGCAGTGAGAACAAATGTGAGCAAACGAAATCGATTCCATTTCGGTACAAGTTTGGCGGTGACTCCTTCCAATTCACGAGATGACAAACCTTCCCTCTGTAATCAACGTCAAACATTAAGATTGGGGCTTGTGGAATTTTATCGCCCAATAAAATTACGACCAGAAATATATAGTCCCTCCCATACCAGGAAAACGGTTGAGGTTTCAACAGCTAATTTCGTGAATGCATCCGCCAAATCATTTCCAGTGGTGGCTGAAATATCCTCACACACAAGCACTTTGGAACAAATTTCATTGAGGGTATGATCCACAAGTGCACCAAGAGCCTCTCGCCAAGGTCCTGCTGGTAGGACTTCCTTGAAGATCCCATTTAACTTGGCAAACTCAAAGGCAATGGAGAGAAACTGGTGTTCTCGTTTACCTAGAAATAAAATTAATTCGAAATGAGAAGATTCATTTATTGAATAATAAAAGCGTAAAGTACTCGTTGAGGTCTCCGACTCTACGTCCAACCCGGTCATCGCCTCGGAAATCATTCCATTGAGATGCGTTCGTATGCTCTTCATCATGAAGGTGAAAGCTTGCGTCGCCTTCGTCCGTAGCAACGGGATATGATCTTCACATAGTGGAAATACAGTCTCTGCATTATGTGCCAGGAACATGCAGTTGTTGTGGATGAGAACTACCAGATATGAAAATGAAGACAATTAAATTTTGACATGATTTGACGTTTCGGTAATCTATTGCTCGCTCACCCGCAGAAAGAGGAATAAAATCCTTGACATCAGCCTGATGTTTCGGAATGTTGACAATGCCAATGAACATATTGAAGGCGTGTGAAATTAGGAGTTGATCTTGAGGGTATTTCGCTGAGTACTCTTGGAGGATTTCGACCATATCTGAGATTGAGCGACTTCAAAAAGGCAAGAGTAAATAAATTACTTTGGACAAGACTGAGAATCATTTATCCACAGGCATACAGGAACGTAATGTTACCTGATGGTATATGCCTGATGCTCGTAAGGGTTCCTCTGGAGGATAAGCTCATCAGTGTTCGAGTCCATGTAGAATGAGGCATCGTCCGGAAAAATTTGAATCGTATGATGCAAATTGGATTGAATGAGCGTACGAACGCGAGCCAAATTGTCCTCCCGCACTTGTCTCATAAATAGAGTATCAAAGTTACTTTCAAACTCATCCAGGAGACTTTCATGTTCTTCGGGAATTACAAAGTCTATATGAACATGGACATAAATCATAGTTAGAATGTAAGACAACACAAAACTGGCGACTGCAAAGGAAATAATATAATGCATACTCATTTCTGCCAATTTTTCTTTGAAATCATGGAGTTGAAGAATGCTTTCTCGTGCTGTTTGCCTGCAACCTTTTGATGCCTGAAGGATTAGTGATTTTAGGCACTTTGTGGAGAGTACAGAAATAACCTTGGGACCCAAAATTTCCGAAAAATCTCGCATGATTTCAATCTGGAATAAAAGAATTAGAACATGCATATGCGTAACAGATTGCATAGACTAATGTCAATTTCTTTCTTCAAAACCTCACCCTATCTTCGAAAATTTCACTGAGCTGTTCCAGCAGCCGAATAATATTTTTGAAGACCCCACTAATCTCCGTGATCGGCGAATCCAACCGCTTAGCATGAATAAGAACTGCGTTGTGAGATCCGAAGGGTACCGCTGTCTCTTGATCAGGTTCAAGGGGACTCTCTGGATCAGTGTCACGCACAGGGATGTCTTTCTGTGCAACCAGCATTGGTTTCTTTGAGTTCTTAAGGTTTGGAAACGTTACTTTAATAGTAAAATCCGGAGTGCAGGCTTTCGACAACAGCTCCTGCCATATCTCCACGCAGAAACGCTCACATTGCTTCGGGTAGTAATTTAAGCATTTCAAGGCATCGATCAGTCGGGGAATGTCACCTTTCCCAAGTTCAGGATCAAACACCAGCGTGTTGTGCTGGAACTGGAACTTCGTTTCCCATTCAATCATGGCAAATTCGTAGGTTTCATCGATTCGCTCCGTAATCGCTGATTGAAGACCACGCACCCAGTCGATTCGTTTGAAATCAAATTCATGAAAATCCTTTATGACGGATTTAAGACTGTCCTTCGCCTTCCGTAGCCATTTAGCTGCCTAGAAAAAATTACACAAGTCCAAGTAAGCATCAAGCTTCACGTAAGTACATAGGATGCTGGCGACATAGTATGATAATTACCACAAATATATCTGCAGGCTCTGCGATTTCTAAGTTTTGGACGACCTCCACCATGTCTTTCAGTAAATGAATATTGTTATCACAAACGCTTAGTTCCTCTTGAACAAAAATTAGCTCTTCAGATGATACTGTTTGAGCAAATTTCTAGAATAGGATTTAACACTAAATTAAACCAAATCATGGAGGCTCAAAATTCTACTAAAATAAATTTCTACTTACTTGGCTGTTGAGTCTGTCTAAAAGTTTTGAAGTTTCCTCATCAACTCCGGTGATTTCCAAAAACCATGAGCTAACACGATTTATATCCAAATCCAATGTTCCAAAACTTTTCTCCAGGGCCAAGATCAATTCACTCTTTAGGCTGGATACTTTCTCTGTTATAGTTGCCACTGCTTCCCGAAAATGGTCCAATGTTGCAGTATCTATTAATATATTCGAATTATTTAAGGAATAGGAAACCGGAAACTAATAGTAAATAGTTTTGTCGTCATTTTTAAGGTAAAAAAGTGTGAGGATGAGAAAGAAAAGATTTGATTTTTTATTAGTTCACCTGCTCTTGCCAAAACTTCCTCCAGAAAGTTTGAAGCCAACATGGTTTCCATTGATTGGACTGATGTTTCCTGGAAAATTGAAACTTAGAAAGAATGATCGTCTTCACTTTAGCTAAATTGATAATTTCTTGATTTCTCGAATTATAAAGGCAAAAGTTAAAATTAAATTAATCATTTAAGAACCATACCATCACTGACAACTGGAACTGACCAACGGCGAGCGGCGACCGACCTACAGAGAAATAAGATTCATACTCGGCGCGTAAGCTTTTGGCGCGATCTCACTTCTCTACTTCACTCATTCATTCAGCATCATCATCCCCAGTAGTCAGTGGTAGTTCAAGGTCAGTTGTCATGTCCTATCGCTTCTTCAGTTCCCCTATTTGGATACTTACTTGACTTTTTCATTCCAAAAGACAGAAAAGGTTAGTAATTCATTAGTAATTTTAATTTTTGTGAAATCATTGATACTGGGAGAATGTAATTCGCCGAAAAAGGGGAAACTGAGATGTTGCGAATGCGATAGATG
>Ga0194135_10002127_pt1 | contig 11989 bp, 9 predicted proteins | sample LitLau_LLRF_2013_FD_134024 | JGI IMG/M metagenome (GOLD analysis project Ga0194135, IMG submission 134024) | Freshwater sediment microbial communities in response to fracking from North America - Little Laurel Run_MetaG_LLRF_2013 (version 2) | ecosystem: Environmental > Aquatic > Freshwater >... | reverse complement strand
TTTCTCAGACTCCGTGACGTGCTTTTGTTCAGTTTGGGATTTGAAACTTCTCAAGTCGTGAATCTTTTCCAGGAGCGCCTTCCTATCATTTGATGCCGTTTCGAAATTTGAGGACATTTCACTGATTGATGTGGTTAGTAGTTCTTTCAAGGCATCAATCTTCGTTCGCTCTTTACCGATTTCAATTTGCAGATCTGAGTCCGTTCTTGTTAATTCGCCGTTTAGGTTTTGAATTTGCTGGTGTAGCTGTTCTATTGTGGAGTTCATTGAATTGCCGGACTGCTTCAACTGGAAGGAATAAATATAAGTCAATTCTTAGTAAGAACAATTGATTTCATTAAAGAGAGATTAATTTGAGCTGAGACTTACTGATAAAATTTCCTGCTGTTGCTCTTTTATTGTTGAGTCCATCGACTGGCTGGATTCTTGAAGCTGAAAAGAAAGTAAATTGTTAGTAAATTTTGTCAAAAAGTGACTTTGTTTGAGACATAGATTGATTTGTGTGAGTTAAGTTAAGGTTACCTTACTTCTTCAATTTTAGTTTCGGCTTTTTCCAAATTTTCCTTGACTTCTTTAAACTGGTCTAAATGTAGTCTAAACAGCTTATCATTGACTTCTTCTCGTTTTCTCCGTGATAGATGAAGTGAGGGTGAAATGGGATTTGGAAAAGTATTTGCAGAGACAAGTGCTTCATTGTCAGTCAACGGTGCGATTGCGTCATTGTCTTCTTGAGGGGTAGAACTTTCTCCGCAGTCCCAAAGAGTAAAAGAAATCAATAGAAAAACATAAATATACTTCATACTTGCTTGATGATATTTGAACTAATGTAGTTAAATTCTGGAATTGTTATATTGTGTAGCGAATGATGGAGCGAACGAGACTGAATAAAATTAGTTTGGCAAATCGAGTGGGGTCCAATATGAATCTATATTGCTGGATTTATTGTACGAATGATTAATCCTTATCAAACATGTGCGAAGACACATCCGGAGTAATTTACAATCTCTACTTATTGTTAATTAGCATATTGTGGTTGGCATTTCCTACTAAATGGGATTAGAAAAATCAAACTACGACGTAAATTGGACTTGTAATACACATACGAACCAGTATTGCTATTAACTTAATCTTTCTTCTTTCAATCTTCTTTCAATAAAAGCAAAACTGAAACATAGTTATGTATAAGCCATGCAGATCGAGTCGTCTATTTACGATTAGTATTTACATATACGTATGCCGAACTCTGTGTATGAAAAGAACTGGATGTGAAATAAATCCTTACTCTTGTATTTGGTGCTAATCTGAAACAGAACTTTCTTATCTGCAAGTCTGCAAGTCAAAGTCTGCAAGTGTTTCTCCCAACTACTGAGACTGAAGTGATTGATTTTCCATGAATTACTTTTTGAGACAGGACTAAATGATTTGAGCATTAACATTATTACTTTTACTTATTGACTTATGCTTGGTAGTTTTGAGAATAATCTTTAGTCTTTCAGATTAGATCATATGTTTTTGCTAGAAAGTAATTATCGGCAGATGTGTATATATGGTTCAGATTACATTTTGAAATTCAAATTGTATTAAGAAGACCAATTCAAATAATTATAAGCTTAATAAGGTCTATAATTAGTAATTGTATTGCTGTTTAATTTAATCATACAATCGCAGTAACAAATAGTACTTTTTTATATTCGAATACACTTACAGAGAATACGGAGAAGATTTCTAGGGAACGTTTTGTACAAAGCAAAAGAATGAGTTACCTTTTACCACAGAGGAAAGTAAGGCAGCTTAATGTGTTGTATTAATATAGTAATTAACTTACAGTTATTCTGAAGGAGCACTTCGTAAGGTTTACTTTGACACCCGTGGTTTTTTAAAAAACAACTTCAATGGCACTCCTGTAAAACGAGTGATTCATTCACATCATTTCTAAGACTGCGTTTGTAGTAACACGAATTCATGCTTAAAATAAAAGATCATGAAAAGTGAATAAGTAAAACATTTAGCATGGACAAGCACCTAGAGTAGTATTTATTAAGTATACCAGTAATTTTGTTTCACACAATAAACTTGTATTATGAATGACCATGGAGGTCTATTGTTCTACTCACCTAACCGGCTTTAATGCTTCACATGAACTCTCGTTTGTCGTAATGGTTCATTTCTAGGAAATAGAAAACCGTTATTTCTCAGAAATCACTAGATTACGAAGAATTTGCAAGTATTTCAACTCATGACCAAACAAGTTTTAAGGTTTATTCTCGCTCTCTCTCTTAATAATATACACAGGTTCTGCCCCATTAAACAAAATCAGCTCAGAGTTTTGTGTGAAGAAACTTTTAATTCTTCGAAAATGATCTTAGCCAGTATTTTTTGTGTTCTGGTTTTACTCTTTGCTCAATCTGCTTATGCAGGTAAGACATTAAGTTTGATTTATAAATGTCAAATTTTTTAATGTTTGCCTTAATCTTCTCTTGTTGTGTTTTCGCAGTTCGGGGTGACGCTACATATTATGACGTGGGTGTGACGTCATGTGGTCCAGGCTTCTTGAACGACCAATTGATCGGAGCTTTAAGTGACGCACACTGGAGCGGAGGTGACACTGAAAGCGACCCAATTTGTGGAAGAAAAGTTCGGGTCACAGACTTTCAAAGTAGGAAAAGCGTCGTTGTTACAATCCAAGATAAGTGTGACGATTGCAATAGTAACGATATAGACCTTTCTCCAGCTGCATTTCGAGCACTGAGACCATTAGGAACTGGAAGATTCAAGGTTGATTGGGATTTCGCATAAAGATAGTGGGAAGCTTTATGAGTGTTTTGTACCTACTGATATATAAGAGTTTTAATTATGAAGATTATTAATAAAGCTGATTAACAACACAATGTATATTTTTGTCTTTCTTATTTTAGTTTCCAATTGATTTCACCCATAAGCATGATTATACGCAACACAGTCATTGAGTAAATTGCATGGGAATGCGACCGATAAAACATTCTTCCCAATAAAATATAACTCCAATATGATGAGAAGTAATTAAAAATTGTAAGTTGTGCTATCTAATCGGATCAAATTAATTGGTCCGACTGTATTAAGTATACGAGCTTCATATAGTATCAATAAGTTAGGCCTCTTATCATTATCATATTATCTATCATTTTTAGATTTATCTTGAAGTATTGTGTTGATAAGTTTATGTGTGCCTCATTTCAATTTCAACTTGATTCAATATCAACAGGATTTATTCTCTCCATTATAAAAGCTTTTCACTTAGACTAACTTACAAAACCTGAATTGAAGTCATGGCTACCAACAACATTGGTCTAGACTCTTCAGAGGAATCGAATCCAACTAACACAATGGGTGTTTGTGATTCTGATACCAAAGAAAGTTTGAATTACAATGATTTAAGTGCTTGGAAGTACTCCGATCCGAATTACGGGACGCCTTGAACACCTCCGTAGACTTGAATTTATTAAACGCGGCCAGGTACTTTAAAAAAAATTGTAATGCTTGAACTATATTAGAGTTCAGTTAATTTGTTCGGGTTGCAAGAAAAATTTGAAAAGCAATTTAGTTCCAAAATTCCAATTTGTAGGCAATAAGAGGGTAATAATTTGAATTGTTATCTAGTTTGGAATTTCACCGCCGTTTTAAAGTATACAAAGCTTGGAAAGCAGGAAATTTGAGCGTCAGTAGTACAACTTCGAAAAATTCCAAGCCAATACTCGCTCCGAGTTTGAGCGTGACTGGTAAGAATTTTTCTCGGTAATTTGTAATATTAGAGTAAACTACGTATTCCCATAATGCAGGTGTATTTTGTGATTAACAGCGGAACCAGTTCCTGACTCAAGTACACATACTTGTTCTATCTGTTGGGATGAAAAAATCGCATTAGTCTACCAGTGTGGACATACGATTGGACAAAAGTGTTATGAGGAGTGCCACAAAAAGGTAGAGGAACTTAAGTGGCAGGGAATCAAACAAACTATTACTTGCCACAAAGGCAGGTCTCCTGTACAAACTGTGATAAAGTTATTCTTATAACTCAACTAGCTGCTGATTCAACTGGCGATTCAAATACTAAAATTGTGTACTCATTCAACTACCACAAGCTCATTCAAATAGAGTTTAAGAAAGAATCGATTTATAATAAAAACAGGATATTAATTTACACTGGAAGCTACTGAAAATCAATAGCAATTTAATTCACTGGATTTGAATGGAACTAAAAATGACAATGAGTACTTATGCTCTGCGTAAGTATTCTTTAGGAAGGGAGTTAAGATCAAGAATGAAGCCTGTCTAGGTATAATAACTCTTACATTCACCAACTTAACTTAATTCATTCATTAATTAATTCAAGTACTTAAATAAAGTCCTTGTTGTCTGACAATTTGTTACAAATTCTGTAGTTTCTTTTCTAGCTCCTTTCCATACGAATATTTATGATTTGATTACTTTGATAAGTGGATTTAAAATCTCATTCATTACTACTGAATTTACATTTATTTCAGATTGAACTAAAGCTTTACAAAACATTCCGCCCTTTTATTGCTTTGTTTTCAGTTTAAGACTTTATTTAAGAATACAAAAATCGTTTATTTAAGCAAAAAATCACAAAACGTATAGATCTACATAATTATCAATGTTATGATTTGAAGGATTAATTTCTACTTACTGAACTTAACTAAGAAAGTAACATGCAGTGCCAGATAAAAGATTATTATCAATTTTAACATGATCGGGGAAAATGAGACTCATTTCTACAATTACTAACTAGACAGGACACCAGGCGTATTCTTCATCTACTCAACGACTACATCTCTTTCTCTTTCTAATCCAATTCTGCAGTTTGATTCAACTCGGGGGTGGTGGCCGTAGTATTTAGTACAATAGTTCCATATTTTTCATTCAAAGCAGCTAGGCTTTCAGTGAAGACAAGTTTTTCTTGATTATCCAGCTCTTGTTGTTGTTCTACTTGAGTTTTGAAATCCCTAAGGTCATGAATCTTCTCTAGAAGCTGTTGTCTATGATTAGAGGCGGTTTCGAAATTTGAGGAAGTTTCATTGGTAGCGGAGTCCAAGAGTGCTTTCAAGTCTTTAATCTTCTGTGTAGCATTGCCGACTCCGTGATTAATTGTCTGCTCTAATTCAGTTGCCCGTTCATGATGAGTTGAGTCAAAGGTGTCTAATTTTTCCTTTACCTCTTCAATTTGATGGTTTTGTTGCTCTAAACTGGAGTTCATTGATTGGGTGACTTCTTTGAGCTATAGAAAACAATACAAAAAGTTAAGTAATCTATAATTTATTTCTTAGTTGAAATTACTTATTTATAGTCACATAGATTGACTTACTTTGAGAACTTCTGCTTCAGCTCCTTTCAGCTTTGTCTTAAGCTCTTTAAATTGTTCGAGATGCAATCTAAAAGCTTCACTAGTTTTGTCCTTATTGTTGGCTTGGCGTTTTTTCCGTGAAAGAGTTAGGAGAGGATTCCATGAGGATTGAATAGGATTCGAAAAAGTGTTTTGAGTAACTTCTGCACTATCAGCGGCTTTATCGTGTACTTGGACAAGACTTTCACCATAAGTGCAAGCAGTGAAACAAATCAGGACAAAAATAGGAAAGACCTTCATTCTTGATAGTCAACAATTATGAAAATTCACGTACAGTTTAGAGACTTGAATTTTAACAGAATAACTAAATAAGAATGCAATGTAGTCAAAGATGAGTGACTTGTAGACTGAACGAGACTAAATAGTATTGTAGAGAATGAGTGATGTTCTTTTTATGCTGCCAACTTTAAATCAGGGCTTATCATACGTAGACAGATACGAAGGGGAAGTATTTCCATTTATTTCTGCTAATCCTAATTGTTTTAATTTCCTACTACAAAAGATTAAGTCATGAACAACTGCGACGAAAATAAGAATAGGCAGACACACTATAATACTCTTACAATTAGACATCATTATTCACATACTCAACCTATCGTAATGACTTATGTAGCTCATGTGATATGGATATATGTCTCTATAAGCTTGCTGTTCGCTTGCCCATCAAACTCTAATAAAAATTGGATTTGGCAGACACACTAATCTTGCCATTACAGTATATTATAAATATACTTAACTTATCGTAGTGAATTATATAGCTCCTGGGACATGGGTATATTTCTGCGTAAGCTTGCTCTTCGCTTGCCTATCCAACTCCGGATGTACAACAGGCGATTATTAGCTTCCTCACATTATGGATAGTTCTATTATCTTGTTTCAATGACAAACCTTCTTCCCAGCCAATGCTGGCCAGATTGATTTTCCAGGAAATATTTTTACCAAGTACTGGTTAGATTTAAGCAACTCCAACATTAATTCATATCTTTACGTATTTCTGTTGAGAGAATTGATTTAAAATCATGAACTTTATCTTTTAATATTCAATTCCAGATTGCACATGACTTTCATGCTGATTTCGTTAACTTACCTGCATGTAAGCGAATAACTGTTTGAATTCAAGCGTAGTAATGAATGATTGAAATAAATTTACGTCGTATTATTTGCTTATAGGATGAGACTATATATTTATTCTTGTTATTACGGTATATCTTGTATTTTTTATTTTTATTAGTTTGGGTCAAAAATAAAACAATAAACTCAGATAAGCATAGAAGAATCTCAAACTAAGGATAACAATATCGACATTTGATATATACATTTGAGGCTACATTTGATACTTCTGAGACTACTTCCTCGATTTTCTTCGAAAATGTGCTGGTCATTTCTTAGATTTCTTTTATTATATTCGATAGGTTTTGAATTTCCAATTCCAAAGTGTACGTTACTTGTAAATCATTTATTTTTTCCTCAAAAGCATTCGCTTATTCATATGAAGTATCGTGAATTCTTCTCCGTGTCGTTATTGTGGTTGCCAGCTGAACTTAATCTTAATGGGAAAGTTTAACCAGTTGGTCAGTTGTTTGCAAGCTGGCAATTTGACCGCAGAAAACTTTGACGTGATAAGCCAAACACAACTGTCCTTTTGTATTTATAATATACTTGTAGTTAGAAGGAGAAATGAGTAATTAAAGAAACAATGCAGAATAATCTATAGGTACTTCCGTTGTAAGGCCAAATGTGAATCGAGTGAAAGAAAATAAACCAACGAGGGTTCAGATTGAATGATTTGCTTTTTTTATTACTCAAAAGCTTTATTGGGGCAATATGAGTCAGCGGAGTCAATCATAGTGTCAAAATCAATAAGACGGCTTGTATGGAATATATTAAGCTTAAAACAAGCTCAATTAAATTGACCAATTGAAAACTTATTTTTTAACAAAATTGCATAAGTAAACTAATATGAATACAATCAAGTACGAAATTGACTCAAATTAGAGAATTTAACACTTTTGAGACGTCTGAAACTAATTGACTGATTTCTTTTAAAAACGAGCTCTTCATCTCTGTTATCATACTTGAAAGGTTTCGAATTTCCCACTCTAAAGGAAAGGTAACTTGTAAATCGTTCACCTTTTCCTCAAATGCACTCGCTTCAAATGAAGTATCATGAACTCTCCTCCACCAACCTACATGGTACATTGATTTGTAGGCGTCTTTCTCTCCTTCATTAAAAACAATTGGAGCGTACTCAAATGCCCAACTAAGTATTATTTTTTCCTTTATATCTTCCTGCTTTATTAAATTGACTAAAGTACACCAGAATCGAATGTATTTCGAAACAGACCTAACTCCTAAGCTTTTCGATACACCATGTGTATAGTAAAAAACGAAGCACATGACTTCTGCTGAGATATTTTGTGAAGCAGCCAGCCTTTTTAATTCCTTGCATTCAATGAAGGTTGAGTTAGCAGCTAATTCTGGAGACAGTAAATAATCAATAAGAATTTGACAAGCTATAAAATCCAGTCTTTGAAAATACGTCAAGGCTGCACCGCTTTTCTGAAAATCTATTGCACAATCACCACTAATAGTTCCAATAGGAATACGAGAGGTTGTTTTGTTCCCAAAAACTGTTTCTATGGCTTGAAGCTCGGACTCATAACTCAGCGAAGAAATTCCTAAGTACAGCCCTACAATGGGTCCACCCGCTCCATCATTAACTTCTAACACTGCACTGTACGCATTTTTGTACACACGAATTAGACTATACACGGAAACTCGCAACCACATTGTCACAATAAGTAGTATCGTATCTGCAAGCAGCTAAGCAATGTGGTTGTGAGCGAGGTAATAAGTAAGTTAACTGTTACCATAGATCTCAAAATACCTTATTTTGAGATCTATGACTGTTACTGACTCTGTGAGTGGAGAAGGCAAGACAAGTGCTTCCGTTAGAAAAATGTAAATGAACCGTGGGATAGGAAATGATAAGATCAGATTTGTGTTTAAGAATGAACAGACAACGAGTGTTTTCCTTCGCCTCTGCTTATCGTTAGCTTTTAGCTTTGTTGGAACAATCTAACTAATACTAAGCCGAGTCAGGGTATCTAATTTTACAGATGAAATGTAAATGCATCATTTTTATTCTTCATAAGAAACGTTAGAATAAATTTCATATATACTTGAATGTATTTGTGTCGTAAATTAAAATCACATCTACACAACTTTAGTTTGAGTTTTTGCTGTCAGAAACTAGAAAATATTCTTAATTAACGCATTCTACATTTGGGTTAGACGAAAAATAAACTAATTGTAAGTATAAAGTAAATGTCAGATAATCTCGGTGGAAGCTCTGTCACTATCCTGCCTTATGTGTGATTCACAGAGACGTGTGCAAAGTAAACATCACTAAAGACTAAACAGCCACACTCAATTCAAACACAATTCCAATTTATTCTTCTCGGTTAGCAAGTTGTGCGAATGTCTCCTACTGAATTCTGTGGCTGTATATGGACATATATTGCATACAAAGCAAAGGCCTCACTGCACACATATTTATTATAGCCATAGTCTAAATCTAGTTATATATACATATGCACATGTATTATATTGTTATAAGAAGTTGACTACACTACAAATGATCTTCCTAGCCAGTGCTGAGTGCTGAGTGATTGATTTTCCAAGAAATACTTTTGCGAAATAATAATGGTAAAGCACTGCATACGTGTTTATCTAATTAAAAAAGGATTTTATTGCTCCAATAATGAATGTTAAAATGTCCAGCTGAATTTAAATATTCATGCATTTACATTTAGAAAGTAGAAAGAAGATCAACCAATGTCATTTCTGTTTTCCGTATTAGAGTAAATTAAACAATTTTATGTTAAGAGATATTATAAGTTAAATAATTAACTCTGACCAGGTCTTGTTAAAGTTAACATTTAAAGCATTATTCAAATTAAAAACACTAACTCATTTGAGGCAAATGAAAATATTCAGATCTGGACAACTCAGTATATTATTAAACACTTATAAAACGTCTTACTACATTTTCTTGGCTTAAGCGCTCCAATGGATTGTACTTGATAGGTTCTTAATTTCCATCTCCAGAGGTAAAGTTAACAGATAATCGTTTATCTTCTCCTCAAACGCACTCGCTTCAAATGAAGTACCGTGAATTCTTCTCCACCAGCCTGCATGGTACATTGATTTGTAAGCTTCCTTATCTGTTTTTTCATAAGCAATAGGGGCAGAGTCGAATGCGTCCCGCATTATTATTTTTGGTTTTGAATGTTCCTGTTTAATTGCATTAACAATACTGCACCAGAATCTAATGTATTTAGAAACAGATTGTACCCCCAAACTTTTCGATATACCTCGGCTAGAGTATTTGGCAGTGCACATGATTTCCACAAAGATATTGTGCGTAGAAGCAATCCGTTTTAGTTCGTTACATTTTTGAATCGTTTTGTTTGCAGCCAACTCTGGAGTAAGTAAGTAATCAACTGCAATATGGCAAGTAATGAAATTCAATCTTTGGAAATATTTCACAGCCCAGACACCTCCTTGAAAGTATCTGTCGCAATCGGACATGTACACGCCAATGGGAATCCGTGAGCTTAATTTACCCCCAAAAACTGCTTGTATGGCTTGAAGCTCGGTCTCATAGGTTTCTGAAGCAAATTGTGCGTACAGACCTACTATTGGTCCTTGCCGTCCTTTATTGACTTCTAATACTGCATTGTAGGAATTGTTGTAAGCACGAATAACCTCATGAGTATTGTTTGCCTTGCGGCCAAAAATTCCAGTTGTTACAAACAGATCAGCTTCAGCTCCTTTCGACGAATTTAAAAACTTCTTTACACCGTTACCAACTATTCTAATCTGATCTGAAATTCCAAAAATCAATAGAACATGATGAATTAGCCTGACTGTATGGATAATTAGCTGGTTATCATGTTATAACGAAAATTTATTATAACCACAAACAGTTGTAAATAGTTTGAATAGTTACAATCATGAGCATTACCTGGGTTGAGGAAATTAAGTTCATGTGCACGATTAAATCTTGTCGAAAATAGAGCTGAAAGCTTTGCCATGTCATCTTCGGAGAAATCCGTATGATCGATTCTTTTGTTCAATACATTGCAGGCTCCGTCAATAAGGTTGGGGTTGGCTCGCAAGCAATTCATGTCAGTTTCCTAGTTATTAAATATCATTTCTCGATTTCAAAGTTGGAGCTAGTTACTTACAAACTTATTTGTCTCACAAGCTTACCTCGGTATCAATCTGAGAGGAAACAATAGTAAAAGTACTTGCACTCAGCGTCAGTAGTAATATTAACTTTTTTGAAAGATAGGAATCCATTTCAAGATTGCAATCTTTGTATTTAGATCTTATTGGATTATTTTCAGTTTATTTGTTTCGTATCAAATTGGAAATCAGAGAAATAGGAGGACATAAAATATCAGAAGCAATTAAGGTGTTTTAATGAATACAGTAAATGTGATCACAAAGAATAGAATTTATAAATGCGGAAAAAAAATATTGCAAATACTTTAAGTATTTATCTGTGTTTGCTTCGATTCCAACGTGTGTCTTGGAAGGATTCGAGTCGCTTACTGAGATTTTATTTGGATTTTCATTTGTATTTATACTGGCAACAGAGGAATTCCAGTTAAATCTCATTCATCATCTCTTTGATTCGCTCATTCAAGATGAATGGATGAAAATGATTTTCCAAGTAAAAGACCAAGGAAGAAGGAAAGAAGAGGAGGATGGCTTATAGTCTAAGTAGTCGAAGCAATGCGTGGAAATTCTAGTGGACTTTAGAGAGACAGAGAGTACGTTAGGTCTATAAAAAGTGATGATTTAATGAGAACTGAACGTACTGTTATAAAAAAGACATAGAAGCATTCCAGCTACAGTTGTAGACTTTTTCAGTTTACATTGAATCTTGCCTTTTAGAATTGAACTCCATATTTATATATAGAGATTGTGTGATCATTTAACTCGAAAGTGACAAATAGATTCCTCCAGTCACAGTAAAATAAATTATCATTGATTTATTTCATTAAGACAAAAATGACTGAAGAAAGAATTTTTCATTGCAAACGACAAAGGACTGAACATAGTTTAACAAAGCAGTTTGAAGCTTCCATAGTCTGAAAGTATTTCATGGAATTTTTATTCAAGCGTAGTAAGCATACGTGTGATCTCGGTTAAGTTGAATCGTTTAATCTAGTTATTAATTTATTTACTGGGAAGCTCTCTCCCTATCCTGTCTTAAGTGGGATCTACAGAGACGTGCAAGCTAAACATTAATTAATATCCACACTCAATGCAAACATAGTTACATGTTATATTTTTCCGTAAGCATTTTGTTCGCTCTCCTGCTGAACTCTGTGAATGTATGGAAAGGAATTACATGCACAATTAATGTCTGATTGTGAGTATTAAGCTAAGCACATGTATTGTAGAAGAAGTGAACGGATAGTTATATATACGTATACACATAGATAGTTACTACAAATTTGAAAGTTTGGGCCGTATTTTGGTGAGGTAAAAATAGCCCTTCTTCCTATCGTCTTA
>Ga0194135_10002126_pt1 | contig 11994 bp, 1 predicted proteins | sample LitLau_LLRF_2013_FD_134024 | JGI IMG/M metagenome (GOLD analysis project Ga0194135, IMG submission 134024) | Freshwater sediment microbial communities in response to fracking from North America - Little Laurel Run_MetaG_LLRF_2013 (version 2) | ecosystem: Environmental > Aquatic > Freshwater >... | reverse complement strand
TTCTTCTTCTTCTCTTGTACATATATATGCCTATATATTCGGACCAACCAAATCTGGGTGATGTTGTCTCTCCACAGTCTCAAAATAGTTTCGAATATATACACATTTCACACACACACACTGTTCAGACACTGAGAAAGGGATGTATATAAATGTGTATGTATGTTGTGTGTCGGGTGCAAAAATACTGGCAGAACACTAAAAAGAAACAACCTCATCCATGTTACTACTATTTTAGGGCAAACAGATGAACTCACCTTCAAACTTTCAAACATCAGCGACAACTAAAGCCAAAATTCACAATGAATATTCATTCTACGAAGCTAAAAGTCTCTGGATAAAAATACACTTTCGCTCTACTTGCTCTCTCCGTCCCGTATCACCTGTTCATATATACTTTTAGTTAGCTTTCCTTCAATTATGCACATTCATTCAATTTCAAAGGTTCCTTTCTTGTGGCTGCTCTACTTCATTGTCATATAATTAAAATAATTATTATAAAATATAATAGTCATTAGAGCAATTATTTTACTCACAATGTTACAAAATGCATTACTTCTGCCCAATCGGCAATCAAGCTTCATGCATGATTTCGAAGATTTTAGAATGAAAGAGAGAAAAAGTATCTCCCGTGTCTTTTTCTCATAATTCCTCAGTTTTGTTGTGTAAACGTAAAATCCACTTTTAGCTTATTTTTATGTGCGTGTGAGGAAAATGTGTGCCCACATTTTTTAAATGCATCTCATCGCCACCACTAGTTAAGTTGTAATAATCCTAAACTTTTCAAGTATAAAAAAGCAGTACACACACATCGGTACACACACTGTCTATTCTGGAAGTTCCAAAGTTCCAAAATTAAACGATTTATGAGAGTAAAAACAAGAGTATTTTTTAGTAGCCTGTGATGATTACACTACGCACACGACATTATACGTACACGGATTGAATGCAGATGAAAGGAGAGTATTATACTGAAAATAGAAACCAAATAGATCCTTCTTAATCCCTACATATATATACATCCATGTATATGCGAAATGGGTGCAATAGTAGCAATCATAGTGAATGCATAATAATCATATATACATATATGTGGAAAAGACACACATGCACATCGCTTATTTTTCCAAGACACGAAGTGAACTACTTTTACTCGTGAACATAAAAGGATACATATCTTTCCTCACTGTAAAATCTGCTCCAAATATAATGATGTTATTCAAATGCATTTCTTCCTTCCTAGACTTTTAGACTCCTAGGCTCATCCCGAATAAAACCCGACAACAACATCATACCATATAGCTTTCTTCCACCCTTCAAATTTCAATTATTCTCCACGGAGTCAAGTCAATAATAGTTCGAAATGTGCTTCTTACGCCTATAGACTCCATTACATGCAAGTATACCTAGCTGCAGTATCAATATCCTCAACAAAACATGCACATGAGATATATACACTTTAGCGAAGACTTTAGTCAAATCTAGATTCATATACAGGAGAGTTATTCATAGGGAGAAATCGGTGCCAAAAACAGTTTCAAACAAACTGTTGACTATCACAAAACTGAATCTATTCCGAATATCCGAATATTCGGAGCGGCTATGTATTCACCACTTTCGAAAGAGAGACGAGGACGCGATGTGTGATTTTTAACTAACTAAAGAGTTTTGTTAGTCATCTTCATCGAGTCTCATCTGATCACACACACACAACTCTATATATTACACTCTTTATTCCTCCTGGTCCTCATTTCTAAGGATTTTTCTTAAAATCCAGTCTCACTTTGTCTTCCACATTGCCAACATTTATTAACTCGGTAATATTCTACTTTATTATTACTATAATAAATCCATACACTTTACACCAAAACTTCATAAATATACACACATATATCTATTAGTCTATTATACATCTGCCTGCAGCAGGTTCCGTTCCATCTCTACTGTTGTTGTTTCACTTATTGTTGCATGTCTGATTAGTTCCACTTGTTAATTTACTCTAGACATATTTTGTAGCAGTACCCAAATAAATGCATACATGAATTTTTTGTTCTCAAGCCAATCTTTGACTCTTTTCCTCATCACGTCAATTCTTGATGACGATGCCAGGAGATGAGCAGAGCACAAAAATTAGAAATATATTTTGTCAGAGTAGTTTGAGAACTCCTACCAGATCGAAATCGTCATCTCAAGTTCATATATTCTCCTCTTAAATAATGTTGGTCTGCGTCAGATATATACAAAATAAGTGAACTATATTTATAAACTCTCGTTTACAATTAAGTGATAGTGACTACTACTAAATATACTCATAGTGGCAGATTGTTCTTTAGTTTTATCGCTTCCACATTGGCCAAATAAACTAAATACTAAATAATGCACCTGTACAGAAAGATTGTTTTAAATAAGATTTTATCTGCCAAAGTTTGTGTCCAAGTTTTCAAGTGAGACGCACACAAATCGAAACCAAGTCGAATACAAAGCATGAAATCGTATTGAGGTTGAGTGTCTAGTAAATCACTTTGTAGTCTAAATCTCTAAATCTCAATTCTAAAAGTGACTACAATAAACATAAGATTATAGAGTGCTGCTCAGACTATAAAGCGAATCATCATCAAATATATATCCACAAAGGTCACGCGTACAAGAATAAACTGATGGTTTCTATTTATACTCTTGTCTTGAGTTCATCTTCAATCTTAAGAACAAGAACATTAAATACTTATTTTTGAACTTGATTTCAAAATAGAGGGCAAACTGAATAAACTTTAAATCAGCAGACAAGCCACTTAGTAGAATCTTATAAAATTCAAAGATATCAAAAGAGTAGGAATATACTATTTAAAATTATGATATAACAACTATGAATTACACACCACACAACATTAGAATCCTATTTAATTTTTACCCACAATTAGTTAGCTGACGACTAAACATTTAATTTTTAAATGACTTTGTAGTAAACCTAATGTAAAATGTTTTTAATTCACGTGATTTTATTTTTACTTCGATCTCCAACAATCCTATTTTTACTCACACTCCTTCTCTTTGTAATAAAGGTGAGCATGTCCTCGAGTCTTGTCATTAATGGCGTGAATGTCGACACTGAAACGGACACGGCCAAGCTGAGACAACTGGTGAGTCTTACTTCTCCACTTCATTTCAATTTAAATATTGTAAATCTATTTTAACCATTTAAATCACATAAAGAAAGAAACCATAGAATGCATTCATATGTGTATGTATATATGTATCCGTACTCAAACACCTTTAGCTAAAATGTCCACCCTAACCTACCTCCACAAAGAGCGTCTTGTTTGCTATCCTCTTTCAGTCCGCTTGATTTCATTAATCACCAAAGTTAAAAAGCTGTGGTGCTCTCACTTCCGACTTACAATTCATTTGTGTAACGATCCATCGTCTAGTTAAACACACTCCACACAGTACACACACATTATAGCGTCATCAACAACAACTTCTGCCAATTTCGTGTGCACAGGCACATGAAATATATTTTTTATTTTAGTCTATTTCTCTCGGAGTTCTTGGAAGGTTGTCACTCCATTTGAACTTTGTCAGATGAGTATGACTTAAGCAAGTTTCCATATATTATCCTTTGGAAACGATGAATGCTCACACAGTTTTGGGAGAGTGAAAGATTACCAAACAAGTCCACGTTGGGTGTTTTTTGGCGTAGATTTCATTTTTCTTCGTTTCTTGGCCTCTCTTCCAGTTTCACTAGAAATCTGCCATTGACTTTAACTTAATGATTCCAAATGTTAAACTCCAACATCTGACATCTCCGCATGAAAGCATTTCCAAAGTGTAAATCGCACTTCTGACTTTTACATATAGGTACTCTCTATTATACGGTTCCTTCTCTAGTTAAGGGAATCCAGATGACGACCAGCTAACTACTCTATAATCATTATCGTCGCACCATAACGAGTCTCAACATAAAATCATTAAACTCCACGCTACACACATATTCGCTTTCTCAGTAATTCTACTCTAGTAAACTCCACAAATAAACCCATACAATCCGCATATGTCTCTTTCGAAAGTTCAAAAGAATACAACCGCCCACACACACACACTATGTAATCTCTCTTCAAAGAAATACTTTTCTAACTTGGCAAACACAGAAATAAACACAAAGTCCGTCTACACTGCAGCTCCATAAAACATTTCAAATATAGACAAAGGGAATTTTTAATTTATGATCAATTTTTTTCAGTCTCCTATTTCACATCTCCTTTTAAAAATCTCCAGACAACAGACAGACAAAAAACTGCTTATTTGACGTACGTACGTGTGTATGTCATTTAAAAACATGTTAATCTATGAAACTCTAAGTCAACAAACTGCTTGAGACTTGCTAGACATTCATTTAAACTTTAAGCTATTTAAACACGTACGAACTTTAATGTTCACGTCTCACTTAAGCATATCTCGTGTTGTTATCCGCCGCCACGTATAGTATTACATAAAACTTCCTTAAAAACATGTAAATAGTCACAAGGTGCTCTAATGTATAGAGTTCATAGGACGATACGTAAAAAGTTGAAAGTAAAAACCCTAAAAATACATCTCTAACTTCCATCCGTAGTTTAAATTTAAATACATATCTATCTATTTTTCACCATTTACTGTTTTCTCCTTCTCGTAAGCCTGAAGTGTAAATCGGCAACATCATCATCATCACAGAATGACTTCGCACAAAACTATGATTCCCTTTACACTTAAACAAACACACTAATTATCTCGCATTTATACTTAATACGTAAATTCTACCACAACAGTAGTCCAAGCTACAAGTAAATCCTCTCTCATTAAGTCGCATTAGTATCTTCGAATGATTTACTCCTTTCACAGATAAACCTCAGACTTAGATTTGCATTCATCTCGACCAGACAAAATCAAATTGCCATTTACTCTCTGTTGTGCTTCTTCCTTAAAAGATTACACGAAATGAAGTATACAAATGTAAGGAGCTTTACGTTAAATACTAAATATTATTCAATCCTTTAATTCCAGTTGACCGAAGTCGATGGAGGTGATCACGACAGAGTAGAAAGTCGTCTTAGGATTCTCGGTAAGTTTAATCTCCAAATTCTTACAAATTCCTCTTACCTTCATTCTCTACATATTCCATATCCTCTCGTGCCATATTTAAGTCAAATAGTAAACACACTTCATGTTCCTTTTCTAGAGGAAAAGTTGGAAGTGTGTTCACAAAATAATCTCAAAAAGCTCAGGTGTTCTATCGTTCGATGTTCTGCCTTCTTCTTTCTCTGGCCAGCCTTTCTCCACAATTTTAAGTGGAATTCACATGAAAGTTCACCAGACTTTTTGGAATTTACATAAACTAGGGAATGTGTCTTACTCAAAAACTGAAATGCATTTTTACTCTCACCTGCTCACACTTTCACTTTACATTTCTCCCTTCTCTGTATATGAACCAGATACACAATACGATACGTATGTATAATATATATACTACAATATATACACTTTTTTCCTTCAGTCGAGTACAAAAACTTTCTATAATGTCTTCTACACTACTCGTCTTGTGTAATCGTTTTTCTGTAACAACCAACTTCTCTCTCTCTCTCTCTCATTCGTATTCCTTCTCGTCTTTCTTTTTGAATTGAATAGATAAATCTTAGCAAGCCTTAAATTGCTTAAACAACATCTACAACAGACTATAAACATATCTCTTTCAAATACAAAAAAACACTACTACTTCCTCTTGTCATCCTCTACCAAATTCTCTTGCACTCTTGCACCAAACGCCATATAAATATCATAGTAGTAGTAGTATCATCATTCACTGAACTAAATCACTAAAGGACTAAAATTCGCAAAGGAATCGAAAACACATTTCCAATTGATCTTGTATAGTGATCTAATCCAGATAAAAACTAGACTAAATGATAATGACCCCCACTCAATCTTCTAAATGATTAATCACTTCAACTCAAAGATCATTCCGTAAACAGCGAAACAAAGCAATAAAAAAGAAATCTCCGATAAATGAATCCATGAATCTCGTGTTGTAATCTCCCCATTTAATCCACAGCGTCTCCTAAATAATCTCAATCTCAATACTCTCTCTCTCTCTACACTACGTCTTCTTGATTCTATGCTCTCTAAAAATCTACACAAACAACTTTGACATAATCATTTCCAATTTTCTCCCGTTTCAATTTCACTCCGGGAATCAATCAAAGTCGATTGATTAGCTGAGTCACTTCTTCTTCTGACTTTTTCCGTCTTTTCCTCCATCCCTTCCGGGAATAAAAGCCATCACTCTTTCCAAACGAATTAAAATGTTTTCTCCTTCATACACATAGAATCCAGTGCAAACAAGGGAAGCCCTGGAGGGGAATCAGGATCAGCTTCTCCTTCGACAGGAGGTGGTGGAGGTTCCAGTACGAGCAGCAGTCGCCGTTCGTCTCGTCCAGGACTGACGAAGACATTGTCAATCGCAGGAATCACATTGGGCGGAGGATCCACTGGAGGAGACGAAGAGGAGGAGGCGGACTCAGTCACTGGTGAGTTGATGCCGTTGATCTTAGGTCAGCTAGCGAGTTCCTTGGAGAAGAAAGCATCAGAAGGCATTATAATCAGAGATAGTGTCGTTGGTGGTGGCGGTCTTAATGACGACGCTGAGGCTGCTAGAAGTGGTGGTGGTGGTGGTGAAGGTTTATTAGTCGGTGGTAGTGTTGTTGTTGGTGGTGGGGGGGTCATTAATAGGGGAAGTAGTGAGGAGAGTGAGGTGAGCAGTAGTAGTAGCAGCGAAGAAGACGAAGACGGAAACAGTGGCGACGATTCCTCCCGGGTATTTGACTCTGGCACTGAATCTGGTGAGGAGGAACTTGGCTCTCCTCCCAAAAAAACTGAACAAGATGTTGCTGCCACCGAATTGTCTCACTTTTTGGAAGGACTGAGGAACTCTCTCTCCTCCAAGAACAATTCTAACGACGGCGGAACTACAACTCAAGTACAACTTCCTTCGACGTCTTCGTGTAAGGCTAACTTGGTGAATAGTAAGAAAGCAGAAGACGACGCTTCAACTTCTAAGAAAGGTAACAGTGAGGCTTCTAAAGGTTGTTGTGAAGAAGATGAAGACTCTGCTGTAGAGAATAATAAGAAAGGACAAGAGTCTTCTTCATCCAAGAAGTGTGAAGTGCAGAACGACCAAGAGGAACTTGTGCAACAAGTGGACAAAGTTTTGAGTCTTCTCAAATCTTCTCTTGTTAAAAGGGGTAAAGGAAAAAGTGACAAAGTCACAGTCTCAGAAACTTCTGCAAAAGAAAAAGAACTTGTTTCACTTATCGATAGACTTCAAGCTTCTTTGGTTCTTCAAAAGCAAGGCAACCTAATTAATAACGAGGACGTAGCCAAACAGCTCATAATTACCGATAGTGTGGAAGATAATAAAGTGAGCCAAGCCAACAAAGTACTTGACACCAAAGAGGAAGTCACACAAGATATTAATACTAAACCTCTGCAGGAAACCCCATCAACAACAGTTCCACTTGTTGTTGCAGAAGGGAAACTTGAGACAGACATTGCCGTCGACGCTGCTGTCTCCAAAGAAGAAGACGAAGACATTGTGGTAAATACATCTTCTTCTCCCAAGAAAATTTTCGACGACAAAGGCGAAGTCTTAAGAAGAACGGCCCTGGCAGAAGAAATGTTAGCTTGGGCACAAAACCGTCCCCCAGACATCGTCCCTCTCCCTTGGGTCAACCACATTCAATCATCGTTCACTGAAGAACGAAAAAAGTCCCTGGGAGACCAAACTACGATCCCCATAAATAATAATGAAGATCTCGGTGGTGGTGGAGGAGGAGGTCAACACTGGAAGGTCACACGAAGAAAAAGAACTCACGGTCGGAGTCACACGGTTGGCGTCACTCAAGAAGAGTTGGCCGAAGCGAGAAAATACTTGGAGGAATCTGTATACAGGAATTCCATTCAGGAAGTCAACAAACAGAACTGCTTACTTAACTTCAACAACAATAACAATCCCCCTTCAGTTCCCCCTCCTCCTCCCCCCATTCAACAAAATCATCAAAGTGGAGATGACTCATCAGCTCTTGACATGGAAGTGCGAAACACTTTGGCGAAATCGTCGACACTTCCATCGATGGATATCGACGAGGAAGTTTTCTTCGACACGCCATCGTCGTCGACAATTTCAAATAGACCGCTGCAAGGTCAACAACAGCGCGCGAGTTACTTGGAAGACGTTGAGAAAGGTTTGAATCGGTTTCCCCGCCCTTTCGTCAAAACTTCAAACAACGGATTTTATGGGGACGCCAATTACCAGCCGCCCCCTGAACGTCGCATGACTTATGGAACTCTCGATAACACAGGCTTAGTCGCTCCTGCCCCGAGGGCCCTGAAACCCTTCAGGACATTTTCTCTAGATAACGACCCTAGTAAAGATCTCTTTACTAAGGAGGAAACCATCCAGATTGCAATTCACCAAGCGGCGATTAAAAAACAAATGTCACAGGAGGAAGAACGGAGGAATAATAATAAAGTTGGGGGACGAGGGGGAAGTTCTTCCTTCTTTTCTCCCCCAACCACACCCCCTGCGTCGAGAGATTTCTCTCTAGCCCTTCCAAAACCTTATGCAACACCAACAGAGGAACCTTTGTCACCTAAAGTGCCCTTAGACTCTGCTGGAGATTCTGGATACACTGAGGAAAGTGGATCGGATACGAATAAGAAGTCAACTAGTGAAGGAAACAATAACAGCAGTAGTAGTATTGTCGTTTATGAAAGTTCTCCAGGAAATAATAGTAATTCATCTTCTCTTAATATTACTGGAACTGGAGGAGCAGCTCCACAGTTTCTTCAGCAATCTCCTCCATCTCCAACTTCCAACGCTTCGTCTTCAAAGCGAATTGAGAATGTCCAGATTTCCCTCAAAGAACTCAGCGGATCTTCAGACTTTCCTCAACTTCAAATTGCGATAACTCTCAATACAAACAACCATGGAGGGGGATCAGGGGGAGCCTCTGGTAATTCTGGAGCTACAGAAACCACAGTAGTCCAGTTTACTAACCCATCGTCATTGTCATCAAACACGGCAATAGTTACGACAAGTGTCCCTTCTACTTCTTCTTCAGGTGGAGGAGACAACAACAATAAAGCCCCGGCGTCAGTGTCTGTGAATCGATACAAACCAAAGAACGAACGGAAGAAAAGGATGAAACGAGCGAATACCATTGACATTCCACAGCCTCCAGGATTCCTCCTCCATCCAAATGACTCAGATAACTCTGAAATGGAACAAGAAGATGAAGATGACTCGGACGCGACTTCTTTCTGTGGTGGTGGTGGAGCTTCTGGAGGAGGACCTGGAGACCACCAACTCTCAAAATCAAATAGTAATAAAGCCATCCAGCCTTTGACATACGCCCCATTTAAGCCAAAGACTGAAGGGGATCGGAAGTTCTTAGCTTTCCTAGAGAAGAACAATGCAGTTCCATCTCCAACTTTTGGTGGAGGTGGAGCCTTAGCAGTTCCAACAAAGCCTCCATACAATGACAAGTACTGGAACAATCGATTCTTCAATTTGAAATCTAATTTTGAATGGAGCAGTCAAGGGAGCAGTCCGTCTCCATCTCCAGTTTTGAGTCCATCTAGTACTCCTTACAGACCTCCAAGGTCTGTTTCTGAACTCAGCCTAACTCAACAAAACTTTGGAGGGGATCAACAAGTTTATTCTAAGCCTGTTTGGGCTTCTACTCAACCTGGACAGCTTCCTCCGCAGGTTAAAAGTAAACTCCATGTCTTTGAACGACCTGGAGCAGCAGCAGCAGCAGCAGCCCCAGAAGTTCTTCCTTCAGGAGTAGTTGCCCCTTGGAGATCTTCCGCTCCACATATTCACCAACAAGAATCTTCATCTTCTCATTCAATGGGAAGCAATCGACAGACCCAGCCAAGTCGATTTATAAGCAGTAGTAGCGTCTACTCTGTGAATAATATTCGGGCTCCAATGATTCAAGACAGACCTGGAGCCCCTTCAAGAGGACAGTACCCTGCCAAACCTACCTCACAATCAATGAAAGACCCTGCCAAACCTCCAATTATCCAGCAGCAACCTTCTTCTAAGGCTTCCGAAGGGGTTCACATGATTCACGCAACTGCAGCTGCAATGGAAGCGATGAAGCGACCTGGATATTCTTCAGTAGTTCCCCCCAGGAAAGCTCCTCCCCCTCCCCCACTCCCTCCAAAGACGGCGATGACACCTCAAGACGAAATCAAACTACCTTGGGCTAAAAATCCTGCAGAAGAATCTATCTCTTCCACGAAGGTCCTCCCTGCTAAGGCGAAGAAGTTTGAGCAACTAAATCAACCTGAAGGGATTCCTCCTCATCCTCACAACAAGGCTAGTACTAACAAGCAACAATCTCCGTCTACAAGTCAAAGGGGACCTCAATCACAACAACAACAACCTCCTGGAATCCTCAAGTCTTTCAACACATCCTCAGTTCCCAATGTCAGCAATCTCCCGAATAACTACGGAGCTTATAATAATCAAAGAGGCCCTGGTGACTTCACAGGAGGGTCTTTGGGATCGATTGACTCCCCCAATAACTTCAAGTCACCTTATCTGACCCCTTCTTCTGGAAGTTTCGATGAATCCTCATTCACAAAATCTCCTCCCGAAGAACCTCAGTACATAAAAGGATACCCCAACCAACCTCACAGGAATCCTCCTCAATTCCAAAAAGTCCCTGGCTCCGCTTTCGCTCGTAAAATTCCCCCATCCCAAGAAGAATTTCCACAAGTTCCACAACGTCCCCAAAGGCACGAGAGATCTTCTAGAGAAGAATTCAAAGAACCGTCACAGCCACAACAACAGCAATTTACCGCACCACCGCCGCAGTCTCCTAAAGGTCAACAGGACGGAAATGTCGAAATTCAAACTCCCGTAGTAGCCAAAGTAATGGGCAAAGCTCAGCAACAACACGCAGTGGTCGCTGGAAATCGAATGACTTCTGTAAATGACGAAGTTCCCCAAAGTGCTTTGAGACTTAACAACGCTCGTTCCAACTTGAGAAATATTTTGAATCAATACCAAGCCCAGGATAGTTTTCCCGCACCTCAACAAACTTCTCCAGGTGTCCAAAATTCTTCTTCGTCAAATGAACCCTCTCCACCAATTCTCAGAGGAAATCTGCAACTGAATAATCTTCCTCCACTTTCAAAATCAATGTCTGGAGATTCTCTTTTCCAGCAGCAAACACATTACAGACCTACAAGTCTTGTAATGGGGCATCACGAGCAACAACAACTTGGGAGTTTCCAAAGGTCTCCTCCTAATAGAGGTCACCAATTATCTTCTGAAGGAATAACAACAATAAGCCCTTCAAGTATTTCTCCAGCTGGAAGTGTTCCATCAGCTTCTCCTTCAAGTACGAGTAATCGCATTTCCTTCCCTTCTGGAAGAGACTCTTCTTCACCTTCACAACCGCAACCACAATTTAGAAAACCGAGTATTCCAAAACAACGAAGTCTCTCAGAGTTTCCTAAGATCGGTCACATCCCTCCTAACATTGGAGTCCTAACAATACAAACCGAACCTGAATCTAGTCACGAGAGAAATCTCCAGAAACAATCTAAACCTCAACACAACACAGTACCTGGTCACCATCTCCAACAATCATCAGCTAACGCAACAACATCAATGGGTAAGTCTGGAAATCAAATTCAAACTAAAACCTTCCAGCAATCCCAACCACCTCAGTCTCGCAACCAATCTTCTAATTTCTCGAGTGCTTCAGAACCCTCGAACAACAACAATAACACCACCGCAAGACAAGTTCCAAAAGTCCTCAAGTCTTACCCAACTTCCGATAGTCTCCAACGAACATCTTCAGGAAGCAGCATTTTCAATCGAGCTCAGAGTCTTTTCCTTAGCGCACACGAAAGTGGAAGTATGTCTTCATCATTATCATCTTCCTC
>Ga0194135_10002125_pt1 | contig 11995 bp, 3 predicted proteins | sample LitLau_LLRF_2013_FD_134024 | JGI IMG/M metagenome (GOLD analysis project Ga0194135, IMG submission 134024) | Freshwater sediment microbial communities in response to fracking from North America - Little Laurel Run_MetaG_LLRF_2013 (version 2) | ecosystem: Environmental > Aquatic > Freshwater >... | reverse complement strand
TATATTTATAGTAACTATATATATTACTATATATGTACGTCCTACGCGGTATCTGGAACATTAACTTTCAATCTTATTTAATTAATAACTCACTCACACACACACACTTTAACACTTCTCACAGTTCCGAGTTCTTAACTTCCGAAAGTTTCTTGAAAGTATAGCATAACACGATATATAATGATGATGAGGATATTAGTGATTTACATTCCTTACAAGTGACTCTCTCTCTCCTTTACATGTAATAATATGCCTCCTTGTAATTTAAGTATTACCGACTACACTGAAAGTACACGATGATGCGATGATGACAGTCCTCTGTATAATGAAAGCAACGATCTCCTCATCTCATTCAGTAACATTCTTCTTTTCTTCATCTCAAGAGGTTCCTTTTTATATATTAAATATCTCATACAAGTTTTCTCTCGACTGCTTCGTATATGTGTAAGTAAAGGTGTGTGAGTAACTTTAAAAACTTAAGAGGTTTGTCTGGTGTTTTGCTTCTTAAAACTATCCACGACCTTTTTTGTTGAGACACACGCTCTGATCGGTCCAGTTTTACTGCGACATTAATTTTACGTGTTACAATGTTACACATTTAATTCCTTTTGCATTTAAAGACTGAGATTATACAACTTTATCCTTTGACACAAGTTATTCAAGTCTAACAAGCCAGAATAATAAATATAAACTGTATTTCGTCCACAGTATTAATTATTACGCGAGAACGGACTATATATAATATTAATGATATTTATTCTTTATACTCGCTCTTAGCTTTAGATGTAAAGTTGTGTATATAGTCAATATAGTTAAAGTTAAAACGTCTAGAGTCTAAAAGTTATATGTTTATAAATCGAAACAATCATTCGAGCTACTCATTTCATTTCTATGCATTAAACAGGAATTATTCCAATGAACCTGGAAAACAATCTATGTAGGCATTTATGATTGCATGTATAATGTAAAATATAACTTAAGTAAAGGATAACTTGAGGACCATAATTAACTGACTGGGTTTGGGGCAGAGAAATAAATATAACTTTCCCCATTTGTAAAATACTACTTGCAGAATACAACTTACTAGTCGTAATGAATGTAAATACAATAATTTAAAACACAAGAAAAGGTAACTAATCACTTTTGATGGGCGGCTCTAACTTTAGTAAAACTGATAAAATACTGTCAAAAATCTGCATTTACAAGACGCGTACATCACACTATTAAGTTTATGTTCCGGAGTATTTAAAAATTTTGCAGAAGGTACACCTCGCGCGATGAATATATGGTCAGGTCGGTAGGTGTGGTTGGTTATTAATGAAGACGCGAATATACACGTTGTTTGGCAGATGCACAATATATAAGTTGTTGCGATGAGACTACTACTCGACTGATTGATACGTTAATGTAAAAATGATATCACATAATACACATAAAATATGTTATATGCCACGACAGAGAGCTGCTGTAATAGTATATAGTGTGTGAGAGGGATCTTCTGAGAAAAATTGACTTAAATTGTAACGACGATGATGATGAGTAATTTGGTTGAGTAAATAATTAAGAGCGTAACGACGGAGGAAGAGACATATTACATGTGTGTATAATTGAAGTTAAGGTTGAGTAGGTCGGTTGGAAGGTAAGTAGATTTTTAAGTAATAATGTGTGAGCATTGCCGTGGTGGGTATTACCAACTTTATTACATCTTTGGGTTGAGAAGTTGGTTGAGATTAAAAGCTGCATTGAGATGGGCTGAACGAGCGAGAAGTGCATTGTGACCACTGAAATGCCCAACTGGAGGAAGAAGTCCTCCAAGCGACGGGGGTAAGAGAGGTCGAGCTGCTGCGAGACGGAGTTTTTCTATCTCAGCCTCTTGAAGTCTTTTTGCCTTGGCCCTTCGATTTTGAAACCAGATTTTAACCTGAAAACATCAACAAAATTCCAAATGTGGACATGAGACATATTACAACAAGAATTAAACATGATCGTTTTCCACTTGTTCTCATTTCACAGAGCGCTACATGGCCATGTCCAATCAATCCACTTAATTCAATATTCACTACACCTCATAATTTCCCATTTATGTCACTTTCTGTTCGATTGAAACTCAAGTCTACTCATTTACTTGTGCACTGAACATTGGGCTGTTGTTGTTGTTGTTGTTGGTGGTGGTGGTAGGGTGGACATTGTAGACTCGGTGTAGACTTCTTTAGTAAGTCAGTAGCAAAAACTTCGTTCCCAATGAGTTTTTGGAATCACATGCCTCTTCATTAACAAACCACTCTTTTCTCCATCTCATGAAGATTTGTATTGGGCGTTATAAGAAGTACGTAAATCTAGTCAGATTAGCTCATAAATTCCTCCACTCAATTGTTGTTACGTCCACTTTATGTGGCTACCCAAATATTCTCCCATAGCAGTAAGTGAGCAGTACACTCAAGATCAATCTCAAATTCCTCGTCTACTTAGCGTAATAAGTCGTTGAGATTCCTATTTTCAACTAACTTCTTCTTCTGTGAGAGAGATTTGTTGACCCACAACTAAACCAATAATAGAGAACTTGTCTTACTAATTGCTTAGTTTTCACGTGAACACTTTTCAGTGTGCAGTTCTTGAATTTGATTCGCGTTTTTTTCATGTATTCACCTCTACACGCGGTATAGCTGATTTCAGATACATCTGCCAGTTATGTAGTTGTATTGAGTATAGGTACTCAAAAGTTCAAGTTTGTTGGGATTGATGACAACTAATTGATTTTGGGCTACTTGATACTAAAAATCATTTGCATCTTTATGTACAAGGGGTGGAATTTGATAATGACACAAGTAGTAATATAGCGACGGTGGATCTGTAAGTGGTATTAAGCTAATGGAACAAATCCCATGCCTAACTTTCTTAACACTGTTGCATTGTTGGGTAGAATTATTCCCAATTAAATTGAGCTGGTTTTTATTGCATGAGATTTCAACTGATTACACGCATTTGCAAATTGGTCTTGAGTTGATCTACTTAAATTTACCTGCATTGATTGCTGATAAAGAGCAGCAGCAGAATAACAAGACACACTAGTCTGCATACTGCAGACATAGCGAAAGCAATTAAAAGAATTTCCTTATGAGGGAATCATGAAACCTGAGACAAGTTGAAGTGTGAAGGTAATAGCAGGAATATAATCCTTGCTACAAATTTCTACTGAAACAGGAATTTCATCGCATTAACATTGTGTATGGAGCTTGAGTTCATTTATTCAATTTGGCAATCAATACTTAAATTCTTTTGCCTTAGAGTTCAAAACTTCTTTTTATTAACTAAAGTCTAACTTACGTAAATGAGAATGGGTGACGGATTGAACTAATTTGCAACATGTATAGAACATGCATCGACCTACAGTAATTTATGGTATAGCCCAGTTATTGCGTATGCTGCTGATCTACATGTGAATGAATGTTGTTCACTTCAGTCTAGCAAATAATGGACTGATTTTATCCTGGAGAAGAAAAATTTGAAATCTCAGTGTGTGTGAGGACTGAATAAAAAAAGAACAATGAAGTTAAAAGAAATCATGTGTTGGTGTGACACCTTCTTCCTGCGAAACGAGCTGTTGAGGTTGACACGGCTATAGCTTGTTGGTTGGTGTCATGAAGAAGACAAAGTAACTGAATATTTAGATGGTTGGTTGGTGATGCACACACACTCACATATATTACACATTATTATTCAACATCTGTCAACATAATTGATCCGTCACGTCCAACTCGCCGCACATTTACATACAACAAACTCATCTTCTTATACAACATACACGCTAAACTATCTCATCTCCACTACTGAACACAATGGACCTCCAATTCTTCATTCCTATCCTTCCAACCTGCTCTACACACAACCAATCTTTTTTCCATCTCAAATAAACCTCAGTGTATTTGTTCACAATGAACACATCAACAAACATGTGAAGAAAAGTAGTTCCGTCACAGAATAATCATCATATTCAATTATTATGAACTTCTTTAACTTTACGCTATCTTATCGCACTCCTCTCTTCTCCTGCTACTACTACTGCATAGCAGAGGAGACAAGAAAAGTGAATATTTGAATGTCTTGTTGTCTCTCTACTACCAAAGTCATTGCTGAGGAAAGTATAAATTGGCTTTCACAATAACGAATACCACATAGCGATGTACAACACAATCCCAGTCCACAACATAAACAAAGTGAAGGGACTTATAGAGCTCATTTATTATTGCTGTCTCCCAAACAAAATAATATACGAAGTAATAAACAAGGATGAATATAGTATTAAGCATGAGAGATGTTTTAACCATTCGTCTTTTTTCCACACCTTTCATTCCTGTGTGACTATCCTTACCAATTCTATTGTTTCATTCATGACAGGAGAGATAAGTGAATAGGTACAAACACAAGTAAGTCATTTGCACAAGACATCGTCACCTAAGTGGATCTTTGAAGAATAAAACTATATGTACAGTAATCTCCTCAACTCTCGGAGATATCTTTCTCCGACATGCATGTACGCGTAAGGTTATAAAAGAAGATACTATAAACAGCTTATCAGTGCTCAATTATTTTGTCCCTTTTATAGTAACTTCTTTTTATATAACATCCCATAGTAGACTAGGTTTAAGTAGCGTTGTACATTTTAATGTTAGATTGAGATAAGAAACCACGACTGCTACTTAAGAAAACAAAGTTACAAATCTCTCACTCCTTCTTTTTTGTGAGCTTATACTACTGAGCTCACAGGTAGTTAAGTTGTTCTCTACATTCAAATTCAACAAACAAACCTACACTTACATAGCGATATAATATAGATTCGTTAACGTACATTTTCTGATAGGTTAAGCATGAAAGCTTATGCTCGAATGTCTAAATGTCGATACACATGTCAAGTGTCGAATCTCCTACATCTCTCTTAAACTAATCTAACACATTTATTGGACGACAAGAGTAGCCCAGTAGCATGTGTGATAGGAGAATTGACTTTATGACTTCAATCATGACAATAATAGAAAGGAAAAAATCACATACCTGCGTTTCTGTGAGATTCAGGGAGGATGAGAATTCTGCCCTTTCTGCGATCGATAAATACTGTTTTTCACGGAACTTCTTTTCTAACGCCAACAATTGCTGGGTCGTGAACGGGGTTCGAGGTTTCCTATTTGGCTTATGTTTTCTCAGTTGACAACGAACAGGAGGTCCGGGTAGTCTTGGTGGCAGGACACCTGAAACAAATTGTATTTCATACATAAAACAATTTGCAATTTATTTCGCAGATTACACAGTTTATGATATTATATATGCGCTTTCTTGCTTTCCCTATTCTTCCCTTGTGTGTGTGTGCTTGTGGTTGTGCGTGTATTTAAGCCATTTATTACTTTCCTTTTAACTACTCCTGAATTCGCAGCCGATTGCCTCTATTCGCTTGTTCTATACGAGTACAGCGTGTGTGATTACATATTGGTACGGTACCTGTAGGGTATTTTAGTAAGCTACCTACATTCATCAATTAGTAACTTGCTCTTAATGCTAAATCATTCACGTGGTAGTTGATAGTTTGGTCTTTAATTGCAATTGACATAGGAGAAATTCAAAATTGTGCAGGAGACTATTAAACTGTACGAAACTAATTACAGGAGGAGCAAAAAAGCGCACTGAGTCGAAAGTAAGAGTCAAGTAATAATTTAGTGGTAATAAGTAAGGATGATTAGAGACTTTGAGAAGGAATAATATCAGAGCGGATTCATTAGCTCAGGGAAATATACATGAGCCGAGCTATTACGGAACTCTGGAGTTTTGACCTTAATTTACTTACACTGCAGAAAAGAATATTTGAGAGAAGTGTAATGAGCAGGCTTGCTTATATAACAATTTAAAAGTGGACTCGACATCAACTGCTTGACTTGTTGTGGACATGAATTAAGATTAACGCCAAGCATTACATCGTGGTGGTGACTGTAGAGACCCAATAATTAAAGAAATTATTACCGCGATCACTCGTAATTAGCAATTATATTGGCCGATCGATCAATTTTGTAGATTAATTGACCCTGCCTCTGTCTCGTTTCCCTTCGCATTGTGTGTTTGTGGATATCAATTTATCTCCCTTGTCTCAATTGTGATAGGAAGGATACACGCATTTCACATTTAAGTAGAGTGGGCGTTATGCTAATATGGATTTTGTGGGGAATTAAGAATGATAATTACACTAGAAGACTAGGAAAGAATCATGGACATACACAGTACAGTGTTGCATACAGTTTAGTACAAAATGTTGAATGTGTATATATGATGGGGCTTTTTAATTTTTAATCCATGCATGATGATGATAATATTTGATAATGATTGCGTTCTTTACCGAGGGTTATGTGCCACTGTTGTGTCAAGAAATCATTAATTAACTTTTCTTGATTGAATCATTCTCATAAGCTTTGTTAATCCCAACTCTTCTGGTGTATTGTGTGTGATACTAATCAAGGAATAGCGAGAATTAATAATAATAAGGGGATTCCTTTACCATGCAAAAGGAGACTTGTTAATTTTTAATGTAACAGGTAGTCGATAAGCTCATATACTTTAGTTGTGTGGAACACTTTATGAAGGCTTTTTATGCAAAGTTCCTTATTTGCAAGAATTGGTTCGTGTGATACCATATTTCAAATATTTTAATTTTCAATGCATACGAGACGCAAATGTTACATCAAAAACAGTTAATATAAAAACGAACCTTACTGAAGAGTAGATTGAAAATTCAACATATATAGGAAATAAATATTACGGTAAATAATATTGTAATCATTACTACACATGTCAAAATATAGTTATCAATTTTGTAGGTCAAATCAAAAATAGTTTGAAAAACATATATTATATTGTTATATATGATTCAGCGTGTGTCTACCGACTACCAATTTTACTCGAAGATGATTATTTCCAGGGTCAGAAGGTTTAAAGATATTAATTTTTAACCAGTTTCTAAAAGTAAAATATTAAATCTGGTTTCCCTAATCGCATTTAATTTTAGTACAGTTAGGACCGGAGGACTGTTCGCAACGTTCGGAGGACGGTCAACGGCCTAAATTAATTTCTACTCTTGGCGAAAAGGTCGCTTTACCATGAAGGCATGGATGATGGTGATGACATAACTACACATCACACACAGAGATTAAATACATCTCTTATAATCACGAAGTGCAAGTGAATGATTTGCGTGACGCTGTCTACTGCTGTCATTATTAGGCGGACAAAGGTGTCAGTTAGGGAAATCGAGTATTTTTCTGCATGCATGGGTTTTTTGCAACTCATCACATCTGGACAATCGCCCAAATATATTTATGCATGCTTTAGGGAAAACTAAACTGCTTCCCACTGAAACTATAAGGTGGTCGAGATATAATTCATGAATGAAAACGAAAATTAAATAGTATAAGTTGTTATAACTGTATTATTCCTTTCATCTTTCTGCTCTCATTAAAAGTTTAAATTGTCGAAACAAAATTTAGATAATTGTTATTTAGAGTTTCATATTTGCACATTTAGCGTGTGCAGCTTCATCTACAGATAGATCTAGTGTGTGTGAGGATTTAACAGTGGTGTGTATCATTTTGCCCAAATGTACTTTTTAATTCTCATTTAGTATTCTTTTTCACCAACATCCAATTAAGTTTTATAGTGTCACTGTTAAAGCAACAATGGATCATTTATTTGAAGTCCATTATTATATTTATTATGCTGCATATTTAGAGATTTAGACTCGCAACATAACAATGAATATGTAAGCTCATCTAAAAGAGAGAGAGAGAGAGAGAGAGAGAGCCTGTTAGTTTGTAACTAACTTTATTTGATGATGATGATGATAATGATGAGTCAAGTAATAAAATCTCTCAACGATATGAAATACGTCATAATTTGAATACCGTTCAGCAAAGTTAATTTAGGTTCGTGTTGTCATATAATTATCGTGAAACAGTGACTGATGACTAAAGGATACGTAGTCAGTTGATGGACAGACCGTGTATGGTTATAAAGTTTTCCTTCATATATCCTTCTTGTTTGGTGAGTTACTTACTTACATCCTGTCGAAATTTTTCACGCTACTCCAAAAAATTTAAGTGTATACAGGGGAAATTAATAATGTTCTCTATTGTGTTCCTCTTTTAGTCTATTAGTTGGATGATGGCGATTGTCTGCTATAAGTCCTGCTTATATACAAGTCAAACATTTAATCACGCAAATTAGGTGTACAGTATGACAGTTGTTCTTCATGAGTATAATAATAATAAGCTACTACTCAGGCAACCAAGGTGGTATACATAAAAGTAATGATTCCATGTATAAGTGACCATGGGAAAAAACGAAAGCACAAAAATACTTTGGTTTTGATAGTTGACACCATATGCATTATTGAATAGCCGTTGAAATTAAATTACACGATGCTTAATGCTTACAATGCACAGAGAGAGGGAGTGAAATCGGGAATTGGTGTTTTGCACTCATCAGAATTCTTTCCAGGCTTTGGGAGTTCGCTAAAGTGTTTTCGATGCTGGAAAATGCTGTATTTTGACATATGTATAGGGACATTTAATAATGCAACGCGATTTGGGATGTCCCAATAAAATAGTAACATTAATGCTTACCTCCGTGAGAAGAGGAGTAACCCCAGCCGAGAAGGGGGAGTGCCCATGTTGGAGTAAGGGGAGAGATTGGGGATGAGTAGGACCTTGATGAGGTGGGACTATGATCAGGGGTTCCTGAGGTAGAACTGAAAGCTGAATTCGCTCGTCGAACCGCGGCCAACAGCTTTTCTTCCTGGCTGTAAAAAAAAGTTCTGGTAAATAAAGTAGATAATAATTATTAACAATTTTCTCCATATGAATACATACATATGTGGGGAACATAAAATTGCTTCACTTGTGTGACTGCACATTATGGATTTATGTGTGTTATGAGAAACACTTCAAATTTGGTGTGTCTTATCGTGTTAAACTAAAAAATAATGTGTTAATCGATTGCAATTTACAGTGCTACAATTTACCTACCAGACGCATGATTGCAATAATTTGAACTCTATTAGGGTAGTTAAAGAGACAAATCAAACGCCCGTTGTTACAAAACTGCCCGTTCATTTGTATTATTTTAGAGCTTCAAGGAAATAGATTGAACAATTTTTAGCAGTCGTGCCTTGTGCTCATCATTATCTTCGATTAAATTATCTGAAATCAATTTACTTGCAGCATTCAACACTAATGTGTGTATGTATGCAGCAATAGGAAGGTGGAATTTTGAGTCTGATGCATTGCAATTCTACTGAATCTACTCATTCAATTTTAATGCTTTTTATATTTTATATACCAAGCAACGTTTCACATACATATATATTTACTTTTCCCTTTATTAGATTGTATAAAGCAAGTAGGTAATTGTTTCTTTTGTATATAATGCCTTGAGCAAATAATTTTCATCGGTGATTCATACCTACGTGTCAAACCGTTTACTTTCTTTTCACTACTTACTTATCGAATCAATATGTAATATGTAGCTTTTTCGTCGCTCATTGCAACATAAGTTTATATATGGTTCAGTCGCTAAGCCGTATACAAAACGCAGTAATTTTAGTAGAATTATTTGCATTTGACTGGATTTTGTGTTCAAGTCATCATTTAAAGCATTGCGACTTTTGTTGAGTCTATAAAGTATATACAGCTTATTTACATCTACTTACAAAATATATGCACATAATGCAAATGTTAAATAAATTATATATCTGATAAGTCAATCCAAATGACCACACATTGCATGTCTGCAATTCTGCATAGAACTCATTGCAACTGACTTTTTCTTTTCCTGTCTTGAGAATTATGAGAAACAAACTTCAACTCAAAGACATTCTTTTTTCCTTCTTGTTACTTGCAATTTTATACCTGTGTACAAAGCATTGCATAGCTCTATCTAATCTAAAGCATAAAAATTTGTCACAAAGAGGAAATTAATTATTAACAAGCAGTTCAATTTCTTAGCATTGCACTTTTGTTATTTAACTTACTCCGATACTAAAAAATTTTGCCAATGCAATCAAACTACTGTTGCTCCTAATTTTCTCTCTCTGCAATGCATTATTTTTTTCTTCTTTTCTCTACTCCTTCACATTTGTGCATATCAAGGACGCTGGTGTTGCAATAATGATTGGTTGATAAAAATATTATAGGTGCAGATTTAGCTTAGTAGGTAATTTGTAAGAAGATATGTCAAGATAATGTTGTATAGCAAAGAGTTGACGATATGACATTGAGAAGGTGTGTACCTAAGTGTCACTGTTGACTGCGAGAGATATTTTAAGTAACAAAAGTCTTTTGAGTCTGAAGAAGTGGTTCAAAGAGCATATATATTATATATATGTAAGCTTTTCTAGTGAAAGGTGTGTCAACTTTGCTGCGAGTCCATAAAACCTCATCTTTCTACAGTAACGAACAATGCAAGGGGATGGGGATCGCAGTATTAGATTGACTGGCCCGTTTGAAAACGAGCCGACGAATTCGGTATTGTATGCTGAGTACTCTTTTGAGCAAGATGACATAGATATTCTATGTGTATGCACGCTTTCAAAAGTTAAAGGTAATCATGTGGAAGTCTATATAGTGTGTGTAATACACAATGTTGAAGTAACTGATCCTGGTAAACACAACTGAAAGGGCCGATGTGTCCTTCCCTGACTTTTCTCACTTTGAAGTGTCCCTTATTCTCTAATCTCTGCGGCATAAAAGTTTCCCATACATGTATATACGTGATCCCGTACTGCAGAACGTGTACCCTTAAAGGTACACACGTATATAAGTATACAAACGGTTTGCATTTCTATCAGAATTAAAGATTTAGATTGCTTAAATGCAGCTTAGCAAATATATATGTATAGGTACACATATAAACACGAGATATACTCCAAACGTGAAAGATCAACTTTGGATGCGCGTAATCGCATTGGGAAAGTTGTATAGGTGTAATCTCGTTAATAGTAACAAACTTTTTCCAGCTGTGTGAGAGAGTTTATAATGCTTAATAGAATTACACCTTGTCAACCTCACAGAATAGCCCTGTAGGGGGGACACTTCATGCCATTTGCGTTTCATATTCAACTCCAATAATCCTATTTGTCCATGACACACGAAGCTCTTACCATCTCTTCCTGCTAAAGGCCTATCGTTTTATTTCAGTTGTGAAAAAGCCCTCTTTTTTTCTATTTATCAATGATGCTCATTTTTACTTTATTCACAGATGCGATGGGAACAAGGGATTTTTGAAACTGCCATTTCTTCAAACCATTTTGACACTTAAAGTCAGTTATAATGCATCCAGATTAGTTAGACGAATATATGATACAAATGCAATTTCTACGCCTTACAATTAGTCTAATTGTTTATCAATTTTAAATAATTTTGCTATCGACGATTCATGAATGGCATGATAATCATTGACATGAATAAATTAAACAAACTCTATTGTTGAGTGCATTGGAGTAATCACGATGTGAAACCATTTTATGGGGCAATGTAATTCAAATAGTCTGAACTTGCATATATATTGACTTTACCTGAGGGAGTTTTTGTCAGTGTTACTGTCGTCACTGTCCTTTTCCTCTTTCTGGCCGAGTAAGGATGCAACGCTGAATGACAATTTTTTCTCAGTCTTATTGTTCTTTAGTAAAGAACTCTGGTGAAGTTTGTGCAATGTGTCTCTTCGTTCCTGCTCGAGAAGTTTACTGGTGGGATCATCTTCGAGATCGACTTCTTCTTCGTCGTCCTCTACATCTTCTTCTGAAGTGTCGACATAAGTATCTTGGTCGTCATCTTCCATTTCCATGTCGATCTCATTGGGAGACGGCATCCTATCTTCGATTGCTGACCCCTTACACTCCATGTCAGACATTTTCATATGGATGTACTTTCTCTTTTCTCTTGGGAATGGTGCGGTGAAAGTCAAGTTG